>Ga0247758_1000250_pt1 | contig 46896 bp, 31 predicted proteins | sample UWRJL156409C4_FD_180950 | JGI IMG/M metagenome (GOLD analysis project Ga0247758, IMG submission 180950) | Plant litter microbial communities from Arlington Agricultural Research Station in Wisconsin, United States - UWRJ-L156-409C-4 | ecosystem: Environmental > Terrestrial > Plant litter >...
AAAAATGAGGCTTTAAAAAGTAAGATTTATTTTTAATTATTCTTTTATCTCTTTAAATAGATGTATTGGCCTCCGGACAGGTTTCTGTCGCTTTGTTCGCTGCACTTATTTAAATAAGCTTAATATCCCACGCTAAAATTGCCAGGAGCGAAAGTGAGGAATGGAGCGCCCTGTAGCATAGCGAAGGGCCGTCGCGGAATGACGAACGAAGCGACGCCAGCAATTTTATAATAGAGTATTAGTAAGTCGCTTAATAACAGTCGACTTTAATAATCTTTAAGCCTCCCTTATACTTATAGATTAATAATTTAAAGACTTTAATACATTCTTACTATACTGTTATAAAGGAGTATTTCTGGATTAATAGCTTTAGTTTTATAAGTAGTGTTATTGTAACTAACTCCCTTAAGAGTCCTTTTAAGAGGTAATTAGTAAACTACGTTACTTTAGCTTCGTTATTCCAATCGTTACTGCCAGCCTTTGCTAAAAAGGCAGTTTAGAGAGCTATATAAATCTATAAAAAGTCTAACCCTCTCCTTAATACGTAATAATAAGTTCGTCACGCGCTTTCTCTAAAGCAATAGCAGTATTACTAAACGTAACCTTAATATAGTTAATGAGATCCTTGTAAAGTAAAGCTTTAAGCCTTTAATAATCCTTTACTAAATAATACTGTAAGTTTAAGAAATTATCGATAATTACATACGTAATTATAACGTTTCCACTAAACAAGTCCGCCCCTATAAAACCGTTAACTTCCACTTTCTATTGGAGTTAGTAAAGGTAAAACGTGAAAGTAACGCTATCCTCACTATCCTACTTTAATTAGCTTAATAGTTTTCAGTAATGTTCGTTAAAGGCTAGCGCTTTAAAAGCGGGTTATAAAGCCCTTATTAGGGGTCCTTATATCTAAAAGGGCCAGTTAAAGCCAGAAGCTCCTACGTTAATTAAGCTTACAGAGGGAGTTAGTGTAGTTATCTGGATAGTTAATATTGCCTTTTAAGGAGTAGGTTTAGTACTTTAGTAAGTAAAGCCTACTCTTTAAAAACCGAAAATTAACGTGTTTAGAGCTCTGGTAACCGAGGAGGTCCTAGAGGCTACTGGTTTACAATTTCTTAATTCTCCGTACTGCTGCGTATATAATTTATATAAAGCTTACCAGCTCTAGCGGCCTAACCTCCTTATTAGGTTTAAGGTCTTTATAACCTTAGTTAAAGGTTCTGATAAATGTCCTTCCGTACTTACTAAAGAGTTTCCTATTACTTATTAAGCTTTAAGTCTTACAGTAATCTTACTTTTTAATATAATAGTTTAAATGTTAAACCTTATCTTATTTTTAATTTTTATCGTTAGTTTTAATCAGTCTAGATTCCTTTAATAGAACTCTATAATTAAGTTTAAGTACTTAAGATTTTTAACACGCTTTTACAAATTACTTTTAAGGCCGGAATTTAATTACTTAATAAGATCTTTAAACATATTCTTTCCTTTTTATAAATCTATAACTTCCTTAATGTTATACTTATCCTTATTAGTATCGATTTTAATCTTCTTTTATAGGGGAACTCCCTTTAAGGTAGGTTTTAAAAGTGAGACGTGAAAAACCTTAATTTACATCTTTATATTAATAAGTAAGTTAACTTTATAATTAGAAGTGGTAACCTTTTTCTTAATTTAGAATAGTCTGTACCTTTTAAAGTTAAGCTTCTTATTAAGCCGTTTTAAATATAAGTTTTGTGAAAAAAGGTAGACGTAGTCCCCCTCTTGAAAAGTTAGTCCTTTAACTTATTTACTATTATAGTAAAGTCTTTCTTTAAGTACTAACTGTTTAGTTTAGTATTTATTAGTAAATCTCTTTATCTATTTATGTATGAACTTAAGTTTTACTTATAGGTAGTTATATAGTTCTTACATCTAGTCTGTACAGACTGTAACTTAAAAGTGTGACGACCCTGTAGGCTGTCCTCTGGGTCGGAGCGGCTTGACGAATCCCCTATAGAAGGAACAGTGCTGGAAGGCAGTGAACACTGTCTTATGCACTGGGCCAGGGGTGCAAAGACCTGAAGCCCTTACGACTAGTAAGAAAGTGCTTAGTGGTCCACAAGGACTGATAACACTAAGCACTGTTCAGTTGACTGCTTAGCTGTAACTGCGTAGTGCACTATTAAGTATAACGGACTAAGTAAGGTATAAAGTACCTTTTAGCTAGTTAGTATAGATAGCTATAGTTATACCTATAACTACCGTGAGGGATTTTAATTCCTCACGTTAGTATTTAATTCTTTATTTATATCTTACTATTTAGACTTACCTTTATATATTATAGTGACAGCAACTTATAGTGATATTAAACTCCTATTTAAGAGTATTAACTTAATAAGCTGTCTTTAAAACGCCCTTTACCTGTTAACGTCCTATTATACGTTTTATCTTAACTTACACTAATCCTTTTAAAGCCTATATCAGGTGTAGGTTATAATATAATATTAGCGTTACAGTTTTAAACGCTATTTATTAAACTCTTAAATATTACCTCCCTTCCGCTATTAATATATTAACCTTTAAGAAAGGTAAGGAGCTTAAAAAAGTGTAAGCCTAACCTTAACTCCTTACTATTAATAAGTTAGCTGTATACTTTAAAGAGTTAAACCTTAATTAATAAGGACTAGTTAAGGAACTTAATAAAGTTTTCCCCAGAGATATTAAAAGCTATATCAGTCTTATTAAGAAACTTTAGGCTTAACTTAACGCTATTAAACTGGAAAATAACGACCTTAAGGGCTTTTAGAAAAAACAGGTAAAGTTTCCCTTATCCTTACGCTTTAAAGGAGATTTTACGTAATTAAAGTCTTAAATAGCTTAACTTTAGAGTTATATCACCTATTATAATAAACAGTTCTTTAAAAACGAAGGAAAAGTTAAGTTTATTAAAGCTTTATTAAATGGAGTAACAGCTTATTAGTACAAACCTTATGTGAAAATAATTAACGACCTCTCTGTAAATAGAGTACGTAAAGAAGCCTTAAAGACTTAAGCTCTTTTCGATAATTTTGATATATTTATTAACTAGCTTTAAATGGAGTTTAAAAAACTAGATACCTTAAGGCGGGCTAAGTAACGCTTCATAGCTTTAAGATAGACGTCCTTAGTCCTTAAGTTCTTTACACGCTTTAAGTTAGAAACTGTAAAAACTAAGCTTAGCTAAAAAGCTTTAGTAATGCTGTTCTAGAGTAGTCTGAAGGAGTATGTTATTAAAGACCTTTACTGAGAAGATTAACTAGACTGGCTTTAAAAACTAATTAAGATAGTTATTAAGGCTGATAATTAGTATTATAATTACTATTATTAAAAGAACTTCTAAAAGGAATAGACCCTTTATTAACTAAGTAAACTTAAAAAGGGGAATTAATCGACCGTGATAGGTTATTACTCCAGATTAATAGATATTAATATAATGAACTGTTAGAATTAACTTAACCGCGATAAGCTTTAATAATAATAGCAGTAAAAGCTATTTAAGGACTTATCTTAAGTTTAATACTTTAACTGTAGTAAGAAAGGTTATATAGTATAATAATACCTTTTACTAAGGTAAGTTAAGTAGAAATTAGTTTTAAATAGAGGAAAGTATATTAAGTTTAATTTAAAATATATTCACGTTAGGATAGTAAGTAACGAAGAAGATTACACTTAAATAGATAAATATAACGTAGGAGACGAGGGAGAAGAGGAGGAAGAACCTTAAAATGTAATATATCCAGTCCTTAAAGGTGTTCTGGAAAAGTTAGTTATAAAGGTGTAGGTCGCTATAAACTGACTTTAAAATAGAAACTTAAAGTAGCTAAAGGTACAGGTTATAAAAGACCGACTTTAAGAAGAAATGTTTTAATTAGTTATTATAAGCTTTAAAAACCTTACGCAGTAAGTTTAAGAATTAAGGAAGTTTAGGAAGGATCTTAACTTAGACTTTATTAAGTTAGTAAAGGGAGTTAAAGGATTAGCTTTTTAAGCTACTTAAGTGGTAAAACAGGCCTTAGAAAGCGAAAAAGAGTAAGCTAAAAGAGTCGAGTTGGAAAAACGAAAGTTCTTCTTAATTATACCCTTTGAAACTCTTAAATATTTTAAGCACGTTAAGTAGATTAATACCCTTACCTCCCTAGAAGAAGGATGGCTTAAATAGCTACCCTGTATTAAGGTTAATATGTTTTAAACTAGTACTTTAAAGATCCCTTAAGGAGGTAAAAAATAAGAATATTAACGGAGGGTTTAGAAGCTAAAGGATAAATATTAAGAGTTAATAAACGAAGTAGAGGACTTATAAGTCGAAGGCTTTACTGTAACGTTTAAGGATAAAGTAATAAAGATTAAGTTGTAACTTTAAAATAAAGTTTACTTTACTAATTAACTTAAATACCAACTTATTAAGGAGAATTACTTTATAGAAGAATAAGCTAGTTTACTATTACTTAAGTTTTAAGAAAAGGTTTAGGAAAAGTAACGTATAAGAAAGTAAGTAGAAGAAGAAAAGAAAGAAAGCATTACTTCCTCTATTCTGTACTCCTTAATAGTTACACCTGCAGTTAGCGTTAACTATCTTAATTATAAAGATATATTATAAATTAACTACGTGTATAATAATTACACTTTTAATTAACACAGTAAGCTTAAAACCTTTTATAACCACTTCTTTAACGTATAAAGATAAGATTATACTGTTATAAGGGTAAAAGTAAAGGTAACATATTATCAAGTCTCTTATACTTTAGTAAAAGAGTTTAATAATAACAGTAAGTGGAAAGTTACAGTAATTAACTAAACCCCTACTGCTTATTAATAAAGGGGGTTACTTAGTAACTGCTTAGTTATGATGTACTTAGTACACTTTAAAGGAAAGGTTAAAAAATGGCAGAAATAAGCGGATTATAAATAGATCTAGGAGTAAGAAGACATTACTGTAATCCAGTTTTAAAGAGCGTATTATTAACTTATAAAGGATTTTTAGAATATTGAACTGTTTAAAGTCAATTGGACGTTAAAGCGTAAGAACCTAAAAAGGGTTGATTGTTAAGTTTATTAAAGTTACATGTTTTTTTAAAAGGAATTAAGAAAAGGTTACAGGTCTTTTAAAAGGGTTAGAAATTAATAGTTTATTAGTTAGTAAAAACCTTAAGATAAAGAAAAGGTATTTAAAAGTTAAGCTGGATAAGACTTTAAAGATAAGTAATTATTATAACTTAGATATTAAAAGAGTATAAGCATTATTTCGTTAATGTTAACCTAATAAATAAAAGAGGGAGACCGTTTAAAGTAAGAGTAGTGATTAATAATGGAAGTGTTTCTAACCTAATACACCCTTTATTAGTTAACTGAAGGAAACTCTTTAATAAAGAATATAAAAAGATTATTCTTATTTAAAATGGAGAAGGAAGCTTATATTAGTATAATAATAGTTAAGTTACTTACTATTTGCCACTTTTAATTAAAGTGGATAAGGATAAATAATAAATAGACTTTAACGTTATATTAGTGGTAAGGTACGATATAATTTTAAGTTTACCTGAGCTAGAAAAGTATAACCTTATAATTAATTAGAAGAGTAGTTACCTTACTTTTAATAAGTCCTTTGGCTGTAATTACCGTTTAGAGAAAGTTAAGGAAGTACTGAACTGTTTTAAAGATATATAAAGTATTTAAAAACATACTGAACCTTTAGAATTAAGTACAGTTTAGGTTAGGTTTATTAAGACAGTTAAAAGATTAAAGAGTTTACTGTATTACTTAAATGATAATTTAAAAGGTAAAAAGAAGTAAGAAGCTAATCTATAGATAAGTGAAGAAACTAACTTATTTAAAATATTATTATTTGTCTTACACTGTAGGAGCTGAAAGCTCCGCCCGTAAGGGCAAGCGGTCCCTCTACTGCTAACTATCTACTGTCGGGGCGTGGTTGGGGTGTTTCCACCCCACCCACTCTTCTGTTTATCCTACTAAAATACATATGGTTTAGTCTCGACTACCAAACGTAGTGACAGGTTATAAGGTTAGTGCCTTATATTAGCATATATTATAAGTAAGATAGGGGCGTAAGCAGGTCTTTCTCAGTTCTGCTACGCTTACACCCCTTAGCCGTAATAATTTAAAGGTCTTACGTCACCTCCTTTTTCGTCTGGGGTAAAAAGGGAGACCCCTTTAGCTTAGGGTAGCTCCCCAGGGTTTAACCAGGACTAAGGCGCTAACAGCTTAAAGGTAACTTCATAATATCTCCCCCTTTTAATCCAGTTTTCTTCACATTACTCTAGCTATTACCAGTTTATAGTTCTTTATTCGTTATAACTTTCAGTTCTACACTCTATTAACTCGCTTCCTTTAAGCTGTTATCGTTTCGTTCCTTCCATCTAAGGTCGTTAGCGTGGTTAGCTAACCTCTATATACCTCCTTTAATAACCTTATAGTTTTTATCTAACCTTTTTATTAAGGCTAATTAACCTTCACAGTTCTTACAGCTTTACTCTCTAACCTTTATAAATTCTTCCTTCCTTTCTAACCTTCCTTTAAAACTTTTCTTCCTTTAATTATTAACTTCCTCCTCCTAAACTTTAAGCCTTACACACCTTATAATTACCTCTTTATACCCTTACTTACTTACTTCTACTGTTATTATATCTATCTTAAGCCCTTATAAACGTAATTCTAACAGCTTTAGTTATAACCCTCTCACTACTACTACTTATAACCACCTTATTAACACCCTGTTAATTATCCACATTATCCCCTCTTTATTATATTACTAATATATCGCTAATAATAACGCTAATAAGTTACCCTACCTAACCTGTGTTAACTTATTAAATAACTATACTTATTTAAACTCTACTTTAAACTATTATAAATACTATCTTATTTAAAGTAAGTAACTACTCTTACTATTTACAGGGCGTTTACTAACTAATTATAGATTTAACTTATTATTAAAAGTGTAATAACGGTTATAATAATTATCTTTATATAGTAAGTTCTTATATTACTTACACTCTGTTTACTGTCTGTTAAACTGTTTAAGGTCCAGGTTTCACCTACACCTTAAAGTATTATATTACTATTATAGTAATCTGTATATCTTATAAGTTAGTTACTGTTTTAATTTACTAAGATATAAGTAATTTCTTTTATTAAGTTATATATAAGTTACTAATAATGTAATAGCTAATTAATCAGTTTAATATAATCTAATAAGTCTAATTATCTCTCTACCTTAATATTAAGATAGCTAAATAATAGGTTACTAAACGTTCAGGCTGTAATTAAAGCGTCCCTTTTACTCCTTCTGGCTCAGGTTCGTTTATTACAATTCACAACAGTCCTAATAACGGTCCTATAACACTAGCTTAAGCTACCTAAGTGCCTCTACCTACTACTTTTATAAGTAACTTACAGGTTAATATCGCTCTACCTACTTAAGCCTAACGTCTTAAGACACGCTTAGACCTTATTTAATATCGTCTAATTATACTTAATAGTCTTATTAATCTAAAGGGCTAGATTACTTAATAATAAGTTAATTAAAACGTAAGTATATATTAATTACAGTTTATCTACAGTTTATTTACTATTAACTGTCGTTATAAGTTATTATTAATAACACTTAGGACTGGAACTGTCCTCCTCTTAACGGTCTTTAAGTTAATAGTAATAGTTACATTTAATTAGTATATAATAATATAAAGGTTATTTACAGTATATTTACAGTATATTTATAATATATTTACAGTTTAGGTCTTTAATTATATAGTTATCCTTTAATATTATTTACTATTTTATCTTTTAGGTTAGGTCTTTACTATACTGTTTTAGAATTTAAGCTGACGTTTTAATATCTTCTTCTTTTTTATACCCTATGTGTTATTAGGGTTAATACAGTCTGGTAACAATCTACCTAAACCTCTCCTGTTATTATTAAATATTTTAACTAAGCTGTATTTTTCCAGCCTTTTAATTTCTATAATCTAATTAATAATAATCACTACACTTACTAAGTGTGATAACCTTACTTTTAAGTCTTACTAGTTATAAAGTTAAATACTATATAAGTTACTTTTATTATACTTTAAGTACTTTAAGATTATATATATTACTATTTCCAGGGTAATACTACATTAGTATTAAGGTAATATTACCTTAAAGACCTTTTTTTAATAAAGGAAAGTGTTTAGGCTAATCTTCTCCGTTTTAACCTGTGTAAGGATAAAGCTTTAAACCTTTATAAGTTCTTAATAAAGTTAAAGTGGTATTTTACTCTTATTAAAGTTATATATATCTACTGTAGTAATAATGTAACTACAGTATGTAAACACCTTATACCTCTTTTTTCGTTATCTTTCCTTCCAGTTATAAAGGGTAAAGATGTTAAGGTTACAGTCTGTCTACTTCTCTTAATCTAAGTTTTCCACTTTTCTTAATATAAGCCCCAGCTAATCTTTTACCCATACGGTTTTCGTTAAACTGCTATTTATTAAAGGGGTATATATTGTTACACCCTGTCTTTATTTTACTTATTTAGTTATCTTTTTATTAGTGTTATATAAAAGCTTTATAATCCCTATATATTTAAGTTATTACTTAACTTTTACTATTTATTAATTTAAGTAAATATTAAGTAATGGGACTTAAGCTTTTAACTTTAAGTTCCTTATTAAGGTTACTTTATACGCTTTAAGTATAATCTACAGGTACTGTATCTAAGTAATTTCCAGCTTTTTAACTATTTCTCTTACCAGTCCTTCTAACTTTATTAACGTATATTATATATTTACTCTATAAGTAAGGACACTTTTAATAACTTTAATGTAAATTTCTTAAGTGTGGATAGCCTATACTCCCTACGTTTTTCCTGTAAGTTAAGTTAATATAAGGGTTTAGGTTTCCATTTTTCTAATAATCCTTTTTTAATAAGCTTTCCAGTTAAGCTTTCTATTAAGCTAAACTTTTAAAAACCTAACTAACTTTATTAATTTTAATCTTAAGTGGTCTTCTCTTAAAATCTTTACTTTTTTAATTTATAAACACCTTACTTATAAGAAATAAATAAACTTACTCTTCTTTAAGTTAAACGTTATCCCTTTTTCCTTTACCTATTCCTTACAGATCTTATACACGGCTTTAAAGATCTTACAACACGTTAATATATTATATGTAAAGGCTTAAAGGTTTATATTATCTGTAAAACTTAATGTAATTAGGCCTTTAATATATTTTAACTTTTCGTATAATGTATTAATAAAGAGGATAAAGAGGATTACTAATAGGGGGGATCTTTAGGGGATCCTTTAAGTGATGTTTTACAGTACTGACAGCCTATTATTAAATAGTAATTAGGCTATTCTCCTATATATATAACTAATTAGTTAAAGGATAAACTTTCTTTTATACCTTAAGTCTCTTAACGTAGTAAACAGCCAGTTTTAATCCACTTTATTAAACGTTTTAATAATATCTAATTACAGTAATAAGGTGTAGGCTTTACGTAACCATATTATATAAATACTGTTAATAATAACTTAAATAGTTATATCTGTTACTCTTTTCTTTCTAAATTTAAACTGGAGGTTAGGAAGTACGTAAGCCGTTTCCACTACGGTGGAGATCCTCTTTATCAGGATAACTTTAACAATCTTCCCTATTACGTCTAATAGGGTTATAAGGCAATATACTCTAACGTATTTCTTATTATTAATTAATTTCCCTAATTTTAACAGTATTATAATATATATAGTATACTAACACTCTAGGTAATAACTAAAGTTAAAGCTCGCTTATATAATCTTCACTAAAATAACTAACAGTCTTTTATCCTTATCACAAGTCTTTAAAAGGCTGTTAAAGATCCCGTCTAATCTTAACGCTTTTAAGGCGCCTACTCTCTAAATAACCTCTTTCACGTCTAAGTCCTTCACCTTCCAGTCTATTAATATAATCTTTAAGAAGGAGCCTACTCTCTAATTAAAGTTTTTAAATTTTAAGAGGTTTATTTCCAGTATAAAGAAGAAGCGTTTACTAAGTTCTCTTATCTTCTTAACGTAAGTGATGGTTATTTAAGGTCTGTTAAGTGTAGTATCTTTTATAACTTATAATACTAAAATAGCTAATGGTTTAAAGGGTTAGTGGCTATGTAATCTAACCCAGCGTTTAATATTCCACATTTCTTTTAAGTCCTTATTAATTACTATCTTATTAAAAGAGCCTTACCAGCACCTTATTTACACATTACTAATCACCTTATCTCTATACCTTTTAACTTTCCTCAGCTCCTTTTTTACAGTGTAAAAGTATTATATTCTCCACATCCTTTCCACTCTCCTTACATCTTTCACAACTCTCTTTATTTCGTCATCCCACTATAATACTGTAATCCCTATATTTAGTTTCCTTTTAAATACTGTAATGTTTATAATATATAAGAGCTCCTCTAACAGTGCTCTGGAAGCTTCTTCCAGTTTATAGATATTATTTATACTAATTAGTATTATAAGGTGTTTTACTATTACCGTAACCATTACAGTGTTTATTATTTTATAACTGTAACCTTCCTCTCCTTCTTTTTATTTTACTAATATATTATTAATCTTAACTACTTACAGTATATAATCTAACCTGACTATACTCTCTATACTTAAGTAATTAACACCTAATGTGCGGGACACTTATATATAATCTATTATACTGTCTCTTTCTCCATTTTTACATTTAAGTTATATTAGTTCCCTAAAAGGAGTCTTTAACGTTAAGTCCTAATCTTCCACTAACCTTATTAACAACTTAACCTTAAGGCTCCTACGTCCCTCTTTATCCTATACTAGGTTATATACGTTAAAGTCTCTTATTATAACTACTCTCCTTTAAGGTGTTTTCACCCTAATTTTAATTAAAGGGATAACTTAATTATCTAGTTTCTTATTTAGTATATAAATTAAGTAAACTATAATAGTTTCCTCTCCATAACTGAACATTACTAACACCTAGTCTAAACTAGAGTTTATAATCCACATTACGTTAATAAGCCGTTTACTAACGTATAACGCTACCCTCTTACTATAATAAATTATACTAAATTTCCCTCCTCTTTTACATCTTAAAGTGCTGGTAAACTAACTTTAAAGTGGTTTTTATATCGCTATTAAGTTATAATCGCTTTATATTTCTAACACTTTATTAAGTCTTACATCCTTATTATTAATATTCTAATATAATACTTTTAACTTTATTAACTGTTTTATAAGGGGCTATTTACAAGTAGTAATATAGCTAGTTATAAGGGTTATTAAACTTTATTAATAGTTATTATTAATCTTATTAAGGCTCCTACAGGCCACTATTTAAATAGGGTTAATATAATCTCTAAGGCACCGTTAAGGCTTAATAGCTTTATATATTACGTAATGTTATTACTGTTAAGTATTTCTACTTTCTTTAAGAGACTAGGTCTCCCTACTTTAACCTATAGGATTTATCTTCTCTTATTAACTACTTAGTTTCTATATCCCTATATAACTGTAAACTAATCGGCTGTAATACACTTACATTTAGTAATAAAAGTAAAGTTTAGGTTCTGCTTATTCCTTTCCTTATATAATTTTTCGTACATTATAACTCTATTAAGGAAAATCACTTTAACGTGCTTACAGTACTCCTTTATTACATAACAGTCCTTATAAAAAGCTAAGTAGTTACTATTACAGTTAATACATACTAACTTATATTATTTTAACTTTAGTTTTATCAGGTAAGTTACTTCTTATTCACTAACCTTTATACTATTCACGTACAGTACTCCTACATATAGTAAGTAATATAATATCTCCTTATAAAACTTCACTTTATGTTTTTATTTACCATAGTTAAAACACTAGGTCGTTTTCGCTTTACCTTTATAACACTTATAAGGGAAGTGCTTATACTTTATAATTATACTCTTTTTAATTAAGCTAATAACGTCTTTTAAGTTATATACTTCAATAATAAACTATATAATAGGGTTTAATTCACCGTTAGGTTATTTACAGCCTCACTTATAGTTAATCTTACTAATCTGTATATTATTATAAGTGTTAAAGTCTTTTATTATCTAACCTTTATCTATTATAAAGTTATAACTATTAATAAGTTTAATATACAGTCCTTTTACTAACATTATATAAGTGTGTTATTTAAAGACCACTCCCTCTCCTAGAGCTTAATATACTTAGCTTTCGTTATTAAAGTTATTATACTATTCCCATTTATCTTCTTTAAATGTAATCACCACGTTACTAAATTATTAAAGGAGCTTTACCACCATTATACTTATCTTTTTAATATTTTAATTAACCCTCTATATAATCTTTACAGGAGTATTATTCTTTAAGTTTATATTCGTAATTATAAGCTCCTTAAAGGCCTTCTTAAGTACATAGTATACACGGGTTATATTTAAGGTTAAGGCAGTTATATTTCCTAATCAGAGCACCCTTATATAGGTGTAAGCTTTATTAAGTCTAATCTTCTAATTAACCACTTCTTCAATTTTCGTTACTTTTTTAAGGATCTTCTAAATGCTTATATCAGTAATACTGCTAATAGTGGTAATTGGATTAACAGGCGTTTTTAGGGCACTTACGACGTGTTTATATATCTGCTCCGTCCTAAAAACAGCTTTAAAGTAAGCCCTTACAGCTTTAAAGATCACTCTAAACGTACACTCTTCAGCTCCCCTACCTGTCACAGCATCTTAAAAGTTTTTATAAAGATTTTCCTCTTAATTATTCTTCTACTTCCCTTTCGTAATCAGTCCGCAAGCGTGCTATAAGCGCTACAGCTTACTTAACCCACTTTTCTACTGAAAATTTTCTCGTCGGTTCAGATAGACGTTTTCACCCTCAAAAGAGGGTTCAGCACCATTACCAGCCACGCCTTCAGTGCGCAATCGGTACGCCATCACTGCGCAAGGCAGTTTAGGTCACTAATTCCAAATCCGTTATCCAAACAGTTTTTAGGGTTTTATAGCGTAAGAATTCAGCTTTTTTTTAAAACTTATTTAAAATACTTATAAAGTATAGGAAGTTTACCCTGTTTTGAAAAAAGATATTACAATTATTAGACTATAAACTTTAAAATTACAAAATTAAGCTGAAGCTGGGAGTTAAACTCTGTAACTTCTAACTTTATTACCTAAACTCTTAACAGGCCGAAACCTTAAAGGAGTATATTAATAAGAATCTAAAGAATAGATTTATTATAAAGTCCTAATCCTTAGTAATAACAGTGATGTAAGTTTAAACTAACTGTTAAGTAAGCCAAGTCTCTAAGAGCGGCACATTACCGTCAGCCTTCCAGCTCTGTAACCATAATAGCTAATTTATAACCTCCTTAATAAGGAAAAGAAAGAGCTTATCCTCCATTACTATCTCACCATCTTAATACTATTTCCACTAGCAGAACCGCCAGAATTCTTCCTGCTTCAGCTTATACACTAACGACGTGTTTTTCAGCTACACCACTTTAATTATAGTAAGGATATTCTACACGTTAGCCCAGAGCTTAGCGTTATTAACAATAATACGTTCCGGCTACGCCGCTGGAATCCTTACTTACGCTAACCCCTTTTAGCCAGCTAAGGGTTATTCCGTACCGGCTAATCCAACTACCGTAATTAATAGCCCAGCCAGTGCCAGTGTTAAAGCCGGCACTCGTCGCTTCCGGGGAGCTATAGCGCAAAGGAGGCCAGCCTACGGTACCAGAAAGAAGAGAAAGTTGGGGACGGAGAGTTAGAGCGGAGCAGGGGGGGCCAGACTCCCTAAAAGGCGCGACTAGTGGTTGCTTACGGCACCGGCCCCGCTGTAATGGTGTGGCTACGGCGCATTAGCGCCCTGTACTATAGTGGAGGCTCCGGGGGCCGCGACGAATCAGCGGCCGAATCAGCCGGCGCCATAAATATCCGGAAATAAGCACGGTGGCCACACCGGAGCCACCGTAGATATTCGCGAATTTCGCCAGTGGCGGTGTAATAGGGTTAGGGTTTAATATGGGGCTTCGATCAGCGGGCGGCTGATTTCGGCTCAGCGGCGCTGTAAATACCAATGTTTTTTAGAGGCGCTGGGCTAGCCGCTGCTTGACCTGTCAGTGTTTAAGATCATTCGTAAAGGAGCGTAGAGTAGGTGCGAACGTCTTGCGAACTTAGCGGCAAGCGGCTGGGCGCAATTGCGGGATAACCCCCGCTCAACCCTAACTCGCTTGAGACGAACACCTGAAGCGATGACGTCGCTCTCCTTGCCTTGGGCTTTCCTCTTGGCGACATGGTGGCCGATGTATTTCCACGTATCAGTGGTAAAGTTTCACCTGAAATCCTACAGCTTCAGTTTATTCTCCAGCTGTGCTTTTCTAGGTATGCCGTTAGCAGGGGAAATGCCATGTTCAAGTTGAGTTTGAAAGCGTTCGTAATACTAACGTTGCGTGGAGGCCTCGGTGAGCCAAGTCAGTGACTACCTGCGAGAGTGAAAACTCGTGATTTAGATACAGGCTTCGGATGAGTGGTTTGTAGGCCTCCAGCTTTGTTGCTACATCATCGTGTGGTATCGAGGCCATTGCATGGTATTTCAAGGGTGGAGATGGGCACCTGGAGGGGACTCGATGGTTGGGGAAAGACGAGCGAGGCGCCGGGGTTTTTTATGGTCAGACCGCTTCGTTTGCGCATTTTCCAGGCGTCTTCCTGCCTTGATGCCTGATCGGCTTGATTTGGTAAAGTTCATTGACAAAACGGGAACGTGGCTGACTGACCTCCGTCTCACACACCTCCGACATTCTTGCGCAAGCTGCAGCACAGAAATAATCAGAATAGCTGCCAAGTTAAAAGAAATGAAGTAACGAGGCTTACAGAGAGCTGATACATAAGTAGGAGATCTGAGAAGCTCTGTTGAATAGGTACGTATGGACTAGTCTATCTAAAAGTTGAACCGGCGACCCATCGCGCAAGGCTCCATAGCGCTCAAGCGTAGATGTAGGTACTCCTCTGCCGGGGTAGGAAAGGTTAGCTCGGACAGGGACCCACTGTTACCCCCTGGCAGAGAGAGCACCAAACCAGTAACAATGGACCCCTGACTGAGCTAACCTTTCCTACCCCGGCAGAGGAGTACTACTGCTACACTACTTCGGCCGAAATCAGGATGAAACAGAACCCTTTCTACGATGGGTCATCTCACAGCTCTGTAGCCACGCCAAACACATCCCACCCATGCTTCTAGACTTTTACGACAGGCCGCAATATCCAAGCTACGGCAACAGTCTTGAAATCCTCGCTCAGATTATTTGGAAATTCAAGAAAGATACGTGGCAATTGACGCCGTGGATGAGAGCAAGCCGTATACTGGAATGTTGAGCCTTCTCGTCACTCTCATGACGGAGCCTCGGTTTGCTAACCTTCGGCTTCCCACTCAAGCCGTGAGTATCTGGATATTGAGCAAGCCTGAAACCCCACGCCGTATACGTCTCTACGTCCAACGAAGCGGTGCAAGAGGACATCTGGCTCGTTGTTAGCGCGACGCTGAGATCTAACCCGAAATTTCAATCGTGGCCAGTCTCATTGTACAGGGAGACCATCGCTTTGGCCAAGGGTGCAAAGGGGATGTAAGTCTCGAATCGTACCTCCACCTTTCCGATGGTTTGAAGACTTTCTTATCAAGATGGGTTTCGGTGGGCAATATGCCAGATCGATATCCTTGGCAGGCTCAAGTCACAGTCGGCATTTCGAAGGGCGTTAGAAGAACTGCCCGAAACATTAGATGCCACGTACGAGAGAATCTTGAAGGCCATACCGGCTGAGCACCGCGAATCTGCCCAGGCAACCCTCAGTATCCTGGTGGCCCAGAGCGAGCTTGGTAGCAAAGAGGCGCAAATTTCACCGCGTGCTTTCCTCAGCATGATCTGCGGACCCTAAAGCTTGACCTGTCGACAGATCACTTTTACAATATATTCGACATCAGGGAAACCTGCGGCTGCCTTGTCACATTCACGCTTTACCTACTACCAGTAGGAAGCTGTGTCGAGGGGCAGGAACGAGAAGTGGTCCTGCTCGCGCACTACACCGTCAAGGAGTTCCTATATGCCGAACGCACAGCCTGCAGTCTCGACACGGTCATCCTGAAATTTGCACTCGAAGAAGATGCCGCAGTCACCCACTGGGCCAAGACGGTACTTGACGTTGCGCTTGCGGCGCCGCCAACAGACAACCCAATGAGCAGCGATTCCCTCGATGACTACTGCCAGGGGGTTGCTCCCTAATTGTAAAGACTTGGGATAAAATCCTGCCGACTCTTGGGCTGAGAGGCGAATGCCTGCAACTACTCAATCCTACAGGTGCCCATCATTCACGCCAAGCGAACAAACGAACGTTATTTCTCGAGTGGGCGTCAACACCGGCGAATCCCACCTTTGGGGCTCTTGCCAGATGTTTCTACGGCGGCTATTGGGCACTAGCGAGGGAAGCCGCTAGTCTTGTCGACGCCAGAGAGATCTTGGGAACGACCTTGTGTTTGATCGCCGCCACTGGCGTCTATCCATCGACCGATTACTTGAAATGGAGAAGAAGGAAATCAGAAGTGCTTCTCGAGACGTCTTTGGTTCTATTCATCTTCCTCGAGAAGATAGAGCGGGTAACTCAGAGGGAGCAGCTGGATATATTGGCTGAATGTGTCAGCCCTGACGCACTGCTCTTTGCTATGATAGGCAAGCCCGAAAACAAAGACTTGGCTCGGGGGAACAAGCTGTCGCTACTGGAAAAGATGCTGGAACTCGGCGCGGACGTAAACTCCACGGCGTGCCAGATGACACCTTTACAGCTCGCGGCCCTGTTGTGGGACTTTGACAGTGCCACGTTCCTCATCTCCGCGGGGGCGGATGTCAACAAGGTCGGATCAGCGCAGGGCTTTCGGGTCGCGGGAACCAACATCGACTACGAAGGTCTGATCGACGATAGCCCCCTCAGGATTCTGAGAACGGCGCCATTCTCGCTGCCTTGGGCATCGATCTGCGTGAGGAGAGTTGGGAGAGGGGCTGCGGCGAAATCGAGGATGGAGAGACTGCTGGTGGAAGCAGGGGCTAGGGATTTTCGACACTAGGCGCCTAGCTGCATGCCATGTCTCTGTCTTCACATGCAGGTCTCGAAATCCTCACTGGAATAAGACTTCCTCCCCCGCAGAAGGAAATAAGCAACCTAGGTAGGTAAGCTCCATCCATGTCAAAGCCAGAGAGCGAGTCACTTGGCGCGGAAGGGACTCGGCGTTGCATCGCAGCCCGGGTCTGAGTGCCAAGCCGGGACCGCAAATTCGGAGACCCCCCCGGCGCATGGTGACTTTTTCAGGACTTTTGCAGTGCAACACGCCGGCTTCGCGACCATTGATTGTCCGAGCCACCCATTCGAACACATGATTCCCTCCCTCCGACCAGTGGCCAAGTTGTGAGTTCACTGACTCTTGACACACACTTTTGGGGCTTCTTTTCATTTCTGTTTTGTGTGCGAAAATTCTTATCGCAGCGTTTTGAAACAGGGGTTCCGTCGGGAGCGGGTGGGCGGCCCCCCATTGGCCGAGCCATCACCGCCCCTTTGAAACAACACCCCACGGATGTTTCAAACGCTGCACCACGGATTGGCTGGCACCGCATTCTCGGCGCCCGAGAAGCAAATACACTCCTGACGTCTGCGTGCAATGGCGGCCGCTAACAGGACCTGAAACCCGGTCCCCGAGCCCCCGGAGGCAATCGCTCCATGGCCGCGGAGAATACGGCCGACGTCAGATCGTGCCATGTGAATAAATTGGATGCAGGCCCCATCTGCTCGGCCTGCCCGGGAGGGCAGCATCTCCAGCCGGCACGCACCCGAGCACATTTTCGCCGTGGTCACTTTGTGCAAGCATGTTCGGGTTCCGACCCATGGAGACCATCGTCGAGTCGACAGCTTCAAATCCCAATTCGAACCCACAATCGCCCATCATGGCTCAGGACCGCGAGGGCGACCGCGAGCACTCTCTCGACGCTCTGCTGCAGTCGCTCGGGAGGCCGACCAAGGACTCGGACCTGTTCCCTCTGGACTTGCCCTTGCGGAGCAGCTCGACGTCCAAAATGCCGTCACGCAACCCCAGCCAGCGAGTGCGCGAGTGGATGAAGCGCTCCAACACCGTCCGGTAAATCGTCTCTCACTCTATCCAAACACATGCTCAGCTACTAACACCGCACAGCACCGCAAAAGTCGCCGAAGCGGTATCCCCAACCAGGGGCCGCCACCGTATCAACATCGCCCACCTCGGCGGCGGCCGCGTCGGCTCTGAAGAGATCCAGCCCGCCATAACCGTCGGCCTCACCCCGCGCCTTGTCCGCCCCCAGCGAAGCCGCGCCGGATCCGACTCCGCCGAGAGCCGCATCACGCAGTGGATAGACCTGTACCCCGAAGCCTTCGAGAGCTTCAGCCCACCGCTGCAACAAGAGCACAACCGATCCGAAACCTCCAAACCACCACCACCAACACAAACCCAAACCCAGTCAACCCCGAATTACCCCCAAAAGCCAAAGCCAAAACCAAGCGTCGAATCCGAATTCCCCGAGCTCGACAGCGGTCTCCGCCCTGCGCCCCTGCGCACCCCCACCAGGAAAGAGACACCCTCACCCTCACCCCCACCCTCACCCTCACCCTCGTCCTCCCCCCCTCCCCCTTCCTCACTCGGCCCCTCGCGCGACAGCAGCCGCGACCGAAGCCGCAGCAGGAAACGAGGACCCTCTCCCTCCGCCTTACCCGAGGATGGTGGCAGCGGTCGCGCCCATAACAGGAGCGGGAGTGGTAGCCGCAGCGAGAGCGGTGGCAGAAAAGCCCCAGGCCCAGGGCACGGGCATGTCCGCAAGAACTCAAAGTGGAAACCGCTACCACAGCTCCCTGGTCAGAGCCAGACGGCGGTCGAGAATCCAAAGGCTACGACGCCGTCGCCGGAGGATGTCTCGGCTATTCAGCTGGTTACGCCGCCGCTTACGCCTGATTCGGATAGGGGTGGCGGCGGTGGAGGGGAGAGGTCTAGCGGTGCTGATGGCGGCGAATACGCGGCCACGGTCAGTAGTGTCAGTGTTAGTGTTGGTGTGGGCAGGAGTGGGAGCGGGAGCACGACTGGGAGCGGAAGTACGAGTACGAGTACGAGAGCCACAGCGAGGTATACCCGTGAGGAGAGAGTGTGGCTTCATACCAACTACCGGGGCGAGGCGCCGTTTCTGCAGGCGTGGGGGCTTGATATCAAGAAGGAAGGGGAGAGGATGGAGGGAATGAGGATGGTGAGAGAGCTGATGGCTGCGGAGAGGGGGGAAGTGGAGGGGGGGCAGAGAGGGAAGGGGGTTGGGAGTGGAGGTGGAAGTGGGGGTGGAGGGTTTGGTGGCAGGGGGCCAACTGAGGGCGAGGACTTGAGTCAGGGGAGATATGAGCTTTTATGAATTAATGATGGGTGTTAGATGGGGGCGCGGTGGCTTAGATGATAACAGCAGGGACCTGGATAGAATAGCTTTATACCCTTTTCAATGTTTCAATTTTAATCTTTCAGTTTCAATCCTTCATCAAGATCACACAGATTCAATGAGACATGTCCCCTATCATAACAGATTAACTTTGCGATTCACTGATTAAGTAGCATGCCAGTAGCTCATCATACACACATCATCCATCGCACCCCGACCCTCGACACACAAGACACCCTACTCCTCAAAGTACTCCAACGGGAAATCCTTCGGCCCAACGTAAGCCTGTACATCGCCCGTAGGCGTAACCCCCTTGATGGTCTGGATCTGCTCATTGGGAATAAGATGCCAGCCCCTCTTGTAGCTGAGGCGCGACACCTGCACGCTGCCGATGACGGTCAGGCCCGCTTCGCTGCGGACGATGTCGAAGGTTCGCGAGGAGGGGGGGCAGCTGCCCTTTGTGATCTCGGGGAGGATGGCGACGCCCGCGCCGGGGGCGGAGGCGCTGCAGTTGTAGCCTACGGTGTCCATGGTGCCGGGCTCGAAGAGGTTTAGGGAGTAGCTGGGTTGGGGGTTAGCTGGGTGGACTGGGAGGTTGCGTGAGGGAGTAGTGGGACGTACTAGCACATGGCGCTGTGGGGGACGCAGCTGGCGACGAAATCGCGGACTTCGAAGGGGACGCTGCGCTTGTTGATGGCGGCGGCAGAGGCGGCGGTGGCCAGGGAGATGGTGGAGAACTTCATTCTGGCGGTCTTGTGAGGTGTTGATTCGATTAAGCGAGTGTGTGGTTGAGATGTTGTTGATTGAAATGATGTTTGAGTTGATGTTGAACAAAAGAGGTTTTGAGCGGAAATGTTATCGAAGACTTATAGTTGTCCAGCATGCGGCCGAATCATCCGCTCGCGTCCAATTGAACCGCAGCAGTGGGCAATTACGGCGCGCTGGCTGCATTGGTGGATTCATGATGGCATGCGTCCACCTTGCGGTGTGGAGCTGCTTAATTGAGCCTGCTATGCATCGGGGTTATCGCCACGCAAACTTGTTAGCGAGAGGCCCCAGTACCGCCAGCCAAGCCCTGACCGTTGCAGTTTATCGTATTTCATCGCTTGCCGCAAGCCAAGTGCCGATCGGTAACCCGCAACATACGAGCCGTTGCGACCAGGCTCTATTGATCCTTGAGCACCTGCCTAGGTGAGCTACCACCGGCAGTATAACCAAAATCTCCGCTTCGTGTCGTCATATAACCCCACAATATTCTTTTCCACTGGATGTATGCTTCGAATACGAGGTTCTTCCCCTGTTGCCGTCCTCTGGTGCACCCTTGTAGGTCAACACCAAAACACTCTGGCATTGATCGTGAACAAGACGCCGGCGAGGTTGGGTGTCACGCATCTCCACAATCATTTCTCCGCCTTGGTCTTGACAACAGCTCTCTGCCCCTTTGCGCAAAAGTTCATTCCATGAGTCTCCCAACCTAGCCAGTCACGTATCCGCTCTGCCACAGCCTGTCTTCTCTTGCCTGGTTTGCCATGTCCTAATATGAAGAAGTTGTTGCCAGCTCCTCCCGCGCTGCCTTGTCCTTCTGATCTGGTACCGATCCGGGAGCTTCTCGGACTCTCATCGAGGGCAATGCTCGATGCAAGAACTCCCGCATGAATTATGTCTTGCGAATGCTGGGAGCATACCTCTCTTGTATTGTCTGACGGGGCGTGTCTGGAAGTGAGCCAGCTCCGACGAGCTCGTTGAAGTCCTAAAAGGAGGTGTCATCGTTGAGCTTTGCTTTGGCTGATTCGTCCGGCCTAAAGTTTTTGATAGTGCCTCATCCTTTTGGACCGATAGCCACTAATGAGATCGGCAACTTCAAGATAATGGTAATTACTAAGTGTATGTGTGTGTGACTCGGGTCATGCGTGTTAATATTCCAATTGCTAAAGCAGAACAACTTACGCCTTACTAAGGAATTTAAAACAAAGCTAAAGGATCTGATCATACCTATTATAGGTTTATAGTATCAATATCATGCTATAGAAAGATACAGGATTGGATATAACCAGCTGTTAATAGATTTACTTAGAACTGCAGCAACATGTTACAACTTGCATCTAAGTAGGGTTCAGACTGCAAAGCAGTATATCTAGGGTGCTAAAATCCAGCCAGCCTCGGCAGGCGGTTGCTGGGCCGTGCATAAACTGCCACAATTGGCAGGGAGACTTCGCTTAAAGTTGATCATCACAACCCTGCGGTTGTTGTCGCTCTACAGCATGTTGAGAGCCCGCACACCGGCGTGAGTGGCGCCCATGTCCGTGAAGAGCGCGCGCAGTGCAGGCGGTGCGTAGATGCAGTTGCAAGTAGTGCGCGAATGCGATTCAAGCAACAGTCACCACACTCAACCTAAGCTAGCCTAAGCGAGTGTGAGCTTTGTTTTGGGCCACTTCTAGGCCCGAACCCACTTCTTGGCCATTGAGCCTACCTCGGCCACTGGCCCCTTTTTTAGGCCACTTATTTCCCTTCTAGAATATACCAGTACATTCCTTGGGATGATACATGATATCCCAGCCTAGAGTTTAGGATGGTACATAATAAATCTAGCACGTGATGGGATGTCCCATAGTATCGCAGTACATAATGGGATGTCTTGAAGAATACCAGTATATAAGGCACTCTGGGATGGTACATACAGTCGGCTGCCCCCGTTATGCAGCTAATCCAGACCGCCAAAGTGCTTGCAATTTGAGGGTACCTTACAAGAAACGGTGTGCCAGAAGACCTACTTTTCAGCACTTGGCTGTAATTGCCACTAATGTAGGTTACGAAACCACCAAGCCCATATAAATTACGTAAGAAATTGAAGTCACTCGCAACTTTGTTGCTATTGCCGTAGTTTGAAGCTATAATACAGACTTCAGCCCCTAACCAGTGAATCCTTAAAGCACCAGCCAGCCATTCAGGGTCCTCTGCTGAAAACCACTGCTTCCAACTTTCGTTTGATTCGCTGTAAGGCCCTCATATCCCCGAACTCCATCAAGTTGGCTGTCCTCAGACTCACAGGTCCCGACGACTTTGTCAATAACAACAGCTAAGACCTCTTGTGGAATATCGGCTTATTCAACCCTTCTCCTCGGGGTTCGAAAATCTGCTGATGGCCACAGCACTATGGTCTGTATAGAAAAACAGACCTTAGATCTCCACAACGCTATCCGGGCTTTTTAGAGTAGCCTGAACAGGCTGATACATCTCTAAAGCTGTAGAGTTCTCCTAATATTACTCAATAGCGGACTCTTCAACCTCTCTAAACGAGGCCTGCGAAACACAAGGTAGTATCAGCTGAAGATTCATGTCGCTGACAGGGTTAAACACCATGCTTTCCCCTTCCTTCGACCCCATAGTCCACACAGCCTCGGATATAAACAGAACCGGGGTGAATTCGACGGTCGTAGACCCTATAACTGCCTTCATGTTATATGACATTTATGTCACCAGTACGAACGAGGTAGGCCAATTGCCGGTAGTAACTATCGATGGTGATCGAATTGACCTGAGATCTAAACAAGTCACTAGTTTACCAGATGTGTCCTTGCAAGGAGTTTTATATCTTTTCTATCTATAGTTGCAGTAACGACAGAAAACAGGAAACAGCAGAGGTGCGCCTGGGAAGAGTGAAACACCCTAGAGCTGAATTCCCGAAGCTAATGGATGTCCGTAGGCCTACGGGTCGGAGAATGAAAAAGAGAGAATGAAAAAGAAAAAGAAACAAAACGAAATCGGGGATCCCCTTCCTTTCCCCAGTCTCACTCGCGGTCGCCCGCGTCTACGGTCTTGGTTCTAGCAGTCTACCGCGACGATCTCGGAGGGTGGTATTTCTGTCCATTTGCATCGTCAGTCAAGACGTCCCACCTACCCAGTACTCAACAGTCCCGAGGAAATTGGGCTAGAGACTTACAACAAGTTGTCTGGCTAGCAATGCTAACAGCCCAGACGTTATTCGCCAGCGATCCGTTCGCGGTGTTGTTCGGCCCGCGCTGCAGGGACAAGCTCCCCTCGAGCGAGTAGGGAACCACGTTCGGGGCTCCGGTCCCGATGGTCAGGCTGGCGCTGAACTGGTCGTTCTGGATGTAATCCGGGACGCCGGGGCTGCTGACGAACCGCAGGTCCGCCGGCCGGTTGCCGTTCGTGGGGATGATGTTCTGCGCCGAGGGCAGGATGAAGGCGCGCTGGTACGTCCCCGTGGCGCCCGAGTCCAGCTGGAAGGGGCCGGTCAGGGTGTTGCTGAAGCTGACCCGCCGGCAGCCGGTCGGGAAGCGGATGTCGAGAAAGACTTGGCACTGCAGGTTCTGAACGCCGCCGAGCTGCACGCGGTAGTTGCGCAGGCTAACCTCGGCGACCTCGTTGGCGGCCTCACCCTCACCGCCGAGGACGACCGAGACCGAGTCCCGGGGGCAGCCGTTGCCCGAGGTGCGGAACCCGCCAGTAAACTTGGCGCGGTCCTGGGCAAGGGCCAGAGCGGGGAGGAGGAGGATGGCGGCGGCAAACTTCATTTTTGCGGTTGGTGGTATGCTGGATTGTGCGGAGTTCCTGGAAAACGGTTGGGTTTTGGAGACAAGAGCTGAGAGTGATGATGGCTTGGAGGAAATCTGGGATTGCGAGGAGTTTCGAGGCCCCTTTTATAGACAATATTTTGAACTCATGGGTCCTGGAGAAGAGACCGGTTCGCGTCGGAGAAACCTCACTCATGCCATCACAGCACCCATTGTCATCATCACTGACTTGATTCCACACCCCCTATTCTTTTGGGCACGTATGATGAGCGGCCCGAGGTTGCCAAGAGAAGAGGTGGCTCGATTTAATCCAATAGGGTAGTCCGAAACAACCAATCAACCTTGTTTCCTTGTCACTTTCAACTCCCTGGGGTGTTTGATGAGGAGGGGCTATTTGCCACTTGTTCGTATCCATCCTGACACTGTAGTAGATGCATGAGTTGCCGCAAAAGTGAGGACCAGTACCAAGTATGGGAAGCCTTGGTTTGTCAATGCCAGCAATTGCGGCGTTGAGCGTACACCATGCAGATGCGCTTACTATGTCCAGACAGACAAACAGAGCGCGCAGCAGTTCATGTGCGTCTAGAACCTCTACAATGTAGTGGCGCGGACCTGATACGCCGCGTGAGAAGTACGTAACCACAATATCGATAGGGCTGCCTCGGTGAAACCACACCGTTAGCGCAGGTGATGATGACCTTTTCTCTCAGCAACCCACCGACCAAACTTGTTGCGTTTCTGGGACCAATGAGATTCAAGGTTACACAACCTCTTTGGGGTCATTTCGCATTGATTCAGGAGATGGTTCTGGAAATCGTGTCCCGTTTCGGCTCTTCCACTCCCCTTGTCGGATTGACCCCCACTCCGCTCAACCATCTCAAGAGCCATCTCATGATGGATTCAGCAGCGTGTACTCCAATCACGAAAGCTCGACAGGTTCTTGCGCCTGTTCTCGTGAACAACCGCGCCATGCCTTACCAATCCGTCTGACACACTCTGTAAGATGCAACCCCCATCTCACCAGAAATATAAGCGGACTTCCGAGCTTGCCTGAGCTGATGATCCGAGCCGGTCGGGTGGCCGCGGCCAGAAAGGGAACTTGAAGGCTGGGTTTCAAACATCATCTCCCATGGCAGCGAGCTAAACACGAAAAAAAAGGAGAAAAAAGGAGAATTGCAAAGAGAGCTTCTAGGTGTACAGTAGCCCTCGGCCTCCGTGTACAGTAACCCCTATTTTCCACCACACAAACCCTAACCCCCGCATCTCAAATCCTCAGTATCAGTCGCATCCAACATCACATCTGCGATTGCACCCTCAATTGATTTTTAATTGAATACAGCGCAAATAGGCCTAAATGAACCGATTCCGCAATCAATAAAATTGCAATTGCAATTAACTACTACTACTATTAGCTAACTCGGCCGTTTCTAACTTACGCGGGGGGGGTTTGACAGAGGCGCAGTGACAGCTTTTCCCATATCGCTACAACAAAGGATACGCTGCAGCAGAACATACCAGGCATACCAACCTCAAACTTACCGAAGACCTTGAGTGATGCCGTCGTTCTAACTCGGAGGCTTGTGTCGAACTGCAGCGGCAGTTCTTGGCGCTCAGGCGCGCAGGCGCCTTACCGCTCCAGGCTAGGCTGGAGCGCAGGAGCCTTACGTCATGTGTTCTCCTCACACACAGGGAGCTTTCTTTTGTATTTAGTCTGGGAGCTTCGCTCCCACCCTTTCTACCTAATCAAGTCACTTTGCAACTGCACTTCCGCTGCTCCAATGAGCTCCGTACCCTCAGTGAAACGTTCCACAGCTTGGCATTCGATACATCTGCATCGATAGCCTCTGTATTGTTCGAGGTGGTGGGGTCGATTGGGTATGGATACTTGCAATTTGTAACCCCCAGGTTCCGATTGGTACCTTAGGGAGGAAACGGCTTGCCACTATTCACAGCTATAAGGAAGGTTCTCTGGCTGAGCCAGAGAGCCGAAAAAGCAATACAATCACGCAGTTGCAACCCCTTCAATTCCACAGAATCCAGAGTGCATCGCTTCCAACATCAACTGCAACCTGGCAGCTGAAAGTAATGCAAGACCTGTTATGGGTTCTTTGTGTCAATATGAAATTGTGGGGGGGGGGGAGGGCTAATTGCATGAGATGAGCTAGATTGATGTTGATTTCTGGTCCCTCCAGCTGGTTTAGAAATTTCGCCTGTCGCTGTTAGCCGTGACACCTGAAGGTGATGTCTGCCGGCCGCCGTGATTGGACGGGATGTTCACGGACAGTTGGTGACAAGCTACAAGCAATTTGATGAGGAACGATGACTTCAAAGTTGCAGCAAATGCGAAACCGGAGCGACGTGCAGGCAAGACAGTATCATTGGTTTGCCATCTGTAGTTTTGCTGGGTTGATTTTCTTATCCTAACAATATGGCCTCGAAGCAAACAAGGCAACTTACTCACATCGTTCAGCCACTAACTACACATCATCCAAAATCTCCCCCGCCGCCTTCTCCCCTAACAAAAACGTCGCAATGACAGGAAACGCCCCCGGAACTCTCGGGAACGCGCTGCCATCAACAACCCTCAACCCCTCAACCCCTCTGACCCTAAACTTGGAATCCAACACGGCATCTGGATCATTCTTATGTCCAATCGCACAAGTCCCAACAGCATGGTGTCCGAATGCCTGGTCCTTAATCCACTGCTCATCACCCGCCCTACAATTCCCACCATTACACGGCGGCTCAGTCGGCTGAATCGGCCCCAACGGGGCAGCCACACCCCCATACGCATTCCTAGCCCAAGCGACGACATCAGCCATTGCACCGAGATCGGTTGCGCCGCCTTGGCTGAAGAGATTGAAGTTGATGACGGGCGTATCACGGGGATTCGCGCTACGAAGCTTGACGGTGCCGGCGCGGTTCTGGGGGTTGATCTTGACCATGGAAAGTCCGAATGTTCCGGGCGGATCAAAGGGAATGTTGGAGACTGCTTCAAAAGGCCAGTACCCGCGGAAGGCAAAATTTCCAATGCCAAACATGAAGATGTCCACCTGGTTGCTAGTCGAGTGGTTGGTTCTGAGCATGAATGCATGCGCGTTGCTGCCGGCTCGGGCGTAGGGGCCTTGGCCCTGGCGCCAGGCGTCGATGCACGGGTCAGGGGGGAAGCCAAAGGTGCATTGGGGGTCACCGGGTTCAGGGATGCTGGTGTAGGGTTCGTTGGCCAGGCCAACGACGGGCATTTCTTGGTTGTCTTGGAGATGCTTGCCTACGCCAGGGAGGTCGACGAGGACGGTGATGTTATGCTGGGCTAAGTCTGCTGCTGGGCCGATGCCGCTGAGTTGAAGGAGTTGGGGGGTGTTGAACACACCGGCGGCGAGGATTACCTCGCGACGGGCCTTGGCTTGGCGGAGGGTTCCGGTGGTGGAGGGGTTGGAACGGGGATCTGCGCTGTAAAGGCTTTGGCCTTCGAGATATTCGACGCCGGTGGCTTTGGGCTTTTTACCAGGCTTATTGTCGAAGAGGACGCGGGTGGCTAGGCTGTGGACCTTGAGGGTAAGGCGGTATTTGGGGGAACCGTTAGGTTTCTTGGCGTTTAATGTGTCAAGAACGACGTTCCGGGCACTGAAGCGACCCCACGTTTGGTTAACGTGGAAAGGCAGTCCGAACAAGCCCTGAGTCTTGTCCCTATTAGGACTGGGGTTGTTAAGGTCCCTGGTAAACATGGGCAAGATCTGAGCTGGGTTGTCTCTAACAGAAGCCACCATCGGCTTTAATGTTTCAACAAGCTGGGGATTGTTGTCCCAGATGTAACCATCGTTACCGTTAATCTTGAGGTAGCCATCAAAGCCATGACCTGCTGTTCCGGGAGGGAGGTAGAGATTTTTCTCAATGCGTTGGAAGATGCGGCGGATCTTGTCGGCACTGCAGCTTGTCAGCTTTGCATCAATCCACACTTTGGGTCTTCACTCACCGCCAGCTCTGATCTCCGGTCAAGGACGCGATACTGTCCCAGTCACTGCTGGGCGGCAAGGCACTTACACCCGCATTGATGACAGAGGAACCTCCAAGTGTTGCACCCCTAGGATAGTAAACGCCGAGAAGTATCGCGTCAGCCGGCGCAGCACTACCATTCCCAACCCAAAGAGACCCGTCGGCGCGTCTCCAAGTTAGATGGTTGTTCTTGAGTTGCTGGACATCGTCGGCGTAGTTCTGCACATAAAAGTCCCAGCGGTTTGTAAGCTGGGGGAAGCCAAGCGGCAAAATGTGGGTTGAGATGTCTGCACTCTGGTCATCGCCAGCTTCGAGGAGCAGGACCGAGTGCCCGGCTTTAGCCAGATTGGATGCGACGGGTGCTCCTCCTGGTCCACTGCCTACAACAATATAGTCGTAAGTATCGACCCCGTTGTTGGAGCCAGCGGTGGCTTCGCTGTCTTGCGCGTCATTGGCTGGTGCGGACAAGGCTGGGAGAAGGAGGATAGCGAAAGCCGTGAGGTATTTGCAAAGTTTCGTCACCATCCTGGCGGGTTGAGAACGGCTGATCCGATGAAGTAAACGAGCGACAAGTGGCGGTTGCTGGGAGTAGAGAGGTTGCGATAGGGATCCAGACTCCATCTTATACCTAGAAGTTGCGCACATGGGGTCATCCCCTTAGGGCATCACTAAAGGGTCAAGGGTGCTAGTTTGAATCCCTGTCTAGGGTGCTCGTGCTCAGGTCAGCCCTAACCTGGAAGTCTCAGCGCTCGGCCTGCTGGGCGGTGCCGAAAACGTGACAATAATGCAACCCACCCCCCACCCCCAATCCGATGCAGGGGGTCGGGATTGGTGGACAGCCCGTGATCGACTTCAAGGGAAGACCCCGGCAAGCTGTTCTCAAAAGAACATTTGACAGGCTCCCAAAGCTTCCTAACTAGACCAATCTCGTCAGGAGACATCGATGTAGTGTGATTGTACCTTAAGATACCTGTAACCTCTGCTATATAAAGGTACGGATCCGTATTGAGTTCAATTCTTTTTTTCCATCAGCTTACCCGGGCCTCCATCACCTCATTTTCCATGCATGCGTTAACAATTATTGACATTGGGCGCCCCAGTCTGGGTAGGCGCCGCGGCAGGGATCCCGGGACCTTTTTATGCGGTCATTAGATGAAGAGTCTGGGACTGCATCGTTAGTTATGTTTTTTGGCCAATAATGTAACTAGGGGCTTCCGCAATTTCAAATTGGCGCGACGTGAACCATGATCCTACAGGGTAATGGGGTGTGCGACGACTCCTTTAGTGACCACGCCGTCTTGGCTTGCATCTTATCGGAGAGGGCCGTGACGTGGAACGCAATCATAAATCTGATAATCATTGGTTCGTCACACGGAAAGGCCATGCAGACAAAATAATCGGCAGTTCTGTGGATTTAGCAAGCTACCTCGGTACCTCTAGATATATGATGAGTAATGACCGACCGACAGCAGGAGGGAAAAATGGTGTCTTCTGTTCGGTCGTCTCGGGCTCCTCGTGAGTTTCCAACCCATTGGTAGGTGACATAGAATGTGTGGAGCTCATCCTCCAGGACTCGCTTCGCCTTGCTGGACTCTAGTTTGTACCAGCAAACCACACCGTTGGATGCCAAGATATGGAGAAGATTGGCGTTATTAGGCACCGCATACTCTTCGACGATTTCCTATTTGGTGTAATACTTGCTGAACAGTTCCTTATTGACCCGGCGTGGCGGGAAGCAGCGACTGGTAGCTCTTCTGGTGAAACAGCTGGCATATCAGAATAAAGGGCTAATAGCTCGTTAGGTTCTCTATTCGGCATCTGCTATCAGCTGCTGAGAAGTGGATTATTGGCCCACATAGAACGCGGTAGGCACCAACTTCTACGCGACTGTAGCCACTCGATCTCCGGAAACTCAGTCCTGAGCCTTTGGGCAATCCCACAGCTCGTTCCCACTCTCGGAATTCGGCGCAATAGAAAGCAGAATAGACCTCTTAGGTTCTTTTGCTCCAGTTTCTAACCGGCCATCCAGAAAAAGCGTAAAATCGTCAGGCACTCCTGGCCAAGCATCTCTCGGGTCCGTAGGGCTGTTGAAAGAAAGAGCATCAAGATGCTTTTTCCAGAACTGGGTTTTTCTAAAGACGCAGAAGAGAGGTTCGCACGACCGGAGCCAGTTAGTGAAAATACAATTGCGAAATATCCAATTGAAGGTGTCCTCGTGTCTCTCCTAAATGCCTCTACGTCGGTGGTCCATCGATTTAAATCGCAGACTACGTAATAACTGGTCCTTATCCTCGAAATCTGCTTGCCTTTTATCCCTCTCCTTAAAATCTGAAATGACTCTGGACTCTGACTTATGGGTCTGGCTAAGGATTCTCTCAGTTTAGCCGTTGAGTTTGGCACCAGCATCTTTCCAGATGCCGGCGGACAGATCGTTGAACTCGCTTAGTTGCCCATCTCAAATCTCCTTGACAATGCCTTTCAGCAGATCTGCGATAATGTCCTTAAACTGGGCAGTTGTGTTTGCATCCAGGGACTGCAAGAGGGTGTCTAAGGACTGTAATTGTGTGTCGATGCTCTATATAAGGCTTGTTATGACGTCACCGTTAGCGGCGATTTAAGATCAGAGGCTGTCACCAAAATCCTGCAACTGCTAGAATGTTTAAAGATTTTCCGATAACATCTTATCCCTATCTGACTGACGTATAAGTACAGTGAATCTAATTAAGAACGTATACCAAATGACTTACAATGTGGACTAGTAGGTATATAATGAGTTAATTATAACCGTCGCTCATTTGTTTACCTAGGTTGTCAAATCTTAACTTGCCCTTCAGGATCGTCCTTATTGCCTCAAATTACGCATTTCCCTAATAATCATGCTCCTAAAACTCTCAGCCCAGGTCATTAAAGATGCAATAAATTATTACGACCTGCACCCGACACAGGCCTCGAGAGGACTGGCGCAAGTTAAGACAGAACGTATGGCAGGACGCCAACAGGTAAGGGGCGTTCTGAAGACGGCTTGTTAAGCTAGCACTCTTAGACGGGGGGTTTAATGTCACTGTAGGTCGCTGTTACTATAATGTATAGAGGTAAGTCTGAACAGTAGGATATAAATGAATAATTGAATATTAGTGTGAGGAATTAAAGTCCCTTACGGTAGTTATAGGCATAATTATGGCTATCTATACTAATTAACTAAGGGGTACTTTATACCTTGCTTATAGTGTCGTAAGTGCTTATTATACGAGCACTTTACACTATATAAGCGTTCTGCTTATAAGGTTTCTCCTGCTTACGATACAAGCACTTAATATGCTGTAAGCAGCACCTCATTAGTTATAAGGGCTTTAGGTCTTTACACCCCTGGCCTAGTGTGCCTAGATAGTGTGTACCGTCTTTCCGCACTGTTCCTTCTACAGGGGATTTATTAGGCCGCCCTGGCTTAAGTGTCGGCCTGTAAGGTCGTTATATAATTCCCCCTTTTTAACGTTCTTTTCCTATAAAGAACTTAAAAGGTAAGTTTCTCCTTTTACCACTTCACTATATAATAAGTGTCCGGCTCTTAAGTCTTAAAACGGGAATAAGGTAAAAGTATTAACTACTATTTAAACCTTACAACTTACACTTACGCGTTTAGTAGTGAAATGTCCCTTTATTTTTTCTGTAAGTCTACTAACCTTTTATTTATCTGCTAGGTTTTAAACTGGTTTAATAGTTATAATTACTACTTAAAGAGGTATTAGCCTTCCTAATGTGACGCTTTTGGTGTTAGTGAAGTGAAGTTAAAGGCTCTTTTTATTAAAAAGTAAAATCTTAACTTATAAGTTAAGTCTGCTGTTTAACAGCTTTATAAGGCTATTATTAAGCTTTAAAAGGCGTTAGCACGCCTAGTGTGCCTTTATAAGTAACGGTCTTGCCTTAAGGACTGGGTTATAAAAGCGTTTGGTTATAAAGTAAAGTTATTAGAGTTTTAAGAGAGTGAGGAGGTTAGGCTGGACGCCCCTCTTAAAGATGTGGAGTCTTTTAACTGGGGGAACTTTTTAGTGGGGTCTTTATAGCGAGCGGTCGCTTTATAACTGGGTTTATAACTTCCTTTAATGGGGGCCTATAGGTATAAGTCCTATAAGGGTCTTCCGTCGTTCTTTATTTTTTTTTCTTCAGCTAACTTCTTTCTTTAATAGTATTTATTTTTATGTAGAGCTTATTAGGAGTTCTAGAGGCCCAGCCTCCTTATTAGGTCTAAGGTCCTTATAACCCTGGTTAAGGGTTTTAATAAATGTCCTTCCGTACCTATTAAGGAGTTTCCTGCCGCTTTTTAAGCTTTAAGTCCCACAGTGGTCTTACTCTTTAATATAGTAATTTAGATATTAGATCTTATCTTATTTCTAATTCTTATTATTAGCTTTAATTAATCTGGATTCTTTTAATAAAACTCTATAATTAAGTCTGGGCACTTAAGGTTTTTAACTAGTTCCTATAAGTTACTTTTAAGGCCGTAATCTAGCTATTTAATAAGATATTTAAACGTGTTCTTTCCCTTTTATAAATCTATAACTTCCTTAACGTTATACTTATCCTTATTGGTGTTAATCTTAATCTTCTTTTTTAAAAGAACTTCTTTTAAGGCAGGTTTTAAAAGTGAGATATGAAAAACCTTAATCCACACCTTTATGTTAGCAGGTAGGTTTAGTTTATAATTAAAGGTGGTGACCTTTTTTTTAATTTAGAATGGTCTGTACCTTTTAAAGTTAAGCTTTTTATTAAGTTATTTTAAATACAGGTTTTGCGAAAAAAGGTAAACGTGGTCCCCCTCCTGAAAAGTTAATCCCTTAACTTGTTTACTATTATAATAAAGTCCTTTTTTAAGTATTAATTACTTAGTTTAGTGTTTATTAGTAAACTTTTTTATTCGTTTATATATAAACTTAAATTTAGCTTATAAGTAATTATATAGCTTTTACATCTAATTTACGCAGATTATAACTTAAGGGGTGTTAGTAGGTGGGCCTTAACGGAGCTTAGGCTCCTTATTGTAATTAGTGAAGAATAGTAATATACTTATCGATTTAATTAGTGTTATATTATAAGTTATTTACATTATTAGTAATAATTTAAGTTAATTATCTTATTTAAAGTTAATATAGGTTTAAAGATACGTTATAAGTGTCTGGTTAACTTACTCTGTTTAACTATCTGTCTGTAAGTGGAATGCTGTTAAAAGTTTACTTTTTACATCTATTCTCTATATTAGTCTTTATTAAAACTTTAATATAATTAGCTTATTTTAATCTGTGATGATATTATCTGGTTAGAGGTGTTATGATATTACCTTTTTCTTAAAGATATAAGTAAGTTATTTTACTATTATGTCCTTTAAGGTTGGTAGGAAGTAGGCCTATTTTGTTATCTTGTTAACTATTATAAGGATCTGGTTATAAGTGACTTTTATAGTAAGGTTTTTAAACTTTAAAATCCTAGTAATAAAATCGAGTAAGATAGAACTTTATAACGCCTATAGTACAGGGAGTGGTTTAAAAAGCTTATAAGGTTTATAATACTGGTTTTACTTTTAATAACAGATATTATAATTATTAACTACTTCCTTAACTAACTTTTTTATTCCTGGGAAGGTGTATGTTTACTAGGCTTATATGAGAGTCTTAATTTAGCTTATATGTCCTCTGAGTTAAGACTTATAGACCTGTTAGACGTATTCCTTCCGTTTATCTAAGTTATAAACGTACGGTTTCTTTTAATATTAAAACCTTACTTCTGGTTTAAATACGCTATTTACACCTTTTAATAGCTATTTTAACTAGTAACCAGTTTTATTATGGTTTGGATACTTTAAGCACTTTTTACTATAGTTTTACAGGTGCCTTAAGAAGTCTCCTGACAGGCACTTATATTTACAGGTTCCTTCCGCTAGCCTTTTTACTTAGAAGTCTTATTATTATTAATAAATGTTATACTCTATTTATAAGTTTATATAGACGTTAATGGTTTATTTTAATATTTAGTTATTTAACATTTGCAGTGTATGCTTTAATGTGCCGTTTCTAGCTTTATTAAATATAGTAACGGGGATTAGGACTGGATTGGCATCCTTATAGTCCTGTCTCTGATTAAGAGTATTTACTTACTTATTATCTTTCCCTTTAATATAGTGAATCTAGAAGTGGAACAGGGCTATTAATTCTACTTATCGTGCCTATTATAGGCTAAGCTCCTTTATTAAGAAGTATTAAAGGTTATTATAATCTGAAAAGACCTAAACTAGTTCTTCTGTACCGTTTAAATATAATGCCTATTTAGTAAAGTATTAAATAATCATTATCAGTTCCTTATTATAAATTAGATATTATAAGGCTAGCTTATAGATTCCTTTTAATAAAAAGGCAACTGGGTAGCGTTTTTTATTATCCTAGACTTAGTTAAGTTCTCCGCCGATTGTGAATTCTAAAGAGTCTGTTTTGATTTAAAAGGGTTTTAAGAAATCGGGGAGAGCCAGGATTAGTGTTATAATAAAGGCGTGTTTAAGGTCTTTAAACGCCTTCTAATATCTATTAGTTTACTTAAACAGTTTACCCTCTCCTATAAGTTTATATAATGGTTTTATAATCTTTATAAAGTATTTAATAAAGTATTAGTAAAAGTTTATAAAGCTGATAAAGGCTTATAACTCTTTTTAATTCTTTAAAGTAAGTTAGTTTTTAACTGCCTTTATCTTCTCTGTTTATATTTTAAACTTCTTAAGGGTTACTTTAAACCTTAAATAGTTTAATTCCTAAACGTGGAAGTGGCTTTTCTCTAGGTTTACTGTCAGCTTCGCTTTTTTAAAAGCTGTTAAAACCTGTCGTATGTGTTTTTAGTGTTTTTTTAAAGTTTTAGAATAAATTAAAATGTCGTTTAAATATATAAAGATAAACTTATTAAAAAAGGGGCGGAGAACACTGTTAATAAGACCTTGGAAGGTTATAGGGGTGTTTATTAATCCTATTGGTATAACACGGTACTGGTAATACCTATTATAAGTTTAAAAAGCCGTTTTATGTTTATCCTCTTCCTTTACTTTAATATAGTTAAATCTTATAGGGAAGTTAAGATTAAAGAACCAGTTTACCTTAATAATCCGTTCTTACATTTCTGTAATAAGTAATAATAAGTAACGATTCTTAATTATATCCTTATTTAACGTTTAGTAATTAACGACTATATATAGCTTACCGTCTCCCTTTCTTAAGATAAACAGTACTGGGTACCTTACTAGGGACTAGGACTTTATAATAAACCTGTTCTTTAGGTTCTCTTTAATATACTCCCTTAAGGCTTTAATTTATTAAGGGTTTAAGTAATAAGGCTGAAAGTTATAAAGCTTCACTCCCAGCTTTAACTTAATCTTATAGTCTCACAGTTTATAATCTAGTAATTATAGTATCTTTTTCTAAAACAGGGTAAACTTCCTATACTTTACGGGTACCTTAGATAAGTTAACTTCTTTACTTATCTGTAAATTAGCTCCTTACTTTTTTCCACCTTTTAAGTTATTACTTAAGTAATGTGGTAGACTCTTTAGTCCTTTAACTGTCTTTATAAACTTAATTTAAATTATATTTAGTTTTAAAGGTTTAATATACTAAGTGCTTCGTGTATCTTTAGAGTAGTTTAGTACCTTCTTAACTTCCTTTAAACAGTGATTATAGTTAGGGGATTTACTAAAGGTAAGGTAACCACTCCTTTAATTAATTACAGGGTTATACTTTTCTAGCTAAGGTAAACTTAAGATTATATTATAGCCTGTAACTAATATAACGTTAAAGTCTACTTATTATTCGTCCTTATCTATTTTAATTAAGAGTGGTAAGTAGTGGGTGACTTTACTATTATTATATTAATACAGGCCTTTTTCTCCATTTTAAATAGGAATAGCCTTTTTATACTCTTTATTAAAGAGTTTCCTTTAGTTAATTAGCAAGGGGTGTATTAGGTTAAAAGTACTCCTGTTATTAATTACTGCTCTTACCTTAAATAACCTCCCTTTTCCGTTTATTATATTAACACTGACGGAATAATACTTATACTCCTTTAACATTTAAGTTATAATAATTATCTGTCTTTAAGGTCTTATTTAGCCTAACCTTTAAGTACCTCTCCTTCTTTTTAAGGTTTTTATTAACTAGCGAACTACTGGTCTCCGGCCCTTTTAAAGGGCCTATAGCCTTTTCTTAATTCCTTTTAGAAAAATAGGCAGCTTTAATAAACCTGGTAATTAACCTTTTTTAGGTTTTCACACCTTAACGTCTAATTAACTTTAAACAGTATGACGTTTCTAAAGTCCTTAATAAGATAATAATACACTTTACGGGACTGGATTACAGTAATGTCTTTTTACTCCTAGACCTATTAGTAATCTTCCCACTTTTACCACTCCCTAGCTTTTCTATTAAGATGTAATAAGCACGTTATAACTAGGCAGTTATTAAGTACCCCTTCTTACTAACACGTAGTGGGGGTTTAGTTAACTATAATAACCTTCCACTTATTACTAAACTCTCTTATTAAGGAGTAGATAACTTAATAATAAGCTGGTTTTAACTTTACCCTTATAACAGTATAATCCTGTCTTTACATATTAGGGAAGTGGTTATAAAGGGCCTTAAATCCGTTATACTAGTTAAAAGTATAGTTATTATACATATAATTAATCTATAATATATCTTTATAATTAGGGTAGTTAATGTTAACTATAGGTGTTACAGTTATAAAGTATAAAACGGGGGAAGTGGTGCTTTATTCTTTTTCTTCTTCCACTTACCTTTATATACGTTATTTCTCCTAAACCTCTTCTTAAAACTCAGGTAATAATAACCTAGCTTATTCTTCCACAAAATAACCTTCCCTAATAAGTAGGTATTTAAGTTAATTAGTAAAGCAAACTTTATTACAAAGTTATAACTTAATTTCCACTACTTTATTTTTAAACGTTACAGTAAAACCCTTAACTTACAGGTCTTTTACTTCATCCACTAATTTTTAATATTTTTCCTTTAGCTCCTAGACTCTCTGCTAATATACTTACTTTATACCTTCTTAAGGGACCCTTAAGGTACCAGTCTAAGGTATACCGTCTTTCGTGTAAGGTAGCTATCTAAGCTATCCTTCTTCCAGGAAGGTAAGGGTGTTAATCCACTTAACATGTTTAAAGCGTTTAAAGGTTTTAAGGGGTATAGTTAAGAAGAACTTTCGTTTTTCTAACTTAATTCTTTTAACTTATTCTCTTTCACCTTCTAAGGCTTACTTTACCGTTTTAATAACCTAAAGGGTTAGCTTTTCAACTCCTTTTACCATTCTAATAACTTCTAAGTTAAGGTCTTTCCTAGACTTCCTTAGTTCCTAGGCTTACAGGGTAAGGTTTTTAAAACCTGTAATAACTAACTAGAACATTTCTTCCTAAAGTCAGTCTTCTAAAACCTACACCTTTAGTGGTTTTAAGTTTCCACCTTAAAGTTAGTCTTCTATAACCTACACCTTTATAACTAACTCTTTTAGGACACTTTTAAAGACTAGATACACTATATCTTAAAGTTCTTCCTCTTCCTTATCTCTTAAGTTACACTTATCTATCTAAATGTAATCTTTTTTATTACTTGTTATCCTGATATAAACGTCCCCTAAGTTAAACCTAACGTACTTTCCTCCTTCTAGGATAAGTTTTTAACTAACTTACTTTAGTAACGGGTACTGTTATACTATATATCTTTTCTTATTATAGTTAAAGCATTAGACTTATAATAGGTCTTTAGGCTGCTCTTACTATTACTGTTATTAAGGTTTATTACAGTTAAGTTAATTCTAACAGTTTACTATATTAATATCTATTAGCCTAAGGTGGTAACCTGTTACGGTTAACTAGTTCCCTTTCTTTAGTTTGCTTAACTGGTGAGGGGTCTGCTCCTTCCAGTAATTCTTCTAATAATAGTGATTATAATACTAGTTATTAACCTTAATAACTATCTTAATTAACTCTTAAAGGCGATTTAGGCAGTCTTCCCAGTAAAGATCTCTAGTAACGTGCTCTTTCAGGCCACTTTAGAACAGTATTATTAGGGCCTCTTAGCTAAACTTAGTCTTTATTACTTCTAGTTTAAAGTGTGTAGAGAACTTAAGGATTAAAGACATCTGCTTTAAAGTTATAAGGTGCTGTTTAACCTACCTAAGAGCGTCTAGTTCTTTAAACTCAGTTTAAAGCTGGTTAATAAAAACGTTAAAATTATTAAAAAGGGCCTAAGTCTTAAGGGCTTCCTTTTATGCTTTATTTACAAAGAGGTCGTTAATTATCTTTATATAGGGTTTATATTAGTAAGCAGTTACTCTGTTTAATAAGGCTTTAATAAACCTAACCTTTTCTTCTTTTTTAAAGAATTACTTATTATAATAAGTAATATAACTTTAAAGCTGGGTTATTTAGGACTTTAACTGCGTAAAGTCTCCCTTAAAACGTAACAGTGGGGGGAGCTTTACTTATTTTTTCTACAAGCCCTTAAGGTTATTATTCTTTAGTTTAATAACGTTAAGTTAAGCCTGGAGTTTTTCAATAAAACTAATACGACTCTTAGTGTCTTTAGGGAAGGTTTTATTAAGCTTCTTAACTAGTCCTTATTAGTTAAGGTTCAAGTTTTTAAAGCGTATAGCTAACTTATTAATAATGGGGAGCTAAGGCTGAGTTTACACCTCCTTAATCTCCTTACCTTTTCTAGAGGTTAATATGTTAATAGGAGAGAGGTAGTGTCTGAGAATTTAATAAATAGTGTTTAGAACTGGACGCTAATATTATATTACAACCTATACCCGACACAGGCCTTAAGAGGACTGGTGTAAGTTAAGACAGAACATATAATAGGACGCTAACAGGTAAGGGGCGTTTTAAAAACGGCTTATTAAGCTAACACTCTTAGATAGGGGGTTTAATGTCACTGTAGGTTGCTGTCACTATAATGCATAAAGGTGAGTTTAAACAGTAGGACATAAATAAATAATTAAATATTAGCGTGAGGAACCAGAGTCCCTTACGGTGGTTATGGGCATAACTATAGCTATTTATACTAATTAACTGGGGGGTATTTTATACCTTGCTTATAGTATCATAAGTGTTTGTTATGTGAGCACTTTACACTACGTAAGCGTTCTGCTTATAAGGTTTCTCCTGCTTGCGATGCGAGCACTTAGTATGCTGCGAGTAGCACCTCATTGGTTGTAGGGGCTTTGGGTCTTTGCACCCCTGGCCCAGTGCGCCTGGACGGTGTGTACTGTCTTTCCGCACTGTTCCTTCTGCGGGGGATTTGTCGGGCCGCCCCGGCCCAAGTGTCGGCCTGCAGGGTCGTCACATAAATATTTAACACGATATTAAGAATCTTTTAGTTAACTAGACTTCAGTACCCTATAACAGATATCATCTGTCTAAACAGATCCTACCTTATCTCCTCCAGATTCACTAACCTTCCCTAAAGACGGGGGTCCGGTCTACGCGCGTTACAGACATTACGGGCAATCTTAGTGACTTGTAGGACGGTGATGACGACCTGGATGATGCTGGTAGTAACGGAGGCAGTATCCATCGTAGAGACAGTGTCCATTGCTAAGACAGTGTCTATTATAAGCACGCCGCACCAGCGGGGAATGCAATTTCGTAACAGGGGGAGTATGAGGAAGGAGTAGTCCGGATTATAGCCCCACATCCACCATATCAGTACCGAGGAAGTGTTTAGTAATCACCACCCACGTACTCTTTCAGACAAGATCCTCAACTTAAACCTTCAAGCACTCACACAATACACGATATAATTATGCTTCTCCCTTCCACAGCCTTTCAGGCAGTCTTGACTCATGCCCCAGAACACCGTGGCGGACGCGATCCCTCGGGACGATAAGGAAGATACAATTCCTTAGAACCAAACCATTAATAAGCCCACCACCATTCTTCTTTTAACTTCACACGCCTACTCACCACCCTTACACCGTACCCCACAGCTTAAGTATAACCTGCGACTTATCAAGAACCCACTTAAGGCGTTACGCGATTTACACACGGGTTTATCCAAACGGCTATATAAGTATCTGCAGAACTATAATGATTTCTTGGAGTTGCTGCGTTGGGCGGAGGCAGACATTTAAGCTGATGTTTGCAGCTTATACCACTGTAGCGGTCGATAATAAGGAGGTTACTGTTACAATTACCAGGTTTTACACGCGTGGTCACCATCGGAGCGTGGCGTTCGTGGAGGAGCTTGCTACGTTGAAGTGGCCGATGGGATAGGAGGTCAGAGTTAAGCATTTGAACTTACATTAGGGGCGTTTTAAGCGCTAGGGGAATGGGAGGGGAAAACGAGGCGGGCGCGGGGAGCGGCAAGCTGGCGGTTTTGATATTGTGCTACAGGAAAAATAAAACCACTTGCGTAGCTGGTATGAAGCTCTGGATTGATAAAAAATTATGCCCTAGCAGGATCCACAGACTCAGCAACTGCCCGTTTGCAATTAGGTAGCCTTTGACAAACACACTCATCAGCTTGTGGTCACAGGTCGGATGCCTTTCTTTGCTCCCCTATTTGGCTATCTGGAGGAAAACGACAAGCTCGGCAGAATATCTATCCAAATTTGTCAGCAATCGCTAAATAGCTAGCAGTGAGGGCTGTAATATGCAGTGGGTACTCACGCCGCGGTCGCAGCAAGTGAAGCTTCAGAGCTTTTGCCTGTCGATGTGAAGAAAACCAGCGGCAAGAAGGCCACCACAAATGCCGTGATAACGGAGAGCCTGTGGAACATATCATCGACATATGTTAAGATCCAAAGCGGTGCGACGAGCATAACTAAGCCAACTATCGTCAACAAAGGAGACAAACATGTCAATTCTCCGCTCTGAATAGTAGTGAATTGTATCACCGTCAAGCTTTTTTTCTTCCTCAGACCAAAGAGGCGAGAATGTGTTGACCGTTCCAGAAGATCTCGAAGAGGTGAAATTGGCTTCTGTACCAATGGGAACAGGTCGTGGGGTCTAGACAGAAAATCGGTCTCTTCCTTCAGGATGGCATCCTTGTGGTTCCCCATCCAGTTGGAAATGCTGCTGACATTTCTCGCTCGTGGCTTGGATTTGGATAGAAGGGCGGAGTGCTGAAGTACCAGATCATCTACACCTAACAGTGAGCTTTAACGTCTTTCCTTGGCAGAAGTTGATAACTAACTATAATACCGTAGCTTTCCGCCAATCTCGCGCACCAAGTCAAGTCGGGTGTCTTGTGTTTCATGTCTGAAGGATCCATTGTGAATATCAGGAGAACCAAAGGTTCTGAGGTGGCTCTTAAGGGTCTCCAGCTGGCCTTCTAACTTAACCAGTTCATCCTGAAGCGCCTTATATTTCTTTAAACCGCTTAAGGGCTGATCTTAGAGCGGTCCGTTATAAGGCCTCCTCCTCTCGGCCCACCTAATGACGGTATCTGCTAAATTTGACGTCTTAGAATTCCAGTTCTATACTAAATCTTAGCGTTTTGTCGCGGTATATTGATGAATTTAGGGTTTAATAACAGTAAGAGTGCTTGTAGGAGGTGTAAGAGCGAGACTTGGAGAGCAGAGGCTGACTTAATGTTTCTTGAGGTCAGATAAGTAACACGAAAATGTAAGAGGAAAGTTAAGACTGCTAATTTTCGAAGATGGGACCAATTCTGGGCTCACTCGGCTCGAGTTGAAGCAATTGAGCGTGCTGTGGCGCAGCCGGTAAGCTAGCCTGAGCAAATCCTGAGCAGGGACTGAGGCGAGCCTGAGCTAGGGTGAGCAGCGTCACGTGCGCAAGGTACAAAAAAGGAAATTTTGGAACCGAGATTCGTCTCGCAGAACAGAAACAATCTTGAATTTTAAAAGTTCATCTCTATACGCCATCTTTTCCCACATATGCGCCAAAGGGGAGGTCATTTCTGAAAGTCCATTATGAAAATGAAACGGGTTAGCGCCCAGAATGGCTTAGTAGTAGTGGCTGTGACTTGGAGTTAACAGCAATAAGACATGATACCCGACGCTTGGAGAAGCCGAGGAGGTGAATCCCAGGAACAAACTTGGTTTCTGTGGGCCCGTCCACTGATACTGGGACTCAGCGGCAAAAGAAGTTGCTGGGACTGTGAATAGCCTCATTTGCACGCTGTCACGCTCCACCTAGGGGTCGAACCTGGAACCTCCTGATTCGTAGTCAGACGCTCTGCAATTGAGCCAGCGGACTTGATGCTTATTCGATATGTGTTGGAGGCAGAAAGGATATCCATGAGGCAGAGTTTGCTGTGGTGGAGTATGGTGGAGTGTGGCGGAAATGTGGAAACTGCAGACTTGGGTAAACCATGTTTGACGATGCCCAGTACACGTCCCGAGCAGCGCCCGAAATAGCTGATGAGGGATGACGTGGACGACTTAGTTGCGCCATCATGTAATTATTTCTGATCCTGGAAATAGAACGCTGTGTCTTCGATGCCGGATGTATCCAAGTCCAAAAAGCACACCAGAAAAGGAGCTTCAAAATCGCTCCTGAACAGCATCCCCCAGCAAGCCAGAAGCTCACACAGTAGAAAAGTTACAGAAAAACAACGAACGCCAGATAAAAAGGAGAACAGGAATTTAGTACACATCCAGAAGATCATCACCAACGCCATTATAGTGTTCCACAATGCCCGCCATATAATCACACGCCAACTCCGAGATCCTCTTCAGCTCCCGCCCCGAAATCGATCGTACAACCTCCCCAACACCCCTCTCAAACTTGAGCTTCAGTTCGGGCGGGGGATTGTGCGCACGTAAGCTTCGCATTTGGCAACGCGATATGCGATAGTATCCCGTGTCATCGGTCTCGGTGCTGTAATCTGCAAGAGAGGTCAGCTGGACCGTCGTTCCGGCATAGCGTGGAGGTTGCTCATCAATGCCACTCGGGAACTTGAGACGGCAGGGGAGCCTACAAGGTGACGGGGTGCAACCGAGATTCCTCCCAAAAAGAATCCGGTAAATCCAAGCCCACTTCTCCTCGTCTGTCTGCCTCTCCTTTGGTCTCTTCTTGGATCGCAGCTCTTCTGCCTGCTCGGCTGTCATCCAATCCTGGTGGCCCCCGTCTAGTTTGAGCAAGCAGGTCTTGCGTTGCTTTGTATGGACCCTGAGAAGTTCAAATGTGTCGAAGGCGTCGAAGCACCGCGGGCATCTGAATTTAGGTTCGAGGTGACTGCGGTAGAGGTGTTCTCTGTAAGGCTAAAGGTTAGCAAGTGAGTTATAGGAAGCGGTGTGGGGAATGTTAAGAAGGGAGAGACCTGCTTGAGTCTGTTGATAGTCGGCCAGCTGTGTCCACGGCAGGTCGGCACGTCATGGTATTTCCTCGGATTGTGCTTATAGAATGGGCAGGCGAGCATCTTGGAATGAGCCATGTCTCTAGGGCTCTCGTCGGGCGAGGCGCCGTCGTTGCTCGTAAGAGCCGGTGGAGAGGTTATGTAAGGGGTGTTGTTGGTGGAGAGCCTAATGGATAGCGAAAGCGGTCCGCGTTAGTGAGATCCCGGGGAACAGAGTAGGTACCGAGGCGGATATGGAGGACTAACCACTCGGTCATGAATGAATTACAACCTGGTCGGGCCGCATCCATATCTTCGTAATTCGCTAGGGATGGCTTGAGGCATAGCTGTTAGTACTCCTGCGGAAACGAATTGCTCGGCACCTGGGAATGAATGAGCTCCTCCTTCTCGATTCGAGCCGACTGAGAGGGGCGTCTCAGAAAATCCTCGATGAATACATTTTAGGGGACCGGGGTAGCGCGGTAAGATGGGCACGTGCTGAAAACAGCGGGTCGGCGCACGGGGGTCATATGCTGTGCTAGTGACCAGAACGGTCGGGGAAACCAGTCATGGGCATAAACCACATATGAACGGCGTTGTCGCTGACTTCAGCAAGACTTTGGCCTTGGAACTATCGTGACACTGAGACGGGGTTGCTACCAAAGCAAGACAACATATTAGTGATCGCCACCTAGAGGTTGGGATATCGACGTACCTTGCTCCGCTAGTTTAGAGTGTTTATGGGTAATGAAACGAGAGGACCTGGTAGTCCGATCGACGAATGGCGCCAAACGGCGAAGAGTTCTCCTTGGGTATTCGATCTGCCCTTTGGTTTCTCGAGCCACACTGCCTTGGGGCATTTCCGGACATCACTCAACAATTTGTGGGAACCAAAGATCATGACCATGCGCAAGGCCATGGTTATGTGCCAAATCGGACATGCGACCTTCCAGGCGGTGCTGTGCTCACTGCAGAGCGAGTGCCCGTACAGGTACCAGGCTGGTGGAATGGGAGGGAAAAAGAGAAAAGAAAAGCGGCTGTGCTGAGATCCTTCCGTTGTGGGTCCACAAAATCTTCCATGTGAACATACAACTTACCGACATAATATCCATGCGACGATTTCCGATCTGCCATGAAGGGTGATTATCACCCCGAGTGCCAGCAACTTTGCCAGGGGAGTCTGGCGGCAGCGCAGCGATGCTCCGGAAGCTGAAACCGTCCTGGAAACTGAAACTGCCGTCGGGCACTCCTGAAAGCCCTGAACTATACGGGAGTTCGAGGTCCTGTGTGGATCCAAGGGGGGGCACCCTTGGAAAAGTCCCCTGGGCAAAAACATGGCTTGCTTGAACACCTGGCAGGTGGGCACCTGAGGGCTGATCCTTTGGAAGATGGCTCACACGGAGATCCGGAAAGAGAGCCTGGGATCCGTTTTGGTACTGCGGACCATCATACCGGTGCACGTTCATGGGCTGGGATCCATTCAACTCATGGCTCGGAATGTTCCGGGAATAGAGAGAAAGCTTGTCTGCCTGTCCACTTGGGTAGTTGTCACATGTGGAGTAATCCAGGGCGCCCAAAGGTGCATAGTCATCTAGATGATTCCCCATGAGGCTGGTGGCCGTGTAGCTTCTTCAACACGGATAACGAGTGATGTACTGTGGTCCTTCACAAAGGAAGAACCGCAATGGTATCCTGATCCGGCTTCTGGGGCGAGTCTCTTGATTTGCCGCGATGTAAAGTTGTGAGAGCATAGACGTGGGCCAGGAGGCTTTCCTGACACGGCTGTGTGTTGATTGTCGTGACATAAATGTGAGGGTGATGGTATCCGATTGTTGTGAACTTCGTTCAGTCAATAGAGGGCCGGATTTAGCGGGGTGCCCAAGGTAGTTAATAAGCGCGGGACCTGGTGAGGAAACGAAAGAGGCGGGGAACGATAGTGTTTTCTGGTCGGAGACTCGAATGGTGACAGCCAGTTGCTGCGGCCCATCAACGCTCGACATCTCCGCAGGTGATGCGAGCCACACGACCTGGTTCCTAACGCCGGGAACCCAGGATCAACCCAATCATTTCAATTCGAACGATCGAATTTGAGGCTGCACCGGTGGCCTCCGGCCAGGACGGGGAACGGGGACCGCTGGGTCTGACTGCGGAGAGAGCTCGCGTAAAACAAGCACGGCGTTGTTCGTCGGCTTTTGGTTGGACTGCGGTGGCGCGGGATGCATGAGGGGTGGCAGCTTGCTGCCCGACGCGCAGGTAGCGCTGCGCGAATGCGCAATTATCCACCGCCATTCCGCCGCGGCACCGCCAACCTCAGTTGTTGGCCAATCCGAAAGTGAGGCGCCTGCTTTGCCAATTGCCTGTCCGAGAATGCCCGGCTCCGTTCTCACGGAATGCAGGGCTTCTGATTGCTGAAGAAGACGGGGCGCCGCCGCGGTGTTGCATGCAGCCTGACTGAGCCGACGTCCAAAACTTGACGTCAAATCAATGGCGGCACACACACCGAGACTTCCGACTTTCATGGGGATGATTGGGGGGCCATGCCGCGCCGTGGTGTGAGCCCTCCACCTTCACACCCAAAGGGGGTCTTGGGCTGGCCTCGACCTCCCAACGAGGTGGAAAGGATGTGCGCCAAACCTAGCAAGGTGCGCGAACTGAATCGATAAATGTAGTGGCTGCAGTGTGACTGCGCATTGTCGGCCTCGGAGTCAAAGTTGAAGAGCGGCACGGTCGGGGACGGGACAAGCTCACCTCAGGGTTGGGATGCAAGCGTGCACGTATGGTCACTCGGCTGCTCCTTCCTGCTCCAGAAGTTTGTAAATCAGGATGCCCTGCGACGGCAGCCACCTCCATGTGTGGGACTTCCCCGGGCCGCGGCCATCTCGCACCAGCAACAGGCCCGACTCCCACACAATGCCGAAAGGCCCGGTAAATCCGTGCCACCATCTCGTGTTCACCACGGCCCGACATCTCAGCTTCACTACAGCATCACCAGATTCACAACCGGAAGTCCACTCCCCCGCAACAACACCATAAAAACTCGGAACCTCCACCCGCGTTATTTCCCTCTCATGGAACCTTAGGCCAAAAGCCGGCATCGCCCGGTTCATCTTCCCCTCGGCAATTCAACATCTCATCAACACCACAGCAAACTCACAATCTCAGCCTCAACTTCACCGTCACCAACACCCCCTAACTAGCAACCCACTCCCCCTCCAAGCCGCCATAAAACCCCGGAACCTCCACACTCACCATCTCCCTCAGGCTCTCAACATCACACCCACACGCCGGCGTCGCCCAGTTCATCCTCCCCACAATCCTCCTCCCCTCCACCAAAACCCCCACCCCCTCCCTCCTCGCAAAGTGATACCCCAACCCCTCAATCCGATATGCCACACACCCCCTCATCTCCGCCGGCGGCTTATAAAACGCTGCGCGGTAGAGGGAGCTCTCAAGGCAAAACGGGCATGTTACTCCAATGAGTCCGCCGAACCAGCCCATGTGGATCGTCCCGCCGT
>Ga0247758_1000251_pt1 | contig 46892 bp, 42 predicted proteins | sample UWRJL156409C4_FD_180950 | JGI IMG/M metagenome (GOLD analysis project Ga0247758, IMG submission 180950) | Plant litter microbial communities from Arlington Agricultural Research Station in Wisconsin, United States - UWRJ-L156-409C-4 | ecosystem: Environmental > Terrestrial > Plant litter >...
TATTTATTTTATTTATTTTATTTATTTTATTTATTTTATTTATTTTATTTATTTTATTTATTTTATTTATTTTATTTATTTTATTTATTTTATTTATTTATTCTTTATATTGTTATTGTTTGTCTTATATCATAAGAGCTAAAAGCTCTGTCTGTAGGGGCAAGCGGTCCTTCTACTAATAACTGTCTACTCTTTCCTTTATATTAATTAATTAATTATTATTCTTAAATAGTAATGATTTATTTCCAATATTTTATTAAATAAGCTACCTTTTAGTCTTTAGTATTTATATTATCTATATATAATACTCCTGTATATACAAGGTATTATAATATTTTATTATAAAACTTTATCTTATATTCCCATTTATTATAATCAGAGCATTATATTACTTTCGCCTCTTCTTAAACTATTTTTAAGAAAGGTGTTTATAATTAAAAATCATCACTTTCTTTACTAGTATTATAACGTCTTCTAAGATATATACTTCAATAAATATAAATAAACCCTTTTCTTTTTCTTCTTTAACATGATACTATATAAGACACCACACAGGATTCAATACAGGACTTAATTATAATAATTTAACTTATTACTTTATTAATAGGTGATAGATCCAGTCATTAACGTTCTAACTACTCTCCTTCCCGCTACTTCCTCACCTTTATGATTAAACAAATCTAGTTCTTGACACTACGAAGCTCAAACTTGCTTAGACACTACCTCAACTTCAAGTCCATGCCCTTTTTCCTTGAGATCCTTTCCCTCTAAGCTATCTAGAGTCGTACTCCCATTTCCCAACCCCAACTCTAAGGAAGTATTCGTATCCAACTCCTCACCCAAGCTATCATGTGCACTGCGTCTATTCTGCTGCGCATGCCCAATTGTATCCACGGGTTGCACATCGCTAAACTCTGTATCCGATGTCTCAGTCCACATCCTCGGGAACATACGCGACAGGGCAGGATTGATGGTGATAAGACAGGCGCAAATGACGGCAAAGTTGACCTCAGCAACGGTCCAAGACGCCATGACGACGGTGACGCGGTCAGCGAGGGCCATGCCGCGGATGAACTGCAGGGTTCGGACGAGGGAGATGATGCAGACGCTAGGTATGTAAAACGATCATGTCAGCTATGGGCCCGAGGTGCAGACGAAGTGAGGCAGAGAAGTGACGCACAGAAACGCAAGCACAAACACAACCGCCAACGCATACTTCTGCCTCCGAGGAATACGCAGTTTGCGCAGCACCGTCAGCGGCAAGGCAAATATGAGGAAATCAGTGATGATGTTGATTCCAGCGTGACTCCAAAACACATCGAACTTGTGGCAATACGCGCTTCCGCGTTTTGAGATGTCCCAGAAGGCGTTGAGGGGGATGCAGACGGTGAAGATGGAGACAATGATCCAGATGTGGGTGATGACGACGATCGCGAGGATGATCCTGGTGGCGAGGTGGACGTAGTCGTAGCGGAGAGCGCGGAGATAGAGACATAGGATCGAGATCTTGACCGAGGTGAGAGCGACGGCGTAGCAGATGTTGAGGCTCCATGCTATCTGTAAGAGGCCGTCAGTTTAGGAAAAGATAATAGGTGTTGAACTAGGTTGAAACACCATACTTTCAGATAGGTGACAACTTCAGTTGGCGAAAGCGAGGCGAACATTCGACCTAGACCGGTTTGCAATTCTTTTGCGGTGTTAGAAAAGGATTGCATTGTTGGAGTTCCGGTTCAACTTACGCACGAGGTTACCCGCCGAGAAAGTGGTCGCACAAAGCTATGGCAGGACGTCAGCATCAGCACCAAAGTTTTACGCACTAGTCCGCCCACCCAGCCAAGCAAGAGAAGCCAATCCTCCAGGGCAAAAATGCGAAGAATCACCGCCCTTGACCAGACTCGCAGACCGGTAAAGAAAGTCGTCAATACGATGGCCAGGATGGCGACGCCGATGATGGGCTGGCCGAAAAAGACATTATGGTCCGCTGATCCCTGCGTCGAGCTCTCTGTTGAGTTTGAGGCCATGGTGTCGCAGCCGCTTATAACGGTTCTCTAGCATCTGTCTCAAGCGAGTCACGCAACTCCCTGCCAATCCCAAGCAAACGTCTCCATCGGCCAGAGGATGATCACAATAGAATCGGCAGTCGAGTTGAGCCCGGCGGGAAAGGATCAATAAGGTGAAGAGTGATGCATCAGGCCAAGGGGCAGATCACAATAGTTTTATCACACCCTAACGACAGAAACCCAGGGAAAGCGTTGTGACCCGATTCGGCATCCCGAGACCTGAATCGGTGGGGTAGAAAAAAGAATGAGCCGCCTCATCCAATCATAGCACAAAACTCCACGCATTTGAAGTCTGGCCATGCAACGAGATTAGCGTGGCGTCCGCACCAATTTGCGCCAGCTGCAAGTCAACGGACATAAGGCCCTGTTTATGAGGGAGGCCATTCCATATGGGGTTCGCGCTGCAGGGGGTGTTCCCCGGCGGAGTGGTTCAGGCCCGCGGAAGGCTGTCCTGGTTCTGAAGGCAGTGTAGAATCGCGCTGGCAGGACCGAAAGATCAGCGCATGTCCCTGCGGAGCCCCTGCTGGGTGGGGGTGGCGTCGGTGATGGCGCCTGCACCTGCAGCTTTAAGGATTTCCGGGAAACAAAAATCGGCTGATGGGTGACATCGATATTTGCACGTGCCGTTCACCGCTGGGAATTGCCGGCCGAGATACGCTGCGAACTTCTGCAGCTGATTTCAGCGATGGGCCAACATTGCCGATAGCCCCCCCGATGGCCGGGGCTAAGAGGAGTGCCTGAGGCTGAGATCCAGAACTTCAGAGTTCGTGCCTGCCAGCCGGTGGAAATGCGAATCGATTTGACCCCGCACAGTAAATTTGAGAAAGTCCTGGCAGAGTTGGGGGCCATGTTAGAAGCGCTGCACACCTGATTCAGTGGATTTGAAGGGGGTTGCAACTGCTTGATTGTCCTCTTTCCTCTTCTTTCCCCCATCTCCAATCACACAGCCCTGACCCCCCGTCCTTGCACGGCCCTCTCCCGTTTAATACTCTCGGCGACCTCCTCATGCCCGTTCTGCCTCGCCATCTCGGCAGCCGACACCCTCGCATGCCACCACACGTCCGCCCTCGCACCGCACCCCAGCAGCAACTCCCCCATCTCCATGTCTCCCCTCTCGGCTGCGACGTGGAGCGCTGTGCCGTTCTGCCATGGCGACAGCTGCAGGAGGGCGCTGTAGCCGTAGAGCTGCGACTCGACCATGCGGGGGTTGACTCTGCATCCGGCGGATATGGCCAGACGCATCACCTCCAGCCTGTCCGGATTGGAGCACGGGGCTGCAGCGAGCGGCAGCAGGATCGGGATGGCGTCCTCCCCGTAGTACCCCTCGGGCGGCATGTACCCCCGTAAGCAGCCTCTGCGCAGTGGCAAGAGGGACAAGTACGGGGACCTGCGATTCGAACCCGTTGGTGGTGCCGGAGACAGTCGTGAGCAGCTGCGCGAGAGTGCTCGGTCCGGGAAGAGACCGCAGGTGTCGCGGAGGGCTCTCAGAAAAGAAAATACCGTCTCGGAAGAGCAGAGGGACTCGTCGGCTGACGTCCACTTACGCACGAGGTCGAGGACGGCCAGGCAGAGGGCCCAGTCGTCCGGGACCCCCGCGTTGCCAGTTGGCCGAGGTGTCGTCGGCAGGGCGGTGGAGGTGCGCCCAGCAGCCGCCGCGGGGGGTGGTTGGGGCGGTGCGGCTGTGTCTGCTGTTGCTGAAGATGGCGACCCACATGCCGAGGAGCAGGAGGCGGATCTGGCTGTCGTCGAAGGCGAGGAGCTGGTGGACGTGGTGGCGGCGGTCATACTGGCCGAAGCGGTCGAAGGAGGGCTGGGCCGGGGCGGGATATGTCGACACGAGGTACGAGAGCGTGGCGATCGGATCCTCGGACAATTGAACGAAGAGTAAAAAGCGGAAGCCAATTTCGCTAGTGGTTGTACCTCTGAGACACCCGGTGCGAGCGCATTCTGTCGAGACAAGTAACATCTTCGTTTTACTCCTCTCTACCTTAAATATGGCAACACGTGGCCAAGCTAGGTGAATCCAAATTAGCTACCGCATGTGTCAAGAGATCTAATTACATCTTTGGGTCTGATGCTTCCCGTTTTAGAAAATGGAGTCATCGTCATCGGGTTTAACCACTCCTCGTATTAATGGATTGATCAGCCAAACTTGAGTTAACCTAATCATTATGTTCCTGTAAATAAACAGGCTCTTCCGCCCGGGTCTGTCTTTTGAGTTGCTCAACTCATTTCATTTTCACTTTGGTCGAGGTGGCAAGCATCCATATCGGCTGGTCACCTGTGTGGCTAAACGTTATAAAAAGTCGTCCCCGACCAAATCTGTCAAGACAGACGACACTGACGCGTCCGCCCCTACAGTTCTCTTATAAACAGCGCCCTAACATCTCCCAAGGTCGCCGCATTTCCCGCCCGGATGAGGCGCCAGCCAGTATTATCACACGATTACATTCTTACGGCGACGGCACTGGATCGGGATCAAGCGGCACCAGCCGGCCAACCGGCCTGCAAAATTGGCTCATCCCATCCCATTTCTCACTTTAACTAACCTACATCTAATCGTAAGTCTACGGTTCGTAGAGGCTGAACACGTACTTTTACCTATCTACTCTATAATTCATCGACAGCTTTTGCCTCCTTCCTTCTCCGCGGTCGGTGCCTCTCCCAAGTATTTAATAATCCGTAGCGGAATGCTTCTTTTATCTATGGGCTAACCTATCGCCATTCTCACTGAACAGAATACACAATACGTTATCATCAAAGAAGGCATGAACCTAAGGCTTTTTTATCTAGGTGCTTTAGTAAGAGGGAGTGAGTTTAAGTCTTACGTGAGGAAAGAAGCTACGTTTTTTATTTATTTATAACATTTTTCATGCATCCAGCTCGTCTTGGGGGGACTTCGTCACCACGCGAATCTTTGAGCCCCTAGGGATGCGAGAAACAGCCACAGCTCTTCGACCCCGAGGAGACAATTGGGCCCAGGGCTATATGCCAGCCCCTGATGGGGCCTTGACGGATGTAGGGCGACCCATAATTTACGCGGGATCTGTTCAACAAGGGACCAATGGGATCAAGAGTACCGTAGCGATCTTCTCATTATAGCAGAGCGTCCAGCACCTCTCGGAAGCATTGGGACAAACGGCATGTTTATCCCGACGATGCCTTTGGTTGGTCAAAGCTCCAAGACGAAGGAAGTGGAAGCTGAGGTGGAGGCTGAGGGACAACCAAAGGGGCCAACAGTCTGGTACCACAATGGTAGCCTAGTCGGTTTTTTCAGCTCGGTCCATATTCTCCCCGAAACCGGCACCATCATCGTCGTCCTAGTTAACTCGTCACCGAAAAGTGACGCGGCCGATTGGACCGGGCAATTTCTTGTAGAAGAGATGATTCGTTGGTCTAAGAAGAACGACTTTCTCGCCCTTGCCAAGACTAGTGCTGAGGCTTATGACGACATGTGGGTACGGCTTCCGCTCGATATCGCCAAGGCAAGATCCCCCGGAAAGCACACACAGCCCCTCTCGGTATACGCTGGTCGATATTACAACAAGATCGGCAACTGGTTCATTGAGGTTGTACATGACAGTGATGGGTTGGAATTTTCATTCCAAGGCAGGGCAACACAGACAAATCGACTCGAGCCGTTCGGGACCGATGTTTTCTCCTGGTCCTTGACAGAGGCAGAGTCACGTGCACGGGGCCGCTGGCCGGATCTTGACGTCTCGACTTCCGTGTTTTACTTTGGGGATGATGGACATGGGAATGTCACTACCCTTCGATGGGAGCACGAGCTTGATCTGCCGGAGGGGAAACATTTGTCAAGGCGACAGGTACCGCTGCATCCGAAGATCGAAAAGCCCACGATGAGCTATATATAGAGAGTGGATTCAAAGCATCAAGAGGGTAATGTTGAAGACGAGATCAAAATTTGTCATCACGAAGATGTGAGAAAGTAGCATATTGAACTGGCCCCAATGGCTCGACGCAAACCTCATCCTCTACTGCAACGTGAACAACGTATCCCCGAACTATCTAATTTTCGTCCGTCTCGGCGCCACTCAACTTCTCAATCCCATCGACTGTCTTGCCAGACTTTAGTTTCTCCAATAACCCATTCTGGGCGGTCTGATAGATGGGAAACTCGATGGCATCACACCACTGGACAATCTTGGCCACCTTGGCCCCATCCTCGGTGAACGACACATGCCAAGAGAACTGCAGGTCAAACTCCTGTCCATCAATCAGCCGATTGACATAGACGGTCGTGGCAGCGGCGGTCTTTGCCATTGTGTCGATGCTGACGTCCGAGATCGCAACGCTCTTAGTCCTGAAGACGGGCATCTCGCCCTCCATGGCCTTCTCGAATGTAGCGACATCAAACCCGAAATCGACTGGTGCGCCGAGTTTCCTGAGGAGGGAAATTGGGCGAATGTAGCGGAGGCAGCTGGGGTCGAGCGTCGATGAGATGAGTCTAGCGTCCTGAGCCGCCGAGACTTCGATGGAGCTGTTAAGAAACTTGCTCAATGTGTGCTCCATGGTCTGACGGAGCTCGAGTTGGTCGCTGGTAGCCATGTTCGGAATGGTGCTAATCAAATATGGGTGCAGAACTCAAGTTTGCCGGGGCGGTTGGACGGCAGGACCCTTTGCTTATACCTACTTTATTAGTGAGGACCAGCTACATAAGGTAGCTTTATGTTGTTGGCTGCATTGAAAATCCTTCGCTTACTTCTCACGGCTTACGGCATTAGTGCTTACTTTGAACGTCTCCAACTTCCTGAGGAAAGGTACCAGTACAAGGTCTCTGCCAAGCCCCGCCAAGACCCTCCCCCTAGCACCGTAGACCCATCCTCACACATCTTCTATCCTCGTATTTGGCGAATCTTGTCTATCATATAGTAGACGGTACCCGAGAGGTGAAGAATGTGGGTGATGGCGTAGTGGAGGGTGAGAAGACGTTCTGGGAGCCGATGGTGGGACGTAGGAAGAGGCTCCTCGTGATCAGGAATAATGTGGGCAAGGAGAGGTGGCCGAAAACAGACCAGAACGGTCATGTCCGAGTCGGACGGCCTAGGTTCACTGGGTTTGCTGCCCGCCCGTGGGGTTGGTTTGGCTTTGGAATATTGCCCTCTTGTGCGCAGTGATGAATGGCTGCAAAGTACAGGTCGGCTCTGTGAGATGTGGAGTTGTGTGGCCCGCAATGGGGTGTATTCTGTCTGCGGGTGTGTGTGGAAGGAAGGGGAGTGTCGTCTTGGCCAGAGGGCAGGCTGGAAACAGTGCCGGAGAGGCGGTGCTATCTCTGACAGAAAGGAGGGCCAGGTGACAATAGCAGCTCAAGAAGTTCATAGAGTGACGTGACTTACTATCCGGGTAACTTGTACAGTGAATCACCAGCCGCGAGCCATTTACTCAGATGAAATTGACTGCGCCAATCCCCGTCAGCATCCTTTCTGGCTGTATTCAGAGGTGAACTGCAGACTAGGAACCCGAGTGACGGCGTTTGAGGTGGCTCTAGCCACGCTGTGTCATGCACTAGTGGTAGACCTCGATCTGACCTCAATACTGTCGGTGATGTGTGATTCATGAAGCAAAGCGCTGCTTTCAAAAATGACTATCAAAACACATGCTGTGAAGAAGGGGCGAATTCCACTGAAACATGAGGTAAATGCATTTGAGCTCGCAGGTGACATGTTCAAAAGGACAACACAGAAAGTGATAGCGGCAGGGGAATTACTCGAGCAAACTGCAGGGTTTCTGCGAATCGGTCGAAACTACTAGCAGTCGGAAACTCATCGGTAAAGGTGAATCCGGAATTTTCATGCCATGTACACCATTGAACGGCATTCCTGTGGAGATTCTGGAAAAAGTCAGCTTTGTGAATAGAGTTTTGGATGAGTACGTGAATCACTGTAGCCACAGACATGGAGGTTCCCTTTTCAGGAGAATATATAAAGTTAGATAGATCCTCCTCTTTTACCTCCTCCCTCATTCAGCCATCAGCATCTACCACCAGCGAAACAAACACCAAGATCTCAAGCATTTACTTCAGTTTCGCCCTTCATCCACTAAAAAGACTTCCAACTCCAGAAACCTCTTGATTTACCAACATCACCAAGATGTCTATCATGCATGCGATCGGCCATCTCTACAATCACGCCATCGGCGGCGTCCGGCGTCCTGTCAACCACGCTGCCGGGGACTGGATGTGCTGCAAATGCGAACGGGGCACGAACTCACGTTCGAGCACGACGTGTGAAAACAGCGAGTGTGGTCATACTTTCTGCCGGTGGGTTTTCCTTTCAAATATGTCCGACTATTGAACACGTACCTAGCTCATTTGGACTTCTAGTAAATGTCAAGTCCATAGTCTGGAAGACTAGACTTTACATAGTATCAGCGGGATACCTACTCTGCCGTTCAGGGATGACATCTCATTGAAGGAGGGGTTGAGTGCGGGGGGAAGCTGGACTTCTACACCTGTGGGGACACTGGTCCGCGCGATGGTTCTGGGCTGGCCCCAGGCGTTTAGTCTGTTGGTATTTTAGCATTGACTTTCTACACAAACTCTCTTTCTCAGAATGGAATTGCCTTGGTTTGTACGATAGAAGTCTTATGAATAAACCCTGATAAGTCCTTGGGGTTGAGAAACCTCGGCAAACCTTTGAACTCGAGTTACTCGGGAGTTTGGGGGTATAAAATCTCCGTCAATATCTGCTCTAGAAATGTAGGGATCAGCTGCATAACTTCATGTGTTAGCTACCCTGTACTCGAATTCTTGACGTCTTTCCCACGGTTGTGCGTACTCTGTACCTTTCCATCTTCCTAGGGCCAACATGTGACTGTTCAGTTAAGAAAAATTTTGTTTCTCAACACCACACTTAACGTTGGGGAACTTTCTTCGAGGGCTTTGATAGCCATGCAGACACGCCGTTCAGAGTCATACCGTCACGCCGGTGAAAAGAAGGTTCAGGTTGCCGAAAAGTCAGGCCGGTTGAGAAGGATAAAAAGAAGGCAGAGCGCAGATCCCTGGCCGAGGGCGCCTGTTCGGAATGGTCACTTGCAGCCCCACAAGCAGCGATTCCAGAGTCGGCTCAGCCCAACCACTTTCAATCCGGCCTTGCCCCTCACAATCGTCTCGGCCTTCCTCGTCGGGCTTGCTGCCAGCTAGTCTTAGAGATCGCGGCCACTAACCAGTGGTTTGCGACCGAGTTCTTAAAATACGTTAATGCGCTGGGCAAGCTGCCGTTCGATCACCACATGCTGGCAGCCTTGGTTCCACCGCGGCCGTTGCTGGTGGTGGAAAACTCGGGGATTGATTACCTAGGCCCGATCAGTTAGGTGAATCAAATGGTACGGACTTGCAGCATGGTATTGGCACAACCCAGAGTACCGAGCACATCTCCTTTACTCTATGGCGTAATATATATATAAGTATTGCAATGAGGTTGAAGGGTTTTTATGGATTTACAAAACAACAACGGCTGCCTCGTCCAAGCCCAAGATTAAGAAGCACAGGTCGGTGCTCCATTTTGCAAGATACAAGTACGGTAACCACAGATAATCCGAGGAAGGCCATAAGAAGCTACCTAGGTACAGACAAAGCGAGGGCGAGAAAAAGAAATTTAAGGTTGATAGTATCTAGTAAGGCAGTAGGTAAAGGTTAGGGGAGTAATGTATTTTCTGTCCGAGTTCATTTTACGCTTTGCTTGGTGCGAGCTCCGATAACCCGGCGCTCCTGTCGACGGACTATAGCTTCGTGGGGGAAGTCCTTGGAAAAGTCGTTCAATGAGCTAGTTACGGCGGGCCTGAGCGGCCATGGACAGAGTGTTAGCATCGTGTTGGAAGAGCTGTTAGTGTATTGAACTTCGAGGTGCTGGCCATTGGACTCCAAGGGCAGATACAAAGACGCCGAAAGATTTTTTAAAAATCTGTTGAGATTTATGGGCCAACACACAAATGAGTAACCCCAGAGAGTGAAACGCGAAGATGGCCGCATATCGCTGCTATCGACTGCAGGATCTAGAAGGACCTGCCCGTTTTGAAACTCCTGCTTGATAGAAGCGCTTCCTTACCTATTCCTGTGGCGTGTTGAGAGGTAGGCTATTGCTACGGCAAGTGCTGCCTTATGGGCCTGGCAGCTGCTGGTTAATCTGGTTATTTGGGGCTCTGCAATGGAATGTCAGACTCAGTTAATAAGAACGAGAAACTTTGATCACAGGTACATACTGTAAGTTGAAGTTTTACACTTGTGTTACTGCCTTCAAGTCTCTCCATAGGCATCTACCTGTTGGCCAGGTACCTAGACGGTGCAAATGCATCGAGTCGCTTCTCTTCCAAAAAAAAGAAGAAAAGAAAAAGTAAAAAAAGAACCGGAGTCGAAGGGTCTGCACGCACGGTTCGGATCTCCAAAGCAATCTAGGTATCGTACTGCTCGGGAACTCGAAGCCAAGTGTGGTCCCATCGTCTGTCGTGGGACTCCAATTCATTGGCTGCAGTTCCACTGGGCGGCGTCATCCGGTCGCCGAATGAGGGGCGACCATGGCTGAATCTCTTGGCAGGCGCAAAGGCTTGGTCCCAGCCTCTCATCGCGGCCATCCATGGGCGCCTAAGCCATTTTGCCCAGGCGGCCTGACGGGCGCCAAGAGCTGTGCCACCTCATCCTGCAGACTGCATCCGTGGACCCTGCAGGGCAAGAGCGACCTGAGACGTGATAAAACTCGGGCCTCCCCCGCCACCGATAGTCCGTTTGCAACTGCATCTGGTCTTTTTGCAGACCACTCGCGGACCTTTGCGCCCGACAACTTCACACACCTGCTCACTGCCCAACATGGCGAAGTTCAATCTGCTCGCCGGCAACGCCGTGTTTGCGGCCCTCAACTTCATCGCTCTGCTCTCCATCCTCACCTTCTGGATCCGCAGCCTGAACCGCGCCGCGCCGATCCAATCGCCGCCGATGCGACTCGCCCGCATCTTTCTCCGCATCACGCCGCCAATTTTCGGCCTGTACGTCTAACCATTCAATCCTCAATCCTCTGCACATCTCCTAGTGAACTGACCAGAACCGCTTTGTACAGGGGTGTCCTCATCAGCGGCGTCCTCGGCGCATACACTGCCGCGATGATCGCCGACGACGAGCTCCAAAGCACGCCTGCCCTGACCTACCTCGCCCTCACCTCCAGCTTCCTCGTAACGGCCGGCGACATCGGCATTACCCTCGCGCTGTATCTCAGCACCATCGCCAGTCTGTACGTCGGCCTCGGCCGGACAACATGGTGGAAGCTGCTTCGGTTGGATGCGCCCGTAGGCGGCGCCCTGCTGCTGATCCTCGACATTGCTTTCTTTGGAAGAATGGTTGCTTTAGCTGCGGGCGCCACCTCGACGCGGATCGACCGCCGCGGTATTCTCTGGCTGCCCGTCATCATCGAGCTCACGCTGCTGATTATCACGCTTGGCGCCTTCTGCGCCGTCCTCTACACCATGTCGAAGCTGAAGAAGAGGGGAGAGACGCACGTGGTGGCGATGGGCAAGATTCCCACCCTGCTCCTGGCCGCCACGAGCATCTGGGTTGTTCGCTGCTGCTACAACACCGCCGTCACCGTCAAGGCCATGCTCCCCAGCTGGACTGAGGATGAACTCAACGCGCAGTTGATTCTCATCCCAATATTTGAGGTGTTCCTCGGCGCTGCAGTGTTAGCGCTGCTCACCATTGTGCTTCGCAAGGCCGTGTGGGCCGATGCGTCTCTCCATCCCACCACTACCCATCCGGCTCCTGTTATGATGGGGCACTATCAGCAGCAGCCCTCGCAATATCCACAGCCACCTGCAGGGTATGAGCAACACTCTTCCCAATACCCACAACAGACTGCAGGGTACCAGCAACCCCCACAGTATGGATATTCTCAGCCGCAGGCGGCGCCGTACTACTCGGATGCGGCTGTGCAACAGCAGCCGCATGTTTATAACAAATGAGATGGATTCCGGGGTTTAGATAACCGGGGCGAGAAAGAAGCGAGACCTGATCATATAGTGTTCCTCGGGGTGTGATTTTATGGCTTTGTAGACGGACATGGTATTATTTCCTTTTTAGTTTATCTTGAAATTACTTAGCGTGCGTAGAATACCCAACATTTTCGGTTTCCTTGGAATTATACCCGTCCATAAGCGTTGTTGCCATGCTTTTGCGATGAAGTCTCATAATTACCCTGAAATAGATTCCTTTCGCGGCTCGCATTTCGACCGCGGCTCGTAATGCGACCCTTGTTTGCGGGTAGATCCTTCAAGCGATCAGATGGCCCCCACCGCCACAGCAATGCCGGCCTTGGCCGCCGTTGGCAGGCCTCCGGGTCATGGGCCAGGTGTCGCCGTTTTGCTAGGCGCAGACGCGCGCTTGTAGACAAGGCGGTTAGCTGCAGTTTGATCGAGATTTCATGTCGCAGAATACATTCATGTTTTGTGAATCTGGACGTGCAATGTGAGTCGGCGGTTGCCCCCATGTTCTATTCCTTCTGCTCTCGCATGCTTCCAAGTTGTGACTAATTGGGCTAGGCCGCAGCACTACACTGAAAAGTTAGGTTGCGGAGTAATCAAAGTGACTGGAGCTTTGCGGTCTTCTGCGGGATCGTCTCCCCTTGCGACTAATAGTGGTCCAAAATCGGCTCCATTGGGTAGTTTCTACCTACCTATGAGTGCAAGATTTCCAAGAAAAAGCTAACCGAGAGAAGAGTTTAGGATTCCTTGAACCCTATAGTTTCTGGCAAGGACTCGGATGTATCACCGGATTTAACAGCTGCATCGCGTTCCTGGCCGAGAGCGCTCTCTCGATAAAGATTCGCTGCATTCTTCAGTGCTGTGCTCCACTGTTGCATCTGGGAGCTTGTTCCAAATCCCAGTTCAACAACCGACGTCCCGGCCCTTCGGACTCCATCTACGTAGAGTACCCTACAATATGTAGAGGCTTCACGGACTGTCAGTAAAATCCGTATTCTTAGGGGTAGGATAGGGCGTGGGGACTCACATGGATCGCGGCTGGGGTAGATACCCTGAATTTTCCGCAACGGTACCCTACCTGCTAGCTCTAACCTCATCCCGAGGTTTGTCAGCTCAGCTCTAGTCCTTTGTAGTAGCTGGATTCTTGATAGCTTTTGCGGGACCTCTTCAAAGACGATAAACACGGCCTCGAAGAGGTAAAGCCGGTACCTCGGGGGCTGGTTACATTGAAATTAGCCAATTTGCTCTTTCACTGCCGGGGCGCTGGCATCTCACTCGCTTGTAAGGCTGGGGAACGATAACCATGACCTCTGGGTCATAACGCAGCAGTTTCCCATATATGTGAGTGTCAAGCATGTGGTCCCCCCGGTTTCCCACACGGGCCGCAAGATCTGCAAACGCATCTTCAAGGTCTTCCAGCTTCACCGACCGCAAGATAGCGTCCTGACACCGTCGGAAGATTCTTTCAGTCGGGGTGAGTTCGGAATGGAGGCTACTATGTATGTCAATTTGTTGATAGAGAGCCCTGCACGTCTAAGCGGGTGTTAGCTTGTACTAAGCACCTAGTTTTCCAACCAAGCAAGGGGATAGCCTCCCATACCGACAGAAACTCCGACTTAGCCTCAACCAGACGCGAGGGGAGCGACATGAGATTCAAGGTTTTCGCAACGGCATCGTTGAAAGAAACATACGCGCCATCTGCCTCGTCGGTGTCTTGGGAGAGACTTTGGGTCAGTGTTTGGAGCCGGGACCTGAGTAGGTTGCTGTTCCGTGGCTGGGTTCCAATCGCGGTACCATAGGGCTGCGTGTCTTCTGACCACAAGTGAAACGGGGCGGCCCATTGTCGGTGCTGGGATGGCCTAAGAAGGTTTGTTTCGATCGCCAGCAAGAAACGCAGCTCTATCTCTAGGACTTTACGTAGAGGGATGAATATTGCTTGCGATTCGGCGGGCTTGAGAAGGCCAAGATCCGTAATTGAGTGTTCCACCTTAAGGCCCTCATCTAGTTGCCGGATGAGCATCCATTCCTGCTTTGCAAAGTCTTCCGTGAGCAAGAAATGCAGGGATTCCTGGTTCTCGCCGCTTTTCTTCTCGATTGCCGCATTCAAAGTGTTCACATCTACCGCCTGGATTAAGCCGGGTTCGATAGGAAGTATCTTCTCGATGATATTTATGACCTGTTTAGTGTCAACTTAGGTGTTTTCCTGACACGAGGGATGGGCAGACAGTGTTTCACGAGAGGACCAGGAGAGACGCACTTTGAAAAAGCCGGTGATCTCGTCTCCCATCAGTTGACCGATTGTAGGAACGTCATCAGGCTCAAAGAAGGGAGAAGCGGATATCTCTGTAAGTACTTGATACGCAAAGTGCTTCCTATTTTCCATTGTGTCGTTGGTGTAAGGGTGACCGTTGCGTGTGTACTGGCGATCCTCGAGGTGAAATTGATCTGAGGAGAGGTCGTATAGCTGACAAAGAGGTATGGCCTGACTGAAAACATGTTGGATGCATGTGAAAGGGTGTTTTGTAAGTTCAGGTAGGTGATATTGAGGGACAAATAAGGGTGCAAAGTCAGGTAATTGAGAGAGTTGAAGCTGGAGTTTGAGACATCGGCGCAACAGCAGCTCGGTGCTGGGGCTTTGTTCCGGCACTTCGGGAATAGCTGCCAAGTCAAGCTGCCGCCCGCCAAACTCGTAATGGCGAGAATTGGTGATTTCATTGGCGTATATCGGCAGTGCAATGACCGACATGACCGACACGTCACCTAAACTCAGGCCCGAGAACACTGACCAGGCGTGCGAGCGCGCGACGGAACTTCGAAAGGAGAAATCCATAGTGTCCCGCTGGACGCGACGGTAGGGCCCAGAGGTTTTCAGGTCATCCTCGAACTCAAAGCCTGAGGGGAATTGAGTTTGCTGTGCCTGTGGTGATGAGGATCCACCAGACGAGGTGGCTAGGGAACCTGCCATGCTTCGCCTTCTAGTTGCGATAGTTTGTGCGTCGAAGGTGTCTTCCAGGTTCATCAGCCGGCGGGAGAGATCCTGGTTGGTTTCTAAAAGTTGGGTGACGTTGTTCGCGAGCTCGGCTTGGCTCTGTTCGGCCCGCATGGATGTGTCGCTTTGAAGGATGCCCAGTATCAGAGATATCGAAGACTTGAAGCTCTGCAGGCGGCTGAGAAGAGTGGTGAATTCGGTCTCCTTTCTCGCCCACTGGAAGCGCGATCTCAACGCAAGACGAGTGACCGAGGACGCGTCGGGCAGCGGCAGTGAGCCGACCGAGGCTTCGAGATCCGAGAAGACAAAAACGCCGTCGGTGAGTACCACAACAACCTGGTCGAGCTGAACCAGGGCGGCGCGTTGGGCGGAGACGGACGCCATGTTCTGCGCAAGGGTCCTCAGGGCCGACAGGATAATGGAGGCCGCCTGCACCTCGGCGTTGACATGGTGCGCAATCTGTGGCGTGTCGCGTGCAGCTCCGATGTACGGCCCGAGAACTTTGCTGATCGACGCTGCCGCCGAGAGCAGCCCGGCGATGGACGCCGCAATGCTCAGTGGGTCAGCCATGATCGCGGAGGTTCATGCCAAGCTCAGAAAAAGCCAGAGGTTCAGCTGAAAATCCCCCCGCCCGAAGGCCTCCGAATGCCAACAGCGACTTTGCGATTGGTTGAGATTTGGAGATTTGGAGAGCTTACAGCAATGTCAGGTGATTCAGAGGCTAGAGCACTTGCGCCTTCCTTTGGAAATAGTTCCACTCTCGACCACACTGCACCTTCCGACCTCAACGATCAAGTCTTTCGATTTTCAGGTCTGCACCGAGAAACTGAGAGAAAATCAAGGCAACTTCAAAGTTGAACTCCTAGAATAATACCTAAAGCCACTTCTCACCCTCCCACCTCATCTTCACATCCGGCACCCCCTCCTCATTCCCCCTCCCATCCGTCCGCTCCACCTCGACCAATCCACGCTTCTCATAGAACCTCCTAGCCTCCACATTCGCCTCGAAAACCCACAGCTCAAACCCTCCAGGCCTCGCCTCTTTCACCGCCTCCAACAGCGCCGCGCCCACTCCCCGGCCTTGGTTCGACGGAAGCACATACAGGTCGGCCAACTCATTGCTCCCAGGGTAATGCGCGTAGCCGACCACAGTGCCGTTGCGCTCCGCGACGAGGGCGGCGTCGCCGGATGCGAGAGCCCGTGCCATCCAGGCGTGGATGTCGGCAGGGGAATGGATGGAGGGGGGCATGCCGGGTGCGGAGTCGCGGGCCGAGATGTGGATCTCGGCCATGGCGGGGGCGTCGGCGACGCGGGCGGGGCGGAGGGTGAAAAGTGGGATGTCTTGGCGGCTGGTGGGCTTTGGGGATGCCATTGCGATGCTCTTGCAGCCTCGGAGTGTGGGGTTGTGGGTGTGGAAAATTTGGTGTTCGAGAACCTTTTGCACCCGGGAAAGGGAATTGAGGCGGTGCGGGCTAATTTCAGTCACAGACCATGGCCCAGTATTTCTTCCTGTCAGACGGGGCAATAGATAGGGGTTACACAACGTCGGTTTGCCCCAATTTTCCGTCGGCTGGATGAACGTATATTAAAACGAGAATCTTATTCAAAACTAAGCTACTAACACAAAACACCATGAGGAAGTTCAAAGTAGCCCGGCTATGAGACGACAGCAGCCCACATAGAAATAAACCGTTTAATCGCAGCCCAACGCACTCATCCAACAATCACCTTTTTTTTTTTTTCATCCTTCATTAATACGTTAGGCAGAGGTAGATGAGCTCGGCGAGGAACTTCACAGCATCAAACATCAGTCTTATCACGGTGAATAAAGGGGGAGGGGGCTGTGAGCGCAGGTAGCGCTTCAAATGCGTACAGGTCAGTGACCATGAGACGTTCCCAGGCTGTGGATCCAGACTCAGGGCCTGCGGCGATAAATCGGTCGATAGGAATCGCAGCACCATGTGCGTGCTGACGTTCTTCCTCGTCGAACTTGAGACACTGGGACAGTTGGTAATCATCCCTGAACGGAGAAGGTTGGGCTTACGATATTGAGATGCAGGTGCCACTGCTCGGACAGGTATGTAGACCCGGACTTCTCACTGCCCGTAGCCGAGAGGGTCGTGCTGCCAGTCGGTGAAACCTGAGTCATGTCTGAAAATGTGCTGGAATGTGCCGAGACGCAGGGGCTTGTTGGAGCGGGGTCAACACTCGAGGGTGAGGGAAGCAAACTTGGGTTCAGGACTTTGATGGTGTCGACTCCCGAGAGCCTGAGCAGAGGCCAGAGTCACATACTTATGCTTGCCAGCGCCGTCTCGCTCGACCGCTCTCGTTGAGGTCTCTCATCGAGTCATTGCATTGCAGGGCTTCCTATGTGCTCTTTCTGAATCATTTCATCAGGCGTTTGGGCCGTTGACTTCGCTGGGCAGAACGTGTTGTTCATGAGTAATGCCCCTCTCGACACCACCAGCCTTCGCATTGGGGTAGCACAGTTCCTCGTATGGACCCAGATGGGGGGGACAAGCCACATCCATCACCGGTCGTGGCGCAGAAGTGCCGTAAGCGCCACAATCGTTGCCGGTCGTGGCTTGCGACCTGCATACCGCCACAATCGTCGCCGGTCGTAGGAGAAAGCAAGGCAACCACTGAATGCAAAGCGAGAATGTGAATCTAGCTTGTATTTAGATTGCACATTGTCTGGTAGAAATTTGTCATGGTCAGTGAGGAAATACATCGGGACTTTTGGCTGCTTGGATTTCTTACCCTTGCAAAACTGCTCCTTGCACGAATTCGGGGGCCGAGAGCAACTAGAATCAGTGGAACTAAACTTAGGGCACTTTTAGTAGAACAACTATGGTCCTGGAAGGGTGAACGGCTTACCTCATCAGTAGTCCAAAAGCGCCCAGCAGAAATGAGGCTTCCATAAACCCCAAACCATTAAACACTAGAATGAATTAGGCGCCGGGGGTACCAAGATATGGGGGATGAGCGCACTTGGTGTAACAGCCAGGGGCAAGACTCCAGCTACCGCATTTCGGCAAAAGCTCTGTGCGGCCATGGCAGAGCTCGCATAGATGGTATACCTGTATGCGAGGCTTGAGTACGGAGTATGGCCCTCCGGGCGTGGTGAACTCACACGTCTGCAAAATACGTGAAGACGGCAATGTAGATGGCGTAGGATCCGAATGTAACTATTACGATCGAGATAGAGGCCACAATCCAATGGATTTCGGGCCAAATGACAGCTCCGTACCTAGAAGTCAAGTTGTTAGCTGGGCCTGGTGGTGGATTGCGGGGTTATTGCATACATGAACATCCCTGCTGACATAGTGATGCTCAGGAAGCATGCGGTATACAACCGCGCCTCTGGGTTCCACTGATCGGTCGTAGCCTTTCCAGAGGCCTGGCTACCGAGCAGCCGGCGAAGGCGGCGAAGTTGGCGCATCTGTGGGATTTTATTTGCGTACTTGTGGTATAGGCGCTCCTGGAAGGGGTAGCAGGTGTTCCCAAAGACTGCACCGACAACAGTGGCCAGGAGGACAAGGCCAGTTTGCTGTTGAGTAAAAGAGTACGTCACCTCAAACGTGAGGGGGACAGACTCGTAAAAGCTGAATTGGGTGTGTCAATGATGAATTGGCATGATGCCATCGATGGGGGGACGTACAGGAACAAAAGCGCCCAGCTAAAGGAGATCCACATGCTGAACCAGAATACAACTGGTTCTGTAAAGAGCAAGCCTATCACGATGGGTAGCTTGTTAGATAGACCATAGGACCAGCCGCGCAAGGATTGGGGTTGGGGGTGAATGGGACGGGCTTACGGAAAGGCCGAGTCAGGCTGATGTGGATCATCTGTTTGAGTGTCGCGCGCTGTTCCTTTTCTTTGACCCTCCATCGAATGTTCGATGGTGCAGCACCCTGCTCCGCAGCCTTGGCTTCAAAAGAGTTAAGAGCTTTTGCCCGCTTGCTAAGTAGTACCGACCCACGAGACTCCCGGAATAAGAATAATACCAAAACCATCAGGAGAGAGTTGATGATCAGCTGGTGCCAGTAGATCCATCGCCACCCGAGAGATTCAAGAACGAAATTTGATACAAGCTGGCCCATGCCGCCCGAAAAGGACGCCGTTGCGAAGATGGACATGGGGATGCCGCGCTCATGGGGCTGGTACAGGTCCGCAATAATGCCACCGACCATTGTGCTGAATGTGCTTGCGCCAACGCCCTGGAAGAAGCGGACAACCAGCAATCCCGTGAGGTTATTAATGAGCGCAATAACCAGTGTGCAGACGTTATACAGCAAATAAGTAGCAAGAAATACGGGCTTCCTGCCCACGAACTCGCTGAAGGGAGCCAAGACCATGGGTGCGGCGGCAAAGGCAGCCTGGAAAACGGGCATGCCAACCAGGGCGACGATGCGTGGCGAGCCAAACTCCACAGCAATTGCAGTGACGCCTGAGACGTAGGCCGAGATGGAATAGGCGGCCATGAAGGTGGTGAGGATGCTGACGCCGGCAACGAAATGCTTTTCGCGTGCTGGCCATTTGGCAGGATTTCGAATTGGCTTGACGATGGCCTCGCGGTCCCCAGACAGTGCTGTGTCCCACGAGAGGTACTTCAAGTTGAATACGCCCTCGTCGACGTCAGTCATGGTGCGCATCTCTTCGCCCATTGCTCCGTTGAGCGGCCATGCGCTGCCTGTTGGGGTGTTGAGTGTCAGGTTGTGAGGTGTCGGGCGCGTCAGGCACTGAAGTCGCCGTGAGAAGTCGAGGTTGGGGAAAATCGCTTGAGTGACGGACGGCCCGATAGGGTGTCTGGCGGCCGCCAGCCGGTCTGACCTTATCTGGCTGCTGATTGGATTCGGTTCGCTAAATGAAAGTCAGGGCGCTCGGAGATGCATTCCAGGGAGGACACTGTGACCACCCGTAGAGTGAGTGTAGCGGAATGTCTTTGCATTGTCGTTGGCGTCGGCTAGCCTGCAGCCGGCCAAGCACAAGCAAAGATGGAACAGCGTCATGCCCGAGAGTGCACTTCCATGTCCTACCCCAGATCCAGTCTCTTTCGCCCGTTCTGTGATGGCCCCCAAAACGCAAGGGATGGCAAGGCTCCGAACCATGAGGAATAAATATGGATGGAAATAGCGCAACATCCCCGCGCTTCCCCCGCGCACTCTTCCCGTTACCCTGCCCTCCATTCACACTCCTACAGTCAGGTTTGAGGTCTCGAGAATTTGCGACCGGCCGAGACCCCACTTCATGTAACCAGACGCGGCGGCGCGATTGGAAAGAGCGCACAGGATCCCCATGGACGGCCAGCACATCACTGGCCACGAAGATGGAGGCAACGCAGACGACGCAGACCCTTTCGACGAACAGCACCAATTGAACGGATTTTATGCCACTTGGCCTGCCGTTTCCCTGGATGACGGCTTTTTCGACCCTTCCACTGGTCAAGACGATGAGGGTTGGCTGGCAGGTTTGACAGCACCTTCCCAGTATCTGTTCGGGGTTGACCCGTCCGCCATCGCACCTGCACCTTCAGTTTTCCCTGACTCGGATGTGGCGGTCAGCGGATACGGATACGCTATCGCTATCGACATCGACACTGTCGCCACACCGCTCGAGGGCGTGCAACCGCTCTCTGGCCATTGGGATCCTCTGATTGGACCCTTTGACTCCCTCTACAATTTCGGTAGTCCCGTCGGGCCCTCTCTGACTCAGTTTGCACTCTCAGTTGCGCCCCCGATTCCTTTCAGCATCCCCATGAATGACGCCGGCACCAGTGGCGATGATAATTTCGAATTTGGCCTGAGCTCAAACGAGAACCCCGACGACCGCGATGGTTTATTCCCGGGCTTAGAGAGTCATTTTGGGACACGCGACATGGTTGTGGTCGCCAGCGACGGTCCCAGCTCCTGGAACCCGGGACATCTCCTTAACCGGATCGCACTCTCCCTGCCAGGGTCTGCAGGCTCTTCAAGCCTATCTCAAGCTCCGAGCCCTCAAAACGGCGAGCCTAGCCCAGGAATATCGAGACTGATGGCGGATCAGCAGTCTGACCAAAGCTCGTTTACTCTCGACGCAATGTCGCAAACATCTTTCGATGGGGCTCGTCCACCTCCAACTTCTGGAGATCAACGGGGGCCGAGGACGCCAAGCCGTCAAAGCAGGCTAAGTCAGCCGCCGACCAGTCCGTCTACGCTTGGGCGCTCTTCTGGCACCTCTCCCCTCGCTCAACCTGCCCAGCAGAACAGCAGCATCCCGTTCACTACCAGAGTAGAGCTTTTGCCTGCGCCAAAAGGGTTTAGCCACTCTCACATATTGGTCGTGACGAACGGTTCCGGCTCATCCCCAGGGCTTTGGCGATGGGATAGTGCTGACGTCGCTGAACTGGCAAAGAATATAAAGATGCGATCCCTTGAAATGTCATCCCAAGCCGCGGACGCGGAGGCAGAGGGCGGCAGAAAGAGAAGGCGGATGGGCGAGCCAGTAGCATCTTCCGGGGCACCCTCCGAATCACTAGAAGTCAGGTTCACAAGCCCCACGCCTATAACATATTCTTCCGGGGCCCAAAGATTGCCCTCAGCTAGTTCCTCAACGGCGTCTATGCCCACTCAGAGTGTTGCTGCGGGCAAACGTCCTCTCAAGAGAAAGACGGACGAGGAACGGAAGGCAATTTCGCAGATCAGGAAAGAAAGCGCATGTTTGAGATGCCGAGTAATGAGGGAGAAGGTAGGCACTGACCGCTCACCTGCATATGTCTCGGTGGTTTCGCTCTCAGGCTAACACGTTTATCCAGTGTAGCGAGACACGGCCGTGTCCCAGGTGTGTCCAAGTCTCGAAGAGTGCAAGAGCCATCGCCCTCGTCCCATGCCAGCGTGCTAGTTTGGATGATGTAGAGCTGTATAGGCGACGTATGTTGGCTTCTACCCACCCCCCAGGGTCGAAACATTATCACCAAAGTCTAGGCGCTTACCTATCTGATTTGACAGGAACCCAGTTCGGGCTCTTCGTTTACCAGTACAAGCATGAGGGCGACCGACTGCCAGAACGAACTGCGAGCATCGTCAACCCGACTGTCCTAGAAGCGCAGTTGGACCAAGGCTGTCCACTCACGGTTGCAGAGACATTCATCATTGAGAGCTATGGCACGTTTCGTCGCTTTTCTCCACATGCGTCGACACAGATACACCAAGAAAAGGTCCTCGCTTTGCAGCAAGCCTCAACCATGGAGAGCCTGAGACACAGCAACATCATTGCCCAATACCTCGAACTGCACATGAAAGCTATAATCGACACTCTCGGGACAAACAGTAACTTCATTGCTAGAACATTGCGCGTGGCCGAGGAGTTCAGTCGGACAGTGGCTGGAAAGCGGAAGCCAATGCTCCGAAACGCACTGTACATATTTACCGCCCGTTTCCTGCGCCGGACGTACTGGGTTCAGCCCAATACGGAATCCGGCGATTACGCCGTTGCGTGGATGGATGCTCCATGGCGAGCGCTCCCCGCCCCAACGCCAAAGTCTTTGACAGATGCTGAAGCCTTGAACGCTATACTAAAGAGCCACTTGTCAGTCTTGGAGAGGTTTGTCCTCAACGACTTTACCGCAAAGGTATATGAAAGAAAGAAGGAAAACTGGTTTGAGCTATTTCTCGTCACGTTCATTTTTCAGGTCATCCTCAGCGAGAACCTCGAGATGAGCTTCTACAGCCAAATCGAAGCATCAGTATGTGGGACTGTCCTCTCGTTCCTCTTATCAGGTAGTCCTGGAGACACTTCTGCTAACTCGTATTAAGGACAAGCCAATCGAATGCCCCTGGTCTACATTTGGCGGCCTTCGCAGCTATTCGTCGAAGCGAATTGCCTCCTACTTTACGGCCATCAATGGCCGTGATCCTTTCCTGAAACCTGGGGCAAAGGAGTGGGAGGGTTTCGGTGATGTGGAGAAGAGGTATATGCGGGAATGCGGTGAGATTTTGAGAGGTTTGTTTGCACCGCTTCCCCGCACTTGTTGCGGGATAGGTACTGGGCTGACTACGGCTGACCAATTTACAGAGGGATTCACAAAGAAGGACGACCTGGGCTTTCGGCGGTCAGCGTCCCTTGGAGAGGCCGAATCACCAGGGAGCTGGTGGAGATGGGCAATGGAAACCGTTCTCGGAGATGAGCTGACAGCTGCACGGACGGAATAAGCTGGATTGAGCAGGAGACGGATGACAAATGACATATGACAGGTTTGATGAGAGCATGAATAAGCGCTAACCATTACTGGAGCTACCTCCGACAATTTCTTTCATTCTTATGGTTTCCAATATGTCATGGTTCGCATAATACGAGGGACGAGGAAAAGAAACGGCCAGCAAGGATCATCAACCATAAAATACCATTGCTCGAGTCTCGATACTCTCCCGAGGCCGGCTTGTACCGTATCCTCGGAGATTAGGTTGGAAGGCTGCATGGGGGCAAACTGGAAAGACAGTGCGATTAGCGTCTCTCGAGCGCAGTGTTGCGGAACGCTAGGAGTGGCTTACCCCGAGAGCTTGTGCTATTAGAATCGAAAATCTTGAACAGCAACAGTTCGTTCTTCGACTGCTTGTCGAGGAAATGCCACGCGTGTGCTGGGGACGCGTGGACCTGCAGTGTCTCGGCCACATTTGTGGGGAAGACCGTGTCAGAGGGGGTCAGGTCATTCTCCACGTCGAGGGATCGCCAATCACAGAGACCGAGAGGCCAGTCCTCTAGGTCGCAGAAGAACGGCCTCCATGAGCTTTGAGAAGCCGTGTACGTCAGCGATCCCTAGCGGCAATACGGTACCATTGGGGACTCACTTGATGATCTGCATCCTCCCAGATAGCAGCTCTTCACAATGTTGCTCTCTCGCGATATACACAGCTCGCTCGATAGCGCTGGCTGGGGATGAGTCTTGCAAGCGGATTTTTGAGTTAGCGGCGAAACCAACACTTTCGAAAGCTGTCGAGGCATCATCACGCACCGACATGGACGCCCCGGACAGGTTGCTCCAAGCTGGACTTCTCCCCAGAGCGGCCAGGGAACTCGGGGTTTCGTTTTCGTGTCTTGGTCTATGTCAAAGGGGTTACATGAGCCGGGTGATGGTCTTTACGGTACCTCGACATCGAAGACGACCACCTTTTTGGCATTCAGCTTGCGAGTGAGGAAGACTTCCATCTCCCGTATGTACCGCTCCTCTGCTTCGCTGCCGGTCTTGACAGTGTCGTAGCTGAATCCATCGCTCAAGTCCTGGGTTGCAACCTCGAAGCCGTTCTTTTCCAGACTGAAGGCTGCTGTGTTTCCCCGGATATTGCTTGCCGTGATGGCTACGGGAAGGTGGACATGATTTGTCGGAGGATTGCCCTGTAGGGTCTCTGGTGGCAGGCAGCAGAAATACGGCTTCTCGTTCTTGTACGGCTCCCGGTCCAGATAGAACACGGTGCCCGCTGCTGTCTCCATGGCCATGATGGTCAAGCTTGGAGGAGAGCAGGACAGGAGCACGGAGCGAGACAAGCTTGGACAAACGGGGGCAGGCAGTTTCGGACAGTTCCGGGCAGGCAATGGCTGGGCAGTGTAAGAGCCGCATCTTAGCTAATGGTTTCCACATCTTGTCCATCGAAAATGCCGTGCGGGCCGTCTGCGCGGGACACGGCGATGGTTGGTCCAAACAGAACGGTGGAGGCTGTCAGGTGGACAATTTCGTGGAGGTCTCGGGAGATAACTCATGCCGGTCCTATTGGCTCGCAAATGGCTCAGGCTGCTGGCGTCCCGGCTGCTGGCAGATGGGAACGATGGCGCGAGGCTGTCGGCCAAGTGGGAAGCACCCTGCAGCACACCGGCTGTGAGAAAGCGCAGCTCCATCACGGCCAACCAAGCATCGGCTACGCATGGCAAATCACAGTATTGCCGGACACACCCTCTGTATTCCCACCCGCGCCATCGTGAGGCTCTGCGACGGCTGTCTTCGGCCATGACGCACACTCTGTGTTTCCGCTTGGGGAAAGGCCAAGGAACTGGCCGTTCCCCACCTTTGTACCACCCACACTTCACTCAGAACCAAGGAAACCATGAAGTTCAGAGACATGCTCTCCTGATTTGAGCCTCAATTACGTGATTACCGTGGTGCATTTATTACCATCTTGATGCGTTCTTCTCCTTCTTCTCTCTACATTTAAAATTGGCCTCTATGCTTCAAGTCCATCTTGGGATCTAGCACCGCTGCCACTCAAACTTTCAAACTGCGCAACAACCTCCCCAAACTACCACCTAACAACCGCTCAACATGGGTTTCATCGCTACCGGTACGTCAAAGTTTCATTCCGCCCCTTTTTCTGTCCAAATCCCCTCCTCGTAGTATCCCCCGTACCTCATCTAACATGACACCTCACTCACTGGAACAAATAGACTCGCAGAGACAGCCCTGGAAGAACTTCGCCCAGGTGTCGGAGCAGGAGAGCTATGAGAAGCATCAGGCTTATCTTCGGACGTCGGGGGGTAAGCCGTGGAACGAGTGGCTGCGGGACTATGCGGGTATTGTCGCCGCACCGAGGACTCCGGCCCCACCGCCGATTCCTGAGTCAGATATCTGAATATAAGCTCGTGAGGTGCGGTGTGTGAGATGGGAAGTAGGTGGAGGTTTGATGTTTTGTTTGTGTATTAGTGGCTGCGTTGCCTGGTTTACAAGTTTGATACCTATTCAAACCGGGACTTGTTGTGTTAGTAGGTATCTTGCTTTATGTTCTGATCGAAGTCGAATTGTAACACACTGCTCTTATTGCAATCAACCACAAACTACACTTGCCTATCTACCCACGATTCAATGACCCCTACGTTGCTTTCCTCGTAGACCCGTAGTTTGACCTCACCGTCGTCTCCAGGAATCGTGTTGGCCTGGACGACTTTCCCACCATCTTGCGGAGGACCTCGACGGAGACAGTCGAGAACATCTTCCTGTCACCCACGCCCTGCGAGGTTCAGCATAAGAGCCAAATAATGCTTGGTTGGCCGAACAAAACTTACATGGTAGTTGCCTACATGGGCGAGGAACTGGGCGGCGTACCGCAAGAAGGCATCGAGGTCGGAGGACGAAATAACATAATCTTGGTCGACATCGACGAAGCGGGACCATTGGCCTTCGCACGCTTTGTGGAGCTGGATCATGAAGTCGAAGATGCCCTCGCTCTCGGGCGACGTCTGGCGCAGGATAATTCTGCTACCCTGCCAAGCCGCGTGGACAAGGTGGTTCGCATAGCGCTTCTCGCGGGGGTTGGGACGGTCAAAGACGTGTTTGACGGCAAGCTGGTATGTGGGTGCCATGATTGCTGGCTGTTGCTGTATTCGATGGCGATCGTTGTCTGCCGCTGTGCGGGCACGACCCAAATTCTAGCGCTCGAAGATCGAGAGCCTGAAGGTGCCACAGGTTGAGCTCATATCTCGGATGCAAACGGAATGGAAGGAATCACAAGCAGAAGGCGATCACAGGTGAGTCTTGAGACGGCTTGGGCAACCCCTCCCTCCGCGCCTTCCCCCACTACCTCCCGCTTTCGTTCCCACCACCTCCGCACCCCTTCTGTTTCAAACTGCACCACTGCCAGCCTTGCTTGCGCCTTCCACAATCCGTTTAACACACGTGTTTCAATGTTCCACAGCATCCTCTTTCACAAAAGCTCGAGCAAACACTGCAGGCAAAAACCGCTGGTTTTTCTCCCAAGGGGCCCTGGCGCGCCCGAGTCCCCATCCGTTCTTCATTTACTGGCCACAGATGGGACCTGCTCTCAGTCGCATCCCCCTCTCTCCGCCCACCGCTGGCCCCGGTACCCTGCGTTTTTCGGTCCTCCACCCGGCGCTCTGCTTGAAACAGCCTCTTCGAGACTCGACTTTTATTCAGGGTCACAGCCGCGCCTGGGACGAGTTGAGTTGTAGGGCCAAGTTGCGCGATCCAAAGCATTGCTAGGCTCTGATGACTTCGAAACCGTCGAGAACTTCCCCTCATGAGATCATGTCAAGGACAAGCTCCTCGGCAAGCACCCGCACATCAGCCTCATCCAGCGTGCCCTGCGACATCTGCACAGCGTTGTCCCCCTTTGTCGGCACCATTCGTATATGGTGCTACGGGTTTCTGTCTACACTGTGCCACTAGTTATCCTCACCACGACAAACATGCCAACCGTCAGCGATACATATTGCAAAGCGTTGACAGCACCGAGGAACAGCGCACTCAACCAGACCACGGTGCCATAGAAATAGCTTGCTGCGGCGAACACCTCCATCACACATTTGTACACCAACGAGGTCCTGTACCACGGTGCTTGTGGCATTTCCCAGACCACCTTAATCCCTTGCAACTCTTGGCTCCCTTGCCTGGAGCGCAACGTGTACGGCAGGGACCACACCTCCCACCACCGGTACGTGACCGAGCTGTTCCCGGGCTCTTCGAATCGCAGTTCGGCGACCATGGAATGAAGCAGCAGAAGGGCGAAGACCACCCAGAACATGCACCCGATGGTCCAGGAAAAGGCCATGACTGGCGTCTCGCACTTCCAAGGGACCATAACCGCTTTGTTGATGGCCCAGACTTTCCATATGACCACTGCGGTGCAGGCCATGATGATGGCATCCCCGATGATCTTGATGAGCATGTGGAGCCACCGGGTGCTGCTCAGCACGGCAAAGTGAAGCTCCCACTCCACAACCTCAGAAGCTGGGGCCAGACCGGGGCGTTCTCTGAATGGCGTCAGATGCTTGAACACACCCATCGGGACACCGATGGAGAAGCACGACAAGGCGACAGCTCGGTGGGGCGCGACGAGGCCTTGTTGGATGAGTTCGTCTAGCGGGGGAGCCAGCAGGACCAGCATCGTAGGCAGCAGACCGGCAATCGTAGCCCCTATCGCTGTATCCGCGACTTGCACCTGGGTCATCTTGCTGTAGACACAGTCGATGAGCTTCGTGCAGCGCCGAGGGGCGTAGTGAAAGGGGTTGTAGCCATCGCACAGCACGACCCATTGCGGCAGGAAGTCGGCTCCTGCGCCCAAATTGCGTTGGAAGACAGTCATTGGCCCTGCGAACTGGACCGCCAGGACGGCGCCGATGACGACAAGGGTGAGGAAGAGAAGGGCGAGACGCGATGCGTTTTGCAATGTTAGCTTAAAATTCATGTTCGAAACAACAACATATTGGTTTTACAATGAAGGGTCTGAACGGGAAAGGAGTTGGTTCGCATCAAAGCCTGGCGAGGACGGAAATCAGCAAGGCGGTGTCATGGTAGGGCGCTCAGGCTGCCTCACTCGAGAAGTGAGGCTTGCTGTTCCAGGGCTGAGTCGGCTGCGGGCAGCCAATGATGGCAATTTGAGGTGTGATTTCTCCCGTCTATTCACCGAGGTGGCCAGCCCCGCCTCCCTCGCAGTGTTTCCAGCCGGCTGAGGCCTCTGGCCACAGCCTTCCTTTCACCTGCACCTCCAAGCACCGGGCCAGCCAACCCGAGATGCAGGAAATCCACTTATCTGAACTGAGAGCTTTCTCGCCAGGCTTATTGAGACAGAAGGGATCAATTGGATTCTGACCACTGGCCAAAACAAAACACCTTCACCGTGCTTGCCATTATTGTGTCAGCGACTCGCAATTCAGAAGCTCTCGTCAAGGAAGGAACAAGCTGATGATTGGGCTTGAAATCGACGCCGAGCCTCAGTTGATCCTTCCCGAAACCTTGTTGACCCGTCTGATGTCATCGCAAACGGCGTGGAAGTTGTTAGCTTCGATGAGTAATGCGGGAATCCCATAACCCGAAAATGCGGGGTTTCCCGCCGTCGCTCCGGTTTCTTCCCGTACGCATTTTCTTTTAAGTTTAAGGCGCGGACAAGAAGAGCTCAAGTGCATTTCTGGTTCAAGTTCTTGAACCTCATAACTCGACTTTCATCGCAACCCGCAATGTCCAGCGAAACACCGACAATCCCACTTCGCACACGAAGTGGGTCGGAATCCGACTCAGGTTCAGCACCTGTGCTACCACCAATATCCCGAAAAAAACAAGCAGCCGTTTTGTTCTCGGCGTTTGGTAGCATCGCTATGACGATTGGCTACAACCAGTGTTTTGGTGTGTTCCAAGAGTACTACCTATCCGAAAGCCAAGATGTTTTGATCCCGGCGCCGGCATCACAAGCCTCACCGCCCACGGCCCTTCTCGCCTTCGTCGGCACGCTCTGCTACGGGCTCACTTGGGCCGGCGGCATCCTCGTCAACCCGGTCATCTCACGCATCGAACACGGCAGATGGGACTCTACGCCAACGACTCGTCTTTGGCGTCGCAGGGCTCTTCGGTTGCTCAAGCCAAGAACAATCACTATGTCCGGCGTGCTGGTCATGTCGACTGGCTTTTTATTGGCATCGTTCAGCAAATCCATTTGGCATCTCCTCCTCACCCAGGGCTTCCTCGCCGGCATGGGCATGTCGCTGCTGTACTTCCCCTTGCTTGCTCCAGCCCCTGAGTATTTCACCAACCACCGAGCGACGGCGATGGGTTTTGTGAGCCCAATTTCTGCCCCTTTTTCAACCATATGGAGCTGACACAAAGCCTCGTAGATTCTCGCCGGTGCCGGCGCAGGTGGTCTCATCCTCTCGCCCATCCTCCGCACCCTCCTCACCACCCTCGGCGGTCGCTGCACCCTCCGCATCTACGCCCTCACCAACCTTCTCCTCGGCCTCCCCATCGCCTACTCCGTCCTCCCCTCCCGATTCGCCTTATCGCCGTCCTCCCCCCATCCCCGACGAAACACGCACATCTCCCTCACCCTCGCCAGCAGCCCAACCTTCCTCCTCTCCGCCATCGCCGCCTTCCTCCAAGCCGCAGGCGCCCAGCTCCCTCTCTCGTTCATCCCATCTTACACCGTCCAGATGGGCCAATCCCCCTCCAAGGGCGCAACCCTCCTGGCCTCAGCCAACGCAATCAACGCCGTCTCGCGCATCTTCACCGGCTATGTCGGTGACAGACTCGGTCGGCAGAACACACTGGTCCTCACCCTCTTGCTCGCAGCCTCCAGTGTTTTCTCGTTCTGGCTTTCTAGCATCGTGAGCACCACCACCGGCGGGTCGACCCAGTTGTGGATCGCGTTCATTGCGTTCTATAGCTTTAGCGCGGGGGGGTATTATGCTTTGTTCCCAGCACTGATCGCCGAGGTGTTTGGGATACGGCAGTATGCGGCGGTGAATGCATTTATTTTGTTTGTCAGGGGTTTGGGGACTATGTTTGGGAGTCCGGTTGGGGGCAGGCTGTTGCAGAGTGGCGGGGAGGGGGTGGGTGGGTATAAAGGGTTGGTGTATTGGGATGGGGGGCTGTTGATGGCCGCGACGATTTGTTGTGTTGCGGTGAGGTGGGCGGATGGGAAGGGGAGGGGGTGGCGGTGGGTTGCGTAGGGGGTTGGTTTGGCGTAGTCAGGGGAGGGCGAGAGCTGTCGGACTTGGACTTGAGGGTTGGATACCTATTTAGTTGAATTTCTGGGAATGACAGATCTTATTATTCTTTGTTACGGCTCTCTAGTGCCAGTGCACACTCGTCCATTCCGTCCAAATCTTGGTTCGACGTCATTGCTGATGGAGGTATTTAGGTACGATCTTTGTCTGTGGCAAGTTGTGTTGCGCAACAGTATGGCAGTGGGATTCCGAATTCTCGTTGGAGGAGGACACTCGTTTCTGCAAGCCACTTTGCTACCTGAATGAGTCACAGACAACGGTCATTCGCTGCATCTAGGTTGGCCATTGTGGCCAGGCACGCGAACGATCAGAATCGCGCATTCCGCTGCGGGCGCCAACACGCCAAGCTTTTATTTCGCAGTTGCGCATTCCGGGAGCTACTGGTTTTTTTTCGGCCACAAAAAGCGAGCTACTTTCTCCAAGTTCCAATCGCCGTGGTTCAACTGACATCATCCAGCGCCCCTTAGTACTCCATGTCGATTACCACCTGACGTTTCTTCCAGAGTAGGCACAATGGCTGCTGTTTGCGACATTCGGTGTCAAACCCGTGATGATTTTCCCGATTGGCACTTCAACTTCCCTTCATGGAGAGACCTGTTGGATATGATTCAGTTGAAGCAACGGCAGCGGATGGGGAGATGGTTTGTCAAATATGGAACCGCCGACGCTGGTACACCGGATGCGAGCACTTCCGGCCGTCAAGAGGCAGCCAGCGGTTGGCAAGACTCGGGGTCCGCCCACGGCCGGAGTGGCCCTGCATTGCCCTCGGTCAAGGCTTCGTTAACGCGAAGTGCCGTGGGTGATGGGAGTGGGTCCGACGACAGCGACGACGATGATGGCGATGGTAACCATCATAACCTCGGGAAAGGGCAAGCAGGTGGAGTCGTTCAGGCAAAGATGCTGCTCGCTTGCCCTTTTTACAAACGGCGCCCAAACGCCTGCAAACCTACGGGTTTCAGGGACTTGGCCCAGGTCAAGTGAGTGCCAGTTCCATACTCCCGATATTTATCGCTCATGCCGTTTCAAACGTGTCTAATGCCTGTTTCCCAGACATCATATTTACCGATCCCATGCCGCTTCGCAATCTCCCCTCCAGAAAGACCAGTGCTTTCGGTGCTTCCAAGCGTTTGATGGAAAACTGGACCTCGAAAACCACCAGCGACAACGTGGTATCTGCACCGTCTTGCCCTTTCCTGAACGTCGTCAAGTGATGGATGAGACTCAAATGTCACGAATGTGGAGCATCCGTCGAAATCACTACAAAACCGATGCAGCGGCTTGGGTGGGGTTATTCGAGGCCATCTTCCCAGGCACCGAGGTGCCTTCACCGTGTAAGTGACCATATATGCCTGGGTTGGCTGTACTTTTCTTACTTGTGTCTGACTTACGGGGTAGATGTGGATAATGTCGTTGGGGCCAAGGAAATGGGGCGGAACAGGCCGTACGACCTTGACGCCTCTCCAGTGTCAGATTCTGAGTCCTTCGACATGGACTGCTACCAGTCCGACAAAACCCCCGACCCGGATGACCTCGACGGCAATCACAGCCTTTTGAAGGTGCTCACGGGCGTTAGCGAAGACCTCTGGAACGCGGCCGAGCCATCACTACGTGTGGATCTCTGGGACAATGTCGTTTCCTCGGTACAGGTGGCTTTGCTATCCCCGGACCCTCAGGCCCAACCCATCACAATTCAGGGCAACTCCTGCAAGGGCACTGAAACAACATCCCCTGACGCAGGTGGCGTCCCAGAAGGGACTGCAGCTCCCGACAGCATGTCCGGTGAGAATGTAGCCAACAACACCCGCCACCCAAAAAGGAAAAGGCGCCGAGAGGATGACGGTGAGGGGGACGAGAACGGTGACGGTGATGGCAATGAACCAGGGTTGTCCGGTCCGGGAGGGAGTGATCTCAACAGCTTGGATGTAATGTTTGGGTGCCCTTACATGAAAATGTTTCCATGGGTTTATATCCACAAGAGAAGTTGCCTTGGTGCATGGCCGAATGCTAGCCGGTTGAAGTAAATAACCGCCATTCCCCCCCCTCTCCACTGAACATGAATCATGGCTGACTCGCTTTGGCAACAGAGAGCACCTATACCGTCGACACATGGAGCCGCAAAGATGCAACCGGTGCTGTGAACAGTTTGGTAACGTTGATGAGCTCATCCAGCATCAAAGATCCGACCCACCATGCCAAGTTCGTGAGCGACCACCAGCACGAGGGATTGACCGTAACCAACTGGAACTACTAAAAGTGAAGAAGCGCGGAACCGAGTATGCGAAGTGTCGGCGAATTTACCGAATTCTTTGGCCCAATCTCGGTGATGAGGATCTGCCTTGCCCATGTAAGTGCTCCTGTTGGGACGTCAAATCGCTCACATGTCAACTACTAAATCATCCACCTACCTTAGACTGGGATATTCCGGTTTCGGAGCCCACCGGAGAGCCTTCAGCCGCCGAGTTCAATGCGTTCTTGCAACAAGAGCTCTCGCCTTTTCTTCGACAGAAGCTGGATAACGCCTTCCCAGTTGATCAGGCCGTCTCCAAACCGCAAGTGGTGGCGTTGGTAGAGACTGCATTGCGTGAGATGTACGACCAATGGCGATTGAAATGCTGCGCAGCTGATGGCGAATCAAGTGCTCACGAGGGAGCAACCGGTCTGAACGCGGACCACGGCGGCCCGGGAGAACTAGAACCAAGCAGGGGCGTAGCCGAAACTGACGCTCAAATTGACGAAGTTCGCAAGCCTGAGCCTGCGGCTCAAGTTTGGGGCGAGATTTCATCGGGGGGTATTGACTTTGACGAACGAGGAGGTAGTGGCGACCCCCCGAATTGGTGGGATAATGGGTCGTGGTCTCAGATCGTCGACACTAGCACATACGGGATGCCTCCTGATGAGGCCAGAGATGACTGGACCGTCGATCCATACCTGTGGGTGAATACCTAGGCACCTAGATATATAGATGGTGGTGAGGTGGCCGAGAAACCAAGATCTCTGCGCCCACTGCTGATCCGAGTCAGACACACACAAACCTGAAAAGAAAAGGCACCTTGACTGGCGAAAGAGATCATCTCGTGCAATGAGACCCCAGAAAAGCGGCGACGTCGGTGGGCTCCGCTCGGCAGGGTATGCAACTCCCAAATTATGCAATCCCTGGCAGCTGAAGTGTGATAGGGAGAGTGAGGCCGTGAAATGGAGCATTTGGTGCTTTTGCGTCGAGCTCTGAGGTGTCCTGATTGGGTTAGCCTATTTGTGGCAATGCACTCGACGATGCAAAGAAGCGGGGTTGGTTGAGTGTTGAGTGCTCTTTCCTCGAACACTGGTATATGACTGACTGCTCAGACAGCTCTGCCTAAGGCAACCGCATCGGACCTAGAGAAGAAATCCTTGCTTCTGCCTGCCGACGGTGACGATCGCCGGACAAAGATGCGCGCCATCCAGGACACCAGAGAGAGCATCCCAACCGCGGGCTCCAGCAGAACGCTGCCTGAATTCAATTACTCCCCTTTGCCCGAAAATCACATTCGCGTCCTCCAGCTGCTGCCAAACGCCGATGGGAATGCTCCAATTGAGTGCGCGCTCATCCACTACCCGCTCCTGGACCCCCGAAAAGGGACACACCTCTACGAAGCTGTCTCATATGTGTGGGGCCCACCACCGAATACCCATCACCTTCTGGTTGATGGAGTCTGTCTCTCCATCCGCCAGAACTGTCATGCGGTGCTGGCCCGGCTTCGCGACCCGGCCATTTCTCGCTTCCTGTGGATAGACGCCGTTTGCATCAACCAGGAGGACAAGGACGAGAAAACAGACCAGGTGCAACTCATGACCTGGATCTATGCATCAGCCAGAGGCGTGCTGGTTTGGCTCGACGAACCTGCCGAGACCCACCGAACAGTCGACGACGAGACGAGAAGAGAGGTTGCTCAAGCACTTGAGGTCATCCAGGCTGCGGCAGAGGACTCGACGCAAGCGGTCAACTATGACACAGCTACGGCCAAGGTCAACACGCTTTCACGGCGCTCGTGGTTTCGGCGCATTTGGGTAAGACACCATGTAATAATATCTCTGCTACGATAGAAGAACGCTGATTTGTCGATCAGGTGCTCCAGGAAATCGCCGCAGCCAGGCATGTCACTATCCTGAGCCATGAGGGCGAAGTCGATGGCGAGGTCTTCTGTAGGGGACTGGAAGTCTTAGGTGTCAAGACTGGCTCAACGCTAGGTGCCAACCGCGACCCGGAATCTCTCCACACAGACACCGAAGCCGGGACACTTTCGGACGAAGTCAAGCGTCGACCCGACACGTGGGGGCTGGTTCGTACGGCAGCGTTCCTCATCAAAGACGCGGGTCTTCGACGAAAACGCGCCAGCGGAACACTAAAGTCATTTTCTCTCAACATCCGGCCCTTGTTGGAGATGATTCGCATGTATCATGATCGTGACGCGACCGACCGTCGAGACAAGATCTTTGCCCTGTTTGGAATGAGCTCCGACATCCCTGAAGGAATAGCTCCTGACTACAACGTCTCATGGAGTGCTACTTTCCACCGGCTGACAAGTGCTATTGTCGGCAACAAGGCATGTATCAGAACAGAAGACGACCACGAAATCGCACTCATTTGCACAAAGTTCCATGTTATTGGCTCTGTGTCAAAGGCATCGCAAAGGAAAACCCTAGACGATGTGCAAGAGCTAGATATCCGGCTCGCAGGGAGTAGACAGGCGACAAATCCCGGATTTTCCGTGACCTCAACTCACTACTTCAACTCGGGGAAGCTGTTGGCAGAGATGCCAGCAAGAGCTGTATGGATCATCCACGCACCAGTTGTGTCCATACGAGAAGGGGACATCGTGTGTGTCCTCACGGACACCACCCAGCCTACCATCATCAGGCCGCACAATCAGCGCAGATTCTGTGTCATCATCGCAATCTCTACAGCACCTGTGGGGGCAACGCAGTCAGGCAGATCGGCGTACGAGCTACCACAGGGTCGGCTACCGGCCGTCGAAGAGGTTCCTATTCTATGGGACTGGAGCGTATCCGACAGAGGGACTGAAGCCGGCGACCAAGAAACTAGTGACAAGAAGGCCTCGATGTACTCGGAGCTGGTCAACACAGCCGGGGGGCTTCCCCAAAACCTGGACAACTTGGCACTCGAGATCAACAACTGGAGTCGTTTGGCATTCCAGACAGGCAAAGGCCACTTGGCGGTGCAAACCATCGAGTCATTTCTATCCACGGCCGTCGAAGTGGACGAGGAGAGAGCATTCCAGCTGTTAGGAGTTATCGATATGTTTAGAAGGTTGTACACGGAAGTCGGGACTGACTTTTCTAGGCATCACAAACGTGAAGCACTCACCTGGATGGCCGATAAACTCAGGCGTGAAGAAGGAGATTATGTGGAGGTGACGGAATCGATGCTCTTCATGGCCATACTCTATCCTACTGCAGAGGGGCCGAGCACCCTCCAACAAAAGCTGGCGATGTTGGCTAGATACAGGGGTAGTCATCTTCACATTACCACCGAGGTGTTGAAGGCCGCCGTCATGAACTTTCACGGCCTGGAAACAACGGACTGGGCTCTCGAACGGCTTCGGCTTCAGCGGCATCCTTTTGACGTGGATGTGGAGGAGGTTGTTAACACGGCAGCCAAAACCAGAAACTACAAAGCCATGGCAAAACTTGTCGCGAGTTTGGGCGAGAAGGCACTCGTTTCGAATGCTGAAGTTGCCAAAGCACTGTGGCATCCCAAGACGCAAGATTTCTGGCCGAATCGTCTAGGAGGTTGGGCTAAGGTGGCGTGGATGCCGTCTACGGCGGGGCCGCTGTTTGACTCTTGGAGGGAGAAAATACCCATCGAAGCCAAGCAAACTGCCTTGGAAGAACTCGCTCTGCACAAGAACCCAATCGAGTTGTTGCAGTCGTATCTGAAGGCATGGAATAATGATGGACGAGTGGTCACTACAACAATGCTGGCCAATGCAGCAATGAGATATGACCCAGGATCCGAGGTAGTTTTCAAGAATTTGCTGAACGGGTACGGCGATCAGGTCCCCATGACTGAGGAGGTCATGAATGGGGCGATTTGGAATTGGGCTAAAGCCCGAGAGATCGTCACGGTGCTCCTCGAGTATTGCGGGAATCGGATTCCCATCAACGAGGAAATGGCGAAAAAAGCAATCGGGGAATTCGAGCTGCTTGAAACACTATTCCAGCATTATGGGGACCAAATTCCAATTACGGAAGAGGTGATGAAAGCCGCGATAAGGCATGACGACATCCGCGAAGAAGGATTTGGAAGGCTCAAACTGATACTGAAACGGTGCGGGGATCGGATCCAGATATCAGAGGGGGTCATGGAAGCAGCAGCAGCGTCCAAATTTCATGGACCAAGTTTGATGGGTGAATTTTTCGGCCGGTATGGAGAACGTGTTCCGATCACAGGACGGGTGCTAGGAGCGGCAGTCCGGGAGGGGAACCCTGATACTATACATCGCTTGCTCTCGGAACAGGCGAAGCGGGGAGGTGAGTTAGCTGTGGACAAGAACACGGCACTGCAAGCTTTGTTGATGGCGAAGCAGCTGAGACCATGGAGCCTGGTCACTATCCTGAAAATGTTCTCCGCCCAGCACAGGGATGACGAGGGCCAAAGTAAAGAGGTGATGGGAAATCTGACTGCGGGTGATGAATGGATGAATGCGTCTGTGGTAAATGACCTGATCAGTGCTGACTTTGGTCACTTGATTCCGATCACCGAAGCGCTGATCTTGGAGGTTATGGGACAGGTGAAGAAAGCTGAAGAGATGGAAGCAAAGGTGCAGTTCTCGGAGGAGACGGAAAGATCTTGGCTGACTGCTGAGGAATTTGACGCGAAAATGAGGACGTTGAGGGACGAAATAGCACGCACGGAGAAGGTTCTCGCGTGGCTTATTGATGAGCGGTGCCGTCGGATCGATGAAAATCAGGAGGAGGAGGATTGGGAGACAGAGGAGGAAGAAACGAGTGAGACTGGAGAAAGAATGCGCATGCCTACGCCGCCTAGAAAGGCACCAGTGAAAGGGTTTCCGGGGTAAGGGAAGGAAGAATCGGAACAGGATTTATAGCGAGACCAGGTTGAAATGGGCGGAGTAGCACAAGGAGAAAGGACTCAAAAGAAGAGCAATGCTGAGCTGAGGAGTATTGAGCAGGAGTGGTGCCTCAGGCAATAATTCGTACCTTCCTCTAGTGGCTTCGAGGCTATAAAACCTAGTTTCAGGCAGCCACACAGCTTTAGTTCAATCAAGCATTTTCATCAGCATTCAACGGGAAGACGTTTCTTTCTCAGTTCGAAGAAGACGCGGAGGAGGAAAACTGGGAGTAGGAAAAACACCTAACTGGGGGAGCTGGTGCGGAGGGCCAGGAAAAATGAAGGCTTTTGAACTATCTAGCTGGTTATAATGGTATAGCTCTATTTCGACCAGTTTTGACAAGAGCATGTCCAGGAAGTACCTGCTAAGCACATAGTTGTCATGGCGGTTCTCATTCCTCACTGGCTCATCGGAGGTCCGCATCAGGCGAGTGCTGCCTGCCGGGTAATTGGACGGTGGGTTTAACCGTGCTCCGGTCTTCTGACCCGTGCTTGTCGGCAGTGCATCATGTTCAATCATGTTCAATCAACTCCCACTTTGCACAAATCTGGGATCCCAAAACGCGTCAGGCCAAATTGCAGTTGTTGGCGATGGCAAGAGATGGTCAGTTGGCCCTTTGCAGCTCACTTTCCCTACTCTTCAACAATGTGTTGATCTCAACCCGTTCCACTTCACAGGCAAGCTCATCTCGGGATGTCACGACCACTTCAAGCGCGAGAAGGACTACTCGTTCCTTACTCGGCGCAGTTCAAAACTTGAGCGAATCGGGGGAAGCCTCGCCAGCCTCGGTAGACGAAGGCTCCGCGCGCGCTGCGTCGAAAAACTATCTCCGCGTCCTGGTTGATCCTCCCCATGCGCTTATCGAGTGCGTATTTCCGCCCTCACAAAGCCAATTGGGGCGCTGCTAACCCTCGTCAAGCATCGTCGCCGTCCATGGCCTGAACCCAGTGAACAAAGAAGAGCATGCTGAGCGAACCTGGACCGGGAGGTCCAACAAGCTATGGCTACGCGACTTCCTCCCTGCTCGCCTCCCCAGCGCCCGTATACTGCTCTTTGGTTACAATTCGAATGTGGCGTTCAGTTCGATGAAAGCCGGGGTGGATGAGCATGCAGAGAATCTTCTGAATCGGCTCAAGGCGAGCCGGGACGATGTGTGTGCTGCGTGGTCGTCCGTGTCTGTACTTCCAGACGCTAGCTAACTCGACCGCGGCAACAGGAAAACGGAGCATCAGACCGTCCGATAATCTTTGTGTGCCACAGCTTGGGTGGGATTGTTGTCAAACAGGTTCGTCTGGGCTGCCACTGGTGACGCGCTTCATCTTGCTAATCGGTGGTTCGTACTACAGGCCCTGGTACACGCAAAACTTGACCACACGTACGAAAAGCTGCGTGTCTCGACATATGGAATCATGTTCTTCGGAACGCCCCACCAGGGTGGTAATCACGCTCGCCTCGGAGACGTGATCGCATCAGTCGCCCGTTATGTTTTGCGCAATCCCAGCAACACGCTCATGGAGGCCTTGAAACGAGACTCTATCCTTGCTGATATTTTGGCTGACAGTTTCCGTCATCAGCTGGAAGATTATCAGATGATAAGTTGTTACGAAACACGTCCCCAAGGTAAGACCGGGCTGGTATGTATATCTCATCTCGATTCTGGGCATCGCGGGACACTGACGATGGAAGTAGGTTGTTGAAAAGAAGTCCGCTGTAATGAACCTCTCCGGATCACGGGAAATACAGATCGCCGTCGATGGCGATCACTCCAGCATTTGCAAGTTCGACGACGCCAAGGATGATGGGTACATACAAATTGAAAACAATCTGGTAGAGATGGCGAAGAAGGCATTGGCACTCGCAGGAAACCGAATTCCGGACCTAGTTCAAGGTCTCGACGCTAACCCAAAGCCTCCGATTTCCGGTGATCATGGAGATGAGCAAGCGCAACTAAACGGCCGGGATGATTCGATCCTTGAACAAAACAAGAGAATCTCAGTGGGCTCTGAAATGACACCTGACGAACAAAGTGGGTTCAAGTTACCGCTGTCTCCAGCTTCTATGTATTTCCAGCTGACCATGAGGTTCGAAGCGGTCCTGCAGTCGCTGTTCTTCTCAGAAATGGATTTGAGGGCATATGGCATTGAAGAGGCAGCGGAAAATACCTGCCAATGGGTCTTTGACGATCCCGTTTTCAACGAGTGGTCCATGCCCAAGTCGACGCTGCTGTGGATAAAGGGAAAGCCTGGAGCTGGGAAGTCGACTCTCATGAAGCACCTCGTCAGTGCAGCAAACACTGGAACACGTCATGTCGATGAGATTGTTGCTTCATTTTTCTTAAACGGCAGAGGCGCAATCATGGAAAAGTGCCACGAAGGCCTGTTTCGATCTTTGCTCCACCAACTCCTCCGATTCTCTCGCAACCAATTGCAACGCCTCTCCAGGATTTACAAGGACCAATGTCAGACAAGAGGTACATACGGCAAATGGAATTGGTGCCCTAATCAACTGCAGGGGTACTTGACTGACTTGCTTCTGGAATTATCTGCCATCAGACCAGTCCGTGTCTTCGTCGATGCCCTGGACGAGATTGGGGAAAAGAGAGCAGTGGAGCTGGTACAATATCTCGACTCGGTGGTAAACAAATCACCAGCCGCCAAGCGGACCCTCAGTGTTTGTTTTTCTTGTCGACACTATCCAATCATCGCGCTTCATAGTCTTCGAATTTGTGTCGAGGACCAAAATGCGGGTGACATCACCACATTTGTCCGACAGCAATTTCGGTCGAACAGGATCGACGAGGAGAAAACTCAAGTCTTGAGCAAAGATGTTATCGAGTACGCAAATGGCGTCTTTCAGTGGGTCAAAGTTGTTCTTCCTGTTATCTTTCGAATGTGTAGGCAGGGCCACAACATTGAAACAATCCAAGAGAAGCTCGGGGTTCTGCCCCGACAACTACACGATCTATACAGCTCTATCCTTAACGCTATCCCCGCAGAGGCTCGTCAGGAGAGTCTCCATCTAATGCGGTGGATTAGCTTCTCGTTCCGGCCGTTTACGCTCCAGGAAGCGCGACACATAATAGCGCTAGATCCCACGTCAAACTGGGGAAAAGGACGCGACATTTATCGCAGTACTTCTTTCGTCCGGGGTCGTAGTATCTGGCACAGGATCACCGACCTATCAGGCGGTCTTGTTGAGATCAGGGGCGAGCGCCACCCCTTGGATGACTCAGGACGATTGCAGTTCATCCATACCTCAGTCAAAGAATTCCTCATAGAAAATTCAGGGCTCGAGATCCTCGAATCGACAAGTATCGGAGACATTGTCCCCAGAGGTCATTTCTACTTGGCAAAATCTTGTGTGCGATACCTGGAAGAAGGGACCGCCCTACCCTTTCACCGACTCGAGAACGAAACTAGTTACGCCAAGGACTCGAAATATAAATTGCTGGACTATGCTGCTGTGCATTGGATCAGACACGCCGCTCTGGCGGACATGACCACGACCACACACCCGAGAGTCGTCGAGCTGCTAGACCATCTCTTCACAGGCCACCAACCAGCAGACCGTCTGTCAACATTGGTAGCGCTGTACCAAAGATTTCACGTCGACCTGTCGATGCCGCGATCTCTTTCAAGTTTTATAATCCATTGGTTAGCCTACTTCAACATGGCCGGAATTCTCGAAGCCTTCGTCGACAGACAGCTGAAAAGGGGGACTGGGGCCATCCAGAATGTGTCAACAGACGTGACCTCCAAATTCATCTCCTTGTGGGGAGATGTTGACTTCGAGTTCATGACGCGCGATTATGAAGGCCATACCCCTCTGGCTTTAGCCGCGCGCTGTAACAACATTGCGAGTGTCATCCAGCTCCTCCGTTGTCCAACTGTTCATCCAAACACCGCGGACTATGTCGATGGGACCACGCCGTTGGGTGAGGCGGTCGACAGCGGCAACGAGGAAATAATTCAGTTGTTTGCCAGCGACTCCCGCACCGATCTCAATATGCCGGGCAAATGGGGCATGCGACCGATCGAACTAGTGTTGAGGAAAGGAATGTTCGAGGTCGCAAACACACTGATCGATGTACCTGGATTCAACTCTAGCCAGTTCCTTGTGGAAACCATTCGAAGGCCGGACTCAGACTTCATCATGGCCGACTGGAGACCAGGACACAACTCTGTGGAGCGTGTTGAGTGGCTTCTCTTGAGTCCTAGTATTGATATCAACTACAGGTCGGAGGCTACGTCTCAGAGTCCGGCGCTCTACTGGGCCGTGGTCCAAGACCGGATGGATATTGCCACTCTGATCCTAGAATTGCGGGGTGATGAACTAGATCAAGAGGTGTCAATCATCCCTGCGTATGAAGTTGCCAAGGCACGCGGGAATGTGGCTCTGGTCAAGATTTTGAAGGGTAGGGTGAAGGCGCCATAGGCGATAGTTAGGTCTCTGGGTTCATGTTTTTAGGATTCAAACTGCAGAATTGTCCAGTTTATTCACCCGACCTCTGAGCTTTTCTTCTCGCGCACGCTTCCCACGATACTATAGTACGACCCTAGTTCGCCCCTCCCTCAACCGCTCACTCCCCTCAAACTGCACCACCAGCGTAACCCCTTTTGCAGCCCCCTTCACCACCACCCTCTGACTTCCTCCCTCATCCCCACGCAGCTTTCCCTCCCCAACAGCCTCCCCCGTCCCTTCAACACTCACCACAACCCGACCCTCCACCTTCTCCCCCGGCCCAGCAGAAACACTAACGTTCACCTCCCCATCCACAACGACCGCCCTAACCAAGCTAGGCCCCGTAGCCGGCTCCTCATACCCATTCACTTCCAACCCCCAATCCGGCCGCGCCTTACACGGGACACATCCCGGCGAGTACCACTCCGGCAGGCGCCCTGACACAGGATTCCGGAAGCCAAACCACATTCTCCGAATATCGGGCCAGGATGTATACGGGGGAGCGCCGCCTTCGAGGCCGACTTCGCGCTCGCCGAAGAGCGGGGAGGAGAGGAGGAGGTCCGGGGGGTAGGCTTGTGCGAGGCCGGGGGCGGGGGTTGACGTGGGAGGGGATGTGGGAGAGGAGGAAGAAGGGGAGGGGACGGGAGGGGGGCGGGGGTTGGAAGCGGCCCAGCCGTCCTTCCAAGAGACAGAAGTCCAATAGAACTCGTCGATGGTGAGCGACCACAGCTTCCAGAGGGGGGTGATTGTCCCGTTGACGTTCTTGGGCTCGATGACCATCTGGTCATGGTAGACTGCGCCGTTGAAGCCGCTTACACCGTTGAATCCGCCGCGCGTCTCGTTGGATGTCCCCCACTGGAGCAGCCTCGCTCGGTAGGTGACTGATCGGCCGTCGTGGGAGACGAGTGCCACAGGCTGCGGTCGCCAATGGTACGGAACTCTTGGGCGCTGCGGAGCGGGATCGAACGTTGCGTAGCGCGAGAGACAGGCTTGGGCGATGCGGGTGGGCGTGGAGTAGTACCCGACGCCGGGGGACTCTTTGTGGCCGAGGGAGTGGTGCAGGTCGGCGAAGAATTGGCAGCGGATGTCGTCGGCGAAGTAGCCGTAGGCGCCCGAGATGGACTCGGCCGAGTCGAAGGCCGCAGAGCGGGAGAGACGGCGGGTGAGTTCGGGGAGAGTGGTGCTTTGGGAGGTGGAGGTGGCGTTCGAGGGGGAGGAGCGGGTGGTTATGGGCAGGAAAGGGGGCGGTGAAGGGGCGGCGGAGAGGGGGTGGATGCCGCCGTTACCCCAGCCGGAAGTGTAGTTCGCTACCATGAGCTGGGTTGTGTCGAGGACGGCGATCTTCCAGAGATTTGTGTCCGGGTCTTTGACGAAGCGGTTCCGGAAGACGTTGAACTCCCAGTTAGCGGCGCGGGTCTTGGTGCTCCCAATCATGGCGAGTTCGATGCCGCGGGTCGTGGCCTCGCGGCCGGACGGGTCGATGTAGACGATTGTGTCGAATAGGTTGTGGTCGTTGAGGATGCCTTGGGAGAGGTTTTCGGGGCCCATTCTCTCGAGAGCCTGGCGGACGGTTCCGTTGAAGCGGGCTCCGTCGGTGGTGATGGCTGCGTCAGGGGCAAAGAGGTCGGCAGCATCGCTCCACAGTCTGCGGTCGACGTAAAAGCCGTATGTGTGCTGCAGGTTCCGCACCTCATCCTCGTCGTTGAGTCGGGAAATACGAGCAGCGACTTCCTCTGCCGTCGATTTTGTTGCTGGTGGCCCCCCGGCCGTCGCCGGCAAGACGATCGGGATGCCTACCGAGTCGGGTGTATAATGATACGGGATGATCGGCAGCGAGCGCCGCCCCGTTCCGGTATTTCCCCAGCCCTCGGCGTAATTGCCATCGAACTGTGGGTAGTAATGCAGCAGGGAGATCTTCCACCGCCCTCCGACATTGGCATACTCGTTCTCAAAGACACCCCCCGAAATGCGCGTGCTGCCGGAGCCGTCCCCCTGCAGCCGCAGCACCAACCACCGCGCTTTGGCAGTAAGACCGTCCGAGGAAAGAGTGGTGACGGGTTGGTCTGCAAGCCAGGTGCTCAGGGACCCAGCCCGAAGACCGTTCATCTCGCCGTGGTCCTCGCGAAGCCAAGACTCGATCGTTGCATGTCCGCTGGTCACAAAGCTATCGCCGGTGATGTTGCCGACACGAACAACACCATTGTCGGTGAACAGCGCTGCCATGTCACTCCAGCGACCAAACTGGGCGAGATGACAAAACGTGCGAGTGACATCTTTGACTTCGCGGACCGATTCGACGCGCTGGACATCACGGGCAAGCCAGGCAAGCGTCGGCGAGTTTTGGCCGTCGACAAAGCTGGAAACGCCCAACCAGGCCAGAGAGATTGTTGTGAACCGCATGTTTCAACACCCTCAGCCGTTATCGAGGAGTGGCTTGGTGGTTCGGAACGAGCCGAGCTGGACGCCATGGGCGTTGAGGGTGTTTTGTTTGCATATTTCCCCGCAAAGTGGCTTTGACAGGTTCCAAGGTGCCGGATGGTTATCGCGCTTTTTAGCCATCGTAATAAAGTGATGGGTATATCGCCGTCCCCGCAAAATGACCTATCGGTGTATTTTGCCGACGCGGGCGTAGGCAAAGTTTGCTGAGGGAGACGGCGACTTGCCGCTCGACGTAACACTGAGAGATTGAATCTGAAGAACGGTTGAATGGGACTGTTTGGAGTGAGGCACAGCACTGCGGTATAAGTGAAGAGCAAGGATCAGTTGCAGCAAATATTCCCAGGGTTGTCAGTGAGGCAAGGACAAGCTTCCATACCCGATGTGTTCGCCGCAGTTCCGGCTGCTGGGGCTCCTCTTGGAAGACATCCGTTTGTTTGATAGGGCGAAAACTTACACCCGCCCTCGTCAGCTTGTTGCGGCATGTCAACATGCGACCTTGACAGTAAGTCTAGTTTTTGAAGTCATGAAGAGCCTTGATCCCTGCTTGACAGTTTGCTTCAAGTTGGTGTCTTGCGCTCGACTAACACGCGGTTGGCTCAATGCTATTTGTGAATATCAACACCCAAACAAGTTAGCTAGCCCAGCTGCTGGTGCAAGGCGAAATGAGCGGATCCTTCCCGCGCTTTCAGCTGCCCCTGACCTCGACCGCGCCGCCAAGATCCCCAATTCACTACCCTAGCAGTCCCAAACCGTGAAGCCAAGCTTTCTGGTGACGGTCAAGGCTGATTGGATTGGCTGAGATGAAAGAGGGAGGCCTAATTGCCGCCAGGCGCTTTTTGCTGCAGGTTGAACTCGATCCGAGCTCCGAAAACGGGGATGTTGGCATGTGCAAGCTGAATCGTGGACGTGGCTTCTCCGTTGAGCCGTCCGGGAACCGAAGGTCATATCTCCACAGGATGTTGCTGGTCATCTTGAAGAGGACGTCGCCGAAGAAACACCCCGGATAGGACACCTTGTCGTGACCAATGTGAAGGTGTGTATCTGCTAGTGTGGTGTACTCTCATCATTTGCATGCTAGCGGCGTTTCATACCCGCGCAGTGTGTCCCTGTCATGGCACTTACGATGACGGTTTTTTTCTCCAGGCCGCTGCCGGCTTTTGTAATAGCGGAGCCCATCAAACGCTTCCGAGTCGGATACGAGGTCTGGATCGGTGCCAATGCTAACAGTCCGAGCTTGGGTGTCAATTTTGCCGTGATTGCTCGGGCCTGTAGGCTATGGTCGCTGACGACACCAACGACGGAGGGATTACGTTGGAAGAGTTCAGCAATGGCGAGATTCAGACTGAGCCTCTCTGCGGGCATGCTGGAGAGTTCGGTCAGGTATTTGGAAGGATGAGGTAGTCATGGCCTGACACCTTGAACCGGCGGTCCTTGTACTTCTGATAACCCTCCGGGTATTTGGGGAAACACAACTTGAAGCGATTCCTGCTCAGATGGAAGCTTGGCCAGACCATAGTAATGCACGGGGGAGATCCTCCCGCCATAGGCCCGCCAGATACATGTTGCCCGTCGCTGTCCCATCGCCCGCTGAGTCATGAACGAAGGGGAGACTCAAGAGGCCCAGAAGAAAAGAGGCTCTAAGTGCGTTCATATGCCTACCAGCTTTTATTCCTTATTGAAGGCTTCCATCTCACTCCTGGCATCTAGAGACACTCCTCGGTCCTAACAATCCACACCCCGAATGCAGCACTTCAGTCTCCCTCCGTGACCTCAAACGAGTCAGCCGCACATGTGACACAATACACCCCAGGGAACGTCGTCATGGAGATTCCTCCCGGCCACGCCAACGAAAAGAAGAGGATAGAAATGTTTGAATCCAGGGCGAAAGGAAACATTCATCAGTTTGAAACGCGGCGGGGAGGAGGATTAGAGGACTGACGACTGCTATGAACTCTTCTATTTTGCTTCTAATAATGTTGATTTGTGGGCGGAGACTACTTATGGCTCCTCTCTTTGCTGAAGCTGTCAATATATGTGGAGGGTGCCATTAACATGGAATCATGCAGGAGATGATAACACGGAAGGGTGGCTTATAGAATACGTAGTAATTTACCTTTTTGGTCGTTCCCCCCTTTTACCTAGTGCCGTCTACTAAAATGTACATTACCCTCTCTCCTCGGAGACCCTTGACCTCAGCGGATTCACCATATAGACTGAGATGTGGGAGGTGATAATGCGACGCGTCTGTTATCACGCGTTCGACCTCCAGGTGACTTTTGAAGGCCCTGAAGGAATGTTAACTGCACAGTACAGGTGTGTTGCTTGAGGCATTGACGGAAATTTTCATTTGTAATTAGGGGG
>Ga0247758_1000253_pt1 | contig 46844 bp, 47 predicted proteins | sample UWRJL156409C4_FD_180950 | JGI IMG/M metagenome (GOLD analysis project Ga0247758, IMG submission 180950) | Plant litter microbial communities from Arlington Agricultural Research Station in Wisconsin, United States - UWRJ-L156-409C-4 | ecosystem: Environmental > Terrestrial > Plant litter >...
GGGCTGAGCAACAATGTCAACGTGTTGATGTGGGGTATGGGCGAGTGGCTGCGAGTGGCGACGCAACGGGCAAGAGTGTGGGGCGTGTTGGAGCAGGAACTGGCTGGGGAAAAGGAGGCGCTGGAGGAGATGGTGGAACGAATGAGGGTGAGGAGACAAAAGCAGAAGAGGAAACGAAGGAGGGTGAGGGGCGAGGACCGCGACGAGGACGAGGAGACAGAAGACGACGACGCGTTGGACGGGAAGAAGTTCGACACGGTTGGGCTTCTGCCATTTATGGGCAAAACAAGCATGGAGTTTGAGATACCCGTACTTCACGGAGCGGGCGGATCGGATGATATTTCTACGCTTAGGGTTCAATGGCGAATTGGATTCGACTGGACTGGGGAGCCAAAGAGTGAAATTGGTGTACTGGTTGGCGTACCAGGGAAATGTGAGCCCGTTTTCTCTTTCCCTCTGCTCAAATGGAAGCTAACTGTTACCAGGGCATAAATGCGACAAGAGAGGGCGCTTGTCGGGGATACCCAACCTTTTCGATGAGCTGATTAAGGGTGGCGAATCACCGCTTTCTGCGGTAAGGACGGTGGCTTCTTTACTAGCCGGGGAACAACGGTCATGACGAAATACGCGATGAACGGTCTCGGATTACGAGGAAGGTTGAGCCAAGCGCGGACTTCGCTGGTTGTGCTTCTGGGAAAGGGACAGAAATGCGGAGTTTGGGTGTTAAGAACTGGCGTTGCGGCTCAAATGGAAGGAAGGCCGGCTGTCTGATCCAGTCCCCACGTTACACTGTTGTCTGGAGGGCCGTCAATTTTGGCCAAGATCAAGGGGTCAAGATGCAAAATTTGGCGTAAATATTAGTCCACAACATCAAGCATTTAAGCTATCCCTCCCCAGTCCAGCCGTGTAAGATGTGCTTTTTGTATAATGGTGTCCCCGACTGTAACAAACATCTCTAATCGACATTAACGCCCTTCGTCCTCAGGTCCGCCTTGGCCAGCTTGATCTCGTTCATCAACTCGGCGTACGCTTCGGGTGTATCACGGAAGGTAATCATCCCCCAGCCGAGGCGGAAGAGGAGCCAGGCGCCAAACGAGACGAGGAACCAGAACGGGAGCTATTATTGCTAGGGTCAGCCGCTGTTGTCGGTCAGACTGGGGAAGGGGCGAGACTGGGCGTACCACAGGGACAATGTCCTGCTGAATAACAGCGGGGAGCGGGATCAGTTCGAGGTAGAGGGAGAGATAGAGCTGTTAGGCGAGGGTCTGGTTAGCCGATGCCCCATGACGAGACGGAGGGGAAGATGCCAGCGTACCGAGCTCACGAGGAGCGCGAGGGAGATGGTCTGTTGTGCACGCGACATGGTGGGCGGCAGCTGGGTCGGAGCTGGAATTGAAACTGGTTGATACTTTTGGGGCAACAAGACAGCGGTGGATGGCGTAGGAAAGGGAGCTGTGGTGTGGGCGGATGACGACGTCGAGGGGGACTGGTTGCGTAGAGGCACTGCGATGCGACACGCAGTCGGGACACTTTTCATGAGCTTGAGCTGCCCCAATTTCGCAACGCGTCCCTGAGCGTGGCGCCCAATCGCTTACCCCTGCAGTCCGATAAGGGTTAGGGATGTACCTGGCGCAACGCCCTTTTTGCCCCTTTCCCCAGACAAACAAACAATGGGATTTGTGCTTCATAGGAGGCAAGCTTACAGATATGCCTACAAGAACATCGAATGCAGTTATTAGCAAAGTGTCCTTTACATTGTCTTATATTGGGAGGTAAATTTCCCCTGCAACATTAACGACAGTACAACAGCAAAAGAAAAGTCCCGAAATACGGATAAATGCTTACTACATAGACTCAATGGCTGCGATGTCTGGCGGCTGCTGCCCAGAGACAGAATCAGCGATTCCCTGAAGTTGGAGCTCGGCCAGGGATTGCACACCTGACGAAAATCCGGGGACGAACCTCGCCGATAAGCTGGTCTCCCATGCGATTAGAAAGCCCAATACCCCTACCCCCATTGAATGGTCACAACGGTTAAATGTTTCATTTTTGCTTTTCGTTATGTGATTCAACAGAGAAACGTCCAGCATAATGCATAGTAGAGATGCTCCAACGCGTCTTGAAAGAAGATTGAGGTTTCATCGACAAATGGAACCTTGATGTCGGCAACTTCCACTAACAAGGTGAGCACCCGGCATGAGCTAGGCGCTCAGACCTCCCGGCGATCTTAGAGCCGCCAATCTAACTACCGCCCCTGTCCTTTCCATTCGGGCGGGAGCAATTCTCTTGATGATTGAACCCTCCGTCCTCTTTTTTTTCTCCGCTCGAGCAACAAAGAGTCGCGCAAGCAGGAATGTGGAACTGATCCCTCCTCAAGAGCCCGAGGCTCACGGATCTTTTCTGCCTGTTATTGACCGTCCCTTCGACACATCCCGCCCCACACTGCTGTCCGCACGTGCACAGTCGAGGCGCTTGTTTTCGCACCATCACGTCCCGTCGCCACAGAGAGTGCGAGCGGGAATCTGTGCGCCCGCATCAGATACTGGTACCCGTCACTGCAGCCGTCTTCGGCCTGTCAAAAAATATGGACGAACAGCGGCAGACCAAGCCCACGGGCATTCCTCGATTTTCAAGACTTCCTGCGCCGTCGTCCTCGTCTTCGAAGCTCCCTGTTCCCCGCTCAAACTCAATTCGAGCATCTCCATCCCGGGAAACCCTGGCAACGGGCGGAAGCGGGACCTTGCGAAACCCCAAACTACGGGCAACCCCTTCTCGCGACCAATTGGCTCCCACGGCAGCTGGAACCCGCTCACAACCAACCGCCGTGCCATCGCGTGCCGTCTCGTCTCCACAAGCCCGGGCTCCCGTGTCCCAAACACCCGGAAGTGCAAATCGGCTCTCGAGATTTAGCCCGAACGTTCCACAGTCGCAATGGAGCCCACGAGGAGAGGCACTGGCAACCGCCCAAGGCAGTCGACCGAGCTCCGTAGCACGGGCCGTCGCGCCCCGCCGCCAGCCGTCCCAGCAATGGATCTCATCAGCAACTGTCAGTGCTCAAGACGACGAGGCTGACGATACTGCTACCAGCAGGGAGCCCGGGACACCTGTGCAAGCGGCCAGTGACGAAGCCATCCCTGACAACCTCCGTACATCTTCCTTCAAGCCCCGTCTTTCGCTGGCGGAAAGGACTATAGAGACGCTAGCTCAGCTACCGTCTTCGCCCTCGGTTCGAGGCAAAGTCGGAGCTGCCTCGTTCTATGATCCGTCCACTGGACGAAGGCCGCCATCGCGGCCTAGCAGCCGCTCCTCCCGCCCAGGATCAAGCCATCAGTCTGACGGATCCAGCCATGGTCGATCAGGAGCCAACAGCAGACCCGGGTCTAGCTCGGGGCTCGAGGAAGGTGTTTCGAATTTCCGGTCGTCGATCAGCGCATACAAGAATCCTCTTTCCACAATTGAGAGCACCCCGTCAAGAGGCCGCCAGACTATCTCGCTCCAAGAAGCCGCAGGAAAGGCAACACTCAAAAAGTCTGTCCGAGCCTCCGTCCAAGGCATTCGGCCACCTAGCACGCCCACTGTTGCGCGGTCGAGAACGCCAAGTCCAGAAAAGCGAGGCCCAGATGCTTCGGTCTCCAGGTTTGGAGCCAGAACTTTGGCAGCCCGCCCAACCAAGCGACCGTCGATCAACGGGTTGTTTAGGAAGCCGTCGATGCCAACGTTGAACAAGAGCACCACGGTAGAGACGCCAAGAAAGGTATCCTCTGCATCTCGAGGCTCTTCGGCTACGTCTGGCGATGGGACGAACCCTTCGAGCGCGTCCGTTACCTCGGCGAGTACAGCTATTACCGCCGAGTCATCAGAGTCAGCCTCTGCGCAATCGGCCAGAAAAACATCGGCTGCTTTGCGTGAGCAGATCGCCAAAGCCAGAGCAGCGAAGCGTGTGGTGCCCAGTCAGATATCCTCGGCAAATCCCGTCCTTGAAGCGGATGAGTCCACTTTAGTTCCCACTGATAGCGGTTTCGATTTTGGCCTCGCCAGTGATCCTTTCAACCTGCGCAGGGATGACCAGTCCCAGGCCAAGATTCTGCAGAGCCGGCTTGAATCTGCCCGGACCAGCGGCCGGCTCAATATCGCCGCGATGGCGTTGAGGGAAATTCCTGCAGATGTGATGAATATGTACAACCTAGATTCGGTTGGTCAGCAAGGTTGGGCGGAGAGCGTGGACCTCTCTAGATTCGTTGCAGCCGATAACGAGCTGGAAATGATCGCCGATTCCGTGTTCCCGGATGTTGACCCCCGCGAGCTCGCCGACGACGAAGACAGCCAGGGCTATATTTTTGCAGGTCTTGAGACTCTCGACCTGCACGGAAATATGCTTATCGCTTTGCCCATGGGACTGAGACGACTATCATTGCTGACCTCTCTGAACCTGGTATGCGCTCACCTTTCCTGCTATTTCCCCTCACCGTGTGCTAATAACCCCCTGATAGTCCCAAAATCGACTTGCAAACAACTCTCTAGAAGTTATTTCTGAGATCTCGTCCCTCAGAGACTTGAAACTGGGCGGCAACTTGCTCTACGGCCCCCTTGAGCCGTGCTTCTCAAAACTGGAAAACCTCGAAATTCTCGATCTACACGGCAACAACATTGCGTCTTTACCCATAAATTTCGGGAATCTGTCTCGGCTCCGTATCTTAAACATTAGCGAAAACGCCTTCGAGACGCTCCCATTTGAGATCTTTGCCTCGTTGCCCATGACTGAGCTTAACGCACGGAAGAACCAGTTGCGAGGGACACTGATACCAGAGTCAGTGGAGTCGCTTCCCCTCTTGCAGAACATGGATGTCTCGTCAAACCAGCTGTCCCACGTTTGCTCGGTAGTCGGGAAGTCCATCGCCATACCTGCGTTGCGCCAGATGTGCCTCTCGATGAATCGTCTTCAGTCGCTGCCTGACATCAGCACATGGGTCAATCTGCTTACACTTGCTGCCGACGAAAATAATGTTAACGCCATTCCCGAAGGCTTCACCAGCCTCCAGCAGCTGAGATCTGCCGACTTCTCCAGCAATGACATCCGCATTGTTCCCCCAGAAGTGGGACGCATGGAAAACCTCTCGATGATCCGATTGAGCGGCAATCCGCTGCGTGAGAAGAAGTTCAGCACCATGAGCACTGATGACCTGAAGTCGATCCTTGCGCAAAGGCTGGAACCGCCTCCTGCTCACCTGGAGCCTAAGGATGATCTGCCAGCCGCTTCGAGTGGGCCTATGAGCAAGGAAGTCATCAGTACTCACGGTTCAACTGCGGCTGCTCCCGACTCCAAGCCGTCTAGTGCTAACAACACTGTTGACGATATGGACGACAGTCGTTCCGATTTAGACGACTTCGCTACACCACCAACATCAATCCCTGGATCTCCGGCTCGCTCGCGCTCTCACACGCTGAGCAATCAATCATGGCCTGTGAAGCCCGGGGGTGTTCTTGACCGGTCAGGCACCCAGTCATCTTCCCTGCACCCCGTCGTTTGCTCAAAGATTGCCGCAAACACCAAGGTCTACGAGGTCCAAATGCACCACAATCTCCTGACTGCATTGCCCGACTCGCTCACCTTCTTCGCGGAGACACTGTCAGCATTGTCACTGGCGCATAACCAACTTGTTGGCGAGACGTATATGGGTGAGTTGAGCGGGAATGCTGGACTCGACCTCCCATCTCTGAAGGAACTTAACTTGGCCTCCAACCATATCACTGGCCTGGGACCGCTCATTGCCCACCTCCGCGCACCCAAGCTCCAGAAGCTCGATGTGAGCTGTAATCGCATTGCCACCCTACCTTCAGGTACACAGATCAAGGACGCCTTCCCGAGTCTGACCGTCCTCCTCATGGCTAACAACCATTTGGCGGAGCTCGATCCCGATGCCATCAAGGGCATGCGGATTGTAGATGTGGGTAACAACGACATCGCGCATCTCAATCCGCGACTCGGCCTCCTTGGTGGTGCTGGTGGGCTGGAGAGGCTTGAAGTTGGCGGCAATCGCTTCCGGGTTCCCAGATACAATGTGCTGGAACGCGGAACCGAAGCAACTCTTCGGTGGCTAAGAGGCCGGGTTCCTGTTGCGGAAATGGCAGTCTGGAAGGGCGACGACGGCGATGACCATGACACCAGCGTGGCAGACCTGGACTGAGATCAGTTGGTTATATTTATGCAGGCTACTTAGACTTTGGGACCGAGGACTGCCGAGGTGTTTGAGTTCCGGTCGGAAGAAAATGGGGAAGTTAATTGTTTTACAGCGAATGCAGCCGAAGGGGCATTTCATGGCTTGGGTTTTTGGGGTTTGGCGTGTTGTGGGTTTGGACATTATTATCTCCGTGTCATTGCATACTACATAATTCGATACCACCTTGTCTTTCTTCTGATTCCTCGTTCAGCTTGGTGCCTTGTGGTGCGGTGAATCGGAATCGAGTTTTCGAAGACCATCGGGATTGCGCCCGGCCGAAAGCCACCCCCATAAGATGCGTGTTGCTCGCACAGCACGGACGACCCACCAACCTTCCGGCCACAATCATCCCACGGCCGAAGTAACATCTGACCTCTTATACGGACTTATCCTCAGGCATTCTCCTGTGCGTCACCCTCTCCCTCCCCGCAAGGAGAAGACATGCACTCCCAACCTACTCATAGCAAGTGCACCTGCCATCCTGTCTCTGCAACAGCACCCAACCGGCCGTAAATGCGAGCGCGCAAACCCCGACTGACTGACAGTGGCGGCGGGTCAAACGAACGAAAGCCAAAAAGTCTATAAAAGAATCGAAGCCGCATGGCGTTCCCCTTGTGGCGTTTGTGTGTGTGTGTGTTCTAGACTCCCCGAAGACACGAACTAACTCAACGGCATGTGCCTCCAACAACGCTTGCTTTCCCTTTTTTTTGCCGCATCCAAGTCTCCTGAGTTTGTTTTGCTGCTGCCAGGCTAGACGGCAGATGCCAGCGGGAGCAGACCATCATCCACCCACCTACCCACCGCGTTGTTGGTTTGGTGCTTTGGTACGGATACTTGCTGCTTCTCGCCGGGCAGGCAGGCAGGCAGGCCTTTCGAAGCTCGAACCCCTTCGGTGGTTCCGTGGAGGAGTTCTAGTTGTGTTTTATTGGAGTATTTGTTTGAGCAGAGGCTGAGGCAGAGGCAGAGCTGGCCGGTGATACCAGCCGTTGCCGCTGTCCGTACAGATTATCCTGTCTATCTGTTGTCCCCCGACGAACGAGACCGCTCCGTCACTCGCTACCCCGTGTCTAACGACGACCGATCATCAAGAACAGAACCGCCCTTTCGGCCGTCCGGTACACCCGGCACACACATTCACACACGATGGAGTCCATGGCGCCTCCAAAGAACATCAAAGACGAGTTCAACATCGCTCTTGTGGTCATCACAACCATATTCGGATCAGCGCTCTACATCCTCGGCGGCATCACCGCATACAAGCTACACTCAGCCGACTCGGTATTGACGATTTACAAAGACGTCCACCGTCATGCCCACGGCGGGCCCAGAATGGCAAAACAAGGGCTTGGGAGAAGCTGCTGTGGGCCGCTCGCTCCCATCAAGGGCATCTTCATTTTGTTCTGGCCTTTTTTTATGGCTTATGCCATGGGTTGGGGGGCGTTGTATATTCTGTGGTTGGGGCTGAACGCGCGTTCGCAGAGCGGTTCCCTGGGGATGGTTACGAAAGAGCTCAGGTCGAAGTTGGAGGGTGAAACGACGATGCCCTTCCCACGGCTGTGTCGGAGGCTGATGGGAACGGATGGGGTGGGTAAGGATGGTGGCAGCGCTCGTTCCAGCACGCAGACAGCTGTGGATCTGGGGCTGAAGAGCGAGGATATGGAGTTGGGAGTAACCATCGGGAAGCACAATTTGTCATCGGTCGACAGCGATCTGACGATGGCGGGCAGTGACGCGACGAGCAGGGGCCGGGCTACTCCTACAGCTGAGGGTGACCAAGAACACCTCCACAGGGAATTCCCGACAGGGGAGCAAGATATTGGCGATGGGGTTGATGGAATTGTCGATATCGATCAGAAGGCGGAAGGGCAACAGCTGCCAGTATTCCAACTGCAGCAACCGAGTCTCCCGGACCGCACAAGCAGCTTGCGGGGCACCCCCGCGTTATGGACAATCCATGAGACAGAGGAGGCCGATGAGGAGGATGTCGAGATCGAGACGATGGGTTCCGAGCCGATTCGGCCAGCAAAGAAGGACTGGTCGCCGATATGAGATGGGTGATAGCTCGGTTCGCAGATATTTGATGGCTCAGGTGTTCCTCCTCGCCCTTGATAGCAATTACGGCAAAATATTGTTTGGCAGCATGATGATAGTCTCGATGTGAATGATCAAGGCTCCCAGTTCATCTCAAAGAATTCGCTCATCCAGTCGTCTGAGCTGCCAAGCTGTAACACCGGCATGGATAGAGGATCGTCTGTCTGTCCACCAAGGGTATCTTGGGGCGCAATAGCCATGCCTGTAGGTAGTCGGTGATCCATCTTGATTGTGTCGGCCAGCCAGTTTCTTTTCATCACCCGTACGAGCTTGGAGCACCGCGTGTAGATGTCTTCCTCGGCTCCGCAAAAGCCCTCCTGCTGCCTAATGTTGGAGACGTTGTCAAAGCCTTGTATCACTTGGTCAAGAATGCCAAATATATCGACCCTTTCTTTGACTGCGCGTCGGTCCCATGCCGGGTCGTCCACCTCGAATGCCAGATGGGTGAGCGAGAAGAGACACTTGCCCAAGTTGCACCAGTACATGAACGTCAGACCGGTATACATGTAGCTTGACATTGAGGAGTGATTTTCGAACCATTTCTTGACGGTTTGGAGGCTCGCCTCCAGGTTCTCGAAGCGCTGCAGGTCTGGAGCAAAAGACACAGTACCCTTGGGCTTTATATCAACGCTTTCAGTGATGGAAAGCTCAAGAAAAAGCAAATGGCTTATTATTATAGCTGCGATAAAGGTTAACTTCTGAAACATCCGATAGACGAGTGGCAAGTTTGACTCACGGTTTTCTTGCATTTGAGAAGAGAGCTGGGATTTGAGGTCACGCAGTTGTGACTTCAAAGCCGACGAGAAGTAGGCCGGAGCCACACTGTCCGGTGACTGCCAAATCGCACGAGTCAACTGCTCCGTGAGCAACTGGATCTTGACGAGGGCTACCAGCAGCTCGTCCCCATCACATACAGGGTGCTGAGACAGAATCTGCAGGCATTCGTCCATGTATGGTGTCCAGGTCAAGGCGTCAACACGCTTCATGATGTGGGATATCCTGCGCCATTTCAGTAAGGTTCCAGGAGGCAAACAACCTTTGCCGCGCGGAGGCAACCCACTGCGAAGTAATATAAAAGCATGCCAGTACTGTTCTCCTCTCGTCCGTCGTCTTCTCCTTGGATGGGGGAGGCTCAGCCTTCTTCCGCAGGCATATCGCAAGCGCAGGTTCTCGCGGCGGCTTGTTGAGACAGAAGTCGTAGACAAGGGACTTGGCAAGTGATACGAGAACCGAGAAGTACGGCTTCTCCTTTCGGTGGTAATGAGACCTTCAGGGGCTCTGTGTCAGCAGGACGCACGCCGCAGCTTCCAGGAACCAGTTCCATACCAAGCCATCAGAGTCATCAGCCCCCAAAGCAGGTCTAAGCTCTTCTCATGCTCGACAATCATCTTATGGGCGACGAATTTCCATACCGCGTCGCTCATGGCATACTGTTTCTCGACATCCTTGCAAGTAACCGTCATGATGTTGAACCAGAAGAACGGGTTCGATCTGCGAAGGTGCTCGGCCGTCAAGGAGGGCGGGAGGTACACAAAAGGAAAGAAGACGAAGATGCGCTCGCGGAATGTCTCGAGGCTCTCCTGCGCCTCGAGAGGGGTAGGCTGATACTCGCAAGCGGGGATGGCCTCGGGATCCTCGTCGGGCACCGGTTCCTCGGCTGGCCGGGGCTCGAAGACCCGTGATAGCAAATTGCCACGAGGGAGAGCCTTGTATTTGCTTAGATCGCATTTTGTCCGCGCTGGGAAAAATACTGTGTCTTCCCCCCTATGAAGAGCATTCGAGTGGTCTGCGGCAACAGACGCACCGAAGCCAGCATCAACGGTGGCCGGGCCGTCAAAGTGGAAGTCAGGAAGGGGGCCCGAAATACAAGGCAATATCCCCGTGAGTACAGGTCCCGCCGCGGGAGAGACGCTTGGGGGGGTTAGCAACGGCGCCACTCTTGGCACCGGTTGCAAGCCAGCAGCGCTGTGGTTCTGGAGCATCGAGACAAGGCCGTCGAGCTTCTCCTCGAGCTGCGCAGCGCGGGAGACCTGCGAGCGCCTGCCATTCTGCTTCCGGATAGACACCGACGGGGCGCAGGCTTTTCTCAGTCGGTTGCATCTGAAGCCACACGGGTGGTGTTAGGCGCATCTCCGCCGGGAATCGACACCCAAATCCGAAGCCGTTGGGTTTGACACCCAAACACTCGCGCAGGGGGGTGGCTTACCTCTCGCAATCGGGACCCCCTACACGATATATGCATCTACACTTTGCTCGCGCGCAGTTTGTGCAGGCTCTCCCATAGGGTGCAGGCGTGCCGTTCGCCAGCGCGCCTGCCAAATCGTCCATGGCGATGCCCTCAGAGCTAGCTGACGATTAAGGGTTAGGGTTCAGCTTCTCAACTCAGCCGTCTTTCGCGAAGGAGACACCGAATTTGACACTCCCGGGTTCCTCGAGACAACACTCGCAGATGGAAAGAAACACTCATCTACCAAGCAGAAAATTCCCGTGTTGGAACTGGAACACACGTCGGGAGCGGCGGTGATGTGAAGGAAGGAAAAGCGGGTGGCCGCCGAAGGCCGTTGGATTTCGGGATGTCCCGAATTCCGGTCCTCGGCATTCAACCCTAACCCTCCGTTTGAATATATCCAGCTGAGAAGACGATCACATCTGTGCTTATGTTTGATGAAGATAATAGAGGAATAAAGATTTAACCTAGCTGTTACTAGAGTGGATATAGCACACGACATGTTACATGACTAGCCTTGACCGCATCGAGGAAAGGCTTTGATTCCATTGGAGCAGGCTGTTTAGAATAAGCCATCACTTTGTAGGCCTTGTTCGCATTGTGAGAGTTTTGAATAGTTAACTTGTGGGCCTTGTTTATATTGCCGGGGAATTTTTTTACTAGTATATCCTGATATACCATTGGAGAATTCCCAGTGGCCTTTGAAGGTGCAATAAGGCCTGTGTTGCCAAAGCTTACGGCTTGTCTAGACAGTATAACGCCTTCCCTATATCATCAGAGGCCCTGAACCCTAAATGCAGCACCATAGGCCAGTAGATAATTCAGGGGGGCCTTTTAAGGATGCATCAAGACCTTTTTATGATATATACAGGCGAAAAGTTAGATCTTTTATCAACTACATTTTCTTTCTTACGTCCGTCCACCCCATGAACGCCGAGGTAAACACAGAAACCGCCCCTACCCCCGCCGCAAGATAGAATACCCGGCTAATGCTACTTGCGTACGATTCGAGAACGAAGCGCAATTCAACCCCGGTGACAATTTTCCTGAATCCGGTGGCTCCGGCGCGCAAGACCGCGTGCACCAGCGAGGGATGGAGATGTCGGGCCAGCTCGACTTGGAGGCTCTGGTTGAATATCGTGTTCGCAATTGCCAGCATTACAGCCGTTCCGAGCATTCCGAAAAATATGAGGATTCCCATGGCGACTGGAAGGTCCACCGGATTGAGTACTGCCTGTACGGCAAGAAGTGGCTGCCAGTGAACTGATCAGTGACTATTCCCTATGGCCAGCTGTTCCCTAGTTATTAGGATCGGAGCTTCTTACCATTTGCATCGCAGTACCACGGCCTGCCCCGTTGAGTATCTGGTAGCCAATCCATGTCGCCGTTGGCGTGGACACTGTGAAGGTTGAGAATAGCCCATTGCTGACAGCAGCAATAATGCCAGCAAGGATCGAGTACGGGATGACGTAGCCTGTGTTCTGGACTGAATCATCGTCAGCTACTACCCGAGATACACGAAAGACCCAAGAGACTTACCAAGGAATCCAGATAGCACGGCAAACACAAGCTGGCTAAAAATGCCAGGCATCACGTACACGCCGCTCATGGCAGGGGTCGCCCCTTTGATTCCCTGGAAGTAAATGGGAAGGAAATAGGCGGCTGTGAACACCACTGTCATGTTACACCACTGCGTCAGGGAACTGGACCACACAACCCTCTTCTCCATCATGGAGAACGGAATCAGGGCTTCGTCTCCACAGCGCCAGTCCCACGCCAGCCAGATAGCGCCCAGGACACCAGAGCCGGCGAAGAGTCCGGTAATCGTCGGAGAGTCCCACGCAAAGTCGTTGCCGCCGTACTGGAGGGCGAGAAGCAGCATTACCATGGCCGGCGTAAACATAGCGAAGCCGATCAGGTCGAGTTCGTTGTGAAGATTCTTGAATACTTTCAGCGGCTCCTTCTTCTCAACAAGTTCGGGTATGCGAATAAACAACAGCCCCACGAAAACCACGGCACCAATTGGCAGGTTCATGTAGAAACACCATCGCCACGTCGAGAACGACGTTAACGCGCCGCCGACCAATGGCCCGATAACGACTCCCACCTGTGACATGCCCATCATCAATCCTGTTAACGAGGCTCGGCGATCCACAGACACAATGTTTGCGACAATAGTCAGGGCTCCGTTCATCAGGCCAGATGCGCCCATTCCCGCAATGGCGCGTCCACAAATGAATGTTATCGAGCGTTGTGCCATGCCACACACAGCTGATCCGATCTCGAACACCGCGAAGAAGAAAAGAAACACCCACTTGTTGCTGAACTTGGAGTACATCTTCCCGGTAAGGGGCTGGAACGCAGCGCTGGCAAGCTGGAAGATGCTGGCGTACCAGCCAATATCGTCGAGCGAATGGAACTCGTTGGTAATGACGGGAATCTGGGTAGGTTTCGTGTCAGTGTCGCGAATGCCAGCAGCCAGGCCCAAAGAGGCCACGGAAGGCCACACTCACCGCAGTGGCAACAATCGAGGCATCCAGCATGGTCAACAACATGACCACCGTCAACGTTATCGAGACAATTGCAAGGCGAAGGCCTGTCAGGTGTTCATGCTTAGGCGAAGCGGGCGCTTCGTTTCCGAGATTGATATCCCGCAACTCCGTGCCAGTCGCGATGTCATCGTCAAGTTCGGAGGGGTAGGTGCGCGAGGCGCGCGAAGATCTCGAGAGCGCCCGAAGTTCGATCGGTTTGAGCTCAAGGGCAACGGCCAAGCTGTCATGATGCTGGCGCGAAGGCCTCGGCGAAGTTCCGGGGCGGCTGCTAGCGATGCTCATGACGCTGGTCTCGATATGCGCAAGACTTTTGTTGACGAGGAGGATGGCTTGCCAATGCCAGTCATACGCGTCTGAGATTCAAACTTCGGGGTCAATCGGCGACAGAGTGCGCCTTCCGCAAATCAGAGGACGAGGGTGGAAGGCACAAACCACATGGTGACGACGTCGGCCCGTCTGCTGGGATGCTTGTCGCAACGCGGCCCTTGCTTTGGCCGAGGCAGAGATCAAGTCATCAACGGCATGCTGCGTGGAGTTCGAAGCCGGCGTCAAGGCCGCTAAGGACGTTCTTCTGCACTTTACGAGGCGAGAAACGATGAAAAAGGGGCTCGGATCTGTCCAACAGGCACGATCTGGTATAAGATGGAAAAAGCTCGGGCACCCGGAGTAGGCGCTACAACAAGGGCACGTGCGGCACAGTGGTCACAATGGTGATAGACAGGAAATTGAGTAGGCTGGTTGAAGTCAAGAAGCTATGGAGTTGAGACTGGGAGCATAGAACTTGCTGCACTTTGACGTTGCTCAACGATGTGTGCGCCTGAATCTTCGGCTCATAGCTGACAGCACACAAATTACGTCCAGCATGAACCACAAAGGGAACCAGAACATTGTGAAGAACAGAACCTCCCTAGCAGTGCCTGTGTGTGTGCTCCGTACATGACCGCAAGATTGTGACACCTAAACTCACCTCACGAAAGGCTGTGAGAGAGAAACGGTGCACACCTATCTTGTTTTTCATGATGTAAGCACAAGAACGAGGATAAAAGGTGCAGCAGTCCAACGGTGGCAGCCAAGACACGCAAATCGCAAAATCCATCAAGACGCGTCAAAACCAGGCAGAGAATTCCTTCTCCATGTCATGACCAAAGGCCATGATCACAGTGAAAAAAATGTTTAGCGTCTCTTTGAGTAGCGTGTCATCCTTAGTGCAGGGGCCATGCTAATCTTCTCTGTATCGTTTCAAATGACCAAATGCCCCCCGAAGGGGGCAAAGAATAAAGGAGAAAAAAACTGTAAAGGCGCGCCGAAAGCTGCGAATAAATATGTTTCCAGAGGTGGCCTGTGCACGGGCGCGAACTTTCGAAAAGCACCGGTTGCCCCACATATGACTCACAGCCCAATCACGAGCCGCTCCCAGTCACTGCCCGGTCCCCCAAGTCACTGGAGTGGCTGGTCCCAGTGTGGCGGCAAATCCAAGTGTGGCGAATCACCGCCGCCGAGCTAGAGCTCAACTCCAACCGTGCAGGCATCCAAACCACCAGCATTGTAAACCGCGCCGCCAAGCCGGTCTCAACACCACAACCTACCGCAATAATGACACGAATACACGTCCTCATCTTCCTCCTCGCCTGCCTCCTCTCCCTCGCAGCAGCAGGTACGCTCCCCTCCCCCCTTTCCCACCCCTAACCAACTACCACTCTCCCCTCAACCATCGAAGCTAACCCCTTCCCCTTCCTCCAGCGGACCGCCCAACATCCTTCTGCAAATGCACCTGCCTCACCAACTCAACCATCATCCCCCTCGCCCCGCAGCCCTCGGTCGCCGACCCTTGCAGCCAATGCAAGCGCACCTTCTGCCTCTCGTACAACCTCCCGATCTGCAAAGACATTGAAGAATCCGCCATCAAAGCCGACTGCTTCCAGCGCGACAGCGCCAAGGACCGGGTCATCGTATGGGCGTTCATTCTCGGGACTACAGGGCTGCTGGGATGGTCTGGGCTGCGGCGACTGCTTGAGCTGCGGGAGCAGAATAAGGGGCGTGGTGGTGTGTTTGGGGTGCTGGGCGGTGGTGCTGGTGGTGGTGGTGGTGCGAGCGGGTCAGGGGATGGAGGGAGAGGGACGGGGTTGTTTGGGAGGGCGACGGCTGGCGGGACGGCGGGGGCGTATAGCCCGCTGGATGACCCGAGAGGCGGCGGGAGTCGTGGTGCTGGGTGATGAGTTGTTGTGATACATAGTTTGTCGTATTGTTTGGCGTTTGGGGCAATGGATACCTTCGCAAAGGGGTGTTGGGATGTGTTGTAATGGATGCGTGTGGGAGTAATGACACCACGAGCTTTGGACTGCTGCCAGTGTTTGGGACCGCGGGCCTGCTCGACAGATGCCAGGTTGCCTTCGCATAGTGTGGTGAAGAAGGGTCAGTGAGACTTCATTATTAACTACCTGTTACCTATGGGATGTGTATGTTGGCCCATATCTTGAAGGTAGAATATGTGATGTGAATACATAAAAGGAGTATATAAGTCCCCTTCCTTCGCAAAAGAGCACTTTTCTGTACGCCACAGCCAGCCATGAAATGGTCCTGCTGTCCTGCAAGTAACAACCCCGTTTCCAGGACCCCCGCCCCCCAGATGTTTCTGTTCCTATCACACCACGCCACAGCCCCCTCAATGCAAGAACGCCGCAAAAAAAAAAACAGTTTTCTCTGTGCTGGTCCGATTCCCGGACCCTCGCAGTGTAGCCACGCGTAAGCGGAGACTCTAGTCTTCCTCAAGCGGAGTCGCCTTGTGGTTAGCATTGCCGTTTGGCGCACCATTAACCACCTTTCTGCGATCCCGGACAGCAGCAGCAAGGTCCTCAAGAACGGTGACGGTGTTGTCCCAGTCAATGCAAGCATCAGTGATGCTGACACCCTTCTTCAGGGCGGCCGGGCCTTCGGCAGGTACCTTCTGGTTGCCCTCATTGATGTTGGACTCAATCATGACGCCAATGATGGCAGTCTCGCCCTCGCGGAGCTGATCAGCAACGACCTTAGCAACCTTGGGCTGGTTGCGGTGGTCCTTATTGGAGTTGCCTGTATGTGTCAGGGGGCCGCATATGTCATGTCAACAAGGTGGGGCTTCTTACCATGGGAGCAGTCAACCATAATCGCCATCTTCTGACCCTTCTTGGTGAGGATGTCCTTGGCCTCTTTGATGTGCTCCTTGCTGTAGTTGGGGCCCTTTGTGCCGCCTCTCAGAATGACGAATCCGTGCTCATTACCTGCCGTGCGAGTGATAGCGGCCAGTCCCTGCTTCGTAACTCCCATGAAATGGTGCTTGGCCGCAGCGGAGCCGATAGCATCGATAGCAACACCAAGGTTGCCGTCAGTGCCGTTCTTGAAGCCGACAGGGAAAGACAGGCCGGAGGCAAGCTCACGGTGAAGCTGGCTCTCCGTTGTCCTCGCACCAATGGCGCCGACGGAGATGAAGTCGGCAAGGAACTGGGGCGAGATTGTGTCGAGCATCTCGCTTGCAATTGGCACTCCGGCGGAGGTCAGATCACGGAAGAGCTGTCTCGACACGCGGAGGCCCTTGTTGATCTTGAACGTCTCATCGATATCGGGGTCGTTAATGAGGCCCTTCCAGCCAACTGTGGTGCGGGGCTTCTCAAGATAGGCGCGCATAACGATAACAAGGTCCTCTGAGAGCTTGCCAGAGAGAGCCTTGAGCCTTGTCGCATACTCGATCGCGGTAGCCGGGTCGTGGAGAGAGCAGGGGCCAACAACCACCAGGAGGCGGTCGGAGCGACCCATGATGACGCTGACGGCATCACGACGGCCTTTGACAACGGTTTGGAGAGCGGCCTCGGTAATTGGGACCTCTGAGATCAGGAGAGCTGGTGAAATGAGAGGATCCTGTCCAAGGACTAGAGCTGAATGTTAGCACACACGCGCCGATATCACATAGGGTTGGAATCTCGTATCAGTCTCACTGGTGTTACCGCTGAGAGGTGGCGATGGGAGGCTTTTCTGGGTCGGACGGACGAGGTAGCTTCCCACCACATCAATCGGAACACCAGGAGACCCTAACCAACGAAAGGAAATGTCCGTACCTCTCATATCATCAGCGACAAGGGGCGCCATCTCTAATCCGGGCATCTTCCAGCGCAGGCTTAGAGAGTGTTGCTGTTGGAGGCTGAATAACCTTTGGCAGGGACGGTGTATCCTTTGGGAAACGCCTGGGGATCGGAAGCAGTGAAAGTATGCTGTCAAAAGAGTAGACTCGGAGATGGAAGGTGCGGTCAAGTGGCGGGACCAAACGAACAATATTGGTTGGTGGGGCCAAGAATGCGCACGACAAAGGAACCCTGAAGCGGTGGGAACTCGGGGAGCGTAGCCTTTGGAGGGTTTGCAGCAGGATTTATGGACGAGGCAGGTTGGTGAGCTTGTCAGGTTGGAGGTAGGGGTGAGGTCAGTTGAGGTGACTCAGGAGAGGCACAGTCGGGCAATAGAGGCGGGGAGTCCCTGGAGTCTCGGGCATGAAAAGCGGTGTCCAACGTCTTGATAAAGAATGTGTGGGATGATGTGATTCGATCAAGGGCGCGACGCGCAGATGCAGTCAAGTCCTTTGAGAAAATAGGGGCCGGACGGCTGCTGATGCCAGGATACTTTTTTCACCCACCGGTGCCCTGACCATTCGGCGTCAACATTTCCTACATGTGGCCGAGGTTGGATCCAATTACACAGCGCGTATCTGTCTTCACCTTCAATGCTACTCAATAGGAGTCCCCACCAAATGACACGCTGCTGGCGGCGCGCCATCAACGCCGTGAAAGGTGGGGGAAGAGGGGCACAGACTTTTCTGCCGTTTGCACAAGCGAGACCGCGCTCGTGTTTCTGCCCCTCCTCTCTCACCGCCTTCGCAGGGGGGGCCAGAATGGAACGGGTCCATGGTTCAGGTTACCGTCCATCAGCGACAGCGTCTGCTTATTCCAACGGCCGGTGGGTAATGACAAACGGTCCGGCCTCCCTTAGTAGGCAGACAGGATAGAATCGCGCTGCTTGCAACTAAACCCAGATACGAGCCGACACCATGGTCTGAAGATAGAATTTCGCAGTTGGCCTAGCCCGCTCCAGCAGACGGGCACGGTGTGCCACGACAGGCTGCCATGCTGAGGAAGTACGGAACGTACGAAGTTCAGACACTATTGACTAGCCCGCAGGTTCCTGGTTGGGGTTGTGCTGTCCTCCAAAATTGATACCGGAAGCTCGATCCGGCCGGGGGCTATTTTCGAACGCGGAGGGAATTGACTTTAGAACTGAAAGCGGTTGCTTAACGGCCTCCTCCTGACCCAAGGCCAGGTGTGATGATGGTACTTCGTTCACCCAGGCACCGAAATGCGAAATGCACGGGAGTCTGCGGCCACATCCTGGCCTCCGATTTGTGGGTTCTGTGCACCCTGGCTTCCGATGCGCGGGGCCTGGAATCCCGTCCAACTCGCTCCCGACCACCTCCGTCACTCCCGAACTGCACCGATAGTAAACGTCTGCAGGTTCTAAAACACGCATGCGAGATCTCCAGCTGATGGCCATAATGGCTCTTCATATGGTTGGCAATTGAGGATAAAATGAATCGGATGAACCGATTCTCGGGGCGGACAATCTGCCTTGCCCTACGAACTGTTTTGTTTCACGGCATAGTGCCGACGATCTAACCTGACAGATCTTGCAGAAGGGGTCAACTTCCGGGCAGGACACGTTTTGCCTCTCAGTCAGCTGTTAAAACGGGAGGACACTTTGGGGTTTCGACAAACACCGGTTTCGTAATCGACATACAGAGTATTACACTCTTGACACCCTCACGATTTGCGATCATGCAGCTAACAAACAGGTTCGCAGGTTTGTATGCTGGTTGCCTGCAAAAAGGGGCTAATTCTGTGCGGAAAGCTCCGAGCCTGAAATATGCCACTCGTCGGATGAGTAACTACTACTCCAGGTAGGATCGTTTGGTCGTGTCCGATGGATGATGTGATTGCTTTGCGACCCACCTACGTCGAGGTTGTGGGAGGCGTCAACTTGAGAGGCTGCTCAACGCAATCGAGCGGAATAGACGCTCAAGCGTTGGCGCGCTTCGGTTGCGCCGCACTGTGGGTGTGAACGGGAGCGATCTCAGTCTCCCGGAAACACCGCCAAAACAGCCAGAATGGCTGGGTAAGATTTTGAAGTGATCCTTCAACAGAGACCACAACACACCGATGCGATGTGGAGGTGGAGGGCTCAGCTGGATCTAGGCCCCATCTTCTGTTAGCTTCTTGGCTGCTTCGACCACGGACATCATGGTCCAGGTTCGCTACCCAGTCGATCAGAAGGCATAAATGGCCTGTTGAGGATGAGCATCTTGCATGGCAGCTCTTCACTAGCCGTGGTCAAGTCCCGCAATACAAATCCCAGGTCGAAACCGCTCCCTGCCCGATAATTTTTGCCCGAGTTCGACTTCTTGTTCGATAAAACCGCCTTTGGGAGCGGAGGGATGAGCTGCAAAGTCTGAGGGCAGGGCAAAAAGGATTGGCGATTCAAAATCCCGAGTTGACGTGTCGAAATCGCAGCCTCAGTTAGCCAACCATGCCAACTCACCACCCGTCAAATACTGCGGCCGCTATAGCGATCGCCCTTGCCGGTCGAAGACCCGGTGAGCCTCAAGACTCTGGCCTGCTTGGACGGCTCTTGAAGCAATCCTGAAACCCGCAGACTGCCCTTGCCTGCCCAATGTGACTGCAGCATGGCGAACAGCTTTCCAGCGATTCGGGTGCACTGATCCACCCTTGCGGCTGCAGGAAGGTGTCGCCTTGCCTGAGGAGGACCCTGCGCGCCTCGCGATTCCAGTGCCGGTGGCCGACAGTGGCCCGCCCGCAGGCTGTCACTCCCAGGCCAGCTGCACAGGCGGCGCTAACGAGGCATCGGGGACCTTAGGAAGCAAACCTGCTTCGACTGATGACCAACTTTCCACTCTTTGTCGCGTTGATCGTGTGTCTTCTATCTGTCTTCTTCAGAATTTTTCTGTGTCGCTTTTCCCTCTGATATATCGTTTTGATCCGTTTGCTTGTGGAAGCTTATTTCACGGCGTCCACTGCTGCCTTGTCGTACCCTTGCTACATCTGACGTAGGTACCTCCCTGGCTTGGCCGAAGAGAGGACGACTTCCTGACCACTCACCTGCAGTCCACTCACTGCAGTCGCCCGCTTTGCGCTTTGGAATATCATCTTTTGATCTTCCTCGATCATATTTTTCAAGGACTTGTGACGCAGTCATATTTCTCTGCATAGCGCGCGAGTGCATGCTGGTCGTCGCCGAGGTCTGGAAGAACGCCCCAGGAGCTCAGCCAGCCGATTGGGAAACAGCCGACAAAGAGTGCCCGCAGCCGGGCCGCCAGCCGACGCCAGCCTCCGGTGTTCAGCCTCCTCCGCCATCTTCATCCCACCGCCCCTCGATCCGACTGGACCAATCGTGAAAGCCCCCCCCTTTCCACTGCAGAGCAAAAGGAAAGAGGAGAGAACAAAGAAACGACTGAATTGACAATCGTTCGATATTCGGGGAAACGATCGCCGTCGACCACTCCATCGACTGGTGCTGCCACCCTCGAGCACCTACTTAAAGGCCTGCGACACCCCACATTGTTACCACTGTGCGACGCAACTCGATCTACGACTGCGGAACCCGGATGCCTAGCCGAACAGCGGGCGGTCTTCAGTTCACAGCGCAGCCATGATGAACGACCATGAGTGGCCCGAGGCCCACCGTAAAAGGTTTCGCGAGGACGACTATGCGGACATATCGGTGGGAGGCACATTGGGCTTCACCGAGCACAGGAGTGTATGCTGCTCTTTTCCTTCGCGGCTCGTGCGGAAAGCCCGCATCCTCTGCTGCAGTTCCGTTTGCTGCGCGGCTCTCTGCATTGCTCAGGGCAAGATTGACTGACTTCGGACACAGAAACGCCTGCAAGCATTACCACTTAGAACGTCCCCAAACTCAAAACGATGGGCCGAACCACCCAACTTCCCACCTTCAAATCCGTCTTTCGCGGCGCAGGCAACCCCGAGAACTATTACACCAGGGGACTCCGATTCCGAGGAAACCGTGGCGATTCTGCAACAACAAACCTGGGCCGAGGAACCCGAGCTTATCTCTCAGCAGATGCTGATCTCCTCGATGGTCCCGGAGATGCCTGACAGTGATATGGACATGATGGACACCTCCGACCAGACACCAGAGTTACAGGACCAAGTCCAACATCACTTGGAACCCGGGCCATTTCAACCTGATCATGTGGTCTCTAATATCACAGGTCGCATGCCAACACCCATTCACTGCAGCTTCGCCGCCCAAGTCCGCGGGAATAATTGGGGGGGCGCCGCGGGAAGCGCCTTGCAAGGGGGGTCTCTGACCGAGGCGGCAGAAGACCCGAATGCACATTCGTTTGGGAATAATTCGACCATAGAAACACGTCAGGGTCTAGGCGCCACAGGCCAAGAGAGTGTGCCTCGCTCGCTCGACGGCCCCGCGGCAGCGGCGCAGGTCATGGCAGACTGGAACATGGTTCAGAACCGCAGGCTTCCTTCGCCGATCAGCGAGAGCGGAGGCGAAGACAGCAGTCTCGAGAGCCCAGGGATGATACTCGACTCCTCGACGCAAATGATGAGCCATCTGGATCATCTCACCCACCAGCATCCCTTGCTGTCGAGTCTTCCGGCACGCTCCAGCTCCGCCGGGGAGTTGCGGCATGGGTCGAGCCCAGAGCGGGAGGGCACGCCGGGGGCTGAGAGTCCGAACACTAATGCCATGGACGTTGAGTCGCCGGCAACGCCTTCACCCAGAAAGGGGCACCAACGATCAAAGCACACGGTAAACTCTTGGACGGCCCTACAGCCGGGCATGAAGCGGTCGTTCAGTATAGGGTACCGAGCGGACTGTGAGAAGTGCCGAATGAAGGTGCCGGGTCATTTCAACCACATCATCATATCTTAGTTGGATTCCCAGGGAAATCCCCAAAACAGAGTTGAGAAAAGCAAAGACCGCATCGACAAGACCAAGAAGAAATGGTACATACTGGAGGACTTGGTCGATAATTTTCAGACGGCGAACATCCTACCCTTGACAGATGCAAGAAGCTGCAGGGGAGTGAACGTTACAAAGCCCTACGCCTCTCGTTGAGCAATTTTCCTTGCATTCGGTTTTTATTTTAGCGGGCGAGCAGCAGCGTCACGAACAAGCGACTGACTGACTGTTTTTTTTTTGGTGGCGGTTATCCTCGGTTCTGGGGACACACGAAGCATATCAATTGCATTGTCTGGTATTGGAGTTAAATTGGGAGGAAGCGTCTAGGGTTACTCCGTAATAGCTGAATTGGCAATGCAGTATTATACCTTATGTGTACAAGGGATTGCAGCTCGTGGGAGTGCCAGCACAATGCGTGATGGCTGGCCTGCGTTACTCTAACTGCGTTTGCTTATGTATGAAGGCTATATCTAAAAGGGACTTGTGTACACATAGGTATACAGCAGTGTCCAACTGCGCCGTGGTATGCACCTTGTTCTTCTACATTATGATACAACTCTACCCCTTCTCTGCATCCACTACGCCGGTACACCGGATACAGCCCATGGTATTGCCATGGAAAGACATGCAGTCCCCGAGGTCTAGCCGGCCTGATCAGCGCAATGAGGCTTTTCTGAACCAGGCAATTTGCAAAGCTGGAGGTCCTCACCCACCTCACCACAGCCACCCCTTCTTGGACTTCGGCTTGTCCTCTTCCAAACCAACCCTGTCCAGCGGCCCACCCGTCCTCTGGTTCTCCTTCTCCTTCTCAAACGCCTCGCGTGCCTTCTCTTTGAGCAAAGCTTGCTTGCTCTCAACAGCCCTGACCAAATCACTGTCCCGAACGCCCGTGGCGTCGTCCTCCTCGCTCAGGCCCTCATATCCCAATCTCCTTTCCGTCGACATGACATCATCGCCTTCCTCCTCCTTCTTAAGAGTCGATGTCATCCAGCTCCAGAGGCCGGACTTCTTCTCCGCGACATCCCCTTGCTCAGACGACCGTGGTGTCGATGCTGGCCACTTTACTGCCTCGGTCACCCGCTCCACGCTATCCCCGACAGGCTTCGGCGCACTAATGACACTCGGTATGGAGAAGACGCCGCTTTTTTGACCGCCGCGGTTCTCTCTCTCTACAGCTTCCTCGACGAGAATGATCTGCTCTTCGGTGGCTTTGCCTGTCATGTAGGCGAGGCGTGCGGCCTCGAGACTGTCGTCCTCCATGCGCCTCTGAGCCTCGATGAACTCGGCCTTGCGCTTCTTGTTGTATGCGATCATGTCCCCGGCCGTGTAGGCTGTCATGATAACAGCAACACCTGTAATAGCGGTTCAGGTTAGAACTGACTCTTTCTCAGGGGGATTCTTCGGGTGGAATAAGAGAAAAGGGTGTCATTACCTGTGAACCCGATAATCCCTATAATAAAAATCTTGTGGGCTGAATCGAAGAACCGTCTCCCGCCCCCAATGACCTTGTCGAATGTGGACGCCTGCTGCTGTGCTGCCCGGTGGGCAGCTCGTAACCGTGCAACTCTCTGTTCTGGTGTCTCTGTGAAGGTGGGGGCATTGCTGGCGCCTTTGAGTATGCTGCTTGACGGGGTGGTGCTCTTGGAGCTCGGGCCGAACCGAGGATCGAAGGGCTTGGAGCTCGCATGAGGAGTCGCTGCTGTAAAGCGCGTCGCGTCCTTGACGCTGCGCGGGGCCGTGGTCTTTGGCATTGCGGAAGCTTCGTCCCGTCCCGTATGTGTGTTGATGCCGTCGGGTCGTAGGGATCTTGAGTAGGATGGGGTGAGGGCGGATGGGGAGTCGTCGTAGCCCTCGAAGCTGTTCCCGGTCAATCTTTGAGCTCAGTTCATAAATCTTCAAGGAGCTCGGATCATACGACGCAAGTGCTAGCAAAAATTTGCCCCAATGAGGTAAATCCCCTTGGTTGCCACAGTGTGGCGTCGCCGTTCGCCGTCTCTGGGTGGTCAATGCCGTCCCCCGACAGGGGTGAAGGCGTCGGGTGGGTCGCCAAAAATTTGGGCTGGATCCAGCGCGCTCGCTGCTTGCTGTTGCATCTCGCGAAGCCGTCACCCAAGCCAGAACGATCGATCGCCAATTTAACCGCCCAAGATGCGCCGCTTGCAGAGGTTACGAGGCTCGGCCTCATCGCTGCCGACATGCTCAGCTCCCTCTGTCCGGACGTCCCCCGCCGCCGCCGGCCTGCTCAAGAACGAGCTCGTCGTTTCATCCTCCAACACACACCACCTCTCGGCCAGGCGGACACATCTCTGGCAAAGCAGCCTGTCGACTCAGCGGCGATGCCTCTCCACCTCTGCCCCGCGACTGGCCAAGTCAGAGGTTGCTATTGCTGAAACACCCGAATATTCTGAGGACGAGGAACCTGCCGAATTCAAGGTCCAGACCGACCTTGCCTACCCTGCCGAGCTCCGGCCAGTACCGCGCCCCGACGAGGTCACCGACCCGTCTTATGTGCCCGCTACTACTGCCGATGGCCTCGAGGAGGTCGGCGGTCTTGAGGGCTGGTGGGACAACCCGGAACATTGGGGCCCGTCGAAGGACTACGTCGGTTTCGGCGCGCGAGACAAGGTGACGGACCCGGCTGTTCTCGAGGTGCTCACAAAGCAGGCGGTCGTTGAAGCGCTTGCTTTGGCGGTCCATATAAAGGGCAGCATCTTCAAGGCGACAAGACTGATGCTGGACTACGGGAGCGAAGACATGGCTACACTGGTCAATACCGAGATCGTTGCTGGGCCGGACGGCGCGGCAGCGCTGAACACTGAGAAGCGTGTCCGGAAGGTGGCAGAATTTATTCGCCGCAGAGAGCAAGCTATTCGCCGCGCGGATGAAGCCCAAGAAGCGTCTACAGGGCCATACACGCCGTCGCCAGAGGAGGCAAGGGAGATGATCAAGGCTTGGGGCCCGAGCTGGAAGTCAACCCAGCTCCGGGATCCATTTGTGAGGTTCTATGTGAGTTGTACAGGTCTTGTTATCATTTGTGCTAAGAGGCTGACGGAGACACAGACTGTGAAGCGCATCCAGAAGTTGACGGGACATATAATTCCCGACGGCAAGCTTGTCGCCATGAAAACCATTGGCTCATTCATTTCTCATGTTATCACACCACCCAAGGCCAAGAAGCTGGCCGAGGAGATCCAAACCAGGGGGGAGCTGCTGGACCTGCCGAATGTCCACGTCTACGAGAGAAGGATTACGCCTGTGGACAAGGAGAACATGGTGGGTCGCTGGAAGATTATCGAGGCCGAGCTCCAGAAGCGCGGCCTGCCGGTGCTCGGTACGGGAGGCTACAGGAAGGCGGTCGAGAAGAGCTGGCTCAAAGGAGGTGTTTAATCTTGCTTGTAAAGGCGGTTGGGGAAGTTTTGTATGCTATGTACGCCAAGGGCATGTCAAACCACACAATGTATCATATATTATAGAACGAGGCTGAGTGTTGATACCAAGGCTTGTTGGCATCACCCACCAGGTGTTTTCACAACCCCTTAGTTTACAGCTGCCAGCATCGAGTGAGCAACCAAAAGAGGACCAAACATCAGCGCACGGGCCACCCCTCCGAGTCCGCTTCCAGGCCAGAACAGACTCGAACTTGACAACACCTTCGTAACCCGACTTAGGTGAAGAGCTATAAAATGGCATCGCCAATTGAGGAACTCACGGCAACTCTGTCCAGAGTGCTCGGAATCCCGGGTGACTCGGCGGCCACTCATTCCGACCAGAAATCGTTGCGGGCTGACCAACTCAAGGAAGCTCTCGCAGCAGCGGAAAAGGCTTGGCTCGATGGCTCACACGACAGTCTTGCCCTGGTTGCAGAAAAGGTCGCCGATGCGGCCAGAGACGGTGAGTATCACCCCTTCATGTTTTCTTTTTTTGTTGAAAAACAAGTACTAACAATTTTGGTGGCGAAGCCTCATGGAGATTGCCCATTGGGGACTCGGGGCTGCTGGGATTCTTCTTGTCGACCATCATCTCTGCCAAGGGTTTGGAGTTGCCCTTAAAGAAGCAGTCTCTGCGTCTCATTGGGAACGCGTGCGCAGAGTGCGGTGAGTTGTGTCCCGCTGTCTATTTTGGGGAAGGGGAGTTGTGCTGATGCCGCCTACAGAGGAGAATAAGGCTCGGGTGATTGAGTCTGGGGAGCTCGGCAGCTCGCTCATCGGTCTGTTGGAAGATGATGATTCTCTTCTACAATTTGCGATATCGGTTATTTACAATATTTGTGTTGATTATGGTGAGTTTGCAGCTGAGATCTGGTGGTTTCACCATTGCTGATGTTTATGCAGAGAAGGCTCAGCTTCAAGTTTGTGAGGCTGGTCTGAGCAAGAAACTCGCCGATATCGTTTCGGGCCCGCGACTTTTGCGGTGCCAGCCATCCCTGGGTATCATTATTCAGTTGTTTGAGCAGCTTGTGAGCCAAGGTATACTGTCATTCTGGGAAAGATTGCCGATGACCGCGCTAAATGGCTGCAGATCTCGAATCCAAGGTTGCCAGCCATTCTACGCCTGCACTTCTCCTGAGCCTAGCTACCAGCCGGACAAATGAGCCTGATCTGGAGGACTTCACTGGCCTCTGTACGGTGGCTCTGGCGTACCTCACATATGAGCAGTTCCAGACCGCACTCGTCGAGTCGGACAGCTTCCCCGTGCTGCAACAGGCTCTCTACGACTCGTACACGCGCTTCGACATCGCCGGTGCCGACCCCGATGTTGCTGAGCAGCTCAAGCAGGTGTGGAATGCCTCAGTCACCATCCTCGCCGACATATCTGCCCTCCCCGCCTTCGCTGCAAAATACCCCCTCGACAGCCCCGTCGTTCAAAGATTGGCAACCTGGCTGGGCAGCCCGGCGTCTTACTCTCATCTCCAGACGGCCGCTTGTCTCTCCCTTGGAAACCTCAGCCGTTCCGACGCAGCAAGCATATCTCTCGTACAAAGCGCCCTCAGCCCGCTTCTCGCCATCATCTCCCGCGCCATACCAACCTCTCCCTCACAGCCACAACTTCCGATCTCCGAGCGTCCCTCGGCCCAGCTCCTCCATGCAGCTCTCGGCTTCCTCAAGAACCTGGCTATCCCACAAGCCAACAAGCCCACCATCGGAAACGCCCTCCTCTCGCCGCCCCAGCCCATCCTCCCCCGCCTCTGGACGACAACCAACGCCCAACCCCAAGTCCAATTCGCCACCGTCTCCCTGACCCGCCTCTTGCTAATCAACAACCCATCCTCAGTCGCCCTCCTCTGCGCTCCCCTCCCGCCGTCACCAGAAACCTACACAACCCGCGACGGCCCCGCCCTCTCCAACCTCCACATCCTCATGAACATCTCCCTCCGCGCCGACGCCGAGCCCACAAAGATGGAGGCCGCCCGAGCAATATGCGCCGTAGCGCGCGTCCTCCAAGCACCAGAACATTACCGCGTCCTCCCGTCCAGCTGGACATGGGGCGATCAAACCCCCGAAGCCACCACAGCAAGAGCCAGGTTCTACGAAGCGCATGCTGCGCCCCTGACAAAGACGCTGGCCAACCAGCTCGCGAACAAGAAGTTTCCCGTGCTGCGGTCCGAGGCGATCTTCGTGCTAGCGATGTTGGCAAAGTCTGCCACGGATGGCGGCAAGTTGGCTGTACGTGTGCTGGAGTCGCCGGAGGCGTGCCGAGTGTTGGTGGATGCTGTGGCAGGTCGGGCGATGAGTGACGAGGAGTGGGAGGTTGTGGAGGGTGGAAGAGTTACGGAGGTAGATGAGGGTGAGGAGGGAAAGGATAGTACTGCGGCGGCAGTACCGGCGTTTGCTACTGGGTTGGTGGACGGACTTGGAATAGAGCCGCAGCAGGCGGATGCCAAGCAGGCGGCTGGCATCGCCAAGATCGACCGCGAGAACGGGTTGGTGCTGGGTGCGGAGATCATCAGGGGCTTTTCAGGAGAGCTGGCGCCCAGGAGAAGGATGTTGCTCGAGCAGGTGCTGAGCGAGGGCGGAAAGCTGGTTCTCGAAGACAGAAAAGCAGGGCAAGGGGCTCAATGATGGATGTTGAAACACCAAATAGAAATTCTGGTAAGTTGACATCAGTTCATTAGCTGGAATACCTGGCAACCAAACGCCAAATACAGAGCGTCGTGTTTCATGCTTTTCCCTGTCCATTCATTTGTGAAATGCTCTAGCAATCCCTATGATGCGTGTAAACTTTCTGAACCCTGCCCTGAGCAAATGAATCCCCGAAACTACACGGTCATATGGGAACCCTTGTCCTCGCCGGGTTTACCAGGAAAAGCAGAAGCGCAACCAGACCTGCCAAACGAACACCGCCGGGAATCTTCCTAACCATTGCCGCCACGCTGAGTAAATCGCCGCTCATTTCTTGGCAGCCTCGGCGTCCGCCTTGTCCTTCACACGCTTCTCGCGGACACCAACGAGCTTGGCATCGGATCTCGCCTTCCGGAGAGCCTTGTACGCACCGGTCGTCTTGGGGATATCGCTCTTCTTGATCTCGCTGAAGCCGGAAGCGACAACATCCTCGAGGCCGAAGGCGCCCTTGATGCTCTGTGTAGTCTCGCCGCTGCGCTCGCCAGCGGGGGTATCGGCCTTCTTGGCCTTATTGTTGCGCTTGGGGAAGACAATCAGGCGAGCCTTGTAGGACTTGAGGCGCTCGACGTTGGCGGCAAGGCCCTCCTCGGAAAGGTTCTGGCGGCGGGCATCGACGGAGATACCGATGGTGGGGGCATAGAGCCTGGGGATGCCAGCAGCCTGCAAAGTTTGTTAGATCTAACAACTTAGGGTTTTTGAGAAAGCGTGCGCACCTTAAGCTCGGCAAGGCTGAAACCACGGCCCAGACGGGTGCGACGGTTGTACTTGATGGTGCTAGAAATACGTTAGGCCTGCCTCCCTATCCCAAAATCGAGGTTCTGCTGGGGTTACTAACGGGCATCGGACAATCGGGCGGAGCTTGTCAACCGGGCGAGGGGCGACGGCAGCAGCCTTCGCGCGGCGCGCGATACGACGGCTGGACTTCTTGCCGGGCTATTTTCCATCAAGTCAGAATATTGTCCCAGCTCAACGCGTCACTTGTCCGCAGTGTTTCGGGCGACGAACCTGGTCGAAGTGGCACCGAACACGCCTCTGCCAATCCTTGCGGAAATCTGCGGGTGGGAATCAGTTTCGTGGTTCTCGTCGTGCCAGAGAAGGCGTCTGCTCGTCGTCCGAGGGGATTTTGCTCACGGTTGTTGGGGATTTGCTGATTGTGCTTGATCGCCTGGGGAGAGAATTCTCGTCAGTAACAGCTCCGTCGGTCGGAAGACGAGACAATCCATCTTGCGAATTGCCTCAGGGACGGCATGCTCACCATTGTGACGGTTGTGGATCAAGCCCTCCTGATTGTCGATAGTAGATCACCGGTCGTGAAGCTGATGCGAATTTGGAGGTGTCTGCTTGGAGATGCGGCTGGCCAAATTTTTGGAAGGGCTTGATAACCCTATGAAGGCGATGGGGAATTTTGATTCGCCAAAATATTCGTGGTGGTGGGGCACCCTTGTTCCTGGCCGAAACTCGGCTGTGCACCACCCGGCAACAGCCGTCAGCTCGGGCGCTGCAAACGCTCGTGATTGCTCGCCCCACAGAGGACTCCAGACGCTCGCCCAACTTGATGCGACTGCGAGTTCAAGACCGGGCAGCTCGCCAGAAATACTCATCGCTTGGCAAGGAAGCTCACTCTCGCTAGCTCCAAGGAATTCTCCACGCTGTGCCCTCTTTCTCGCAATTCGAGCGCCCCAATCTGCTCCCGACTCCTCCTTTCAGCATCGCGAAGGAGAGGGAAAATCCCAACTAATGTCCAGCATTGGCGAGACACGCATCGAGCAATAAAATAACATTATAAATTTCCAATCTTGCTGCTAACCTATGTATTGCTTTCTTTATGTCCCTGATCTCGACTCCCGCGAGGGGTCATAGATGACCATCAAGCGCACGCAAGCACCAGCTTGGGCTTGCTCCCGGCACCAACAGCCCTCATAACGGCTCTCACCTGCTCGGGCGACGCTCTCTCAAATCCATCCACCAGCCCCGTCCGGGGATTCCTCGTCACTCCTCCGCCAAGCACCAACCCGCTACGGCTCCTATGCAGTCTCCCAAGGCTCTTGATAACCCGATCATAGTCGCCCAGAAACCCATGAGCCCTCACATCCGCTCGCTCCCCAGCGCTCTGCCCCATTTTCCCATGGCCAAGCGTGACTCCCCAAACCCCTCCCACCATAATAGCATGCGCATCCACATCAGCATCCCTCTGCAGCAGCACCGAGTAAATCGACCCCGTATACCTCGCCTCCCTGCGCGCAACATCCTTCGGGAACACCCACCCCCCTCCCGCCACGTCGCCGCCAGGAAACATCACCGGATGGCACGGCGTCACCAGCACCCCCTCTCCCCCTCCCACAACACACATCCTCGCCCTCCTCACCGGAGTCCTCAGCACAGCCACGACCCTCCTCGGGCCCCGCGGCGTCTGCACCCGCATGTCCGCCCTGAGCCTCCCAATCCTCACGACCCTCTCCCGCACCCTGCCCCCCTTCTCCACCCCCTCCGGCAGTGCAAGCAGCACCGTCGAGCACCCCGCAAAGCACGGGTTGCTCGACCTATTGTACTTACTCATGCTGATATGCCCTTTGTAATTCGACTTGTTACTCGGCTTCGGTGCCGGTAGCGCATCAAACGCGGCGTCCAGCCGGTCTCGACATGCTGTAAATAGCGGGCTTTCCCGGCCGTACATCAGCGGGCCGGGGTCCTTGAAGCTGTTGCATGTCTGGTGGGCGTGTGCCCCTGCCAGGCTGGGGAGGTAGTGTTTTCCCCAGCGGTGGTAGTACTGCTCTGAGCTGAGCGCGAGGGAGACCTGCCCCGTGTTCATGGGGCCGCAGAGGTCCTGCATGAGGGATTGGCAGTGCGGATCGTCGGCGAATTCTGGGGCGGAGGCGGGGAAGGAGGCTACGAAGGCGTTGAAGAGGTCGAGGGTTTCGGGGGGGAAGACGTGCGGGTGTTGGTGTTCTTCGTCGGGGCGGAGGGGGTAGAGCGAGGAGAGGTAGGCAACGAGGGCGGAGCGCGACTGGTGGTATGCTATATCGGTAGGGGTGAGGGTCGTGGAGGTGTCAAGGAGGTTCCGAGCCGCGGCGACTTGGTCAATGTCGGTGGTGAGGCGTTGATACTCGAGGACGGCGGTGACTACTGGCGGGGTTGCCTCTGCGAAGCCGGCTGAGAGAGATTGTGATATATCCTTGTTGTAGCGGAGATAGATGTCGCGAGGGTGGCCGTATTGGAGGTTGCTGAGTGAGATTGTGAGCAGGGTCGTGGCATGGGGGCCGGTCCCTTCGATCTCGACGGGCTTTTGCTTGTCCACGGCTTCGCCTGTTGTTTCTTCGAGACCGAGATACGAGGGATATTTGAGGTGGAGGACGGCGTTATTGGCGTACGTTGATTGGAGGTTTGCGACAGCGTGGACGAAGATGGTTCCCTGGTGAGGGTTAACATGGATATCAAGCGTGGATATGAAAACAGGGGAAGTCTTACAATCATTCCCGCGTCTGGAATAAAAGAGTAGTTTCCTCCTCCAACCTCGGCGATGGATTTTAACAGGCCTGATCTCAGACTGAAGCCAAACCCAAAGGTGTGAAGTGTTGCTGGCAGTTGTCCCATGCTCCGGAGCTTAGGAACATAGCCTTGGGCAGGACACCTAGGAAACCGTCAGCATCCACGAAGAATACATGCCTATACTGAGGAAGGAGACCGGATTTGAACTTACATATGATTTGGCATGCCATCGGTCAAAACCATGAGGGCGGGAACCTTTCCATTACAAGATCTAGAGCCAGTATCAAACAGCTTCAGACCGGTTTGAATTCCACCCCAGAGGTTGGTGATATCCCTAGTAACCATGGCTTCGATCTTCTTCCTTGTGTTTCGCTTATTATTAGAATTCATAGGGGTTAGTTTCTGAACGACCTGTTGAACCATGTTAACGTCATCTTCGGCGGTACCAACATGGAGAAGGTGACTGACCTTGGCGTCACTCGCAAACGTGACGATGCCCAACCGGTCGTTTGGATTCAGCGTTTCCAATATCGTTTTGGCGGCGTGTTTTGTAAGATCTAATACCGAAAGCCCGTACTTCTCCTTGGTCTCCCCTGGATTACCCGGAACAGGTGCATCTGAGCCCATACTGCCCGAGACGTCGATAACCAGAACGATGTCGCACGGGACGTGCTCCTTCAGTGATTCTACTGGCTCCCGCGGTGGTTGAATGCTAACTATTAGGCCATCTCTCGTCGGGAAAGGGTGGATTGCGAGATTTGGCCGTGGCTCGTCGTCTTCCTCGGGGATCGCGCCCTTTTCCTGATCCGACGATTCCGTTGGAGGTGTATGGGCCCGTCGTTGTCGTATGGGGAGAGTTTTCTCGTTGTTAGAGTCATCGCTGCTGTCGACAGAGGCATTACTACTCCCCCCAGCGCTCTTGCGATGCCATACTCGGACCATGGTTGCGGTGGATGTATCCCTGGCCGCGTCTGCGTTGTTTATTTCGATATACCGTGCTGGGTGTGTAGCTTGAAACCGAAAACCTCTACCGTCTCGATGGCGTCTCAGGTATTATAGTGTGAGTATTGCGGCCCTCAAAGGCTGTGGCGGTCCAGGGTAGCGGCGGAGGGAAACAAAGGGGATGCGGTTGGGTTCGTGAGTCAAAGGTATGCGGCTCCCGGTTCGGCCTGGCAGCCAAAGAAACGTGCGATACAAGTGGTTGAATACTCGACGCTACTGCTGGGGACCTGTGCCTTGAGGCACTCAGACCCCTCGGTTGCCTGCTGGGCTCTTTCTCACACCGCACTTTGCAAGATGCGACTGGAAATGTCAAAGCCAGGTGGTCCCGCTCCGCAGGCGGACCCAGGGCAGTGATGCTGACGGAATTCTTCAGCGGCCACTATAGTAGGTAGTTATTGGGCGCTGAGCCGCACGGGGCACCGGGCGGGGTTGTGCGGCTGCTTCTGGGATCGGCCCCGTGTTTGGACGGTGCAGGCGGCTTATCGTAAACCTTCCATCCCCTGGCCTGGACTTCCATCTGAGGACTCCAACTAACTCCAAATGGACAGGAATGAGAGAGATAAAGTGTCATCCGGCCAGAAATCCCTCGTAGGGAAACCCCGGTTGAATGGTGGATTCTGTGGAGATGAGGGATCAAACATGGTATTCTCGCATCTCATATCTCGCATCTCGGGTCTCGAACCTCCACCGTCGCTGACTGCCGTACATTGTCCGGAGCACCGGCCAGCCCTATCCGCCTAACATACGGGCCGAGTATAAGAACCAATCTGACACCGTGCTGCTGCCTGAGGGATTCATCTTTGTCCTGCATCAGCCTGTCTAAAATCGGCATTCGCGAATTCTGATGCGCTGAAAGAAGTAAGCCGAGGGCGCCTTCGAAACTGCCTCGACCAGACGCGGCTGTGACCAGGAAAGCGTCGGTTCAAATCCAGGCGGCCCCTCATCTCCACAGTCCGGGCTGTGTGCCCTGAGGCAGCCCGCTCGGCGCTTTCCTCCAGGGTTGGGGTTGCCAAGGCTCCCAAATGGCGGGGTACAATCCCACAGCCAGGCAGTTGGGAGCGTTTGGCGAATGAAGCCGTCCTGATTTTTCCAGCTTCAATCTTTCCGTTGTCAATGGCACGCTCTCATCAAGGCTGACTTGTCTCCGATTCGAATTGATCTTGGGCATAAAATGCTTTGATCTTGTTGCCGCGTCTATTTCAGGGCGATGATACCGAAGTCTCCGGGCAGCTAGATGCGCCAATACCCGCCCTTGACGTTCAATCCGCATCAAACTGTCCATTGCACTACGTGCAGGGTACCTACCTTCATATTACACTGAGCCGCATAGCACATTGGCCTCGCATACCTCCAGAAGTCGGATGCATTCTGTTTCTTTGTTCCACAAGAGGGTCTTTCTTGCTTCACCCGAGCCCTTGCTTGGTCTCGCTTGAGTGTGCGCACAATGGACGGCACGAACCTCTCGTCCCCCACCGCGAGCCTGGCTTCAGGCCTCATCTCGGTCCCCCACCCTTGCAAGCCTCTCGGAATCCATCTGGCGCAGGCTGGGCGATGAAAACCTCATGTCGGACGATGTCGGAGGCTGATGCCCCCACGCCACGTTTCCAGAGAACGATTTACCAAATGCGCAAACCTCATCGCATCGCCTCATTGGCCACTCACAGGCAGCCTCAACAAATCCCACGGGTGTGATGGGCTGCGGGGAAGTCGATCGACCCCCAGACTAATGCAGCCAGGGACGCGTTGCAGCTCGGTGGGAGCACTGGACGACCACTGCACGACGCTCCTTGAGCTTATACGGCCGAAAACCTCACGATCCTCACCACTGTCTCACTGAACCAAGGTTTTGTCCAGCCGTGCCAGCCCAGGCAACCTTGCAAGTAAGCCGCATCCCGTTCTGGTGGCTGCGAAAAAGGCCAAAGAGTGCATCCCGTACCCGGCGGTCACCCACGCATCCCACAACTCTCGTCTCCGATTCGTCCCGTCCCCTGTGTCGCCTGACTCCATCCAAGCGCTCACCGGCCAAGGGCGTCAAAATCTTGCCACCCACCGAGGGGGCGTATCCCAGCTATATATTTTGCTCGCCCTCCCTCAACACCATTGCGGGGATCGTAAGGTTCTTTGTCCCATACAATCCTGTCAGACTCATACCAAATATCTCTCCTGGCAAGGCTGTGATTACGCAACAAAGCATCACAAATCCAATCATTCTACATTCCTCGATAGCTCGCCCACTCGCTCTCGGTCTTTCTCAAACACACAAGACAAATCACACAGCTCCAAATATGTCGGCCTGCACCCCTCGATGCTGCAAGTGCGGGTCCCTCCTCGTCATCAGCACCAGCTGCTCTCACTGCCACCACGCTCAGTGCGGCGACTGCATCTGATGGGGGCCACGATGTTTCCTCGATAGGATCCGAGGCGTTGGGGTTTTCGATTCACATGACGACATTTCCTCGACAGAACTCGGGGCATTGGATTTTTCAGTTCACATGATCGCTGCCGAAACTATCACCAAAGCGGAGCCCGGGCTGCTTGCGGCGTGCTTTGAACCTTCGACGTGATGGTTGCCTTCGGCATGCACCGCTTATACCCCGCTTCGACCAAATCCGGATGATGCCGAGGCAGCGACCAAACTGACGGCTTGATTGATGGAAAGTAGCGTTATTTCCTACGACAGTGTTCATTGGCTTGGCGTGGCCGGGTCTGGATGGCCTCTGCTTTTTTGACGATTGATATGATACCCATGGGCACGGAGTGGATTGACTGGACATACCCAAAATTGTACTGTATACCCAGGTCGTTTGGATTTAGATGGTATCAAAACTCCTGTTGCTATAAATACGTCATATTTCTCCAATTTCATCTCATCGCCTGCTCTGCCTTTTGCTAGGTGTGCCCCTTTGCGGCGGTGAAGCACTGGTGTCACACGAATCCAATCCCTAAATAACCTCCATACCAGCGATCGGTCCGATCGCTAGTATTCTGTCAAATTACTGCGTGGTCCATTCCAGGCCACAACACCGGAGGAATGGAGCTACCCCACTGTACGCAGTATTTAGCGGTTGGAAGCCCTCGGCTTCCAACCGATTGAAGCAATCAACACACTCGTTTTTCCATCAAAAAGAGCCTTCGATCCACAGCGTGCAACAACTGGGCGGTGCGCGCAGAGTTGGCATCATCCCGGGAGGCCCGGAGATCCCGGCCGACCTCACTCGTCCCTGAGGCGCATAGTTATCATCTGATGTGAATACATCACATGCTACGCTGAAAACATCTACTAGCTGAGAAGGCCTTCACATCTCTTTCATATCCCCCCCTAGAAGCTCATAGCCCTCACAATCTCCTATCACTCCTCCCCGTGTGACTCTACCTCTGACTCCGAGCTGGAATCCTCGCCCCCATCCTCCGAGTCATCCCCCTCAGTCTCGGACTCATCCCCTTCAAGATCCCCCGCATCAACCTCCACGACCGTCGCCATCGCCACGCCCATCCCTCCCTGCGCCATTCGTGGCCACATATCAATTAGATCCGGCGAGCGCTTGAACCGATCGACTGAGTCCCGTGCTGACTGCGTTGTTTCCCTTATGTTGTCCTCGTCATCCTGGTGTGAGCGGTGGGAGTAGCCGAGCCATGTTTTGGGAGACTGGGGGGTTGTGAATGGAGATTTGGGGGCGGGTTTGCGCGGTATATGGTCTGGGTTGGTGTCTTGTTCTAGTGTGCTCGAAAGGGGCGGCATCTCCACGTTAAGCGGCGGGACTTGGTGTTGGGAGAGGCGGTAGGATGATAAGAGCTTTTGTGGCGGTAATTTGGGAGGGGGTTTGTTTGTTTTATTTGGGTTGTTGCGCGTGGGGATAGTTCTAGGGGGCGGTTGGTCTTGGGGGGAGGACTCCTCGTTGGACTCCGAACAAAGGGGGTTTATGTGGATGTTGGGTTTGGAACGTATGGGGATGTCCATTGCTATCGTGTCAGGTGTGAACCTGAAATGATGTCCGTATGTGTTTGGTTTTGTAAGGTGGTTTGGAGTATGAAGGAAGTGATGTGAGGTCAGAGCGTGGTTCAAATATGCCGAAATGGACTCACGGGCGTCTGCGGAAACACATCACCCTCGCATTCGTGAATCAACGTGGTCGAAACCGTCTTAAGTATTGCGTGGTCACCAGGTCACAAGCCAGGAGGTAACAGTGCACTACTTCGAGCTATTCCTTTCTTATCGATGAAAATTTCAGCGGTGTGACCTGAGGCATTGGCAGTAAAAAGCCATCTTCCGCACTGGCTAAGCAATGCTTTCTTTTGGTTGGAGCCTTCATAATCATCTAGAAATGATGTGATGAAAAGCAGATTTCAGCATTCCGTTTGCGCAAATGCGACGTCGGGCACTTCTCGTCTCTCCGTGAGGGATCCAGGACACCCCAGTTTTGAGGCCACTCGACCGCACAACCCCAATGCTCGCTGTCTTGCTGTTTTGCTTGCCAACCATTGCTGTCAGTTAGGAATGAGCGGCGGCAGCGAAGAAGCCCACGACATCCACGGCCCATCCGGTTTCTCCGGGGGAGCCTCTGATCCTGGATCTCCAACCTGGAAGACATCGCAGGGGTTGTGGCTGCGGCACTGGGGAGTTATGGTGGGAACTAGCTGGGTCTTAGTTCGGTAGTGAGGGCCACGGCGTCTTCAAGTTGATGTGCTATCTATCAAGATGCTTGGTTGGGGAGAACTGGCTGAACCACTAGCCGCCTGAAATAATGCTCTCTACCTAGGATGGGACCAAGATGGCTGTTCCTTCCGAGCGTGCGAATCCGGCTCAGCACATCTCTGAGTCGCCGTTGCCTTCGCGAATTTTGGAAATACTAGGTACCTACCGAGTTCTTTTGAACTTCATGTGCTACCCAGTGAACCGACAAACAATTTTCTCAGATTCAGGCAGCGCTCCAAAAGACCTCGCCCAAGCTATTTTCCTACCTTCAATTTGGTGCTCAGCTTTTTCCATCCTAAGATTTATACATCAGATGACAGACAGTGCCTTCCACTCCGCTCTAATTCGTTCCATCCCAAATTCAGCAAAATCAAATTTCCCTGCTCGTTCCTTTCTTTGCTAGAAAGGCCCGCACTTGGCCGGCATAAAGCAACAGTTTCGGTTCGTTACGTACTCACAACCGATTTCCTTCTTCCAACAACCAACTTTCAACCTGGCATCCGTCCAGGTTCTTGGCCAGCAGCATCCTCACCCCTTGGGCCTCCCTCCCTGGGCCTCAATACTTCCACTCTTTCACAAGTCTTCTCTCTAGAGAGGAGCGCTAGGGTACTCGCCTGCTATAATACAAAGCAAGCATTTCTCCTGCTTTCCGAGTTGATTTTCTTCCTCCAAAAACAACACTCGAGTTAGTATTCTTCTTCCCCAGTACCAAACACTGACTCATCAAGCATCTCTCAGTCATGAGTTCAGAGCAGTTTCTTTGGCAGTCGGCTACTGCTGAAGACCCGAAAACTCGAAAGCAGATATCCGAACAAGCTCTTGAAGACGCCAAACACCATGGTGCGAAACTATTGGGCTTCTTCAAGTCGTACTTGGATGATGCCGACCTTTCAAAATCGGTCGACGTGAAGCTCCTGCAGAAATGGGTCAGAGATCTCGGTAAGATTCTCTCTCCGAAAAACTTGCGCTGTTTGGCCAATGTTCCTGACAATTGCGCAGATGCCCTCCCCGACAAACAGAAAGACGAACTTCTCATTGGAGTCCAAGGACAGACTGGTGCTGGCAAGAGCTCACTACTCAACACCATTCTTGGATACCATGGCCTCTTGCCCTCATCCAGCGCGGAAGCATCCACGGCCACCGTCTGCAGAGTGGCCTATAACTACAGTGAAGACGCGGAGAGACTTTTCTACGCGGTGATCAATTTCACCCCCCTGCAGGAGATGCGGGAGCAACTGGACCGCTTTTTTGAGGACCTCAAGCAGGTTGTCAGGCTCTCACGCCCGGAGACCGACGACGAGTCGATAAGTGAGGATGATAGAGAGAGGTCCCGCGCGGAGGCCTCTGCCAACATCAAGGATATGGCCGTCCAGATACACGCAGTCTGGGGGTTCGGCCTTCGAGAATTGGAGGGCTTGTCGACGGCCGACCTCCTCAAAAAGGGTGACCCTGCGGAGAAACTGCTTGGCAGTAAGAAAACGGTCTACGGGCCCGATCAAAAAATCTTCGCGCGCGAAGTAAAGCCATATCTCGACTCGACAAAGAAAGAGGGAAAAGGAGTCTCCGGCACTACAAACAAAAGCATGGCCTTGTGGCCCCTGATCGATTCCGTCGATCTTTACGTCAAGTCCCCAATTCTCAAGGGCGGTTTGGTCCTGGTCGACTTGCCAGGACTTTCTGATGTTGTGGCTGGACGAGCAGCAGTTGCTCGAAAGTACTACGACAAACTGGCTGTCGCCGTCGTGGTGACTCCATGCGTCCGCGCCGCAGATGAATACACCGGGGTCGAGCTGATCACAAGCAATCAAATGATCAACATGCGCATGGACGGGAAATTCGACGACCGTAGCTTCTGTGTGGTGTTGTCAAAGACTGACGGCGACATCGACTGGGCCAGCGATACTTGCGAGGATGACAGCAGCGCCGAAAAAGTTCGAATGCTTGAGAAGGCAAGTAAAGAGGTGGAGAAGTACAAAGATGCAGCTGGTTCTCTCAAACAAAAAATGAAAAACGCATCGAAGGCCATCAAAAGGATCGACGATGAGTCGGAGAAGAACAAGGTCCAGGACGAGATCAAGAAGTGGAAACGCCAGAGAAAATCTTGCCTGAGGAAAACGGACGTACTGAAGGCAGAATGCTCCAAACTGGCAGGAGCATGCGCCTTCAAATCCATCACGGCGCGCAACAAACTGCTGACCAGGCGTATTTGGGAAGACATGAAGTATCGCCACGATGAACTCATGGCGCGTTCAGGCTCCACCACTGGGCTATTCAGGGACCTTTTCAGGCCCCGTATATTCCCCGTGAGCGTCAAAGCATACTGGGACCTCGAGGGCAGGGTCACCAAGCCGTGCGTAGGATTCCCCAGCGTCTTGTATAGCGGCATCCCAGCACTCAGGGAATGGATTTCAGAAACTACAATTCCGCAGCGAGAGCGCCAAGATCTTGCGCTTCTCAACCATTACTTGATTCTCTTCAAAAGCATGCAGTCCTGGTCGGATGGCGAGTGCAAAAAACATCGATTCACTGCATCGCCCGAGGAGGTTAAGGCTGGGATCTCGGATGCAACATGCACCCAACTTCGGAAGAAATTGGATGTTTTGATTACAAAGGGGGTGAAATCAGGGGTCAAGGGGTGCAACCCATTCAAGTCAAGAGACACAGTACTGGAAGAGATCGCAAAGGCCCTGCCCGGTATTGTTGAGAACTGGGCCATGAAGATTCCAGACTCGTGGGCAGAAGAGTACTTCGGAACCAAATTGTACCACTCGACGTTCAAGGCCATAGTCAGCCGTGGCGGTGGGGACTTTGTCAGCCACGCCGGCGGCAAAAAACGCAAGTACAACTGGATAGAAAATATGTAAGTGGTCCCCTTGTGTTACAACGCCTCGGACAAAGCATTTGAGGCGTCCCCCCGAATGATACACGCCTCTAGCGTTATGGTCGAGGAGGCCTTGATCGACTATTCCAGTTGAGGCGCCCGCCCCTGCACAATATACGCCCCCTAGTGTCCTGGTCAAGGTCTCGTTCACATCGAAATAACTGACTTAAACTCATCCACAGGGCGTTAGTGTTCAAGACTCTGATCTTGGGTCCCTGGATCGAAGAGGTTCATGGAAATATTCCAGACCTGGAGCGCAAGATACGCCTCGATGTGGACAAAATCTGGAAGCAGATCTTGCTGTCCATTGAGAAGGCCCTCCCACACTTTTTCCCCGGACTGTACGACGAACAGGAGTATTTCCACAAGCAAGTTGAGAGCCTTTCGCCAATCAAGGAGGAGCTCAAAGACAGGATCGGCCAGGCCCTACTTGGCATGTCGACCCAGTCACCCACTATTCATGCCGTTCTTGAAAAGGAGCTACAGAAGGGGTGGGAGAAGGCTTTCAAGAAGGCTAAAGAGGAGAAAGGGGGAAAGGGCCATATGAATAGGAGGCACGACATCCTGAAGGCCTTTTCGGACAAAAGAGGCAAAAAGACATTCACCGAGGCGGTGATAGAGATGCAGAGAGTCTTCAACGCCGAGCAGGACAAGATTGTCCGCTTAGCCTCTAAGGCGTGTTCCGAGGCGATTACAAAGTTCCGCGAGCAGTTGGAACTGATCACACGCAACATTCTTAAGGCGGCAGATGTCGAATATACATCTGTCCACCAGTGGGCCGCTTTGGATGAGGAGACCGACTCGGCGCGCAACGCAAGGCTCTCCCTTCAGAGGGGTGTCCGCGACTCTCTCCTAGGATGGGCCGCTGCGTGGGACGCGCCCAAGATTGATACTACCTACACCGCGCAAGACACAAGAATTCCGGAGGAGTACGTCCCGACAGATGAGCGGACGTGGTCGGATGACGAGGAGGACGGCGGGGAGGAGGCTGATTGGTCAGATATGGACTTGGACGAGGATATCGACGACGAGGACGACGACGTCGTCTATATCAAGAAGGGGCGCAAGGACAACTGAAGCGTGATTCGGGAGGTTGCAGTGCTTTGGTCGACTTATTTTTATTTTTAGCCTTCGGTTCTTCTCATCATCTCGGACACGAGAATACCTGCGGAAGAGAGCACTAATATCTAACAGCCAAGGCAGGCAGCGTCATGTGCTATTTGTATAATAAGACCTCTGTCTCATAGATTTCACATCGTTAGTTTGCGAATGCACGCCAGGTTTTCATCATCATTTGCCATCTTCAATTCGGAGAAGACCTTCCTGCATTATGAAGAAGTTTTGCTAAGTTCCCAAACCACCTGTCCCAATGTAATCAAAGCCTATTATGATGCAGTCGAAGCCTACACTGTAATAAATCAGCCCTTAATATTCTGGCACAAACTGTGTGAGGACTTCCATCGCGCCTTCTCGCAAGGAGAAAACCTAGACATCCTTTCATTTGAGACGATGCAAGGCACATCGCTCATCACTTCTAAGAAGATATCACCCCTTGAAACCAAGCCCATGTGGTAGACGCCACGCATTCAAGGGCGTAGGAGCGGTCAGTTTTCTTAGTGCGGCTCTCACAATTGTGTTCATTGTGTCTTCGAGCGGCCGTCCTCATCCTGCTTTGTTGTGGCCTGACTTCGAGATATTGCCAAATCCGGATGACCTTTCTTTGTGCATCTTGTCTCTTAAGATGATGCATATCAAGTATGGTCTATGCCGGTGCCCACGTATCCGCATCATTGCCATCCGCAAACCTAACAGATTCATCGACTACACTGATCGGAAGATTCGCGCAAGATGGCAGAACGTCGCTACAGGGCTGCCGACGTCAGGCCACAGGGGCGGAAGCGCACCGAGTTCGTAACCCTCCGGCAACAATCGTGTGACTACTACAGGGGGTATCGGATTGGGTTTCCCAATGGCTGGCTTGACGCGATGCGACGGCCGATTTACACCCAGTTGGTCTTCCCCCGAACAGCGCCCGCCACATGGCTAGGGCTCGGACAGATTCCCCAGTTGCCGCAAGCAGGGCAACTTCCAGCCCTGCAGCTGAATCAAATGGATCCGTGGCCCGCGAGCGTAACACAGAATGATACGGTGCAGCAGCTAGGGAGTCTTACCAAGCGTCTCGATCCTCGTACCTCCGGCATATATTTCACCAAATGTCTGGGCGGAGGAGGCCGCGGCACGGCCGCCCTGTTCGAAAGCAGAGCGCCCCAGGGTAACGCCAGGAGATTTTTCGTCGTCAAGTGCGCCCATTTTACTCCGACTCGCCCGCGCAGGCGGGCGCTCTGGGAGCTCAAGCAGGAAAGGATACTGACCGAGGTAGGCAGAACGGCATCGCGTGAGCACACATCGAGCTGACGATGCCCAACAGACGTATGTTCGCTCGGCGCACATAGTTCAAAGTATCTTGCCGCTGAGGCGAACTCCACGGGCCCCTCCTGCCGCGCCAGGTACAGCGCCGCATCCTCCCCACTTCGCATTTGAGGCAGACAACACCTTCTTCCTCGAGTACTGTCCCCGGGGTAGCATGGATGACTTTTTAAGAAATATCCAGGGCTTGGGGCACCAGATTCCAGAGCGGTTGCTTTGGCACATCTTTAGCTGCTGTGAGAACGACCCTCTGCCCGATCCCTGATCCCCGCTGACGGTGCCCAGTGGTGAGGGCGTGCATCGGCTTGGAGCTTCCCCCGATGAAGCAGAAAGCCTGGAACAATACCGATGCTTCTGGAGGATCTAACGGGCCGCTGATCAGCGAGACTATTCCCAATGGTCGCAGTAGGAGGACGCACTTGGTACACTTTGATATTGACCCGCAAAATAGTGCGCCCCCTGCCCTGCCTATTGTGGATACTGGATACTGGATACTGACTGACTGCGGGTTTGGTGTAGTCCTGGTCGGTGAAATGAACCGCGGCCAACCTTTGGACAGGCACGGCCACCAAGACATGCACACGTTCGCCCCTGTCTTCAAGATCAGCGATATTGGGGACGCCAAGCGTATGAGTAGCACACTGCCGATTTATCATGATCCGTAAGAGCCGCATTCCTGTTCTTGGCCGCCACAGACTGTCTCTAACTGTGGCGCATAGAATGTTTATGTGGGGAGCTCGGTGGAGAGGCAAGGATGGCTACAAGACGCCGGCAAGTCCGCGGATGGGCCTACACTGGTGCTACCTATCTGCTAACAAGATAATGGACAGGAGCAATTCAGTGAGGAGTGGGAATGGGTTAACGACCTGCCCAACCGCCCACCAGCCCCGCCCATCCACACGCCTGCTCCGGCAGCAAATGCCCCAGCAGCGAACACCCCAGCAGCGAACGCCCCAGCAGCGAACGCCCCAGCAGCGAACGCCCCGGCGCCGCTGCACCGGGTTGCCGGAAACTACTCATACAAGTCAAATCTCTTCCAGGTCGGATTGGTGGGTACTTGTACCTTATGTTCCAATGTTGCGGGCTCTCTATACTCACAATCACAGGTAATGTTTAATGCCATCACGTTGCATGAGGTGCCAGAGAGCCCACTCGGTCTTGTTGACGTTATGATTCCAAACCCAAACCCTTTGGGAGTGCCGCTTGGAAACGCCGCTTCATATGGCTGGGAGCTGGAAACCTTCAACCGCGGATTGCCTTTAGCTTTACAGTATTCTGTGAATCTCATCAACACTGTGAAGCAGTGTCTGTGCGACGACCCGAATGACAGGCCGAATCTTGATCAACTTTTGGCCCAAATTCAGCCGTATCTTGGTCCTCATAACTACCCCGCCAACCAGGACGACAACAGCTTGCGCAATTGGATAAACGTTCACTCTATCGTGGTAGTCCCTCCGTCGAGGCCTGCGCAAGACATTATCAACGTGAGTCCATTCTTGTAACTCTAGCTATCCGCCCGGGGCCTTCAAAGTGCCGATAAGTTCAATGCTAACTCTGTGACTGCCGAAAACAGTGGATTGACAATGCGATAGTGCCCATTAACCCACCTATCTAGTGCTTGCTGCCGCGAGGGCGGCGAGGCGTTCTTGTATATTTTTATCAAGCATATTTTAGCTACGAGGTCCGTCAGAAGAAAGTCGAAAGGCAGGCGTTGCAAGAAGCATCAAGGTCTCTGGAACGATACCTATCTAGCTGGCATCTCGAGAGTAGAGATAGGGGGTGGCGTTGCATGTTGACATATACAGGGGGTTCACATATCTAGATACCTGTGGTTATTTCTCTTTTCTTCATTTTAGAGGTCGTCTTTATTAGAACATTATGTACAGTCCATACAGTCCCCTCTCTACTCCCTGACGAACAACCCGCTCATACCCATGCCAGTACCAATACACATGCTGACAACACCCACCTCCCCACCGCTCCTCTTCAGCCCATGCAGCAACGTGCTCGTCATACGCGCGCCCGTCGCTCCAAGCGGGTGACCCAACGCAATCGCGCCTCCATCAGGGTTGACCCTCCCCTCCTCCCAATCCTTCTCCAGCCCCAGCTCCCTCACACAGTGAATCGCCTGGCTCGCAAACGCCTCATTAAGCTCCCACCGCTGAACATCCCCATTCTCCAAGCCCAACTGCCCCAACAGCTTCGGAATCGCCAACGCCGGACCAATCCCCATCTCATCGGGCGCACACCCCACCACCGCGGCGCCCACAAACTTCCCAATAATACTCCCCGTCAACCCCAGCTCTGTCGCCGTACTCCGTCTCATCAGCAGCGTCGCTGCCGCGCCATCACTAACCTGGCTCGAATTCCCCGCCGTGCTGCGCCCCTCAGGCTTAAACGCCGGCTTCAGCTTCGCCATCGCCTCGAGACTAACCCCCACTCTAATCCCATCGTCCTCCGTGACGGTGATCATCGTCTCCTCGCCCACTTTATTCCCTTGCTTGTCAACCTCCTGCCAGCGCGTCGTGACCGGTACAATCTCCTCCTTGAAGTGTCCCGCGGCGCGCGCCCGCGCAGCGCGCACGTGGCTCTCCACCGCGAAGGCGTCCTGATCCCCGCGCGAGATGTTATACCGCTCGGCGACGTTCTCGGAGGTGAGGCCCATCGGCATGACGCAGTCGCGGGCGTCTTTGACGCTCGAGGCTTGCAGGGCGGGCCATGCGTCGGTTGGGATGGCGCGGGAGCCGTAGTTGCGCGTCATGCTCTCCATGCCGGCGGCGATGCCGACGTCGACCATGTCTGAGCGGATCTGGGAGGCGACGAGGGCGACGGAGTGGAGGGAGGAGGCGCAGGCGCGGTTGGTGGTGTAGAGGGAGGTAGTGTTTGGGAAGCCGACGTGGTTCATGGCCATGCGGGCGGCCTTGGAGCCGCCGAGCTCGGAGAGGACGACGCCGACGCCGACGTCGTTGATGGCGGCGGAGGGGAGGTTGGGGTTTGCGTCGAGGGTGGCGCGGAGCACGACGGAGAGGAGTTCCTCGGGGTAGGCGTCCTTGAGGCTGCCCTTGTAGGAGCGGCAGACAGGCGTGCGCAGGGCCGAGAGGACGACCACGTCGCTGGGCGACTTGGCCAGGACGGCCTTGATGCCCCTTGGGAGGACGGCCATGGTGAAGGAGAGCTTGGGAGAGCTTGGGAGGGGCTGTTGGGGTTTGTTTGGAGGGACTAAAAGGCGCAAACGCTCGACTGCTGGACCGAAGCGCAAAATAAGGAATGGGTATCATCAATTGGGGAAAAACAATAACAATAAACAGGAGAAAGAAGACGCGCAAAGGAAGTGTTGGAGAAAATAAAGCACCGGCAACGATTACGAAACTAGCCGGTGCCGGTTGTCCCCCTCGGGGAAGATGCGGAGTTGCGCGCTGCCCCGGAGTGGGGTTCAGGGAAAATGCAGAGCCGGGTGGCGAGCGAGGCGGCAATCAAGTCGGCAGCGCGGGGACGCGGTACCCCTGCAAGCGCCAAAAGCATTTCCCCGGCTTGCCCGGTCTTCTGAGACATCTATCACGAACCCAACGTAAACAAGGCGAGCAAAGACGTATGAGCAAGTGAGAATTCATAGCTATATTGGGGGGTATTGGCCAATCTGAGAGGCATCCATGATCGTGCCTATTCCCTGCAATAGCGTCGAAAACGCAAGTTGTAAAACTCCGAATCAACCCAGTCCCATTCCTGGGGATTCCCCCTTCATCATAAGTGTCGTAGTGTAATATACAGGATCTGCGTAACCGAGTATCGTTAACCGCTCCCTTCTGTCCAGAATGAACACCGGCATCCGCCGGTCGTGAGCTCATTAGTATCGTCGCCATCAAAAATCTCCAACCATTGTTGGCACCCGTGTGAACCGAATCGTAGCTATGATACAACCGAAAATAAACCAGACGCTGTCGACCTTGTCATGCAAGTAATATATTCAGCCCATCGTCTGTCTCTCTGCCCTTCTGGCTGGCATATCCGATGCCTCCTAGGCCTCCTGGCCATATCGGATGCCGAGACCGACACGCCCTGGATCCCGAAGACCGCCAGCAACCCTGAGCTTCTTCGTGGGGCTCATTTGGGGATCCCGCGTC
>Ga0247758_1000256_pt1 | contig 46656 bp, 51 predicted proteins | sample UWRJL156409C4_FD_180950 | JGI IMG/M metagenome (GOLD analysis project Ga0247758, IMG submission 180950) | Plant litter microbial communities from Arlington Agricultural Research Station in Wisconsin, United States - UWRJ-L156-409C-4 | ecosystem: Environmental > Terrestrial > Plant litter >...
TGCATCAAAGTTCCCCCCACACCAAAACCATCCAGCGCAGCTGATCGGCAGGCGGGGCGTCACTTGTTATTTATTTTTCTGTCTACGTTTCTTTTATTATCTTATCTCGCAACACAACTTCCCGATCTCCCCCCTGCATTGCCCTCCCCCCACCCCACTTCCACTTTTTGTTAGTAGAAGAAGGTGGAGAGATCCCACAGACGCAGCCATCCGTTGATAACCACGCGGGATTGGCCGGCGTAATGGATGTCCGCTTCAACCTCGTGGGACTGCTTGCAGTCAACAACGTCACCTCGAGACTCGTCCCACGCCTGGTGATAGCCCACCTGGAATGCCGTTAGAACGGTGAGGGTGAAGTACACAGTGGTGAGCATACCTGCGTTTATGGTGGCCAGGACGTGCATTGGCGGCGTGCCCTGTGGATACGAAGCAAAATGCAGATCGTTGAACCACCACCAGGCAGCAAGCGTCAGAACCGTGTTGATGCAGCCCACCACGCCGCTGAACACCAAAGTGATCCCCGGCCCATATGCCACGCACGCCAAGCGCTTGCGGTAGGGCATGGGCATGAAGCGTAGCTCCTCTGCATTGATGTCGATGCCGGGAGTCAAGACCAACGAGATCCACTTGTAAAAGTAGATGTAGAGCGCCACAACGAGAGCCACAATGAAGGCAGACATGAAGCCAATGTCCTCCATGCGGCGGCCGTGTATGAGCTGGAGCTGGCTCTGCACCTGTACGGCACCGCCGATAAGCCAGGTGGTCAGGAGGACCAGAATGGTATACTGAGCCCTTCTCCGCCACAGCCGCACTGCAGCCGACTCGAAGGTTGAGGGCGGGCTTTTGACAGATGGCTCTCGGCCTGGGCTCTCCATCTCGTGGGTCTCTGTCATTGTTCAATAAATATGAGTCTTGAAGCTCTCAAATGCTCGTCCAATTGGGTTTATTTCAGGCAGCCAGTGCTTCTTGGATCCAAATGATCGCGATGGTGACGCTTGATGAGAGCGAAGAAAACCGTCATATCCAAGAGAGAATGTGTCAAGTTTTATAATGTCTACCCATCGCACAATCTCATTCTATCACTTGCTGTGCTTGACGGGCTTCATTGTCATCATGAGTGTCTTGTTAGAAGGAACACTGTCGTTGTTCCGACACTTCGGCACCCAGGCGGCTTTGTGTTTGACATTTGCTTGGGACTGTGCGACGGATCTACCGCGCCTCGCGTCGACGCGTCCCATTTCCTGGGAAGATTGGTTAAGATCGACAAACGCCGCGTCAAAAAAATATTTCGGGGTTGTGGGTGCCGTTCCAGCGATTGGATTGCCTGGTTCTGGATATTAAAACCCAAGCCTATAGCCCCTGCATCCACCACACGACGCAAAGAAATCTTCCGCGCCACCGTCAATAAATTACTGGCAATATCCACTGCCGTACCGCTCTTGGAATTTGAGCTATTCCGAGCAGCTGTCATAATATGGAACCATGGGTGGGTACTGGTGGGTTTGCGGGTTCTTGATTACTTTGTAGACGACAAGGATGCCAACAACCCATGCGCACCGACCAAGAGTTCTTGGGGGCCCAGAATAGGTCGGCCCTGACCCGCCTTTTTGACGATTGCGCTCCTCGAAAAAGGGTGCATCTTTCGCTGGCGGATATAACACCGTACCAGAACGAAGCCCAACTTGGTTGGAGCTGAAGAAAAGAGAGGCAACAGCCGACGGCTGACGCTTCTTCCTCGCAAACGGCGGGCTTCGCCCCTCGGCATTCATTTCGAATTCCGTGTCCAATAGCTTCCAAACTTGGCGATGGCTGAACCCGGCCCTCGAGCTAGTAGCTATTCGGTACCGGCGCGGCGAGCGGAGCCCGATCCCCCGGGTCCATGGCTCCATAGCGCCATCGGGGAGCGACCCCATGCACCAAGCCTCGGCTCAGCCGTCGGAGAACTTGGCTTGAACTCCACACTTCACTCGTCGCCGCCGCCGCGCAGGCAAGTATTCATGTTTTAAAATCCAGTCGCCTTGATACGCATGTGGCCGCGATTTCGAGTCCTGGAGCGCCACTGCCCTTGTGCGAAGCAGAATGGTCTCTGCTCTCGGAAATGCCTTCTCCGCCGGTAGCGACGATGAGTAAGCCTGACTCGGCTTCGGGAGTAATGGCATTGTGTGTCGTCGATCTGTGGAACTTCTCAGTACCAGATGTTCACGACCCATCTTTCCACAAATCCAAAATGCGCTCTTTCATCACTCTCGTTGCGGCAGGCCTCATCGACCTCGGGTCTGCTGGACAGGTCAACTTCTACTTTGACCAGAGCTGCCAGGACTTTGTCGGCTCGGTCAACGTCCCATCCTTCACAATCAGCGGGTACGTTACTGGCGCCTCCTTTCTCTCTTTCGTCCCAGGAGATTCATTTGGCTAACCGAAAAACATACAGAGGACCAGCGGGATCTCACTCCGCCATGTGGATATCAAGGGACCAAGCACAGTGTTCCGACACGTGCGGCGCCCTCATCATCTGCGCCGACTCAAACTGCAATACCCGACACGCTTCATCACAGTGGCCGGCCTCCGATGCCTGCCACGGGTTCGCCTCGGGACTTTGGGTGAAGAACGGGTGTGGCGAAGACATGTGTGGAAAAGCCTAGGTTGACACGACACAGAACTGAAGTGATGAGAAATTCGACATCGTTGTTCTCTTCGTTGAAATCTTTGTTTGTTCGAGGCGCGCTCGGATCAATTCTTTCAAGCCCAATATCGTTGCGTTTGTCAGGGTCAAGAGGGTCACCCGTTCTTTATCCCTTTGCTGTCTTCAAGGGAAGCTGTCTTAAAACAGAGCCGTTTACGTTGGGGCTCGAATCACAATCACATTGTCCGAGAGTGCTGTCCAAAACTACTCTGATTCCTTGTCATCAATCTGCATAAGAAGACGCAGCTTGAGTCTTCCTCAGCTGCACAAATCAGTTCTGCATCCGCTCCAACCAACCGTTCTGGCAACAGTTTAAGCAGCAGATTTACCCAACAGTCTCCCACTAAAGACTCAAGTATACAGTATCACCCTCTACACTCAGCATCCCTCTTCTTCTCCCCCATCTCCAAAAATGGCTAACTCCACCCCCCAAAAGCTCCAGATCCGCAACAACTCCTCGGAGTCGGGAACTGTGTTCTCGGTCACCAAGGACGCACTAAAGCTGTCGGATGTACTCGATTCTCTCTTGGGAGATATGTTTGACGACATGGATGTCCCCGATGATACGGAACTCCCCATTTTCCTCCACGGTGTCAGCGACGTAGCACTCCACCGCGTCTTTGCCTGGATGGAGTGGCAGGTTCTGCTCACAGCCGAGACCAAGGTAAAGGAGCAAATCCGAGCTGAGGCCAAGGCCAAGAAGGAGGCCGAAGCCGAAGCCAAGAAGCAGGCGGAAGAAAACCCCGAGGCTGAGAACCCCAAGGAAGAAGCCAAGCCTCAGGGCTCAGAGGCCACCGTGGCAGCCCAGAAGCTCAAGACGGCATTCTTCGCAGAGCTGAAAATTGCTCGGAAGACCAACCTCGAGGCTACCCAGCCCATCAGTGATCTCACGGACGCGCCGCTGCTCTTTGAGATCTGCAACGCTGCCAACTACCTCGCCATCGAGGGGCTCCTTGACGCCACCACTGGGATCATTGCTCGGCTTATTTCAGACATGAGCACCCAGCAGATGCGGGAGTTCTTTGGCTATAAAGAGGAGGATCTCAGCGAGGCTGAGAAGGAGGAGTTGGCTGCAGAGACACGCTGGGCGGATGACCGTGAGTCAACGAAGATGTGGTAACTTGCCTTTGATAGGAGGAGAATATCAGTCTACGGGGTAGAGGCTGGTAGTAGTAATACCACGTACGTAAATTATTACTAAATATAACTTGACTTTTGTAAACCATTTGTGTTCTGATGTGAATTGACAAACCTACTACAAATAATACGCATAAACATTGCTAACATGGATGCCATTTCATCTCTACAATGCTGCATGTTGTGAGGCAGCCTGTTCAAAGGCATCAACAATAATAAAGTGAATGCACGAGGATCAGATAAGTGCTTATGTGCGGAAACCAATTCTCTTCCTCAGGACCTAATTTTCTTTACTGGTCTCTGTAGTTTCTTCTGTTTCCTGCGACGAATCTGGGGCACCAAATTTCCTTTTTCGTACAGCGCCCACGTGGCGTCGCTCACCCCCGCTCAGGGCCGGCTCAGGGCCGGCTCAGGGCCGGCTCAGGGCCGCTCAGGATTGGCTCAGGGCCGCTCAGGATTGGCTCAGTCTTGCTCACCCTCTGAGCCATTTCTGGAAAGCTGCGCCGATTCTTCCGCCGCAACCGCCGTGTCCAAGGCTTTCGACCCAAAGCCGATGAAGCTTACCCCTTCCCAGGAGGTAGATACAATGGGCATGTGGGGACCTTCATGCGTTCAATGCAACTCGCACCTCGACAAGTTCAAGGCGGCTTGAAGGGCAAGATGGAAACTGTGAACATGAGCAGAGCTTTAAGCGGGTCCGGCCCCGCGCCCTTGCCGCAACACCTGTGCTTCCCCGTTCGGCCTCTAGCAATTTTAATCCCCGCGCGACTCACCTTCTCAATTTCCGGCGTGAACCTTCCTTTCCCCTCTTTTTCAAGCCAACACCGAATTTTTCTATATGCCGGCCAAAATGGACAACGCCAACGAAGATCGGGCATGGTGAGAGCTCCTCCGTCCCGTCTTTGCCGAATTAAACATGGGCGGGTACGAAACGCTCTACAAGCACCTCCACGCCCACCCCGAGCTCTCCAACCTTGAAGCCGCCACCGCCGCCACCGTCGCCGGGTACCTTGCCGTTCTTGACCCTGGCTTCGAAATAACCACGGGAATCGGCGGGCATGGCGTCGTCGGCGTCCTCCGGAACGGCCCTGGGAAGACAGTCATGCTCCGGGCCGACATGGACGGCTTGCCAATCCTGGAGGCTACCAACCTCCCTTACGCCTCCAAAGTGACCATGGAGGATGCAGAGGGTATTGTCCGGCCGGTGATGCATGCGTGCGGACACGATATGCACATGACGTGTCTGCTTGCGGCTGCTGAGGTCCTTGCCAGGCTCAAGGATAAGGCGTGGTTGGGTACGCTGGTGGTGCTTTTTCAGCCTGCTGAGGAACGGGGGACTGGGGCGAAGGCTATGGTTGATGATGGGTTGTATGTATGAAAGACACGGGATTCCGGTGCCGGATTTTGTTCTGGGGCAGCACGTCATGGCCATGCGCGCTGGAAGTGTGGGGCTCAAGACGGGGACCATCATGGCGGGGGCGGACTCGATGAAGATTACGCTGTTTGGGGTTGGTGGGCATGGATCTCAGGTGAGTTTTCTTCCCCGCCAAAAAGGAAGAAAAAGAACCAGAACTGACAGCCCCAGCCCCATCGCACAATCGACCCCGCCCTCCTAGCCGCCCACGTAGTCGTCCGCCTCCAAACCATCATCAGCCGAGAGATCAACCCCTCCGACATCTCCGTCCTGAGCGTCGGCTCTCTCCAAGCCGGACACATAGAAAACATCATCGCCACACCGCCACGCTCGGCATCGACATCCGCAGCGTCAAGCCCTCGACCCGCGCAAAACTCCTCTCCTCCATACAGCGCATCGTCACCGCCGAGTGCACCGCCAGCGGCTGCCCCCAACCTCCCACCTTCACCATGACGCGACATTTACCCACCACCACCAACGACGAGGCCATGACGAGGTTACTCTCACGGAACTTTGCGGAGCATTTCGGGACGGATTTCGATCCTGATATTTCGACTACGACAATAGCAGAGGATTTTTCTATCCTGGCCACGTCGCAGGGACGGCCGTGCGTCTTTTGGCATTGGGGAGGCATCGAGGAGGGGGTTTGGGATGAGCATGCGAGGGAGGGGACCACGGAGGATATCCCGGCGAATCATACGTCGAGGTTTGCGCCGGCGATTCAGCCGACGTTGAGGACGGGGGTCGAGGCGTTGTGTGTGGCTGCTTTGACGTTTTTGGGGGTGGGTGGTGTCACGGGGCTGGTTATGTAGTGGAAACTGACAGACTGAATTGACGGTTAGTTCAATCTGTGCGAACCTTTTGCATGGTTCAGCGGGCAGTTGCATCAGTTTCCTGCATTAGCTTATCATAAGGCCAGACCCGTTACAGGTGGTGGGGGTGTAATGGTGCTTCTTGAGGTTTTGTGAGGAGGTTGAAGGGTTTAAACACACGCGAAGAAGGTACATGGATTCATCAGCGCGTTTGAGGAGACTTGAACGCGTGGTTTCTAACTCTCAAACCGTTGAACTCTGTCAGGGGGGGATGGAAGGAGCTTTCAGGGGCATGTAAACAGAGACTCGAAGGCGTCTCTTGGAAGCTTTAATGCATTACAGCCCATCAGCAGTAGGTCGGCAAATAATTCTTACAAAAGCCGGTAAGAGAACGCAAACGCATTATTCCAGTCTATTACCTGTGGAAATAGACCACGCGATCTAACAAATCTAAGTACATGCAAAAAGTCATACTTTATGCGCCGGCAGCGCCCACCATAACGCCCAAAACCGAGCAGGCCGCCCAAATCACAGCATCAACCGTCAGATTCGGCGGACAGTACCTAAATACACACATCACATCAGCTTATCTCCTGTACAATGCAAGAAGTCCAACTCACAAATCCCCAGCCAACCTAACATACCCCACCCAAAACAACCAACAAGCCACCCACGACAACGGAATCATAAACACCGCCATACAAATAACCGTCCGATGAACAGCCTTCGACTTGCCCGCCCCGCAACCCCAGAAGCAAATCACCAAGACAGGCGCGACCACCAGCCCAAGAAACGCAAGCACGGCCTGGCCGCAGAGCCAGTACAGCGCGGCCGAGTACATCATGTGGGCGCTCTTGCCGATATGGCCAGGCGCCACGGAGTTCAGGTTGCCGATGATGTAATACCCGTGGCGGGCGGCGAAGACGGTGGTGCGTCCCATGTTGTAGAGTGCGAAGATTTGGAGGGCCATTTCGGAGAGGAACTGGGAGAGGGCGGCGCAGCGCCAGGGGTATATTTTGGATGTTGGGGTTGCGGTGTGGTTTTGTCGGTAGTCCGGCAGCAGGTAGACTTGGGACGCAACGGACGGTTGTGAGGAGGGGTGAGGATATAGGGAGGCCGTTGTTCTGAACCGGGGGCGGGATGGGTAGGAAGTGACGGAGAACAGGAGAGATAGGATCCATCCGATTCGGGGCCGGACGGTGTAGAAGACAGCAAGTTGCATAACAGTGAACCCGGCATCGTACCCCGGAACGCGCTTGATAGACACGGCAACGAGGATGTTGGCCAGGATCTGCAGTCCTGCCACGGGGATCCACATGACCGTCCAGAGTTTGCTGTTCCGCTGACCGAGCATGCCGCAGGAGATAAAGTTCATCACATTGCTGTGTCCGAGGATGATGCCAAGTACGGCAACCACCAGATTGACGAAAAGAAAATTCAAGAGAATGGCCTCGGGCGCTGGGCAGGTGCCGGGCTCTGAATGCGCTGGTGCCACTTGGAAGTTGAAAGAGCCGAGGAGGACCTCTCGAAGTCGACGATGGTCTGACATGGCAGCGGTGTACCGCGTGCGGGTTGAACGTAAGAGCAGGTGAGAGGAGGTAAGAGTTATGATGGGGTGGGTAGGTATGACATGAAGACGGCGAAAAGTGTAATGAGGAACTAAAAGGGGTCGCCGTCGCAAATCGATGCATGGAGAGGCGTGGATAATAAGTAAACATCTGTCTGGTCGGATGTAGGCTGAATTCTGCCTTGGGATGAGGTACGAGGTGGAGAATTCTTTTTGGCTGCAAACATCACCTTGGTTCGACTACCAAGGGAGAGGAAAAAGAAAAAATCTCAGGCTTAAACCTTGTTGGAGGAAACTGACTCAAGCCCACAACTACAACCCCTTCCCTTTCTGCTCCTCAGTCCTCTGCCTGTGTTATTTTTCGGCAGAACTTGGTAAGCTAAGGTACCTTGCCTGCGCAGGTACTTACAGTTGTGGTAGTACATTGCAGCGCTGTTGATGTATCATGTCAGGGTGTGCCTTACAAATAATTTGTGGTGTCACACAACTTGAAGCTCCCCTTACCTAAATCATCGCCGGTGTGTTGAGGCAACTACCGGTCTGGAGAGCAAAAGTGCGCCAAACACATCAAAAAGACCGCCGGATGGTGGGTTGGGGTGCACCGCCGCCAATGATCAGGTAGAATCTGTCCAGTCCTGCTGTAGGTGCTGACGCAGATGCAGGTTGACCGAGCCATTCAGCTTCGCTTTCCCCAACAGAGAGCAGAGCCCGGGCAACCAGACCACATGATGGCATTCTGCAATCCCTTAGCAGAAAGCCCCATCGGAGCGCCTTTCACATGTCTTGTTGACATACAGGTATGTCGCCACTCTCAACGGTTATGATCTGTGCCTGGGCCAATACCCGATCTGCGCCCCGTGTCTCCCGGGTTGAGGAGCTCAACATTTTCGGTCATCTCGGAGCCGCATCGTCCTTCCGAGGACGACGCTTGCGTGTTTTTATCCTGCTTGTCTTTTCTGTCTGCCTGCGTCATTCAACTCTCTGCACCGCGTAATGACAAGATTTACGGGAATCGGGGGACACATAAGGCACCCAAGCACGCTGTACTTGCTCGTGCTTCTGACGCAAAAGTCTCTGTGAGGACGCAAATTTGCTTCGGAAATCAAAAGCACCCGACCGATCGATCACACCACCCTGCGCCGAAAGCCGGCAGCACCCGAACGTTCACCTGGTGTTTGCTACAGCCCGCAGCCTTGCCGTTGCCGTATCGCCAGCCCGGTTTTGTTTTGGCAGGGGGGTGGGTCACGGTTCGACTTGTCATCCGCCAGTCCCGGTATTTCCTCCGGTGGTGTGTAGGTGCTGCATGGTTGACATTCTGCCCGGGCACACAAGTCTCCGGTGGCGCTCTGGCTTCGTGTTGTCCAACCCCAAACCTATGCATGTCTCAACCCTCACATCGAGGTGCATCCCATGTCCAATGCAAACGCCGAAGCTTCGAGCATCGTCATGCTCCTGCAAAATCGGGGTTTATGGATGTCCTGATGTCCGTCGCTTACCTTGCCTTAGCTGCGAACCACGAGCCACGCGAGAAGGGAGATATACCCGGTCAACTTTGGCTCGTATCTGCTGCAGTTCGATTAGTGACTATTGACTGTGGAAACCTTTTTTTTTTACACCGCCTCACGATTTCGGATTAGTAAATCATCAAGCCACGCGATGAGGCTTATCCCTTTCCCGTAAGAACGGGACTGCTGCCTCCCCGGAGCCTCGTTGACAGTGCAAGCCACAAAGCTGCAAGCCACATAGCTTCGCCGTGTTTGCCAAAGAGGCAAGCATCATCCCAAAACGAAAATGACCACTGCGCACCCCTCATTGTCGTCGGGCGAGACTGTCCATTTCCTTATCTCCTTGCTGATAACATGAAGACTAGTAAGAGAGGCGAGCAAAGGTGATCAACCTGAGCAGGGACCGATCTGAGCACAGCCTGAGTATCTCGGGAAGCTAGGTAGGTAGGTAGGGTGAGCATTGCCACACAGTCTGCTCAAAAGTCGACATGGAGATCTTGTATGTCCAGATCGTCACACATTACACCAGAAACACCTGCAAAGAAAAAGAATCCTCAGAGCCCTCCCCCCTCACCACAATCCCCTCCTGATGAAAACCGTCATCATTCAAACATTACATTAACCCATTACTAAACTAAACACCTTCCATCTTACTGCCTCCCATAAACAAACCCCACCTGATCAACCTCACCCCCATCCTGCCCCAGATATCCCACCACCTGCCACCCCTCGGGTGCCCTAAACACCACACACTCCCCACTCCTCTTGCCCGCCTGTACCGCCCTCCCCTTCGACGTCCTCGCCCTGACATAAAATATCCTCGTCCTATTATCCTTCTTCGCCTGACACATCTCCCCCTCGATCCAAAACTCGCCCGCCCCCAAAACCAAACTGCTCTCTGTCCCACCCGTCCCTCCATGTTTAAAGACCGGTTAACACTCTCTCTTCCGCATTTAGAGTTATATTACTTAAACGTAAATACTTAATTATATCCTTAAGTGTTTTTCTTTAGTTTATTATAAGTTAGAAATATATATAATGTACATTTTTATTATATATAGGGGTTTAAGGAAGTATAAAGATCTAATGGATAATTATTAAGACTGTTTAAGTTAGCATTACCCTTTATCTTTAAGCATAATGTAAAACTATCTGTAAAGTAAGTATTATTACAGATTATTAACATCTTAGAACTGTTTATAAGTGATAGTAAAGTTTCTTTAATGGTAGATCTAGTAGTTCTTGAAATTAAGATTAGCTTTAACACTGTAATGAATTTTAATACTAAGATTATTATTTAAGTGTAAATTAGAGAAGTTATAATAATGTTATACCCCTTTAAATATCCTGTCTTAGCAGAAAAGGTACGAAGTTTAAAGGTAGCGGAAATAAGATCTAAGCTTAGGGTGAGAACTGGGGTCGCTTACACTAAGCAGTAAATTTCTGCTAATAGAAAAGGTATATAATATATAATAGTAAGGATTAAATATAAGCTTATAGTTGAGAATTAAGTCACTTACGTTAAGTAATAAATTTCTATTAATATCATATAGTAACAGTAAAGAACTTAATTACTAAGACTAAGTAGTAAATTCTATTAGTAAAAAAGGTATAGTTTATAAGAGCAGGGATAAAATGTAAGTTTATAGTTAAGAACTAGGTCTTACATTCTGCTAGTAGAAATAATGTAAAATACAGAGGAATAAGAGTTAAATATTATATAATTTTTTACTAACAGAATAAAGTACGTACTTAAGAGAATTATCTGTATTTAAATATTAATACAGTTATAAACTTTATTTTATTAAAATGAGAATTTTACTTACTAACGTTACTACACTCCTTAGCATTTATTTATTAGGAACTGAAACTTTAATAAAGTATCTTATATATCTTTAATAATAGATAATAACTTATTAACTAGGTAAGAGCATAGATAGGTAACGTAACTGTAGTTATTAGTAACTTTATCTGTACCGTATCCTTCTTTAGCATAGCATAGTAATAGTATAGGTTTAAAATTAATTTAATTAGATTCTTTTAGTTTGTTTTAAGACTTTTAGTAAGGTGTAGGTTACTTAGCTTTAACAATAAGGCTTCTAGCTTAAGTCACACGTACACCCAGGACGCGTGTACGCCGTGATTGGAATTGTTGCCTAGGAGCTATCCTTACAGAGTACGCGTCATCTGCTTTCCATCGATAGGGAAAGTTTAGCCGGGGGGACTGAAAAGGGGCCTCTGAGGCTGTGCGGCGGTAGTGTATGGGATCACCCCAGCTCAGGGAAGAATCAGGGAGAGCTTAGGACAAATCAGCCACAGCTCACCCCAGCTCAGGATTACGAACGAAAAAGGAAATTTCGTGTGCCCAGATTCGTCGCAGGAAACCAGGCTGTTTCGCTAACGGCGGCAAAGAAATGAAGAACCAGTCATCTATAGCCCGACTAATCTCTAGCCAGTAGTTAATTTCTTCTTCGACGGCTTCCCCGACAGGAATCCAGGTCGATGTCCCTTAATCCAACGTCACTAGGCGCCAAATACCGTTCTGGATTCTTGATTCGCGCCCACTAAGATGCTCCCGGAAGAATTTCAGTTCGTGAGCGAAAGCCTCCGGTGGGAGGAAATGTCCGCTGTGGGGAAAGGCAACAAGCTTGCATAGGCGACCCTTGTTAACTTTTTTCAGCGCCTCTTGCAGGAAGAACGATGCATTTAGTTCAACAGTATCATCCTTCTCACCCACAAGCAGCAGTAGCGGCTTGTCCAACTTTGCGGCATGGACAATGTTTGACGACTTTTCATACACGGAAGCGACAACGGGCCAGCCCATCCAACGCTCGTTCCAATTCGGAGACGACATGACATCATCATAGCAGCCATTCTCAGCTGTAGCGGCCCTGTAAAAGCCCGAGTCATTGTGGAAAAGTAGTGCAGCGACGGCATTTTGGCTACCAGCGGAGCATCCCATGATGCCAACTCGGAATGTGTCCATCCAGGGCCGAGTGCTGGCTGCTGCCTTGATCCACTTGATGTGGTCGGGGATACCGGCATCTCTGATGTTCTGATAGCAGTTGTCGAGAAACTTCTTGCTTCGCCAGTTCATTCCCATGCCATCGACGGCGACGGCAACAAAGCCATTGTCAACAAGATCGATGGGATATCTAGTCTTGGTGAGATCAAGTGCTGGGGGCTGACGATGATGCCGTATATCGGCGTCTCTCTATCACGACCTATCATGATAAACCTTTCTGGAAGCCGGAAGCCGGATCGTACCAGCTCAGGGGTTCTGTCGCCCTCCAGCTCCAGTATGAGATGGCCGGTTTCTCCGTCCCGCAGCGCCGTCACGGGCAGCTGGTCCACGCGGGACCATGTGTCAATCAGCCAGCGCCGTGAGGGCGACCAATTACACGTGTGTGTTCCGTCGCCCTCGGTCAGCACCACCAGGTCGGATCCGTCGAGACGGATGCATACAAGGTGGGCGTAATACGGGTCCTGTTCTGGAACAACTCCGAATGCCTTCACCCATACCTGGCGGGTGTTCCAATCGATGTGCTCCACGCTGCGCACCACCCACTCTCCTCGGGTGACCTGGCTGTGGCGTCCTGTTGCTGCATCGTACAGGTAGAGGTGGTTCCATCCATCGCGTTCGCTGCCCCACAGAATCTCCGACCAGTCGAGCGAGTACGTGATGTACAGCTTCTCAGAACCGCAGTCCACAAACGTTGCGCTGGCCTCTCGAATGATAGCTCTGGTACCGCCACGGCGGCTCATACCAATGAGCCGGCCGCACTTGCAGCCTCTTCCAATGAAAAGGAAGCGATACTCGTCTCCGTCCCTTGTCCAGCCTATGTTGTAGATGTGGAAGGGGTTGCTGAAGAGGGAGCCGTCCGTGTCGATCGATTTCTCGTACTACTTTCCATGCCGTGGCGAGGGCAAATATTCGCGGCCGCGCCGTCTTGGGGTCGTCACCGGCTCTGTCCCACTTGGGCGGTGAACTGCGCGTGATTGGGGTGTCTGGGTGAACATGAGGGGAGGCCCAGGGGACGTTGGCCTGCTAGGCGACAAGGTACTGGCCATCTGGGAACAGAAATGCGTACTCTAGGTCATATGGACAAGTATAGGTGCCGTTATGGGTAATCAGGCACTGGAGTGTGTCTTCAGGTGTGACTAAGCACATATTGTTGTTGTGAAGCCCAATCCTGGGGATTGTGATAGGGGACGCTTGCGGCGGACCTGTCAGGTGCCTGGGTTTATCAGTGCCTTAAATCCAGAATTGAATCGATAACTAACACCAACCGCGGTCTCTGTGGATATTTATTAGGCGCTGGCCCGGGATGACAGATACTGGCTTCGGCGGAGACACAGTGAAACAGTTTGGGTTGAGCTCCCATGCCTGAGACTTGCCATTGTTGGTAGGGAGCTCCAATCGCACCCACGACGCATCCGCGGCCATGTGGAAGCCCTGAAGCTTCTTATTGAGCCCTGCGCTCTTTTGGCTCTCAATAAATGGCCCAGGATTTGGGAGGCGTGTACGTACCACTCCCGTCTTTCTTTCAGCGGCCGCAAACACCTGAAGTAGGGTGTAGCCAAGAGGAAATGGGTAGGTAGAAGTGAAGCAATTGATGATTCTGTTTTGGAATGACCAGTTGGAGACGCTGGATTGGGGCGGAAGGTACGATAAAGTGACCACCTGCATGATAGGTCTGTCTGCCTGCCGCTATCTTGTCAGACCCGGACGATATCTGCCCCGACCCGCTTCCCTGGCAGCCAATACCCTGCCTGCGTCGCCCTTCGAGAGATCATGGCCCAATCAATCATCTCGCCTTCACAGCCTGTTCAACAGATGCAGCATGAGAACCGACAACTTTGGCACCATGCATATCCAGGCATCTATCCGCTTCGTCACTGGGGCGGCTGCTGTGTGAGACTGAGCCGCTGCAACAAAGCCATATGTACCCCGCGGGGATGCCACTAGCACTTCAACCCGGAAGTCACCATCTAGTCGCTTCAGCTTCAATCCCGAGCGGACAGCACAGACACAGATACACTCCACACGCAAAAGAAACCAAAAAAGCAATGGTTACCCAGACAGGCATCACGATCGCAGGGCCAAATGAGCCCTACACGGTCGTGAGCAGCATTCCCCGCCCAACACCCGGCCCCAAGCAAGCCCTGGTCAAGAGCCTCTATGTCGGGCTCAATCCCGTGTAAGCCCTCACTTGCCCCCTGTTCTCAGTCCGCTGCTCACAAGCCGAACAGAGAGCCGTTCATGCAGCACACCGGCATGCTCATCACCTCGTGGCCCGCAGTCATTGGCAGCGACGTGTCCGGCATCGTGATCGAAGCCGGCCCCGACTGCAAGAAGATCAAGAAGGGCGACTACATCTTCACCTGCGTGCCCGTTGGAATCAGCGAGTTCTCCCCGTTCCAAGAGACGTTCCTCGTTGACGAGGATTGGGTTTTCAAAAAGGGAGAAAACGTCGGCTTGGAGGAAGCTTGCACTGTTGGGGCTGGTGTTTTGGTGAGTTGCCGTCAGCAAATACCGAGAGTCAGTGTAGGGTTACTGATGGTGTCTTCCTAGACGGCCGGTCTCGCTCTTCTTGACGGTCAGAAATTGGAGCTCCCTCCCGCGGGAAGCAAGGCACCCCAGAAAGATTCATGGGTTATTGTCATGGGCGGCAGCGGCAGCGTTGGTCGATACTGCGTCCAAATTGCCAGCCTTTGCGGATACAAGGTCCTTGCGTCTTGCTCTCCCTCGAAGAATGAGGTAAGATTGAGGCCCCACTTGGTTGTATTGTTGCAGTTGTTAATATGGTCAACAGTTGGCTCTCAAAGCCGGGGCTACAGCTACATTCAACAACAGGGCGCCCATCGAGGAGCAGCTGGCTGAGATTGAGAAGATTACCGGTGGTCAGTTCGCTCACATCGTCGACACCAGCATTGTATCCCTTGATCTTTCCGTCAAGGCGCTAGAGACCATCTCCAAGGAATCAGTCAAATACTTCGTCAGTGTTGACGATTGGTAAGTCATGTTCCCTAAAACATACTTGCCCTTCCATACCAATCCTACATCGAGTGTTATGGTCACTAAAGCATGAGTACAGGTCGGAAATGACGGTGCCGGAGTCCATCAACCTTTACCGTGTCAAGCTGGGCATGCTTGGCCGTACTGGAACGGAGCAAGAGCACATCACGGCAAAGATTGCTGAGATGGTAGCTTCGTTCCAGAGGCATATCGATGCCGGTCAACTGCGGCCTCTGGACTACCACCTAGTTGCGGGCGAAGGATGGGAGGCCGTCATTACGGGCATTGCCGATATGGAGGCTGGCAAGCTGCCAAAAAAACCAGTGGTCAAGGCCCAGAGTGAATGAGTCGGACACCGCAACTACCCGCAAGTGCTTTGGGAGGTGGTAATACTTCATAAATTCAATCTGAGATGCATGAAATCCTATGCTTCCGCTCCAGCCACACGTAATCCACTCCCAACAGGTAATAACAAGGGAAATCACACCTTATTTCTATCCCAGACTGATATCCCCCGACGCGCAACTTGAGCGCTGGGAATAACAAAGACTCCATCAAACCGGGTATTTTTCTGCTCCCAACAACCTCAATCCTGCCCGAGATGCACGCTAAACTAACTTCGCCACGATTGATGAAGAGGCAAAATATAGACTCATCATTGATTCTTCCTGGGTCATCTTGTACCGTAATATTAAATTGTTGGCCTGCCGCGACGCTTCGGTGCGGGTGTCCCGTTGACACCCATACCAAGCTTTGCAATTTTTGATCGCCTCGTTCCCATTCCTGCTTTTGCCGTGGGAGCCACTGTGGGAGCCGCTGCGGCTAAGGATGCGATTTTGGGTAGAGGCATGCTGCGTGGAGGTGGCGCGGGCGAAACGGCCGGCATATCCGCGATCTTATCGACGGGCTTTGGTGCCAGCAGCCTCGAAGACCTCGTGCGCCGCGGCAAAGTCTTCTTCGCCGGCGTCAAAGGGGCCCTCTCAGCTTGTTCAGGCTCGGCGGGCTCGGGTGCCCGATTAAGCTGGGCGACGGGCGTCTCATCCTCTTCTTCGGCGTCTCCCATCATGATATCAGCGAGAAGAGAGCTTGCCATGGCTTTGAAGACGGATGGCACTTCATCGCCCTGGAACCGAACCAGCTCCTCTGCCCATCGAACGCCCTTGGCCTTCCTGCTTTTTCTTCCATCAGCGGCGGAATCCCCCTTGGCCTCGGCAGATCGACTCTCCTTCGCGTCAAAGACCATTTTTAATTCCTTCATTCTCCATGCGGCAGGGTCTTCGGCCTGACGTGCAAGGACTAACTTTGGATGAATCGAGTTACCCTTATTCTTGCGCGTGTTGACTCTCGTGACACTGGTGACATCCTTTTCTTCGCTTCGGCTTTTAGCCATCATGAGTTGCATATCCATTGTTGTGTCGTCCATCACTCCCATGCCAGGTAGGCGAACCGGGATCAGAGAAAGCGCGATAGAGTTAGCAGAAGGGGCGGTCGGCTTCAGCGCCACACGGGAGCTCCGTGATCGGGTAGAGCGGCGCGGGCCGGCCTCCGAAGACGCCGGAGAATTCAGCGAAGCTTTCAGACTATCAGAAGCAGACTCTAGCACAGGATCAACTCGCTTGCGGCGACGCTTGAGTTTCGGGGCATCGAGCAAGTCCTCAGACACTTCTAGGATATCATTCTCGCTTTTCCCAAGATCGTCAACATGCTTCCGCTTCTTCACCGGGCTGGGACTGTTGGTGTTCTTTTCGCCAAGTGGAGTCCTCTTGTGAGGAGTGTCCAACTTGGCAATAGGCGAACCTGTCGAGGAAGCAGTAGATCCGGTCGAGCCTGACCGACGTTTGGCCCGGCCTGACTTTGTCGCCAGGGCCGCTGCCGCTGCTGCAGCTTTGGCGTTCTTATCGGCCGTGACTCGCGTCACAAATTTGCGCAGCATTTCCGTCTCCGAATCATCATGTGATGCTTGCAAAGTGAGAGTATCATTCTCAACGCGCGGCGCGACGACCGTCAGTGTAAAGTCATCATCAATGGCCTCAGTGGTCTCGTCTTCCATCATCGCCATATCCTCAATATCGCCGACTTCGACCTCGCTGTCTTGGTCATCCGCTCCGCGTGTGAGTGACGAAGGAGGGGAAATTTGCCGGCCGTTGATCGGCGTAAAACCAGAGCTCTCGCGCCTGTGAATATCCATAGTCACATCAGCCCCGATGTCGAGCAGGTTCAGTGCTCCAGGTGGCGTTGCAGTTGCCAGCGGTGGCCTGAAGGATGCGCTGAGCGGGGTCTGGTTAAGGCGGGGAGAGCTGCTCCGAGAAAGACCATCATTCTGGTCGGATTCTATGGAGGTGATTGAGCCCATCGCCACCGTTTGCTGGCCATCTGCTTTCGTCTGGATGTCGGAGGGTGAGATGTAGAAGTTGTTTTCAGGTGTAGAAACCGACTCCTTGGAGGGGCTTGGCGAGCCCGCATTATTGCCCATCTTCTCACTCCCCAAGAGGTTAGAAGCCTCAGTGGTGAATTTGTGGTCATGGTGCGGCGAATCAGGGTTGAACAAGACATCAACCATAGTGACAACGTGGTTTGTCGAGACGTCCGCTGCAGATCGCTCGTTACTGGTCATTTCGGGCGCGTGATCGGCTAGCGCACGGCTGTCTGCTTTGCAGTCGGTGTGCATCAACTGCGGCGAGCCGTCAACCTGCACAACCTTCCGCGAAGGTGTCGGGGCCGGGGACGAGCCCTCGCAGCAAACGGTTGGTTCCATGCTAGGCTGGGGGTCGGCGCACAGTGAGCTCGCGGGGATTGACGCATCTTCGTAGCCAGCAGCAGAAGAATTCGGAATGCCGACGACTTCGACTTCAGTATCCATCAAAAGGGACTCTTCATAGATAGTCGACAGGCCTTCAGGATCCCTCAGCTCAAACACAGAGTCGTCTTCCTCCTGGCCAAACATCGGTGAGTCTTCTCCAAGAGTGGAGTGGGACGTGAACTCTGAGTTGGAGTTGTGCTGTTCTGCCTCAAGTGCGTCTGGGCTGGGATACATTGCTGCCTGACCCAGGGCTGATTCGTCCTTAGATGCGACATACGTCACACCCAGAGCATTTCGGACGGGCGACGCAATAACCGCGTCGCTTTCTTCTGAAATTGCCGGGGCAGCAGGGCCAGAACTCTCTGCCGCATAATAGTGGGCTGCCTTGACTGGGCTTGGTATATCGGCATCGACCGGCTGACCTGGCAAGGCGCTTCTGGACAGTGTTTTCCACTGACCAAAAATATCCAGATTGGTGCCGGCATCAATCTTGAACACAGGACAAGATATATCAGTCTCATCGATCTCCTGGGCCTCATTGTTGCTGTGGGAATTGATGACAGGGCTACCATGCGCATCAGGGGCCAGCGCATCATCCTGGCCATCCTCAGAAGCGGAGAAAAATGCGTCTAATGTACGCCTTCGCGCCTTCGCATCATCTGAAGGCACGGTCGAAGAAGTGAAACTGTGGCGGCGGTTTGGGACATCCCCTTCCCCTTCAAAATTGATTGCTCTCACGAGCCCGCTGGCTCTGCGATCACTACGGCGAGCAAGCTGGAGGGAGCGTCGCCTCTGGGCCTCGTACTGAGGTTCGGTTGTAGCATCCTGGGTCGGTTGATCGAACACCAAAGGAGCGTGATTAGGCATACGAGTGGTCGGGTTGATTCTAGAAGCTTTCGCCGTGATTGCAGGCGTAGCCTTTGAGATTGCCGGCACGGGTGAAGGCTTCGAAGGTGACTCGTGCGGGAGACTGGCCTTGGGTGATTCTAGAACGACCTTGACTGGTGTGGCATTGACCCTGAATGAGCGGAGGGGCGATTCCGCGACCCTCACTGGTGAAGGAGCTATCGGTGACCTCTTCACTGGCGATATGGCTGGGTGAGATGTCCTTGCTGGTGTTAATGTTATGAGAGACACCTTTTGTGGAGACATGTCTCCGGGGAAGAGAGAGACTCGTCTGCTCAGACGTCTCGTAGACCGCCGCCCGAGCCCCTCCCCGTCAATTCTATGCATTGTATCCATGGGCTCAACTGCTGCCGGCACGTCGAAATCAATCAGAGGCTGCAACGCGGCGACCATGCGAGTAGTCGCTGCCTTGGGCTCGATTGGCCAGCGTGTGTTGTGCCGTTTCCTTGGGACCCATCTCAACGCATCTCCAGGGAATGTCGCGTGTGTCGAGCACTTGTTCGTGGTGTCGGTTGACTTCGTAATCTCGTGAATGATTGACACAAAAGCTGGCCCCGCGCCCGTCAGCATTTGCAGAGTCTGATTGCAGCCCCTATAAGCCATACCTCTTGCCTCTAGGATGTCTTGTGCCCCATTTCGGGGCTGATCTACTCGCACATCCCATTCAGCATCCCCCCAAACGGGGACGTGACCCTCGTGCCGGGAGCGTTTCCTCGAGCATGCTCCTTGACTCTTTAGCTCAGCCACAGCTCGTCGGTAGCTGTCATCGAGAAAAATAGGGTACGCGACTGCCACTCTTTTCCAGATCTTGCGCTGTCGACCATGGTTGGCAACAGGGACAACAGGGACGCGTTGCCACGCTCTCGGGCAAGCTACATGCGGAGGCCGGAAGCTCGCAGTGGTGATCGGGGTCCTACGATGGGAAAGGTTAGCATTGCCAATGTCTTTGCAGCGATCCAAACTTGATGCTCACAGCTCGGATTGCAGCGGCGCGCCGTGCGGGGCGGCTCCCACGAAGCCGCCTACAAAACCCGCCATGTCGAGGCAGAAGTAAATAACTACTACAGAGAAATATCGGGAATGACAATAAATAAGCAGCAACAAGCTCGATCACTGTGGTTGACGCGCAGCCAGAGTGGTGCGGGAATAGTTGCTCATCAAGGACGAAGAGAACGCGTTGGGTGACGGAATGCAAGCAAATCGCGAAGGTTGCGTGCGGCGTGTCGGGTCTTCAAGAGGGTCCCCGGGGACTGCGACAAGGGCCGAAAGCGCCTTGTTTACATCTCCAATTTCTGGCCAACCACGACAGCCGGTTTTGCGGGCTATCCCATTCAGGAAAGGCGCGAGCATGCAGGTGCCCCGCAGACGGGTCCTCCAGCCAAACGGGAGCCGCCGCCTATCTCCACGTGACTCCGGCGGTATCTCCGGTCTGGAATTTTGAACTGGAGCTTCGAACCGCGTTCGAAATCGAGGCTCGCAGGCCCACTCTTCCACTCACGGCAACGCTCTCGCAATGCGAATTGGGCAATAGCAAGCACCCCCGCCGAGAAGGAACCGAATACAAGATGTCTTCGAGATCATCAGCAAAGAAGGCCTTACGGCTGCCGCCCCTGCAGACGCTGCGTGTGAAGGTTGCCAATAAGCCCGAGCCGCACCCGTGTCTGATGGTCATGAACCACGTTCTCTGTATGCCACCGGGCCGGCCTCCCAAGCTCCTGCCTCTGCCTCTGCCTTCACCTCTCTGAGTGTGCTGCTGACGAATTGTAACTAGCATGCTGGGCATCGGCGGGCTTTAACACTGCGGGATGCACCGCCGTCGAGGCCTCCCTCCGAGCCTGCATGGACAAGCCGCCATTGCCACCAGCAGAGAAGAACAACATCAACTACCACTTGAACCGACTAAACCGCCGCCTGACACAGAAAGGAATTCCGAGGAAATAATGGGTCTGGAGGATATGGCCGAGATGGAGGCGGATGTGCCGTCAGAATGGATGGACTGCATGGACCCGGCTCCGACAGCGTCGCAGCCGGAAGGGGAAGCGATAGACCCTCGACCTCCGGTGTTTTGATTGACAAAGTCATCGCGATGCCCGATCAGTGGGTTATGGAAGTTGGCATACGCAAACGCGCTGTGGCTGACGAGCTCAGGCGCTACGGAATGTATCAACACGGTAGTATGGGGGCAGAGGATGAGTTAGCTCTCCACAGGGACTTAGCCATCTTGCCGATTTGCGAACAGCACACTATATATACTTGTACAAATATCAACGACGCTCTACATGAACCCTTTATTCGCCCGACGAGACCAAGCTCCATTGAACGGCATTAGTCGATCAGCAACCGAGAGCGATGGAATCAAGTTGCGAGAACCAGTGGGAGAGCCTACTCTCCACAAAACGCTGATCCCACTCCCTCTACGGCCGCCCCCTTCCTTGAAAAGTCGCAGTCATGATCGTGTGAGCGCTGTGGCCTGACAATTTTGACTGCAAACGCTAGGTATCAACAAGACGCTCTCTAGAACTGGTAAATTAGGTGGTGAATTTGGCCGGCCAAGTGAGATACAGACATCAACTAACTCCATACGCCTAAACACTCAACAACTTCAACCCGAAAGGCATCCGAACTTTGCTGAGGTTGGAGAGAGGGTGTACGTTATTGACAAGGAGCAGAGTCACTCAGCATAGAAGTGAACAAAATACTTCATCGATGTCCGTCCAGCGTCTCAAACCAAAAAGAAGTTAAGCATTCGAAAAAATGAAGCGCGGAAGCAAAATGAACGTCAAAGGCTTCCTGGGTATTCCATATCTAGCAAAGTCGCCCCATTCTGGTCTCATCCATATTTCCTTCATAAACGTTCTCGTCATGCCCTCCTCAAACTTCATCCGCCCTTTGCCGCAATGATGTCGGTGTCCGTTCAACACCGGGCAGACGCTTTGGGGACACCAACCCGATGTCTCGGAGCAGACAAGTAAAATATCAAGCCAAAACCATCTCCAAGAAAAACGAGTGTCAGTTGCGGATGAGGTCGCCAACCTAAGTCCAGAACGAGTGACAGCGGGGGATATGGACATCAATAGCCCCGCTCGAAGGCTCAGTCTGAGTTACTGTATGCTCAGACAAACCAAAAACACTTCCCGAACTCCCACCGTTCGTCCATCGTGCTAGCTTTTTCTAGGGCAGAGCGAGAAGTCACATCATGGTGAAAGAAAACAGATGAGCCCGGCAGCGCCTCGATGAAGTATAACCTTTCGTCTATCGGAGAAAGAATAAGAGCAATTGCTAGAAGCCAGACGAACCACCACATGGGTGGCTATTCTAATCATTGCCGGCTTGATGGTGCTCTCGGTCATGCCGCTGAAAGAAGAGGGCGAAAGATTCCGCTTTACGCCATGCAAAGTGATTTAAAAGATATTGGAGAAGTCGAAACAACAGGTGACAAGTCGCGGGGTATTATGTCGATGCAGTCCTCGTGTATCGTGCTTCCAGAGCCTCGTGCCAAAAGTCCTGAGATGGGCGTCGGTCTGTCATGCGCCCGGAGTGTCGTCACATCACACCGACGCAAAACAACTCAATCTCTCCGACCCCTTGGCTATACATGTTGCGAACTCCCTCGCGCCACTCGGAAATAGCGATCTGGATATCGTCGTCGCTCTCGATCATAACAAAGTCGCCATCTTCATCTCGGTACTGCAGTTTCAGATTGCCCTTACCAATACTGCTGCCAGTAAACCTCGCCAGTTTGGCGTCGATCCGGTCGATGAGACTTTGATAAGTGATGTTGAACTGGACGACGAGCGTGACATAGTTGCCACCGTCACAGTTTACCTTGACCTTCAACTGAGTTGGAAGAGGGAGGTCAGGCGTAGGAGGAACCATCATGTCCTGGCTCATGGGTATGCTCCTCGGGATATCGGAAGGTGCCAGTGGCGCAATACCGGGGGGCGGGGGGCCTGGTGGCGGTAGGTTAGCACCACTTCCAGGTGTGCCCTGTCGCGGGTAGACCGGCTGGGCTGGAAACTGCGCCATTGTTCCCCCAAACTGCTTTGTCCTCTGCGTCCCGGGGGAGCTCGTGTTTGTCCTGAGAGGGAGATCGTTCGCAGGGCTCCCCGTATTGCTCCTGGGAATGTTCGAATCATGCCGTGCGTGCGTCGGGTGAAGGTGTGGTGGGATCCCCGGCACGGCAGGGACAGACTGGCCATTCCGTCCGTTGGGCTGTCCATTTATATCCGGCGTACTGTAGCTCCTGCTCCGTTGTTGTTGGAGTTGCGCAGATGCTGAGTCCCTGGGCATGACCGGCATCGATGGCCCACGTGGATTCCGCCCATTCGCCGTTACCATACCGTAGGCATTAACTGGCGACGGCCCGTCCCTTGATGGCGCACGGGGCATTGCTGGAGCGGTGTACCTGTTGTTGTCCTCGGGGCCCCACATGGGTTGTGGTGTGGCGGCTTTGGGAAAGGGGTAGCCAGCCCCGGCGGGGAAGAAGCCACTGGTTGTGCTCGTCCGGCTCGACGCGGGTGACTCTGCGACAGGCGAAAAGTACGACTCTCCGCCTCGAGGGGTAGCCGATGGTTGCGGCATGCCCATGTTTTGAGTCTGGACGCTCAGAGGAGGCATCGGCGGTTGTGGGAGAGGGAAGCGGGGAGGCGGCGCTCGGGCAATGCTCGCCATAGACTGGTTACTGTCGCTTGTCGCTGAACGCTGCCGTAAGCTTGTGCTCGATGCATTACGCTGCATTGTTCCAGGTAACGAAGTCGCTGGACCTTGGAAGTACTGCGATTGCGCTGGACCGCCCAAAGGAGTTGGACCGCCCATTGGTGTATGGAATTGTTCTTCATCATCCTCGTCGGGTTCATCTTCCCCCGCGTATGGATTCTCTAACCCGGAATTCTGATTCGCTAACCAAGTGAAGTTCATGGCGGCCGGGTCCGGGTTCGGTTGCGTGGGAGCTGCGTTTTCTTTTCTCTGCTGGTCCAACCCCACCGCCCATTTCTTCATCATCTCCTCGTTCTGGAACTTGATCATGAAATTCTCGACGCCAGGATCGCCTTTCCACCAGATTTGAACCGTATACGAGCCTAGAGAGTCAGCCAATGCGCGGTAGCAGCAAATACTGGTGCATACCTGTCCTGGAGAGAGCTACAACATCCGTGACGTTGGTCATGAAGATCCGTCCCTTGAGCTGAAGCTTGGCACCTTTGCTGCGGGCCTTAGGCCCCGTCGATTTTGTCTTGTCCTTCTTATCCTTGCTCTTGTTGGGCGTAATTTCCTTGCAACATAGCAGTATGCACTCGAACAGATAGATCTCATACTAAACGACATATAAGTCAGCAAGAACACGTAAATGAGTACCTGCCAGATGCGCCTTGGAAGATGGATTCGCACAGGACCACCTACATCCTTCTCTTGGTCGGTCTTGCCGGTGACAACGGTATACACCCCGTGCAGCAATAGTTTTCCAAATTGGTCAACCCGGTGGTTCTTCCAGTCGTCAACCCTGCCTATGAGGTCTTCCAATGCCTCATCCAGAAGGTCCCGGTCGACAGCCTCATTGGCCTTTTGCAAAGCCCGCTCAGCAGCGCTGATACCAGCTGACAGGTCGGCCCTCGTAGCCTCGTCTTCACTTTTCTTCAACAAATCCTAAAAAAAAAAATTGACAGTTAGCGGCCGCTTCCCTTGTTGAGGGGCTTCCATCAACACGACATACCTTCAAAAGTAGCGGGTACTTCACCAAACGTTGCATGGGTTTGAGAAGGAAGCCATCGAGGGTGTTGAAATCGCACGCAACGGGGTGTTCGGCGGCCAAGATCTTGTCGAAAACCTGGCTCGCTAGTTGGGCCGCTTTCCTCTGGTTCGCGATGAAGGGTTGGTAGATGTTGAAGGACTCCTCGTTTGTTGAAAACGGACTGCCCCATTCCTGCCTTGCCTGTGGCATTGAGTTTGTGGTTTCTATCCTGATGAGGAATCGCCGCTGGAAATCGAGAATGGCGTTGATATTGAGAAAGATGTTGTGAACGACGTCGCCTGGGATGATACCCTTCTGTTCCAAAGTCTTCTTTAGGTCGTACAGATTCTCCAGATCTTGCACATACTTGCGCTCCGTATCTACCAGTTCCCGCACGACATAATCCCGATAGCTCATTTTCGAGCCCGGCTGCATCGTGTCATCTTCCGGGTATGGTTGCACCTTGTTATTGAGCAGCCCGCGCTTGTCGGCAAGATCTATCACGTAGTTGATGACAGCGATGACCTGAAAGCAGAGTCAGAATCACGCTCCTAGGTAGCCCGATGGACGGCGCATATAGTTCCCCATCCGTATTCAAGAGTTCTTACCTTTACGAATCCTGTCGTGTCGGATCCTGTAAGATCCTTGATCATGAACGATTCGGCTGGTGGGAGCTTGAGATCATTCAGACAAGCCTGATAGAACTTCATTATTGCAATCTTGGACAGTTTCTCCTCCGTGGCGTTGGGCATATCCTCCACTGCCAAACGCTTATCGGGCTCCAAAGCATTATAGATGACGAGAAGAGGGTGTCCGGTTCGCAAGAGCTTCCACACAGATTCGACAGGGCCGCCCTCATCTGGATCCTGGGACATTTGGTCGAGCTGTTTCGAGTATTCCTCGAAGCCCGGCACCTGGGCGAGTCGTTGCTTCAAGGACACGCATATTTGGTACAGCGACCGCGAAGCGTCGGCCCGTTGGTTTATGATGTTGCTATTCGCCACGACAGGCCCCGATGACGAAGTACCTATTTGAGAGTTTATCAGAGTGGCCGAGCTAGCGAGCGAGCTCAAAGAGGTGGTTGACGTGAATGCAGTCGAGCCCGACAGTTGGCTCGCCCGCGGCGCGCTCGTGACGCTCATGGTCGTTGTTCCGGCGACGCCGTCGGTCGATGCTGGGACGATGAGGGTTGTATTCGTTCAGAGAATGGGAGTATGCACAGCCAGGTCTCCATTCGCAGGGTGCAGTGGTGAGGACCAGTCCGCAAGGAGGGGTGCTGCGCACTCCCAGGCAAATGTCGAGGTTGAGCTACTCAATCGAGCGCATGCATGGAAACGTCAACAGCCGCTTCAGGCACGTTGCTCGAGGTCGCTGACAAAGTGCGATCAACCGATTCACCCGATCGTCGCTCTCGCTTGGGATAGTCGAGTATCCGAGTCAAGACGGAAATCAGCACTCGAATCTTGCTAGTCGGTGTCCGTCTGTCACCGGCGAAAGCGACTGTAGCGGTCGCACTCGGAGCTTTGCGTCGTTCAAGCGGCGCGACGAACTCGATCTCGGGTCGGCGTTGTGGTCGATGAAGCGCCCGCGTTGTGGTATTTCGTCTTTCTTCGTCTCGGGTGCGGTCCTTCCTTGCTGCCTTCTCCCTCGGTGACTCGGCTTCTGGGTCGGGTCTTTTGTCGTGCCCTGTCGCTGTTGAACGCTCTGCTCTTTTTGCAGCGACGGTATTAAAATTCCAGAGAGCGAACCATACGTTTCCGTGATCCGCGCGCAGAGTCGATGTCGAGATGTGGTATGAAACGGGGTGGTCGTGGCGAGAGACCGCTCTCGGAGATGGTTGGTTGGTGCGCAGGGAGCAGGCAGACAGGTCGGTTTGGGTTGAGGGGGCTCCTTGGTGCGGGTTTCTGGGAAGAAAATGGGGGCCAAAAAAGCGCCGCGGCGGCAAACGGCTGAGGTTGGTGTGGCTTTTGCCGGCTTCTCGTTGGCGGTCCAGCACCGAAACAGGTCACTCAGAGGGGCAGGAAACGAGTCGGGTGACTTCAGAGCCCGCTCGACCTATGCCCTTGGAGGCTCCCACAGCCAATGATGGATCCAGACTTCAATATGGCAATCGGCATCATTCAGACATTCTATTCGACGCTGCCACGGTAGCCAGCAGGAGTACGGATGCAATGTGTCGAATGCGTTAGGGAAGCCGCATCAATTGCGCGGTTCCGCCGGGCTGGGCTGCGTTTCGCGGGTGTTGTAGGTTAGGTAGGAAGAAGTTCCGCCTCTGTTGGGCGGGCTTGCAGGACTGGGCTTGTTGGAAGCATTTGGAAGCCTTGTGCGTCCAGAACTACTGCTGTGGCGTGGAACACACCGCCTTACCTATCGAGTTCGAGGCGGAATTCCCTGCACGCATGCAGGAGCGGGAGACGGGATCTCGACGAGTGCCCGCAGCACTTGATCGGCCGTCCTTAGCTACCTTCGCGGCGGACCGCCTCTCTCGGCTGGGCTCAATAACAACAATCCCAAGCCACAGCCGCGCTGGACTCTTTTGTGTGTTTGCTCAGTCCGCCGCACTTTCCCGACCGGCTGCCAGTGCTGAGAACAATTTGTCCATTCCAGAGGTCCTTCACCATCAACAAGTACCCCTCTTTTGGCATGATTGTGGAAGGGCCATGTTGTTTCATAATCTCGCACGGTTCAAAAGACGCTAATCCCTTCTAGGGTCACTCCTTGGCTGCGGTATCTCCCATATCAATGATTTTGCCGAGAGCTTCAGGTTGGAGATCAGAATTCCCCTCGTAGAAGCCAAACTCCAACGTTCGTTTCTGTCGTTAGAACGTCTTGAGTTTCCAATCAGTTGGTCTGTACTGTTCTGGCTCTGACAGGCCCTTTATAGCAGACGCCCGGTCATATTGCAATGATAACTAGACAACGGAAACATGAAGGAGTCCCGGGAATTGCGGGTTGTGGTGTTGTTCTCGGCGGAGGTGAGTCTTTGTTGATGGTAGGCCGTCCGCCTTCGCTGGGAAGCGGTAGCGGGCAAGGAAGGCCTGCACGGCCTGCGTTGGCAGACACGGATACACCTCGCCATCTGAGGCGAGTGTTCCATTTGACGTTACTATTCTTCGTTCATTGGACCCTGGCCGGGAACCTGCGGCCATTTATTGCCGCATATCGTCATCCCCATGCACAGCAAGCATATTAAGAAAGGTAGTTATTTAGCTGCCGTTCGCTTGAAGACGGTCGAGGACGGGTAAAAGGAGCTTTCAGTGTTGCGAAACCACTTGCCCCACCATGAGTTTTAAGGTTTGAAACCGCGAGCTTATCGATCGAGTGGGGCCCGAAGTGGACCGTGAAGTAGCGAAGAACCAGGAGGCTTGAGAGAAGAATAGAACCGTCACCGACAACAATCCTGCAACATCTCATCCGTTGCTGACACACAGATACGCCTTTGTCCCGGTTCTTATTCCACATTGCGTGGGACAGTAATAGCACGATAGCCAAAGAAGGTCAGAACCTTCATTGTGGATTCGGAGAGAGCTGACGTTCCCTCTCAGTACGTCTCTTTTGTCTCGCTCCGTGCCGTGATGAGGATGAGCCCTTGGCAAACCTAGCTGCAGGAAATCTAACCATGACATGGACGAGCAGTGATCCGTTTCCGTTCTCATCCTCGCGCTCTAGTGCACACTAGGCTGTCCAAATCTACCCTCCATGCAGATCCAGAACTTGAGCATCAAAACACAGGCGAATGTATTGCAGATCACTGCCCTGGGTGTCTTACATAATCACCAAACGACAAGGTTCTTTTGTGGTAGAGGCTAAACTTCCAATTGGCAACTGGATTAGGAAGATGGAAATAAATACGTTGCAAATTTGCAAAACCATGCAACGCCATTACTAAATTCCACGTCCAACATTCACAATTTTCCTGAACTGTCGGCAACGTAACCGACGTGCCCCCGGACCGCTGGAGGTCTGGGGTCCGCCAAGAGCCAAAAATGAGCAGCGCCAGAATGACAGCTGCCTAGCGCAAAGCAGGAGCCAACCACGCTGCCCGCCGCGGAAGAGAAAAAAAAACAATAATGCCGAAGAAGTGCAGGGAAATCTACATGGATACTATGGTAGGTCCGAATTCGACATTTCTGAACCCATCTTTTCATCTGACCTGGCTGATGAGGGGCCGGCATTTCGAGCCTGAGGTCAGCGTCTAGTCTTGGCCAGACCCCACGGAGGATCCCGTGTGTCTTGCGTCACACCAATCACAACAAACAATAACCCCCCGCCCCGTGCTGAAGGCAGCCACCCCCCCGGTCTGCCATCCGGCACCGCCCTGTTTCTTGGTCAGCCTTTGCGCTTCCTTCTGCTTTCCACATCCCTGGACGCGGACCGCGCCATCGCAAAAAAGCAGCTAACTCGCCATCTCCCCAGCAGCACACGACAGCACTCCCGGTTCTGCTTGTCTCCAGCCTCCCGGAAAACCATGGCCGGCTTCGCTGCCCAGCCCGACGAAGGCTACTCGGAAGACCCCTTGAACGCGCTCTCTGCCTCAGCCTCGTTTTCCTTCAAGAACCGGGAGGACGCCGTGTTGGCGCTGGCATCAGTACGGTCGGGCGAATTTCCGGCATGGTTGACACAGCATATTTCCAATCTATCCATGTCCCGTAAAACCGGTATGTCTTTTGCCCGCCTCCTCGGGTGGCCGCATTCACCATTGATGATATCGCTCGCTTCCATCCTGCGCGCTTGGTACTGACATCTTCACCCTCTTGACAGAGCTCACCATGGCCATCCTCCATGACCTGCCCACGAGCGTAATATCGCAGATTGTCGAGCAGTTGAATCCCCGCCTCTATATCGACTTTATTCGCTACCTTCCGCCCGAAGTCTGCCTCAAGATTCTAGGCTACCTAGACCCTTGGTCGCTCATCAGTGTCGCCAGATCTTGCCGAGCATGGTACGAGCTGGCCTTGGATTGGAAACTGTGGCAGCAGCTCTACTATATGGAGGGCTGGAAAGCGAGAGAAGGCGAGATCGATGGATGGGAACAAAAGATCAACGAAACGCAGACCCCAATCCAGCCCCCACCTCATACGTATCAGTCCAATGAGGACGGCCATACCCACAAGAAACGCGCCCTCGCTGCGATACATAATGGCGACGCCGATGCCGACACAATGATGGAAGATGCGGGCACCGCAAGCAAGCTCGAGCCCATGGACACCGAAATGACCGGATCCAGCATCTTTGGTAATCCTGGCGCGTCATTTGGTAAGACCAACATCGTGCGGCCCGCCAACGATCAGGGACCTGAGGATGGACACAAGAGCCTCGACAAGGGAAAGGGTAAAGAAACCTCGATCGAACCGGCCACGCCTGTGCATTACAAAGATGAGCTGTTCCACAAACCCGGCCCATCATCGGGCTTGCCGCAGGCAGCCCTCTGGATGTTCGACGGAGCAAATAAGCGCTTCAAGCTCAACTGGAGATACATGTACACGCTGCGGCGCCGTCTGGAGTCGAACTGGGAGCTGGGAAAATTCACAAACTTCCAGCTGCCTCATCCAGATCATCCCGAAGAGGGGCACGGGGAGTGCATCTACAGCCTGCAGTTCAACGATCAATATCTTGTCAGCGGGAGCCGCGACCGCTCGTTGAAGATTTGGGATTTGGAGACGCGGCGTTGTCTTCGGACGCTCGCTAAACATCGGGGTTCCGTCCTTTGTCTGCAATTTGATTCGGACCCGGAGGAAGACATTGTCGTTTCGGGCAGCTCTGACTCTGATGTTATAATCTGGAGATTCTCAACTGGAACGGAGATCCAGACTCTCCGCCACGCCCACAGAGAGTCGGTGTTAAACGTGAAATTCGACAAGCGCATCCTGGTGACGTGCTCTAAAGACAAAACCATCAAGATCTTCAATCGCAAACCTCTTCGACATGGTGATCTCGGGTATCAAGAGGTAGACCCAGTACCTGTCAACCTGAGGAGCTACGGCTACTCACTCAACTATAGCCCCGACGATTTGCCCCAGACGCCGCCTTGGACAATGATTGGCGTCCTGGAAGGTCACAGTGCAGCGGTCAACGCTGTGCAGATCCATGGCAGGGAGGTTGTCTCAGCCAGCGGTGACCGCCACATCAAGGTGTGGGACTGGCCAACCCAGTCTTGCACACGCACAATCGTTGGGCACACTAAGGGAATCGCCTGCGTCCAATACGACGGCCGACGCATCGTTAGCGGGAGTAGCGATAACGAGGTGAAGGTCTTCGACCGACAGACAGGCCTCGAGGTTGCGAGTCTTCGCTCCCATTCTAACCTAGTGAGGACGGTTCAAGCCGGCTTTGGGGACCTGCCTTATAGCGCCGAAGACGACGCAGCCGAGGCGAAAAAGGTCGATGCCGAGTACTTCAAGGCGGTGGAGTCGGGTCGTCTAGCAGAGCAAGATCGTCCGCGTCCAAAAGGTCGCCGGCTAGGTAACGCCGGCTCTAAGAGACCGGAAGACATATGCGCATACGGTGCAAAGCTACCACCTGGCGGCGGCGGAGGCAAATACGGCCGCATCATCAGCGGAAGCTACGATACCAGCATCATCATTTGGCGTAGAGACAAGGAGGGAATTTGGAAGGACCAGCACCACCTTAAGCAGGAGGAAGCCGCCGGGGCCGCATTTCGCAGGGAGCGAACACAAAGGGGTACATCCCACAGCCCAGGAGAGATCCCACTGCACCCTGCAATGCGCGATTGGGCACATGTTGGGGGGGCCATACCACCCACGGGCGCAGGGGCAACTGCCGGGGAGCCATCGTCAGCTCTCTCGAACACCTCCCCGCGGAATCAGTCTACAGGAGCACCTCCGACAACCCTAACCACCACTCGGCCCAACGTAGCGCCGCCAAATCCTGCTCTCCTTCAGATAACGCACACGGATACCCAGGGGCAGGCAGGGCTCACACCTCAGGCTGTTCAGCATTTACATCAGATCATCGATCGCGCCGTCCAGCTTGGGCAGCAGGCCCTTACCCAAGCCCTTGTCACGCACCAACCTATTCTCACGCAGCGCGCATACGTTGAAGCAGCCATCGACCGTCAGCCAAACCCCGTCATCAGGAGCCAGCTCCGGCAAGCATTTTCGGCTGCGCTCATTAGAGCGCAGTTCGAGCAGGCCAGGCAGAGGCGCGAAGCAATGCGGAACCAGGAGGCCGCGATGTCGTCAGGGTCGGGCAGCTCAACGGCCCAGGGGCAAGCACAATCCGTCGCTGCAGCGGGCAGCCGATCAGCAACAGGCTCTCGTCAAGCACCACAAGCCACGACGGCGCAGATGGCTGCTACCGCCGCTGCCGCGGCGGCGCACCAGGCGCATGCTCAACTCAACGCCCCGTCTCACGGGGTGCACTTGCATCAGGTACCCGATCTTCATTTTTTCCAACCTACCCAAGCCCCTACCCAGCATCGTCTGCATGTCGCACACCCACCCGTCGAGGCTCACAACGCCGCTAATCCCGCGCGCGTGTTCAAGCTCCAATACGATGTCCGCCGCATCATTTGTTGCAGCCAAACCAGCGTCATTGTTGGCTGGGATTTCTGCAACGATGATCCGGAGCTGCAGGAAGCCAGCCGCTTCTTTGGCCATGTTCAGTAAAGATGTTTTCGGGAAATTGGAGTGTGGTAAACTAGGAGGATGGATTGTTGCTTTAGGCATGCCCGCCGGCCAATACCTCGGCCAAACGGCGGGATGGAACATCGCATGGACGGAGTTTAGCGACGGAGCTGGCAGATCGGATTACTTACGAATCACGAAATGGAAAGTGTTGTATAGTATGGGCCCCCTCTCGGAGGTTAATGTGTAGATGTAGATAACTTGACGGACCCTGCCGAAGCATAGTAAAGCTAACGCCGTTGCACCACTGTACCTCCCCTCTTCTCAGAACATGCAATCATTGATTCGCCTGTTTACACCGAAACAGGACCTGTATTCACCCCGCAGCCTCCTTAACCTTGCCCGCGGCACTTGGTGCCTCGTCAATAAAGTCGGGCACCTCATCCTGCATGAAGCTGGGAATGCCCTCGGCGCCACCGAATTCGCGCTCCAGCTCGACTTCTTGGCCGAGCGCCTCGAGCTCAGCATCTAGTTCCGCTTCGTCAACATCTTCCGGCACGTCGTAGCTGCGCGCAAGGCTCTCCTGGATCTCGTTGCCGACGTCGAGCAGATCGGCCATCTCGTCCTGCAGCCGCTCGATCTTGTCGATGTCGACCTTTCCGTACTCCTTTTTCAGCGCCTTGTTGGTGCTCTTTAGCGCATCGATAGTCACCATTGTATTCTTAAGGTTGTCCTGCATCGTCTGTGCCTGCTCCATGTTCCACACCTGCGACTGCAGCTGGTCGCGCTGCGCTTCGTACTGCTTCCGTCGCTGCAGGACCTTAAGCGCTTTCTGCTTGAGCGCCGTCTTGCCGGGCCCGTCGCGCATCTTGGAGAGCTTGGTCTGGTAGCCGGTCAGCTCGGCGTTGATTGCGGCGAGCTTGACGTCGATGGAGGAGACGCGCGTGTCGATGTTGGAGATGGCTGAGTTGAGCGTCGCTTTCGGCGCCTTGGGCGCCGACGAGCCGAAGAGGCGGTTCATCTTCGGTTTCTTCGGTGCGGATGGATCGGTATTTGTCTCGGATCCGGAGGATCGGTGTCGAGATGGGCAGTGTCGGGCTGGGGAACTTTAAGACTCGCGCGATGCGCTCGAATTTCGTGTTGCCTGGTTGGGGATGGTGACGAAGCGCCCCTCGAAATGCGATAAGGCTGGATTGTGGAGGTGGGCGGGGCAGCCAAGGCCAGGGTTCCTTCGCGACCCTGGCCATTCAGAGAGTTGGCCCAGCACAGGCTTGCGTCAAGCCCCCGCTTTCATCATAAAATGCAGCTACCGGCAGTGATGGTCAGTCACAGTCCGTTGACATGTCAACGAGACCACCATGGAACACAAGTCAGAAAAAAGATCCGAGGGCACACAATGAAGCTTGGCATCTTGCCTTCGAACGTTGAAAAAGCATTGGCAACGTCCATCACCAACAGCAGCACCCTGATGACAAATGTGATCCAGACGTGGCAGGCGGCAGACCGTCCAGGGCATTTATCGTGCATTGGCGCCAGGTGGTCGGTGTTATGAGGAGACCGAAGGCCGCGATGTGCCTTTCCTTTGCTGTCAAAGCTGGTCCTTTCTAGCCAAAACCCTCCAAATCATTTCCGAGCTGATTGATAAGGAAATCTGGACAGCCGCCGAGCCTCCTGGTATTAATTGGACGAAGTCGTAGCGGTATTTTCTGTGATTCAGCACATTTTTACCTGGCTCTGTACTTTGACGTTATCGGGATCAAGTCGCTTGCATCATCGGCACTCACGCGCTCCTCGCCATCATCAACTCACACATCCATCCCCGCCTCTTCATAACGGTCAACACTCAACATGGCCTCCAAAAACATCCTAGTTGTTGGCGCTACCGGGCAGCAGGGCGGCGCCACTGTCAGGGCGCTGCTGGAGCTCCAGAAAAGCAATCCACCAATTCACATCCTTGGCCTGACGCGCGACGCCTCATCCGCAAAGGCAAAGACACTCGTCGAGGCGCACAAAGGCGTTGTTGATCTCGTCCAGGGCGACGCCACCAACCCCAAGCCCATCTTTGCGTCGCAGCGCCGGGGATCCATCGACGCGCTCTTCGTCGTCACTACGCCCGGCAAAGTGCCCGAGGAGCAGCAGGCCATTCCGCTCATCGACGCCGCCGTCGAGCACGGCGTGAAGCACATCGTCTTCTCGTCCGTCGAGCGCGGCGGCGACGAGAAGAGCTGGACCAACCCCACCAACATCAAGCATTTCGCCGAGAAGCACAACATCGAGATCCACCTCCGCGACAAGGCCAAGAAGGAAGCTGGCAAATTCACATGGACCATCGTCCGCCCAGTCGCCTTCATGGACAACTGGGACGCTTTCGGCTCTATGATGGGCGCCCTTCTCGCCGCATCTCTCCGGCCCGACCAGAAACTGCAGCTTGTGAGCGTCCGCGACATTGGCAAGTTCTCTGCTGCCGCTCTGACCGACCCGGCCAAGTGGTCTGGCAGGGCTTTTGGCCTGGCGGGTGATGAGCTTACGCTGGATGAGCAGAAGGAGGTGTTCAAGAAGGTCACCGGCAGTAATCTACCCCAGACATATACGTTTTTGGGCAAGGGGTTGATGTGGGGTGTCAAGGAGATGGGCGCCATGTTCAGGTGGTTTGGAACTGATGGCTACGGTGCTGACATTGCCGCAAGAAGGAAGGAGATACCCACCCAGACCTTTGAGGACTGGCTGAAGGATGGCAGCAAGAAATACAAGCCCAAGGCCTAGAACTAAACCGTTCTGGCGTGTTCTTTTCCATAATTATGGTCGCTTTTGCCACTCTATGTCGTACATTGAGGCACGCAGTGCATCTAATACCCTACTCGTACCACAACACTCACTTTGCATTGTCGTCTGCTTTGTTGCCTACCTGTGCTTCCCTCTCATTCACATCACCCCCAGTGTATGGATTCTCGCCGGCCTTTATCGATGCGAAGCGTTGTGTACCAATCACCCATTCAGGCGACCTCCTTTATGCCCGTCTATCCCAACTCTCCCTGCTGTGCGATCTTTTGCGCCATGTACTTTATACCATATTCGATGTGTTCATCCTGCACAAACCGCCTCTTACGTGTTGAGCCCCCGTCCCCTCTTTCACTCTCCCCAGAACATGTCAAGTCAGACAGCGAGCCTTGTCAGTTGCTCCAAGGGGTCTTCAGAAACTGCCGAAGATATCCCCTCTCCCTGCCAGAAAGACGTGTGCAATATGCTTGCCTGTTTGGTGAGCCCTCAAAGCAAATTTTCCCAGCAATCGGCCAGTAAGTCTACCTACGCCAACTCCCCTCCCGGCTGAAAGTCTGAAGTAGTTACCCGCTTTGTGTTGGTGCTTTGTCCTTCCAGTTAATATATACTTTCAGCTCTTTGGGTGCCCTGGAGTGCAAGACCTCTGGTTGGGGAAGGGAGTGTTATTTTCTTCCCTGCCGGCTCCAGATCTCAGGGCAGGTTTCCAGCATCTAGACTATGACTCGGAAGCTGGACCTCGTTGCTTCTTTCTCGCCTATAACTGCAGTGTACTGTGTTGTTGAATCAAGTGGCCGAAATCATAACTCTTCGCACACATCGTACATCAGGGACGTTGTCAGGCGGTGATCTTCCATGCTAGGGGCACGGGAGACGATGTTCAGTACCGTTAGCTCTGGGAAGTTCATGGGATTGGCTTGTAAGGGGAGTCGCCCTAAAACGCTCCATCTTTCTCGCATCACTCCACCTAGTCTCCTAGCTTGAACAGCTTAGTTCCTCTATGTCCCGTCTAACTCTCCTGGAACAGGAATAAAAGTGTCACAGACCGTAAGTAGAGTTCAAGTAGATAATCAATTACTTTAATCGGCGTATTATTGGATATCCTCCGGCATCTGAGGGATCTACTGGGGAGTGAGGTCTCCCGTCTTAGATGGCAAGAGGAGTGCTACTTCTCAGGAACGGGTGGGTGCTCTCGGGGAACATACCTAGGTGCGAGACAGAACATCATTCAGGCAAGGCATAATCGCGATAGAGCCGTCAACCAGTGAGGCGCCTAGACATGGTGAGCTACATGCAATGCAAGGAGTTAACTAATTACAAGTTTTAAAAAAAGGTGCAGATGTCTAGTTCGTATTATTCCGTTTCCTGGACATGTGTGATTCATGAGAGAGACAAGGCGGGCAACATTGTTTGATTCCCGGGTAAATATCAAGCTTCTCGCTGGAGAAACTGCCTCCATGGCAAACCCGGGGCCAGCAGTCCATGGGGATATGAATACCGGGAAGAAGGTTTGGTGAAGCCTTTCGGCACCACACTCCTACGGAGCCTTTTCATCTTGCCAGCATTGCTTACCATCGACATTCTTCCACAAACTATGGACATCAGTAATATCTCCCTAGGTATATATGCCTAACACAAACATATTGCACCAGAGCAGCCTCCTAACTATAATTCAAGGTAAGCATTGTGCTCAGCATTCCAACTCCACTGCCCCCCTTTGGCCTACGGGTGCAGCCAGCTCCTGCGGTTGCCTCGATTACAACATCCCAAGATCCTCGGCGAAGGCCTACGTCGAATTATTCCGATCGAACTCAGCCATTGGACTTAACCCGGCAGACACATACCAGGTACCCGCAATATTGATCAACAACCTATGCATCCGTTGATGGTTTGGTCTCTTGATAGGTAATTTCGAGCCCGGTACGCTGACCGCCGCAACCTTCAGTAACGCACAAGGTGCCACAAAAACGAACCGTCATATCGAATTTAACAAGCAAGGAGAAACGCGCAGATACAATGGTCGTAACGACGATGTTAGCCATACGACATTGGCTCGACACTCTCAGCGCTAGCTACATGGCCTACCTGGTTCAACGAGGTGCTCGCCATGGATACTGAAACACTTTAGCAGCTGCCCTCGATCCGTGAGAAAGGGGGCTTGGCTAGGTTCGCCGTGCGTGCTGACATATCCTCATGGCCGGCCAATCCAACAGAAACGCTCGTAGCACGAGAGACCGGGGTGTGGCCGTGTGCGCACTGTGCGGCATGCCGTCAGCTGGAGCACCCCCGTCCTCGTCATGGATTCGTCATTGCACAGTATTGTGCGCGTATTCGCCGACGGACATAGAGGCCGCGCTGCAACGTCCTGTCGACGGCGAGAGGCGGAAATGACTCCGTTATGCAACGCCACGATACAGCGACACCAACAGGATACCTAGAAATAGCAACTTTGCTAGTTCAGGGCGTCCAGCACGGATCAACTACCGGTGAACGACAACCGGTACAAATTATCGTGTGTTTTCCGCCACCGGTCAGCAACCCTCCCTAGCCGGGCTTGACCGATGTGCCCTTCGAGTCAGGTCTTTGAAACCCGCCCACCGCCCAGCCCGGCCCAACAAATCAAAGTCACGGTTATTGCCCACTTTGGCGGCGAACTTGCGGGATCTAGCAAATGTTAGCCTGCAGATAGTTCGGGCTAGTTGCCGGGCTCAAGACCTGGGGCGTTCAAGACCCAACATCTGGAAGCTTCGCCACGGGCTTCTAGGTAGGGTAGGCGAGAACACCACCAGCGTACCTCCTCACGTCGTCTTGACGCCCGTCGTCAATCCCGCAGGATCAGACTTACGTTACTTTATCAAGCAATTCCCAGGGCTGTGGTTCGGCCGTCCACACAGTCATCAATACACGCACACGCCACCTCCTCTTCATGACAGACAGTCCTACGCAGTGTAGCTGGAAAGCGCTCAAGCCTTCCCTCGCCCTCCCGATTGGTCCACGAGAAGACGGTGTGAAGAGGTGTGCTCGAAAAAGGACCGGATGAGTGTAGACACGGGATCCAGCGCCGTACCTGATTCGCGACACCGACCGAGAGACTTTTCCGCCGTCCTTCCGTTCGTCAGAACGCTTTGAGCCTCTCTTTCGCAGGTACACCATGTCAGCACCCAATCTACCATTGCCTGCCGCAACGTCTTGTGTGCCGAAAGCCGAAGATACCGGCAAAAGGGGATGCGGCAAAGATGAGTTCGTGATGTACATCGTCTCTCGGACTCCCACGATCACTCGGTTGCTTCAGGCGGTGTGGCGAGCGGCTCGTCTGAAGGCTAAGCAACAGCGTATGGGGTAATTAGCCATTCGTCCGACCAAACATCGGAGTTGTCGCACATATGGGGATATCCTAAAGTTCAAGTTGTATGAAACAGATGACCCTATGCCGTCGTTACCTAGGAACGAATATCCGGAGGGCTCGGTCGGCCGCCTCATCACTGTTGGGTTTGGCTTCCTACGACATGATTTACTGGTATTTGAGAGTATTGGTGAGCAGAACTGAATAATTGTCGCTATACTCCTCTTGGGATTGAAAAATCACAAGCCCAGGCTTCTCCGATGACGTTGCACATGGGAAATGGTCAAGTGCCGAGGAAGCCTAGCATTCTTCCGACACCAACTATGCAGATGCCGTTTGGTCAAGGTGATGTGATAATAACCATGTGCAAGGCGCAGATGCCAATTTGAATCCCAGATGATGCAGCCAAGCTCCTTCAAGTAGTTAATACCTTGTGGGAGTCGCGCGACCATGTCCTCGCTTGTTGTTTGTATCAAACTTGAAACGCTGTAATGTCACGACGGGTTTCCCGACACTAGTAGCCACACACTAGCTTGCAACAAGGCACAGAGCCGAGAAGCTCGGAGAAAGAAGGTCATGAACCTTCTCATCCAACTCATGCGCTATGGAGAGGTGGCCGCCGTTGAAACGGCCCGGCTAGCGAGCCGCAAGAGATGCAACCGTTTGGTTTTCTTGCACCACTATCGCCGCCGTGGTGGTCTGCGATAGCGCCGTGGACCTGCGTAAGCGAGCCGCATGAAACGATATCATATATACATGTGCTCGCATATCCCCATCGAGCAGCTCGATCCGCTGCAAGGGAATGGCAGTAAACAATTTCTGAGCCGCTTGTTAGTGATGCTATCCTGACGCGGGTCGGTGGCGCGACGGAACGGGGGGGTGACAATGGTACTTCGTACACCCACGCGGATCAGATGTGAAAGATGGGGGAGATGGCTTCGGGAGGCCGGTAGCCCCTCGGGTACATCAGGACCCAAAGGGGTTAATACCTATGTCACCCCGCCTCTCGGCCCTCCTCCCGCTTCGGAGCACCAAGACCATCAATTGGATGCCGTCGTGGCTTCCCTTACCCTCTCCCTCAACTTCACATGGCTCCCTCCCCCGACACTTTGGCCCATCACTGCAGCCAGAGGAGCACGATTGGATGCAGGGGAGTGGTGGAGAGTCCAGCTTTTCCATGCAGCGGCCGCGAGGGGCAGCAAGATAACGGCCAAACGATACGGACGTAGTCGTCCCCGGCTCGCCGGCGTCTTTGCGGTGAGTGTCTTGGCGCCGTTGTTGTGACTGGATCCTCGGGTCGAGCAGCCAAGCCGATAACTAAGGCCGCGACCCTGCTGGCGGTGGGATTGCTAACCTTGCGTTCCTTCAGATTGGGAGTCTGTCTCGCCGCTCATCATCGGGTTCCCATGCTAAATTGTCGGACCCCAGACGGGCCCCCAAGGAGCCCTTGCCATGGACCTGGAAAGGTTTAGCAACACAGCCCGTTGCCATGGGACTGGCGCTCTTCCTCCTTGCGTGCTTCTGTCCTGGTCGGCGTCAACTTCCGGGCTAATTGTCACGGATTGGGCTAATTCCAGCCCTGGAAACCAGACAAGCGCAATACAGCCGGCTCAACGGGGACAGAGTGCTGGTTGGTAGGCTCGGTAGGTCAGTCATTCGGCCCGCCGGCGTGTTATGTTGATCAGAACGCTGCGGCGTTGCTGAAGAAAGCGGGGAATATGACCCGTCACAAACTTGCCTCGCCCGTAGCCCCAGAAACCCAATCAGGTCCGTCGAATGTGGGCCCGTTTGACGATTGGGAAACGCTAATGCAGACTCGAATCGACCCAGCCTCACAGCAGCTACACAGTAGATACCACGCTGCTTTTTATTGTCTGGGGACCGGCGTCCGGTTGTCTCCAGTGTCCTTGCCTTGCCTGCGTTTCGCAGTGCGAATCGCACATCAACCTCATCCATGATGGGCCAGACCCAGGAGCCGACACTTCGCTTGTTCACCACGTTTCGTTACTATCTCTGCGGTATCGCAAATAAGCAGGCAGGATAGCGGATGCCGTTGAAGCGTGGTGTTACGCACAGGGCCTGTGTTGATCGCATCATTCCCACCACGGCCTAATCCGTACCTATCATCCAGTCGGCGCGCTCCCTGCTCTGTCTTCGACAGGGAATAGACAGGGAGGGTGCGCGCGCAGCGGTCTTGCCCAGTCGCGCTGCGGCAGTCGGCAGAAAGATTGATAGGCCTCAAGAGTTGGCGCTGCTTTGAACCAGACCAACCGCGCCACATTGCGTTTCCGTCAACGCATGCAGACGGCTGGGCAAGTGAGGACGCCGCGGATGCTTGGTGAGCGTCGGCTATTCCAGAGCAGGTAACGTGTGATGTCCGTGAGGCACCCCTGATACGACTGCAGTTAGACAATAAACACCAAATGGGAATCGCTCCCCACTCTGCCAAACCAGCGATTCAGGACAGTCTTGAATCGAGGCGATTGTCCTCCTTGGTCTCCGTGGCGAGGGAGCGCGAATATGCCGGCCAGTCTGCGGCCGTTCCAGACGGGGATGCTGATACCAGACCTTCAGGGTTACACGTATACTTTGGAGGTTACCCGGCCTGTCGGGGCGTCATCTCGTCACTGGCTGCTCCCGCCCCCGCCCGCCCCCATCTTCAAGGCGAATCTCCATTGTAGAGCAGTTCTTGCCGGGGTGGCGTGCGGTCGGCGCAGCCAGGCAGGGTAACAGAAGCCGTCTTGCTTCTTCAGAATTCTGTTGGCCTCCGGAAATCCGCTGCGAACACGGAGCAGCTGGCGAAAACAATCGTTGGGTTAGGGGTTCCCCGCAGATGGCAGGGGGTAACCGGCGTCGGCGGTGAGCGGTAGCGGTTGTGCCGTCCAGCCCTGCTGACTCGAGGCGGCTTGCAAGCTAATCCGTAGGTAATTTACATACGCATTCGATGCAGCTGGGATGCTGGTGATTGAGAATTCGGGTCCCTGTGAGAGCAGCAGGGTCTCGCTGCGCTATACGCAAGAGGGAAGTCAGCGCGTTCCAGTGGCGAGTGACCCAGCAACTACGCAGTGCGGATACGGGTGCTGTCATTGGAGCGCCAACCCCTGGGGCCGGTTGATGAAATGCACGCCACATGGGCACGACAGCTTTGCGCATTTGCTGATCGCGCCATGATGATCAAAAGAGAAATATCTTCCAGGATGAGACCACAAACACCCAGTTCACCGGATTTGTCTCTAACCGACTGATTTGACATGAGCCAGATTCACTGCATGTGAACTGCAGAACCCTCAACTTGCTGGGTCGACAAGTTGTAGCACTGGAATCGAGCTGAAAGCTCACTGTAAATTCCATCGTGGGGACTGGGCAGTGGGAATCCATGTCTGGGGTAGCATTGACCAGGACCCTTGGAATCCCTTAGCAACGAGCCGCAAGGTCAAGAACAGCCACCTCAGCCAGAAGGTCGCGTCGCGTTACGAGCACGATTGGTTGTGCCTTGGCCACTATTCGTGGCAGGATAGGAATGATGCATTCGAAGGATGTCCCAGAGCGAGCAGTCGGGAGAGCGAAGAACGATCGCGCTAGTGCAATGAGTCTCTGCTTCACGATCCATCAGGAGCGGCGAAATAAGATACGGAGGTGACCACGTTCCTGGGCGCCGCTAATCCGTGACACCAAGGGCACGGATTTGGGACAGGGGCTGACACTGGGAGCTGACCAGCTGGTAATAGTGGGCCTGGTAGCCGCCGTTTGTGTCGAGACGACCGCTGGTGACATTGATGTGTTCACCTGGGAGCAGTTGGAAAGAAATGTGCCCAGGGATCATCTGGATGGGCCGGGGAGAGGGCGACGCGCTCCTTCCGCGACGTCTAGGGTTGTGGGGTGACTTTGACAGAATGGGATTTATTTGGCAGATGGTGGAGATCATGGTGCAGCCTCAGTGCCGGAGCAGGCTCCGGGGAGAGTCCACGGTGAGAGGTTGAGAGTCCGGCCAGTAGCCATGTGCTGACCGTCTCCCTCACTCACAAAAAGCAACGTGAAGAAGATAGCGGTCGACGAGCGCTCCCAACCCAGCCAGCCTCGAAGTACGACGTTCTCGGCAACACTCCACGGGAAAGAGTCGACCATGCAATCACACAAATTGTGAAAAGCAACATGGCGGATGCTTGAAGGGGCCCGGGTTGCGAATGGTATTGGTGTGGGATCTAAAGGCGCTTTCTCGTCCTCTCGTCGCGTTGGCTGTCTTGCGCATTGGGCCACATTTGCAGAAGCATGCCTGCGAAAGGATCGAGGGCCTAACCGTCAATCCTGCAATTGGACGAACAAGCGGACGGTATCTGGAAGGAGATCAAGGTTGTGAAAGGACCCCAAACCGGCCCCTGGCCTCTTGAAATAATCTCACGAGCAGGAGCCCGAGAGAGAGATAGGGGCGCACGAGATGTCGTATCAGGAAAGGAAGGTGATAGGCGTCGCGACATGGATGTCGATGTTGAGGCCGAAGCCGTTGTGAGCCACGCTACTGGTGTTCTGGTGTTCTGGAATCGGGCGGGAGGCCACCTGAACGAGGACATGAGGGAGTCCAAGGTGGACGCCTGAAGCACACTGGCCGTTGGCGTTGGTGTGGAACTGGCGAACAGCGCCCCCCTATAAACGGCCAGTCCCTACAAAGCCCACCAGCCTAGTGCGTGTTAGTGGACGTCTGAGCGCTTTTCACTCGTTCTCCGTTCTGTTCGGCATTCGGGGATTGTGGTTTCTGGTTGGGAGCGAGCATCTCCACATCTCTGGGTCTTGCCGCTCAAGTGGGAGATGTTAGAGATGCGGGTTATCGAAGAGCCGTTCGTAAAAAGCGATTCAGATGGACCCCCATAGCAATGTCATCCTGGTATCCAGATTGCATGTCGATATCCACAGGGGGAGCCCTCGGTTTGGCAGGGTCGCAAAAGGGCAAGCTTCTGGAAGCATACCTTGATCTGCGCGTCTCCGCAATGACAGGAGTTCGAAACACAGGGGAGCTAGGTCGAACCTAGGTCGAATCTCCCAAAGGGCCAAAGCCATTCCGACGGACCACGCGGGCCTTAAACTTGAAAGATGGCAGACTACACACCGGTGCGGGCCCCAGCAATGGGCAGGCCAAAACGGCCTTGCAGACTCAAGTTCGGCCACAAGATTGTCGCCGGTTGGACCCACTGTCGATGTCGCGGTTGTCGTCCCGCCTGTGAGACTGCAACATCGCTGCCGGCTCTTCATTCTAGAATCCCAGGCGCTAGCGCGGCAGGAGCAGTGAGTGCAGACAAATTAGTACTGGTGTAACAACAAATGGCGTGACTCGCCCGCGGCGAAGGGTTTACTCGATTGCGTAACTCGGTTATCATGCGAGCCTTGGATCCCTGGCCCAAACACAACAACCAGCACGAGAAGCACGTGCCTTTTTGCGAGTCGTGGGCATGCTGGTCGCTGAGCAGTACCATTCGCCGACGACAGCTATCCCTCGACAGTTTGATGTGGTCGCTGTGCGGTGCGGACTGCGCCCAGCTGCGGGCCTGGACCGGGAGAGACACTTTGCGGCGAGTCTTGTGACCAGGCGGACGGCAAGCCGGGGCGGGAACACGAGAGCAGGGAGGCATGGAGTTGAGGCGACTCTGGGGTGGAACCACAATGCCCGGGGATACAAAAAACGGGACACGGGACGGGCGACCGGTGCGACCGGTGAGGAGGCGGAGGGCGAAGCTGTGCGCCGGGAAGGTGAAGGAACCTTGGGTTGAAAGGTGGAGCGGTGGTTAGGTGAGGCGACGATGGTTGTTCGGGGTTTAGAACTGACTGGGCAGGAGCCGCCTGGAGCACTTGCCGGTTTGCGGTTGTGGTTTGTGGCGCTGTGGAGTACAGGCGTCGGTAGTGGGTACAAGCTCTTGACAGTGGACGCCCAACCGTTCCAGTGCTCCGTTTCTGCTGCTATGCTCGTTTTCCCTCCGTCCCTCCTTCCCCGCTGCAACCGGCAGGGCAGGGACCCTGGCACCTAGCCTGGCTGTTACGGAATTTCGGCCACCTCGATCAATTAGGACACATGCAAAACGGAGAATTTCCGGGTTGGTGCCCTTCCGCTGCAAATTGTTTGTTCATCGATCTGTCACTTGCGTTGTCCCCAGTGCAGCGAGTTTGCGCAATTGAATTGGCTCGATCCACCGCTCTCGTCGCTGATTACGAACTGGCAGCCCACCCAGGCTCTCAGGGCAGCGAGGGACAGGCACGCACCAGCTAGCTGGCCAGTTGCGTCGCAGGAACTAGTCTCGCAATCGCAGCGTCGTTAAGTTGCCAGTGCTAACTAACGTTAATACCAGCAGGACATTTCGCCATCGAGACTCATTGGCCTGCGCTCTGCCGTGCGGGAATTGCTCCTCCGTATACCGTTGTCGCTCCGCGAGTCACGGCGGGCCCCTCGATACCGGGCCATGTCTGGGACGCTGGGCCACCCGACGTTGGGATCTGCTGCACGAGCCGGCGTGTCCACAGAGACGCGAAAAGTTGGGACGGATGACTGGCACCGAGCCTCAACGGATACCAGGAGCGTTGCGAATCGTGCAAGGCGATGGGCAGAGGGAGCAACTAGACCGTCTTTGATTCCTGATGCGGCCGTGTGTCGTATCATGGGCCTCCCAGCTCTGGTCTGGCCTTCGTCCAAGCTTTGGAACGCGCTTCGTCCTCTTCCAATGCTTCCACGATTCCACGATCCCTGCTTCTCTTGTCTCACCCCCTCGGCCCGGCTCAATCAATCTCCTGAACACTCACGCCCGCTCCCACGCCCCTCCACAATCCCACCTCTCGCTGGACTTCCGGTACGCAGGTGTACCGAGGTACGTACTCCGCAGTACAGTACCGAACATGGGTGCGACCTGCTCCTTGTACCGCACTATACGTGAGTAGTTAGCTTGCTATTTCCCGACCCTTCGCGGTAAGGCTTCTGAAAGCATGCATGAAGCCAGCATGGGTTCCTGGAGCTCCCACGAGGGTGACAGCTTCCTCGTTCTGCTCTCGAGTGTCCGGGTGCTCTCCCACGATGCCAGCTTAAATAAACGTCATTCCCACCATCTTGCCCTCCCTCTCCTTTTCGCCAACGAGATCACACATACCCAGCAGTATCGCCAACACGTATTCGTATACTTTACAAGCAGCACGCCGCTTAGTTCTTCTCAACTCCACGCCAACCACACCATTGCTCTTGGCCTTCAGCTTCCTCAACAAACACAGATAACCCACACTCACACCGTCACCGTAACACCCAGCAACATGTGCGACTATACTCAACGGGAGTACTCGTGCGGCCACTTCCGCTGGATCGCCTCCAAGTGGTGCAAGGACTACACCCTGACCCACAAGAGGTGTCAGCCCAACGTGACACACTTTGAGTACAGGTAAGATACTACTCCATTTGACGCTACGAGATTAGAAGCTGATTCCAACAACGTGCAGGGCAGAAGAGCTATGTGGTATGTGATCAGCGCTCTCTTGCAACTTTCCCGACGACGGTTCCCCCACCCACTCCCATGTCCAACCCCGGTCTTCGAAAGCGCCACAGGCTTCCCTTCTGGCGTGGGCGTGGCGGGACCGCCCTTTCCAAGCCCCGGTTTCTCATATGGCGAACAGAAATAACTGACACCGATTCACATACAGGAGAGTGCAAGCCGAAGACCTACCCCCCGTGGGAGAACATGATCAAGCGCTCCAACAAGCAGCAAACCTACTCGTGCTAAGCAAATAAATACATACGCACGATCGTCGCCACTACTCTCCTCCCTCTGACCCCGAGAGCTCGGCTTCTGGCGTACGTCCAAGGGCGCTCTCGCAAAGATACGGCATCACGACAAGCAGCGGTTGAGACACCACTCTGGATACCAGCCACGTGCTCGACAACGGCGGAAACCGAGTGGGGGTCGACTACCCTTGACTTCAACCATGACGATAACGAATCCCCCACATCCACTTCAACCGATTTCTTTCGTCACCAGCATCAGGATGCCCCGAAGGGATGCAAATGTGTGAAGGAAGCAGTCAGCCCAACCGAGCGTGGGAAACCTCGCGAGAACGGACGGAACTTGCCGTCCGAATGGCCTGGCGCCATTGACTTTGGGTTCTAGCCCTCTGTCTTTCTTCGACTTGGAGGGACGGGTTTGGTCGGTTCGGGGCCGATAGCGTGTTGGGTGCGGCAATGCAACTGCAGCAACCAAACAGCCGACAAGCACAGTACCGCGTTCAAAGGGACCAGGCCAGCCCAGATCCGAATGCGGTGTTTGAAGGAGCGGGGACGCGGTAGGCAGTGGGATGTGGACTCAACCCTGACTCTCCCCCCTCCCAAGAGGCACCCACCCCCCCCTCAGACCCCCGCCGCGTGCCGG
>Ga0247758_1000258_pt1 | contig 46457 bp, 51 predicted proteins | sample UWRJL156409C4_FD_180950 | JGI IMG/M metagenome (GOLD analysis project Ga0247758, IMG submission 180950) | Plant litter microbial communities from Arlington Agricultural Research Station in Wisconsin, United States - UWRJ-L156-409C-4 | ecosystem: Environmental > Terrestrial > Plant litter >...
CCTGGATTTTGGAATAATTCTTCCAGATCCGGCTGACTAAGCCACCAAAATTCTTATGGTCAGGGAGGGTTAGGGTTAGAATTACCCCTCCTAACCCCGCGCCAGGGCCCACATTCGCGCATTCTTTGGCTTCCAAGCTCCAAAAACACTGGAATGTTTACTGATTCTTACAAACAACGCGTTCATTCTTCCTACCGCCAATCTAAAGCCTTCTTTCTTCCTACCGCCAATCCAAAGCGTTGTTTTCCGAATTGTGCGGCCGCCTGCAAGAATACTCGAAAAAACCGTGAGTTCTGGCTTCTTCCTCTTATTCCTGCACCTCTCCATCAATCCCCACGCTTCAGTTACGATTCCAGCAATCTGTTTACTACTATGGATGCCCCCAAAAAGCGATTGCCAGTTTCTGATAAGCAGTGGAAGCAGGTGCGCCAGTATACCCACCAAAATCAACACCTTAAGCAACACTAAGTGGCTACATGGGCCTCTTGAGAGTTCCAACGCCCATTTACGCAGTTAATGGTTTGTAAGATTCTTAAAGACCGTTACCTCTACCTCGACAAAATGTCCTTTCCTCGTGGCGTTTCTAGAGCCTCTTAAAGCGTTACTCCCGATTTTCCTATCCTTGAAGTCGCTCTGTTCGAATAGCACATCCGAATGGAGACTCTCAAGTTACTAATTACCGGTAATATGATCTGCGAAGCTGCCCGTACTCTCTGGTAACGAATGCCAGAGTTTTAACTCCTCCCAGAACCTAAGTAGTTAAACGGTTAGTTACACGGGTTTAAGAAGCGTTATCATATTAAGTAATATAAATAAAGCGGCGAGGCGGCCTTTACGGACATTACCGGGAGTGAGGAAGAGATTATTTGGATCCGCGGGTTGATTTGTAATTACGCTAGCCACGATGTCTATAACACCGATGAAACAGGGTTGTTCTGGCTCTAGGCTCCAGATAATACCCTCGTAATAAAGGTGCAGTCTGGCATTAAAAAGAAGAAGAGTAGGATCACATTACTCCCAACAGCTAACGCTAACGGCACTTATAAACTAAACCTCTGGGTTATTGGCCACTTTAAAAATCCCCGCCCCTTTAGTAAAAACTCCTGTAAGACCCTTAGCCTTCCTTTCGTTTAGCGGTATAATAAAAAGGCGTAGATGACTGTAGTAATATTTATTAAGTATTTACGTTAGTTTAATGGCCAGATGGCTGGAAGGAAGGTGCTCCTACTTGTTAATGGCTTTTCGGCCCATATTAGTGTAATTGAATAATTATAAGGTGTGGAAGGCCTTTAGGGCTTGGGGCTTTGGAATATAAGGGTTGAAGTTCTGCCGCCAAACACCACCTTTATCTATCAACCTATAGATTAGGGTATTATTAACAACCTTAAGGTTTATTACCGGAAGCGTTAACTGTAACAGATAGTCTCTTAAACACTTATTAGTATTAATCCGACTGAAAACACCACTATTTTAACAGCTATTTGATAGTGCCTTGATGCCTAGAGGAACGATGTAAGTATAGAGACTATCATTAACTGTTAGAGGCATTCCCAGCTCTTTGGGCCTTGTTACAGCCCTGAGAGATGCCCCCCTAAATACTCTAAGGAGGCCCACGTCCGCTAACTGGCTGAATAGCTGCAGGCAGCTAGTAGGATAAAGGAGGTGATGAATATCTCTCACTTTATCAATCCGCCAGAGGAAGCTGTTGTTAATTCTGGCGATGACCTCCTGCAACAGATCGCCAAGACCTTTTCTAAGGCCCATAAGCTAGCTGAGGAAGACGAAGAGCAGCAGGTTCCGCAGCCAATTTCTACTACCGCCGCGCTACAGGCTGTCAACCTGCTTGTGCAGTTCAAGGTCCAGGAAGGGGGTGCAGATCTGGCGGCTTTGGAGAGGGTACGACGGAGAGTTACGGAGGTCCGGCTCCAGAGGGCTGGCAATGGGGCTCAAGGCACCTTAGAGGCCTTCTTCCAGACAGATTCGCAATAAAATTCTACCTCTCACAGTCCAACAAGCCCTCTCACCAATGCTCCAGGCCCTTGCCAAGCCTGCCAAGACCACTATTTGTGGGGCCTCTGTCCACAAGAATAACCCCCTCATAAGAATTATTTTTCGGCCACGGACCTAATTCTTATGTGCAGGTTCCCCTGTATCATGCTGAGTGCCTGGAACACAGGACAGGACTGGGTGATGCAGAGACCAATCCACTGCGCGGATATGGTCAGCTCGAGTTACAAGAGGACGTGATCGACAAAGGCTAGGGTGTGTAGACCGGACAGAAGCTGACTTACGGCTGTGGCCGTGACACCAACGAGTACCAGGATCAATGGTCGAGGTCGAAGCCAGTCACCCAGGGGACATAGGAAAAAGAGCCCTCCGGCATAGCCGGATTGCATCAGCGTTGCGACAGACGACGCTGTCTGGAAATTGACATTGAAGTCCTCGGCTATCCTGTTCAAGACCGGTTAGTTATAGTACAGGTTTGCAACTGTAAACAGCGCCGCCTAAGTTCGTGAATCAGTCTCGCAGATTCTTAGGGTGGGTATGTCTGGATAATGAATGCCTACGGCTGAAAAGAGGAATTTGAGCCATAACGTGAATTTGGGCGGATTTTCTGGGTCGTAACGGCAATTTTTCGGGGTAGACAGAATCGAAACGAGGCATGTTAGCAGCGCCGCGATTAGCATGACCGCCGAATAAGCCTAGTTGGTTGGTGTCGAATTGGTGATGCGGCGGCTTCAAGAAACTTGGTGAAATCCACAGAAGTTGGGTGATGCCAAGTATTGGGATTTTCGGCCAGGGCGAGCGACTCCGATGGCAGGAGCGAATGTGATGGTAGCACTTGTTTACCATCTATTTCAATGAGGCGCAATTCCACCAAACGGGATTTGAGCGCATTGGTCATATGCGGTCTTGTGCTCCCACAAATCACAGGGTGGTAGGCATCCAGTGTGAGGCAACTAGCTGTCCTCAGAAGGTCGTCGACCTTAGCCAGCGGATGCTTCAGGAGCAGGCTGCCCCCTTCAACTAAAGGGCGGGCCCCAGCAGACCACGCCTGCTCCTGCGTCCTCACCTATACGACAGCAAGCGCGTCAGAACAAGCCTTTGTCACGATAGCGAGCTAAGCAAACAAGTATTGAAGCCTTGTGGGGGCTCCCCTGACCGCACAACTCGCCAAGATGCTCAACCTCGTCTCCGACGCCATCACGCGGGGGATGGGGACAACGCGGAGCTGTACCGACAGAAACCTCTGCCCACTGGGGAGTCACGCTGGTGCCGGAGACGACGAGCTTTCCTGCGAGCTCGAGGTGGTGCACCTGAAAGAGCAGGAAAATAGCTACACGGTGCTGTTATATGTCTGGGGCAACCCTCGAAAAACCACTAGCTGCATTTGTGGTGGTCGCAGCGCACGCATCACCGTCAACCTTGCCGAAGCTTTGCGCGCCCTCCGCGACCCCAAAACTGCGCTGCGTCTCTGGGCCGACGCCATCTGCATCAACCAAGCCGAGGAGGTCGCCGAAATCACCGGCCCACTCAACGTCATTCGCCTGACTGACATCTTCCGTGATGTTCACCTGAGCTACCAGAACGAGTAGACATGGCGGACGAGCTTGCCGCTCCTCCGCGCCGAGGTAGAATGCAAGAGCCGGAGACAGGTCTTCGTTGATATCCTCCTTGCCGCCAGCGGCATGCTAGCCACCGACAAGCGCGACCATGTTTTCGCCTTCCTAAGCAGCTCGCTCGCCCAACACCCTAATGGGAAACCTTTTGCCGAGCCGGATTACACTAAGGATCTCCGCGACATTTACTTTGAGACAGCCTCATCCATCCTACGCCATCCTAGAGAAGCGCCCTACTTCCTCTCGCGCGTCAAAGCATCGGTCGCCCGAGAGTCTGGAAGACACAAAGCGCCCGCCGTGGCTACCGTGGTGGGACGGATCCATTGACTTCACCATCTCTCAACCAAAGTTCTGGTACCGTGCTGGTGGTAAAGCCGTGTTTTGTCCTGATATCCGCCCTGACCGGACCCTCGTGGCGCGTGGCGTTGTATTTGACCGTATAGTCTTCGTTTCCCGCGCTATCCAGCGGCGAAATGTGACCAAGAACACGGCTGACTGGGAGGCCGAGTACCGTATCGCACGCAAACCTTTGATCGATGTGTTGTAGGAGGAGACCCTCGCGGCCGCGAAACCAGCCGATGTCAGACGGTTTGAGCAAGACTTTGCCTGGAAGATCGCGCGCTCGTACCCGGCTGCTCCAGGCAAGATTGGCGTTGAGCAGTAAATGGCTGAATTCGATGCGTATCGTCAGCTGGTCCGTCGTGCTGCTGGGTGCCAGGGCGAAGGCGACAGAAATGACGGCGTAGAGTATGCCCCTGGCTGTCTGGCCTTCCCGTGGAACTTGCTGCACCATTTGAGTTACTGCCATGACTTGCGGTTCGCGGTGCTTGAATCTGGAAGGCTAGGGCTGGTTCCACTGGTAGCGAGGCCGGACGACCGATATTGTGTGCCTCCCGGTGTCCCTGTCCCAATGATTTTGATGGAAGAAGGGAGTCGAAGGGACGACAAATCGGTTTATCGGAGAATCGTACATTCATGGATTCATGGGTGGGGAGGTCATGGCGGATGTTGAGAATGGCGAGATAGAGGATGGGATGGTGGTTCTGGTGTGAGCGATGGGGATCCTGTCATATTGCGAAAGTCCAACGTATTGGTCATATCGTGCGTCCGGTTGGGTGTTCAGGCCGAGCGAAGTGCGGGGGCGCTAGCTCACGGGATTTCGCAGTCAGCTGAGGCAAAGAGGCACAAAGTCTCGTCTGACGTTTGAAACATGCGTGGTGTGTGGGGGGAAAGACAGTATGAAATACCAGTCTTTTTGTTGGTGCTTTGTCTTCAAACGCACCTAAACTTGCTGGCTCCTTGCACGCTCTCTCAGCGCTGCATTTTCGATACCGCGATTCCCCTCCCAGCTCCACAACTCAACACAAGCGGAAATGGACTACGGCGGTGCTAGCAATCTTGGGTTCGGGGCGGGAAATAGTAATGTCAATCCCGCCGTCATGAAGGGCAGGTCATATTCCTTCCTGCCTTGGCCGCCACTTATACGTTGAAGGGCTAACAGTCTCGCTATCCACCGCCTACAGAGCTTCCCGAGGGATGTAAAGTCATCTCCACCAATAGCCATGGCACGAGCTTCTGGGCGAAGACGGGAGAGAACCAATATTCTGCTGAGCGATGGCACGCTGCGATCCTTCTTCATCAAGGTTGTTTCCGAGAAAACGGGCAAGAACATGGTCCACGGCGAGTTCGAGTCGATGCGCGCGATACACAGTGTCCTGCCCGAATTTGTACCGAGACCCGTTGCCTGGAGTTCCTTCGATGCGATCCAAGACACGCATTTCTTCCTCTTCGCGTTTCGAGATATGACAAACGAGATGCCCGACCCCTACACCTTTGCCTCGCTCCTCTCAGCGCTGCACCAGAAAAGCATCTCACCGACTGGCAAGTTCGGCTTCCACACGACGACATACGCCGGTCAGCTGCCGCAGCACGTGGAGTGGGGCGCCAGCTGGGAGACATTTTTCGCCAAGAGTATGCGGAAGGTGCTAGATCTTGAGAACGAACGGAAGGGCCCAAGCGAGGAGCTTGATCTGCTGTCACCCGATCTTTTCGACAAAGTCATCCCGAGGCTGCTGAGACCGTTGGAGAGCGATCGTAGGAGCGTTAAACCATCGCTTGTGCATGGGGACCTTTGGTACGCGAATTCGGGAATTGATGTCAGCAATGGTCAGACTTTGGTCTTTGATGCTTGTTGCTTTTTTGCACACAATGAAAGTGAGCCCCTGCCTCCGGGATTTTGTGTGGTGAGCCTTGACCGGGTTGCTGACACAATTACTGAATATAAAGATGAGTTTGGCTAATGGATGCCGGCTTGCAACAAGTTCGGAGCTGAGTATATCGCTGCGTATAACTCTCTTGTCCCGATCTCGCCTCCGGTAGAAGACTTCCAGGGTCGGCTCGATCTCTACAGACTGTAAGATCAGAGAAACGGTAGCCTTATTACGCTGTTGCTTGTAGACTAATATCGGGTAGGGGATTCGACACGCATGTTTTAGCCCTATTCACTGACAGCGAAACCCTTCGAAGACAGTGAGACCCCGCTTCGCTTTTCGCCGATACCAACAGGCCCATAGATATTTTTGTCGCTGACATTTGCAGGGTTCTTGATGTTATGAGAGGTCTCGTTCAGAGATATGGGCGAGGCGGATAGCTCCAAGTAGGTAAACTTTGGCAGTGACCACAACATACCGGACCACATGTTCATATGGTCGGTAGATATTCTGCGATCTATGCTGGTATCATCTCTAGGTGGTACGAAGAAAAAGGAATGCGAACTGCAGACACCAGCACTTCATTGGTGTCTTTGCCTTCGCTATGGAAGAGGTTGCTTACTTTGAAAATAGCCATTCCTCAATCGCAGATGACAGAAAGGAGGCAACGCCCGGACCCGGCACCCGCTTTGCATATTCAAGTTTGAAAGGGTTGATTCGTCTTCCTCGCGTCCCACATCGCACGCATACCGTGATCTTGATTTCTTTTCCCTAACATGCATCTTCGCACGTGTACTAGGCCCACCTCCGGCTCCTCTGTGACATCCAGCAATACTCGCAACTCATCAGCCCGACTGCGAACAACCAGGCGGTATTGCATAAATACCAATCCTCTCTGCCTATGACGACACGTTCAGCCTCCCAACACACCTCAGCCCCGCACCGAAACACAACTGGCCTGTGTGCCTGAGCCGCGAAGATCCCCTCCCCTTTCCTTTCCCTCCTCCTCCGCACCAGCTTCCCAACAGCCGGCACTGGCCGCGCCCAAGTTCGATCAGTCAGACCACCAACAGACCAGACGAGATCGCCAACCCTACCTTACCTACCTACCCGTAGACACCGAGGTGTACCTCGCGGTACATGTACCCACAAATGACGGTGTGTGTTCCTGAATTAATACCTGGTAATATATGGGGCCGATCGACCATGTCGAGGGGCCATTGGGTACGGGGCGGAATATGGGCCCATTGTTACCGGCAGGCCGGGTGGCCAGCACACATTACCTAAGACAACCGAGATCTGCTTTGCAGATCTTTATTACCGTTGACACATCTCTTGGGACCTAGAAAGGTGTTCAAGTGAGCTGGGGATAACTCCCTCCCCTGAACCCCTTTCGCAACCCTAACCCCATTCTGACGACAACTCCATTGATCCATCGCGGAATTCAGACCGACCCGTCTTGCGGAAAGTTCAGGAAGCTATTGAAGATTGCGACATGGAACTCTCCGCTCCGGTAACATCGTTCCTGCAAGCGTGGATGCGCGGCGGGCCGGCAGCGGCCTTCGCAAGATACGGCTAAAGTCAGGGGGGAACTGCTCGCGTGTCCTCACAATCGGCCAATCAATAGCGTCTGCAGCTGATTTGGGGCCTATGTACATGGAGGTACATGGACTAATAAGCACTGGGCAACGTTGAGTTTTGGAGAGAGCACAGATGTGCTCTCTTCACCTGTCACCTGTGCTCTCTCCAATACCGCAGTTGACCTTCGGTCAATCAATCGGCTTGTTTCAAATGAGTAACACCCCGGAATGCGCCTGAGCGCCACCGCGACCAGAGATTTGGCAATCAGCACCGCAGTGCAACGTGTTTTACAGGGCTGTCGAAACTTAGGCCGCAAGGCAAATTCGATGATGGTGGGGGACAGGAGGGTCTGAGATGATGGCGATACCGCCGACTCGGATTCGATGACCATCAAATTACTAACTGCGTCAGAAATTAGCGAGTGGGTGACGGGGGTCAATTAGTAAAATTTACCAAAGACTTTCCAGTGTCAATTCCAATAACTCACTCACTTTTGTGGGTCCATTGTGGTTGACACCTTGGATCGTATTTTTGGAGCAGTCACAATTGGTCGCTTGAAACTCTGGTTCACTGCCGAAGCGGTGTAACTCCGATTTATTCCGAGCCTTATCAGCTCCTCCGCTGACCGCTCGCTACCTCGAGGACTGTGTGCTCGGCTAGGTATGTATGCGCAAGTTTAACAGGGTAATCAAACTTGACCAACAAGGTAAAATGCGATATCGGTATTGTGATAAAACGCCATCCGAAATCGGCCCGTTTTCGATAGCTGATAGTCCAAGCGTATCTCTCATTATCGTTCACTCTTCGGGAGGGTAGTTGAAAACCAATGCGCGAACCTCGATGCTTTTTCGGGGCTTGGACTCTGGCGTCGACAGGGGATGACGAAACGAGGCGTGAGGGCATGCTGTTTTGCTCTTAGTCTCAATTTCGCATGTCACATTTGAGCGGACGACTCACCATTCGCATCCACAGTTGGGTCCGAGTCAAACATCTTCAAGAGCAGCACCTCTTCGGGCTTCTGTTGCCCGAGATAATGCCACTCTTGTCCAGGGCTATAGTGCATATACATGTTGGCGCCCTTGAACTTTCTTCGGACGTGGTCGCATTCAACCAGATCCTCGTCCCGTACCGAACGTGGGTTGCAGAAGGCCAACGGGTAATCCTCCACAGGGTTCTCGATCGGCCGCCAAACGCTGTATGTCTGTTAGTTGTAGGGACTTGAATACGCGGCTCAGAACGGAACGTACTTGATGACTCGAACTCTACCTTGAAGCAAATATGCAGCATCCTCAGGGAGGTGCAGCTGAATCCGATGCAGCACGGCGCGGGGGCTTTGGTCTGTCCTCGTATGAGACGTCTGCATCCATGGAGACCTGCCATTACATACCGATGTGGACGTTCGGTGAAGGCCGAAGCCATGTTGACAGGTCATTCATATCCAGCAGGACTTCTTCCTTGGGGATGGCTGCATTGCGCAACTGGACATATCGTCAGCCGTTGCTCCACCACACCACGGTGAGCCGGTGTGACTCATACCCTGTAATCGAATATAAACACTTCGTCGTAGCCGCTCTCGACGGTCGTCAGAATCTCCTTCACCTCGTCAAAGTATAGGGACTCGACCGTGTCTCGGTTGTGAAAATCCGCCAGCGTCAGCGCGGTCGGGTGCATTCCAACCTCGAAGCCATGCGAATCCAGGGAGAAGTCGTCAAGGTTCTCGCGGATGTCGACAAACGTCTGCTTCTTTGTCTCGAATTCCAGATTGGAGCTCCGAGGGTCGGGGGCGTTTTCGTCGACAGGGATGAACAGCTGGAATGGCTTTTCCGTCTGATAGATCTCTAATCTCTTGAGATAACTGATCTCGCCGGTCACGGTGCCGCAAGCCATGTTTGCTTATCCCTGCGAGGAATCCGGTTGGCTTTCCTCAAGGTTTGTTGAGCAAGCGCGCTGAGCGACGAAGCGGAGTTCATTATTTATTAGCAAACGATACGACCAAACGACCGACTCGGCCGAGTCACTTGAGGCCGCCAACCTCGGAGATATCCGCTGGTGAATCGGACGACGATGGCATGACCCGACCAGCGTGACAAGAAAGAGCACCGGTGACGCGCGATTTCTTGGTGTTTGGCGGTGTTCTGAAGCAGTTACCGTGGTTTGGGGTTTCCAGGTTGTTTGGATGAAGCTCTGGTCCCCTCCCTCAGTCAGGGGGCATTGATGCGGGGCAGGTTGCAGGTTGCGCCCAGCCTGCACGAGAAATAACCGGACCATGAGCCCAAGTACTTCCAAGTACTTGCCCAATCCTCGCCAGCCACTCGGCCCACGGAGCTGAGCTTCTTAAAAGCAGACAAATTCCCGTGTACTCGAGCACTGCAATCGGGCAGACTTCACACTCAGCTAATAACCCATGTCAGCGACAACATCCACACAAATTCAGCCATGGGACAGCACGGTCAAGAGCGCGCCCAGCGCCCCTTCCAGAGTAGCGGCGTCGCTCCCGGCAGCACCAAGGTGACGCTGTCGTCGCCCAAAAAGACCAGCTCCGCGCTTCCCACCTGGGCCCAGGCCGCGCTTGTTGAGGACGCCCGCAAGCAGCCCTGGAAGGAGAAGTTTGGCAATGAGCTCGACGATCCCAACTTCTCCAAGGAGAAGGATACCGTCCTGTTTTACAGCAAAAAAGTCAACGTTTGCTTCGGCGAAGGATCGATGGCTGCTTGATTCCGTTTTCTCGTATGTATTATTCCAGCGGGTCCCTCGCACCGTCCACGATGTCATGGTCTGAGGCTCATTCGCACTCTGGATAGTGCCCCCAGATGGCTCGCCATGAATCGGTCGGTGGATTACGAGGACACGATTGACGATTTGACGACCCCACACATTAATACCAATCAATACGTTATTGGCCAGCTCGTGGGGTGGCTGGCGGTGCGTCCTCCAAGAGCACCACAAAACTGCATCGCATTGAAAGGAGGGTTCCATTCACCGTTCATAGATATCTCATTAGCTACCCAATAGACCGCGACAGCAAAATCATCCAAAGCGAGAAGAGGTCTCTGCATTCCATTGGCTCCCCAAAACTGCCCTCACCCCCTCCCTATATCATAAACAATCCTATCCTTTCCTCACTTCGGGTTGCTTCTTCAATCGGCGCATGTGCTCCAATAGACGGCGACCAGTGTACCGACCCTGAAATGTACCCTGCATGTCATCAAAGATCATCATCACGTCTCCCAACTCACGGAGGGAGTCCGGTGCATAATGCTCAAACTCATTGAAGATCTTCATCGCCTCCTCCTTGAGTTCCCGCACCTTCTCTGGCTCTCCGCCCTGTGCTTCATAAAGCAAGGCCAGATGATAGTTGGCTCTGCCAAACGCCTCGGGAGGGATGCGGTAACTTCGGGCTGCGTCAATGCATTGCTCGATATGTTCACTGTCACGCAGAGTTAGCTTTCAAGCCCTCGTAATGTTGGATCAAGTATGTCACTTACATCGCGCTGGGCAAGTCTCCCCGATCGTGAAAGGCCGCTCCCACGGCGTACATACTCAATATCGTATTCTCGTTGTGCTTTCCTTGAAGCTTCAGCCGCTCTTTCAACACCTCCAGATGTTTGTCCAGTGCCGCTTGGGTGTCGCCTGACTGTAGGAGGATATTTGCAAGCCAGAACAGCCGCCGGTAATACTGCGTTCCCCGTCCCGCAAACTGCTCGGTGTACTCGAGACAGCGATTGATATGTTCAACTGCTTCATCGATTCTCCCTTCCCATAGGAGGACGGCACTATAGTTTCCGTAGAACTTCGAGTTCTCAAAAGGATTTTCGGGTTCAGGCCCCCATGTTTGGTAACGCTCGTGGCATTCCTTCAAGATCTCACCCGCCTTGCCAAATCTGTACGCATTCATGAGGGACAGTGCGTAGTCATTGGCAGCATTCTGGACCAGGATGTCGTTATCCAGCGTATCGTTCTTGGCGTAAATGTTCTTCCGAATCTGTAGGGCAGCTTTGAGACGCTGGGTTCCCCGGGCACGCTCTGCGTATCCCATATTTAGAAGCAACAGCCCGGTCATGCAATGGATGTCTGCCCGAAGTTTGGCGTCAGCATCGTACTGGATCTTGTTGAGGATGTTGTCTGCAGCGTCTAGAAACGATAGGCCGTCGTAGGAGGTGCTCTGGCGAGCCCATACAAAGAATCCGGCATCGTAGAATAGCTGGGCAAGGTCGTGAGGCTTCGTCTCTCTCATGGCGGCAGAGTTGTGATCATTGTAATGTTCCTCAAAAACTTTGTGGAAACTGTAGACGTGCGGCATGTACCTGTTGCAGACTTCCATGCTATCCAGAACCGGAACCTGGGTTGGGCTGGCGTAGGGGAATTTCTTCCGGATGAGACAGAATGCTTTTCTAAAAGCGTCGGCATAACTATAGTCATCCATGTCGAATTGAATCTTCTGCTGGAGGACTCTGTGAATACTATAAGCCTCGCCATCGTCGGTCATCTTGACTGTAATGAGTCTCTGGCGGGCGAGCTGCTCGATCATTCTCTTGTACCTGAAAAGGTTTGTTAGCTTAAAATCCAGAGGCGGGCTTTCGTACCCTTACTGTATTTTCTCGTTGACCTGTAGGAAGTCAAGATACTCCTCTTCGTGGTCTCCAACCAACAGAGTCTTTTGAATTGCCTCGGGATCAAGGAACGATAAGACGTCGAGAAGCTTCCTGCAATTCGCCCGAACCTCTCTGATTCCAATGTCCCAGAGTGAGTCGATCGTGCCATCAATGCCTGCCTCCAATGCTGCGTCGAGACGTTTCTTGGTCTTTTTGCTTGTGGCCCTCTCTTCCCACATTTCAAGGAACTCGGCCAGAGTACACCGGGAGACCTTGATATAGCCAACAACCATGCTGACCGCCAATGGCAAACGATCAACAACCTCCACAACCTTCTCCGCTAAGTGGTATTCGTCGTGCTCCCGAAGATTGTCCCGGTGCAGTTTCGGCGAGATGGATGTAAGGAGGAACTCGCGGCTGTGATTCAATCCCCACGGCTCCAAGCTGACACCAATTTGATGTTGATAGGCAGAAACACCGGAGAGATGAGGGCCTGAGCGACTTGTAATGAGAATGGAACCTTTGCTGTTAGGTAGGTTGCGCGGAATGTATCGAGAAATGTCAAGCCACGCGTTGACGTTGTCAAACACCACCAGCCACCGGCTATCCAGTTTTGACAAGCATCTCTTGACGGCGAATGTAAGACTGTTCTCATCAGTCGTAGAATTCTCGCCTACGTCCAGAACATCTGCGATCATGTTGTATCTTTGTTGACAAGTTCCGGGGGTTTCCGATTCGACCCAGAATATGTACGAGTACTCGGAGCCATATCGATGCAGATATTCGATGGCGGTTGCTGTCTTTCCTATACCTCCACGGCCAGTGATGGTGCAAATTTGGCCTGTCGCGGACAGGTAATCGTGTATCTTCCGGAGATCGTACGCTCTTCCAACAAAGCCTTCGTCCCGTTCAGGAATCTTGGAGCGCGCGGGTCGATTGGGCATCTTGTTGAGAAACGCGTGAACTTTCTCGCTCAGCGGAATGTTGTTCCCTGTTTTGATTTCCTTCTCGGGATCATCAATGCCCGTAGCATCGCTAGTCTCCGTCACACGGCTAATCGCAATGTTACCGGTGGGCCGTTGAGGGGATGTTGCTCGAATAGTCCTGGTTTCAGTCGATGGCGCTACGTCGCTTGGTTCCTGAAGCGCCTCTTGCTCGTCAATGAATTCGCGGACCAAGCTTTCAGAATTTCCGTCGTCCAAGATTTCATTGTTCGGAACAGCCCCCAGGGCGTAGCGCTCCAAGTGGCGCCCAACATGATCTTCCAACTCCCACATACTACTGCAGCTAATGCCGCAAAGAGTACATTGGGTGCTCGACTCATCTTGTGAGTATCTCCTACAGCTCTCAAGTAAGTATGGCAGGTTCTCTGAGGCGGAGATCCGGTGAGACAGGTGATCCACAAAGTCCTTCTCAGCTTTGAACGTCTTTCGGCATACGCCGCAAGACCACAAAGTTCGAGAGCGGTGGAAGTCTAACTCATGTTGAAACCACTCCTTCCTGGTCCCGAAAGCCCTGTCTCCACGATGACAATTGTCAAACGTGCACACATACGGCTTCAAATCGAGATAGACATGGCCAATCCACTCGTCCAGGGTCATTCCGCGCACAGCTACCGTGAGAGGCACCTCCGAATGGCAAATAGGACAATCAAAGCGCTCTGCTGCTTCATTGTCTGCCGCAGGGGCGGCCGAAGCCGTGTGTTGGGAGCCAGAAGCCGTGTGTTGGGAGCCAGATGCCTGCTGCGAATTTGTCACAGATGTCTCCGAGACTTGGTCCCCATATGGATTCGACAGCACGCTCTCCACATAAGATTGACTTGTGGACACACCGGCGTCCGAATCCGCAAAATTCGACCGCTTCGCGTCGGTGCGTCTTCGGAGTTGTCTCGGCCAGTTTTGCGGTATCGTTCGGCTCCTCCCCACACGTCCAGACCCGACACGGCCTTCTGATCTGTTTGATTTCTCCCGCAACCGCAGCAGGTTGTTCCTCCTTCGCCGGTGGTTCCGTCCCAGTCGACGAAGAAGGGTTGTGGATACCTTGGGAAACGATTGCTGGGCTGTTTCTATCGCTCGGAAGTACCATTCCGCCGAATAACTATCCCAGCTATGAGATGCCAGGTCCTCTTCATCTTCTTCCAACGGGTCGCGCAGAGCCGGGAGTAGCTTCACCAAGCAAGCAACGATTTCGAGCGCCTCATCAAGGTACATGCCGGGACCGGAGTCGACATCCTCATCTTCTAGCAGTGCAACAATTGGCTTCCCTTTCTTGAAATCAAACGCTTCGTCCCCCTCGAGAAGTTGGGGCCTGGATGTTGCGACAGCTGTACTTCTTCAGCAACGCGACGGGCCAACACCGGGATTCAACCAGACATACCTTTTTCAAGGGTCGAATGCAAGTCCGCCAGGAGGAGATGCGTCTGCCGCATCAAAGTAGGGGAGCATGCCAATGCATAGTCGAGAACGCGGGAGGACGCGCCGCTGTCGTCGCCCCAGAACCCAAGCCTGTCGTTGCAGTACTGGGCTAAATTTCGAAGCTCGTCCGAACCCTGGCGGTTTGCCTGGAGAGCGTCTGCGAGTCGAACCGAGGCCTGAGAGCAATCCTCAAACTGGGCTGCGATAGGGGCTTTGGCTCTGAGGCCGCGGCTCTCCTGGATCCGCTGAGCCTTTGTGCTGGCCACGGACGGCATGGTCGGCGAAGATGGGGATTACGCTGACGCTGACGATGGCGGTGGAGGGGTTCCAGGAGCCAGGAGACAGGAGGCACAAGACGGGCGGGCGTGCGGGCGGGCGCCGGAGCAAATGCTTGAGAAGGCTCTGGCTGGAGGGACTGGGAGTTTGCGAGAATCGAAGCGGGGTAGGCAGTTGTCGGACTCGTCCGCTGGCGACCCAGAATTGGTGGTTTGCACGCCCTGCCCCCCACTTCATATGCATCGGCCACAGAAAAACGAGGCGACAGAATGCATCATTTGTGCACTTTTGGGGAGAGAAGAGGGTGGTGTCCATGGCCGAAAGGGTGGGATGGATGGTCCGGGACGCGTCTCGTTGGTCTGCTTTGGCACACCGACCTGCGCGGGGATGCTCACCACGAATAAGGCAGACACGCGGCAGGCACGATGAGGGGAGGGGTTCTGCATCAGCCATTCCTGGCCTATTATTTGGCCAGGCGTGCCCATCCTCCTCCCAAGCGGCTGTGTTCTGCGCCAATGCAACCGGTTGACTCCGCATCACCCTTATTTTATCGACTCGAGGCCGTCCCACCCCTCACAATCCCCCCCTCCACCCAGGTATACCGAGCCTTCCCTTGCGACTTCGCAGCATCTGAGGCTTCTGCGGCGAGCCCAGAACCACGTCGCCCTCATCACGCCAGCCAAAATGTCCGAGTTCAGAATTTTGGATGTGGTTCTCCGCCTTTTTCCCGATGTGACGGCGGCCGTGGAGGAGTACAATCAGATCCGCTCCGACCGTGAATCCAGGAGCATCGCGAGGTCTCTCGCCAACGAGGAGGCTCTGTATACACAGTTTGCGCGAAAGATCTGGCTCTTGTCGCAATCGTCAAGCCAGTCCGGCAGGAATCTGGATCAAAGGAGTCTTGACAGGCTCGGAGCTGGGACCACCGACTTCATTCTGAATGGTCTCAGGGAGATGGAGGAACTGCTTCGGAACCTGAAGGCAGATCTTCATAATTTCTCCGTCAGCACGGTTAGTCCCTCTTTTCCGGCCATTCCTCCATCTCCCCGCGCGCAAATGACTAATCGTGGTGCAGGAGGTTCTGGACAAGCTGAGACCAAGGGGAAACAGTCCCCAGGTGACCCGGAAAAACGCTCGAAAGACTCCTTTCATGAGAAGATTGGATGAGCTTTCAAAGCTGAACTCCAGCCTAGTGGCGCGCGTTCTGGACTCGCAAATGCCGTTGCCCTTTCCAGACGAGACACATCCTCTCTTAACATCCCATTCATTCTTCCATCAAGATCGAGATAAGCTCGTCAAAATGTTTTCAGTCATCCACGCGGCACGCGGTCCCGGCGGTCAAGAAGCTGACGCAGCTGTTATGCGCTGTCGATGTCAAACGTGCAACCCTCGGTTCGGGAAGCCTGAGTTAAGGGGTGATGAATGGGATTTCGAGGTCTTTCTCCTCCTGGAACCAAAGGACAACGGCTTCAGCGGTCAAGCTCTGACATCAATCTCCAACAACAAGAGGTCAGTGACGTGACGTGCGGCTTTTCTTTCTGCTTAATGGGGCTGACGCAGGCAGCAGTGATCAATCGGATGGCCCGGCCGTGCAAACCCCTTCGGTCTCTCGGCAAGGGATAGCGCACGCATCGCCAGGGGATAAAACAACCATGTTCGTTCCGTTCTCATTGGGTGACCTGAACGGCCAAAGCGACAAGCTCCCCCAGCCAGAAAACACCAACAGGGTCTTTGTGTCCCTTGGAGATCTCATGGGTCGCCATAACGTGCTCGACCATCGTAAGCGGATGGAGTTGGCGTTTCGACTCAGCTCTGCTGTCTTGCAGCTGTCGTCCACGCCCTGGGCTGACGGATTATGGACCTTGGACGATTGGTTCGTCGCAGCTGATAGCGAACGAGAAGATGAGGCGCTGAGTCTCTTTGTTCGCCGAAAGCTCCACTCGCCCCAAGACTCGACGAAGACTTCCTTGAAAGACCCAGCCTGGCAAATTATCGCGCGGGAACCGGTGTTGGCCAGGCTTGGGATTCATCTTACCGAGCTTGCGCTTGGTCGAAGCATATTGGAAATAAGGCGTGAGGAACCTAGCCTGCTCCGTGACGATGACTCAAAGATTTTCAACCCCGAGCTACTGAGCCTGCTTACTGTAAGGAGGCTACTCACTTTGAGAGTCATCACCCAGCGGGTCAGCGCGAATTTCCAAGACGTTGTAAGCGCATGTATCAACCAACAGTATCGCGACCGACGACAAGCGGGAATCAAGGAGCTTGACACTCGTGATCCTGCCTTTCCAGAGCGTGCCAGCACTGCTATTCTCGCACCACTGTACCAGGAAGTGCGCAAATGTCTTGGGTATGTGAATATAGGCTGCTCATGGAGATCATGATCACTAACGTGGCCCAGCTACAACGTCAGAGTGCGAACGAGAGGATCCACACGTACTGACGGGCGTGTCTCGTTTAATCAGAAAGATCAGAATATATGGGACACGGAGAAACAGGCACGGAAGTTGACCCTATCCACGGCAGATAAGCAGCATGGGCAAGGCGGCGGGCTCCCTGTTTCACAGCCTCCACCTAACCATCAACCGGTCAGCAATGGGCGCGGAGAGGACATGGATGTGGATCATACCGGCCCAGAAGACACTTGTATGGAGCCGGCAGCACCGCCACTTCCCGACAATAGGGCCCAACGATCAGAGATGTCCGAGTGTGGACATTCATCTGTGCTGGTGCCTGTGCCATCTGAAGAGAGCGCGAAGTTGTCGAGAAATACTCCGCTGTCAGAAAGCACAGAAGGGCAGCTTATCGACGACGTGTCACAATCCACAGAAGCCGAAAGATACATCAAGCCCCCACTTGTCGATTCGGATGATGCATCAGACTACTCCTACGGAACGTATACGGAATCGACGTATTCTGCGTTCGCCTGGCTCCAACAACCACCCAAGCTTCCCTCCAATCACCCGTTTCTTCGATTCAGGGAAGTCGCTCTCCAGTTTGTTTTGGGTCGTTTCCATGTATGGACGGGGGCTGGTAACGCATCAGGAGCAGTTGGCCAGTTGGTACCGATGACCCAAGGAGAATCGTCTAAGAAGCGAACAAGGAATGGAGCCGGGAAGGGTGTTGATCAGGGATTCGATGAGGAGGAGGACGACAACGATGATATGAAGGGCCCACAATCCGCTCGAAAGAAGGCTCGGGGTGAGAATCAAGGCCCTACCTTTGCCTGTCCGTTTCTCAAAAAGGACCCGATTGCGCATCAAGGTTGCTGCATCTTTGTGCTGTCGAGGATACGTGATGTCAAGCAGCATCTAAGGCGGCGTCATCAAATGCCGATCTATTGTCCTCGCTGTGTCCAGATCTTCGACAATGAAGATGATCGGGATAATCATGTCGTTGATATCGACTGTCCGAGACGGCCCGGAAAGCCAGACGGGATCACAGAGCGGCAGAAAAAGGCTCTGTCGGAGAAAGCGCCATCAAGTCAAACGCCGGTGCGTGCAAAACCGGATATTCACTTGCTCTCTTCTTTCCTTGTCTTCGAAACTAAGCATCAGCTAACCCCTGGCTACCACAGGAGACTCAGTGGTTTGGTATTTTCAGGATTCTTTTCCCCGATCACGAAACGATGCCGCAATCTCCGTACATGGATATGGACAGCGCGTTCTTCCGCAGCTCTGTCATGTACCAGCAATTCGTGCTTGAACAAGGCCCACAGCTGATAGGCGACTTGTTGACCAGTCGCGGCACAGTCACTTGGAATATTCCCCACGAAAACCGCGACAGGAATGCTTTGCTGCAACAAATCCTCCACGATGGCCTCCGCACTCTCTTCGATCGTTATCTTCACGAAGGCCACGGCGCCTCAACGGATTCGCCGCCTTATCCTGCAAACCGGGAGCGCACACAGGATTCGGATATCAGCCGCAGAGCAGAAAGGGAAACAACTCTCGAGGCTGGGTCAGTCCCGTACTCAGCGATGGACGTCATTTCAGAACACTCACATTCGCTACACTCGTACACATATTCGACTACCACGGAGCGGAGTGATAATGCGTATGTGATGAGTGGCCTGAACGCCATCTTACACGACGTGACAGAGGGAGGATACGCCCATGTGAATGGCGAAGTGGACTTCTCGTGGATAGATCCAGGGCTATGATCGAGGCTACTCTTTGTAAAGATAGCCCTTCTTTGGGCGGCATAGTGACATAATAAGCGTTTTTGAATATGATTTTGGATTTCTTTTCGAGGACCTGGTTGCATCTCGGTTACCTATGAGCCTTTGAAGTTGGAGTGTTGACTGCATTCACTTCTGAGGTTTTAGTTATGATGCACGCTGGGACCTGGGCATTCTCGCAGTCACAAAGCCAGTGATCACCAACCTCACGCGTTACATGTGCGGGGGTTACACCTATTAATGGTCCCCGCCGGACTTTCTAGGTACTCGGATATGATGCTGGAGGGGCATCTGGTACGGATACTAAGACTAAGACTGAGACTGCCGAGTTGGACGTCACCGGAGAAGCAACATAACTCAGGGGTGGTCTGCAGTGCTCTTGTCGAAGTGGTTACCTAGAATCCAAGAACGTCCTGCAAATAACTGAAAGTATACCGAGTGCGAGCTCGCATCAGGAAGCCATGCAGGCGGGCCACGGCAACCACCATGGCTAATCTGAAGAAATGTCAAGCTGCGGCGACCGTTTACATCATGCATATGTAGCTACCCGAAGACTCGCGGTCTCATGGACTTTGCACACTGTATGTTACACGGAATTCCTGCGATCATATCTGCGGTGACCAACTCTTCCAAATGCCAATCCCCAAGCACAACCAAGAAACTTTTGCACTTTTAAGCGCTATTGAAAATCCGACTGGAAATTATGAACCAGCGTGTCAGTTAACGGTATAAAGTTATAATTCTGATATATCTAATGAGCCTTGACTTTTGAGGAAGACCGTGGAAACGGGAGACCTCTGAATGTCACCCAACCTCTTGCTGGGACTCCGTGTGGTCTCCGCCTGGGCGCCAAGTTGGTCGGTGTTAGGATTTGTAGGTCCTCGTAATGGCTAATCTAGACATCAATGAGAGCGCACAGGATGATACATGCGAGGCTATTTGAAATCCTGCACGTGGCCTGCCTTTCTGCTCGGAGCTTCGCTTCTGTGGAATCCGGCAGGCAATCCATGCCAAAGTCCGGTTGGCCATGTATGCGTGGTCGACCCCCAGGACTTTTTGACGTAGGGCCATCTGGCTCAGCATAGCAACGACTTGTTTCGATCAAGTGACCCCCGGATGATGAGGGCCCGCACTCCTGCGAGCTGACTACCTACCTTACCAAGCTAGACAGTAAAAGAGCTTCTTGTCATCGGCCGCCGTTTGCGCTTTGATGACCGGGTATTGCTCACGGTCCGAACATAAGAGAAGGGGAGGCGAGAGCTCGTTGTCGTGCATTCTGACAAGCTCGTTTGCAATACTACCTAGTGCATAAGGTAAATACTAGTACCAGAAAGAAGAACAGTTTCAGAGCAGAACTTGACGTAGACACTAGACATCAATCCTAAAGTCGGCATTAAGCAGGGGACGAGAACCAGGTTCACAGCGACAAGCTATTGTCAAAAAGAAGAAGCGAACTATCATCAATGGGAAACAGCTACACGAGTCTCGGAGCGTCAGCGATGTAGGAAACAAAAAGTCTACAAAGCAAAACATGAAGGTCGTGCCCGGAATCGAACCGGGGTTACCGGAATCAATGATCAGAATCCGATGTGATAACCGCTACACTACACAACCATCTATTGGTTGATTGTTATTTGGGCTTGCTCCTAATTCTCTCCAGGAATAGCGGACCCCGCATACCCCACTTTCTCTCCAACCCCACCACACTTCCAATCATGCCTCATGCCGAGACGCCTTCAGGGGCTCAGGTCGGTGTCACCCAAGTGAGACGATGCCATTGTTTCCTTGAAAGTGATGGCCAATTTTTGCTTCATGTTTGCAAGGTGGAATTTCTAAGGAAAGGTAGCATGCGATTGGAGAAGGCGAGGGGCTCAAGACAATGGTTGTCACGGCGGACCCAAACATATAGTTGTAGCGAAGTATGGCAAGAGTGGAAATAAGCTCGATGTTCCATGCCCTGTACTTGGTGAAGTAGCCTCCCGACTAGATACCCAAGCAGGAGTATAAACTAGCACAACCCATATGTACCCAAAGTACCCAAAGAGAAATTAAAGCCGCGAAACCCCTACGAACCGCTTTGTCACTGGCAGTCAAGTCACTTGCGCAAGTAAGAAGGGTCGTATGCCAGCACAGGACCCTTGACAAATTGGCCCAGGCCGAGCTCATCATCCATCGTCCCCCACTGGTAGCTTGCGCCGACCTCCTGCGATCCCATTGTCGCATATCCCACGCGTTCTGGCTCGCGATCCATAGATACACGAGCAGGAGTGTGCGGCAATGGGGGCATGCCGCTACCGGTAGAACCTACATCTGAATATACCATGGACGCCATGGATGCTGGGCCTGTGGTGTTTCCAAAGATCATTGAGTCAGGATCGATCGATCCGTATTGGGGGTCATAAGGGTTGACGTCGAGGTTGTAGTTGTGGGGCCAGCCGTTGACTTGAAGTTGTGGGCGAAGATGAGTGAATTGGTCAACAGCCGCGTTCTGCTCCGTGCTGGAGGATCCATATAGCGTTGATGAAGACGAGTCTTTGGATCTGTCGACTACTGGTGACCATTCTTCATCAGTTAGTCCCTAGTTCATACGAAGCACACAACAGTTGGAAGTATGGGTACTTACGGAGTTCTGGAACCGGCTGCCCCGGGTTGAAGATCTCCCAAATCATCTTGTAATGATGGACGATAGCACCGCCTTTTTTACCTTCTTTAGGTTGGTTGCCAGTGTTCTTGAGAGGTTTCGACCACTTCTTCAACCGCTCGTATTCATCCTTAGTCATGTCGGTAGGTATCGTGGTATTCTCCCCCGCCGAGGACATACCACGCAGGTTGCAGGAGCGTATATGGGTGTCCCTGACTCCATCAAGAGTTTTTTTTGGTTCCAGAGGAAACCCCTTTCCGCAATAAAGGCACCGGCGATACGGAGAGTGGAAACGCTCAAGATGCTCCCTAAAGACACTGATGTTAGCGATTACCAATTGCATGATCGATGTCCGGGGTGCCTTACCTCAGCTTTGAAACGCCGTCGAAGGTTTGACCCTCTTTGCAGTTCTTTGTCACACCAAAATAACGGTCAGGATTCCCTGCCCGCATAGGACAAGGAAGTGGATGCGGATGCGCTTCCTTCTGTCGCCCGCCTGAGGCTGAGTTGCTGCTGGTGACCCCAGACGACCTCGTCACTCTGCTCCTGTTCCTGGTAGACCTCTGACTCGGAGCGGAAAGACCGGCAGCCTGGTCATGGGAGACGTGCCTGTTCATTGAACGCCTGCAACAAACTGTCCGGCTGGCGCTTTCTCTTCTTGGTGGGCGCGTCCCGGCCTCTTGAGGGTCTGCGGAAGATCTCTGTGCTCCCTGTATTGGCCAATGATCCACCCTCCGAAAGCTCCAACCTCCTCAGGACGTTGCAAATCCTCTGCGACGTGCGCTCGATGTAATACTCTGCCACGAGTGATTCGCTATCTGACTTCGGGCGGTCCGCGATACTCAAGTGGCGCTCCGTTCGGTCAATGAGCTCCTTGACTGTCGTATCGTTTTCAGGGTCGTCGGCACAAAGTCGGAGAATGTGGTAAGTCCCCGTACCGTGGCGTGTTGAGTCTAGCGTTTGCGTATTATGTTTCGATGGCGAAAGTTGACGCTGTGAATGTTAGAACTCCAGCTCCGCGACCTCTCCTAGCGCCGGACATAACACACCTGGAAAGACCCATTCGTGTAAGCAAAAGACGACATGGAACGCAGCAAGACGGATTCCAAGACTGCACGTCGCCAAACTTCAGCGGCTCCCGGGTCGCCGACACGCTGTTGATTCCAGGCAGTCCTTGCAGACAATGTCGAAGAGGAATGCGGAGAGAGATCATAGCTGCAAGCCAGTGGGATGGATCATAACCAAAGGGGTTTCGGGAGTGCGAGAAGAAGTATCGCTGCGATAAAACGGAATTGTCGCTGCGACAAAATATAAATCGTCGCTGCGACAAAAATGTCGTTGACTGAGTGTTGCTGCGGCGGCACAGCTCTTGGTGCCCAATGGCCCCTCCAACAAAACACCCTTGCTTCACCGCCGCAGCACACGTGTGCAACCCGCGCCATGATCGCCTCGGTTGACCTTGGGTTGTGCGCTCGGCCAGCTGTGCTGTCAATCTGGCTAAGACTCGGATCCGGCTACTCTCGAGCCATTGAGGCGGTGACCAGACGAAATCATCGCTGCGACGAAATCCAGCTGACACGCATCATCGCGATGTCTCCCCTGCTTCCCGCGGCATACGAGAGGGTGTCCGGTTGGGGTGCGATCTTGTACCAGGGAAGCTAGCCAGCAGTCTTCTTTCTGCCTTGAGCTGCCTCGGCTCGAAATGAAGCGCAACCAGGCGAGAAGGGTACCGATCTGATCTGAGAGGTGACAATTGGGCATCAACTTCGGGGTCAGGGTGGTTGACACAGCCTTGTGGGCGCCCTCCGTCCGAATAGGTTGAGTGCCCGCGCGCCCGCGTCGCCCCAATTCCTTGGTGTTCATCTCAATTTTGTTGAGTCCCCGCTGGCATCACACAGGCGACGAGCCAGCTGACGAGCAAGCCTGCCTTGACCACAACGCCCAGGGAGCCTCGCCAGGCTCCCGAATGAACCATTCTCATGTCGAGGATTTGTCCGGCAGTGTCCTTCCGTCCGAACATTCTAACCCCCATGTTGATGGGAGGTTTTCGGGTAGGTGCCCGAGCGTGGTCGAGGGGTGATAACGATCATGGATTGTGGGAACCAATTTGGGATGGAGAATCGCTGGTGTCGTGTGTTTCTGGCGTTGGTGAGAGGTGAGCCTTGCTGACCCTTGTTTGGATGTTGATGGTGGGGTAGGCTCACATGGCATGGAAGCTCGTCCACACGCCAGTTCCTCAGGTCTTCGTGCTTGACATTGTTCCTTTTTCCTCTTCGTACACGGCTTGGTATCTTGTTGTTTTCGAACGTCTTTAGTGATACGCATTGACTAAATTATCGAGACCAGTGTTCACATTGCGAGGAGGGACAGCTCTTTGTTGTTCGTTGGGCTCCCTGGAAGCTGCCCAGTGCGGGGTTTCAGTGGGGAAGTTGCCTCGGCTGTTCGTCCGATTCCTGGCTTTCAGGCTGCCCGGAACATGGCTGGGGAGTTTGGAGTCCATGCGATTGGAAACCAAGCTTCTGCTTCTGATAGGGGCAATCTTTGTTTGACTCGAAGCACTGCGAAATGTCCTGGGCAAAGCCGTAGACTAGCATCTCCCCTGAAGCCCGCCTCAATATGAGATGGTATTAAAAGCCAGAAGTAAATGGAATGAGCTCCCCTCCTCCGGTCGTCGAAAGTTGCGACTAGCCAGCTTAGCCCGCTGCTTGCCACGGCCAACCGAGAGACATTGGACCAGACACAGCCTCATAGTGTGATGCAAAACTCGGCCTCGTTCCAGATGGACGATGTTTGGATACGGACGGACCAGCAAAAATGGGCGACCCAGGAATCGAACCTGGGTTTGTTCGGGAAGAGGCTGAAAACCACAACGAACTGTACTGACCACTATACGAGTCGCCCTGTCATTTGATGCTTTGTGTTGTGGGTAACTCGGGAGTTGTGATGGGGTCCTGGTGTTGATCCAGCTCAGAGCTCCACCGGCTGGTTGGACCCTGTAGATGGGTGGCTTGACTCGCGCATTTCAGTTTCTCTCGAGACGTGAGGCGACTTGAAGTTATAACCTCCGAAAGAGCGGCATGAGCGAGGCCCGCGAGGTGTTTGTGGCCGAAAGGGTGGCCTGGTGACACTCTCTGGTACATCCGAGGTGTGCGATTGGCGTTGAGCGATTGGCGCTGCGGTCGAAGAAGAGAAGCTTCAACACCCGTCATGATCTCTCGTGACAAGCCAGATCTCTGTTCAGCAATGACAACATTTCGAAGCTGCCTCGATTCCTTTCTCCATTCTCATATCGATTGAAGATGGAAAGCACGACCACATCTTGAGGTCGTCTCGGCACTGGTTGTAGGGCACGTGATGCAGGGGGCTCAATCCCGACGCTATGCGCAAACGTCACCTCCCGCCGCGCCAAGCTCTCCAACCTCCATGCCAACAGCACCGCCTTTCACCATCATAGGGCTTCCATGGGCTGAACAATAACATAGAAACAATGGCGAGGCTCGCGCTATTTTCTCGTCACCTGCTTCGCTGCCGACCTCGCTATGTCACCGCCCGACGGTACGCGACAGCGAGCAGCACTCCAGACGGCGCTTCCCAACAGCGCTTAGACAGCCGCGTCAAGCTTGTCGAAGTCGGCGCCCGAGACGGCCTACAGAACGAGAAGAAGTCGATTCCGCTAGCGACCAAGATCGACTTCATTGAGCGGCTAGCGAAGACGGGGTCGTCGATCGAGGCCGGCGCCTTCGTGTCGCCGAAATGGGTGCCGCAGGTGAGCTGACCCCACAGCACCTCCCCACTTGTCGCCCCCGAGGCTCTCGCGAGATCTGACACTCCGATCCTACCACAGATGAACAACTCGGGTGAAATCCTCAAGCATATCCTCAAGCACGATATTACCTCGCCGAGCCCCCTCACATTCTCCTTTCTGGCGCCGAACATCAAAGGCCTGGACAGCGCAAACGCGATCCTCGCCCAGTACCCGACTGCATTCGAAACTGAAACGCAGCGCTTCGCGACGAGTACGGCGACAAAAACCCCTAGGGGCCCGCACAAGCCCGCCCTCGAGATTGCCGTCTTTGCGGCCGCGACCGAGTCCTTCTCGCAAAAGAACCTCAACTGCTCAATCGCCACCTCGCTGGAGCGTTTCGGCGAGGTGATCCGGGCGGCCAAGGACGCCGACTTGCGGGTACGCGCCTACATATCAGTTGTGCTGGGCTGCCCGTTCGAGGGGTATGATGTCAACCCGCACCGGGTAGCGGAGATCGCGACGGATTTCCTTGAAATGGGGGCCGACGAGATTGCGCTGGGTGATACTACGGGCATGGGTACGGCGCCGCGCACCAAAGACCTGCTCAATTGCCTTCGCAAGGCTGGAATCCGAAACGAAGACATCGCCATGCACTTCCACGATACTTACGGCCAGGCTCTAGTCAATACGGCCGTAGCGCTCGAGCACGGGATCCGTACTTTCGACAGTAGTGTTGGTGGTCTCGGCGGTTGCCCTTACAGTCCAGGCGCATCGGGCAATGTTGCCACCGAAGATATGGTCTACTTCCTGGAGAGCTTGGGCATGGATACGGGTGTAGATCTGGACGCGGTGGCAGATATTGGGGCCTGGATCACAAATGAAGTGGGTAAGCCGCACGGTAGCAGCGTAGGAAAAGCGGTGCTTGCCGCCAGGTTAAGGGCCCAAGAGGTGAGGACAGGGGATGTTTGATGCGAATATTATTCTTTTGCAAAGGTATTCGCTACGATGAAGGGGAAGCAAGTGGTCGCCTCCACGTATACCTATTGTTTGGGTAATGTCAGCGAACGGAACAAAATCTTTACATATGGGGTCAACATCCTTACCTTCACGGCATCTGCCCCTATTTTGATCTTGCCCCAAGACACGGCCTCGTCCGGTCTGGCACCGGCATCGCTTCCATCAAACTCCTGGGCAGTGTTAATATAGACGGCAGACTCGGCACCATTTCGCATAAGGCACGCGTTTGCGATGTGATGCTTGACAATTCCGCCGCCGAGAATAATCATGCCGGCTCGCTTTGCACGAACCGCAATCGTGTTGATCTTCCGGATGTCTTCGACGATGTCGACCCGCAGTTGCTTCGGCGACGTTTTGAACGTGTGGAAGTACAACATGTCTCCCAGACTCCCGTCGGTAATGGCGGGGCAGAATACGGGGATGTTATTCTTGTAAGCCCAGTAGTAGACGGAGCGCTCGTCGTTAATCTCCTTACCGAGGCGGTGGATCATCTTCGAGGGTGTCCAGTGGATTTCGTCTTCAGTACCGCGGCTGGCCTCTTGCTCTTCTAGCATCTTGTCGAGAATAGGCACCACCCAGTCCTCGAACTTGCAGTAGTTGGAGTTGGGAACAACGAGGTTTCCGATGCGGTTGAGGCCCTGGGCACGCAGTTCCGCACCTGGAGCGCTGAAAGACGACATGTAGGTGTCGCCGAGACACTTGATGAAGTCCTCCTCAATGCCGCCCGCCGTGGTCACGATGGCCGAAACGTGGCGATGCTCAACGAGGTAGCGGAAGACGCCGCGGAGCCCAGAGGAAATCAAGTTAGACGTGTAGCCCAGGAAAATAGTTGTCTTGTCCCCTGTTTCGGGGTCGGACCATGCTCGCTACAGGGAAAAGTTAGTGTCTGATTCTCGACTCGGTTTACAGTGTCATCCGACCATATCGTTGATGATCCGGACCGCCTCGCACATCGATGACGCCTGGAACCCCATGTTCTTCATCCCCTCGTAGAGGTCGTCAACGGTGATGGCCCGGCCCTTGAACTTGTTGAAGTCGAGCTCCTCGACCTTTTGGGCACCCTCGGGCATCTCGACTGACTGGACCAGTACCGCATCGGTAGCGGCGCTGGGAGGCTGTTCGGCCATGTTGGCAAACCGTCACTTCCCCACAGACGGCGATACCGTCAGCCAGATGGCAACTTAAATCCAACCTAAAAGACAAGAAATATGTCGTCACTCGTACAGTGTGTCAGACCTAAGGGACAGGGTGTGTGTCGATCACAGTCTGGGGATCGTGCAGGCGCGGCTCTGCCGGATTTAAGGAGCAATAGTTGAGACGGAAAATGCCCAGTCCAAGGTTTCTGATTTCGGAACTAAAAGTAGCCAGCGTTTGTGAAACAGCCCCGCGATATCGTGACTCTTTGTCTTGAAAGCGGCGTGGTGCAGACTCGATCGCCAAGGGCCGGTTTCTGGTGACTGCCTGATTGGGTCTAGATTCAAGATGCGGGCTGCTCGAATTTGACGGGCACCCGAGGGTGTTTGTCAGACGCGGGAGCGCTGCTGCCTCTAAATTTTCTGCGTGTTTAGCCGCTGCCCACAGGGAAGTCTCCACGGCCTGACGAAACAAGACTAGCGCTGCAGGTGGTGTGGGCAGGTGTGGGTCCAAGGGCCACTCAATCCAAGACCTTTGCCGGTACGTACCCGCCCTAGCCCGGGCACTGGGGGGTCAGAGGGCTTTGGGAGGGCAGCATTTCGAGATCCACTTGATCCAATCTTCAGTTCTGTTCTCCTCCAAAACACCACATTCACGTCGAGTACACCACCCGCTGTGCCATCAACAATCGCGCTGCCGAGGAGCACGATATCTGGTGTCGGCCCACAGTTACAGACTCGCGGTGACACGCTTTTCATCGCTCGCCACCGGGAATTGCCATCGTGGAATTGCGAAAGCAAAAAGCTGCCGCAAACCATCCGTCAGCCTTAAACGCCAGCCGCAACGAGGGCGTGTATCCCGCCACCGCGGCATCAAATCCCACAGTTCGCCGTGCAGTACATCGCAACAACGACACGCTGCTACGGCTACAAACTTACGCCTGCCCCCGCAGACCTTGATAGCGAACCTTCCTTGACATGCGCATGCCGGATTGAGGCACTGAAGGAACTCAGAGGGCACCTGCCCTCGTCGAAATGTATGTTGCCTCTCGATACACTCACTCTCTTTATCTCCATTTTCCTCAGAATCGCCGCACGTCGTCGCCCGTGAGTGGGGAACTGCACCAATAAGCTGGCATCGAGCATGCCAACTATGATCCAATGCGACCGAGCTACCGTAACAGCCAGGAAGGTTACTTCTACGATGGCCGCCGTACTCCTCCACGTCGTCACCCTCGTGACGCTCCTTATTTCGATGCTTACCACCCCGACTACAGGTCAAGGTACGGCGGCAGATACGAAACAGACCGGCGCTCGCGTTCGCCGCGAGACCGGTCGCCGGGCTCATACGTGGACAAGTATGGCGATGGGGACCGCCGCCGCCAGTCTGTTGACACGCGGACTAACGCGGCCGCTTTCCAATCCAACCGAGAGCCTTTCCGCGACTCTCTCACTGGACGCGATCCGCCTCGAGCACCTAAGGCACTACTCGATTCCCCCAGCGGTCCAAGGGGTGGTGGTTTCGCCGGCGACTTCCGCGGAAGGGGTCGCGCTGGTGGTCCGGCCGGGGGTGGAGGCCGCGGCCGCGGCTGGCGGGAGGATAGCAGAGACCGCGGACGCGACCGTGAACCTGAATACCGGGACAGGCCCCATTTTAGGGACGAACGCAGCCGCGAGCGCGACCGAGAATGGCGCGACCGTGAACGTCCGGATTGCCGAGCCCGTCCGCCACCATCTCCGCAGGGAAGAGGTCGGTCACCCGGCGGCCGAGGAGATTTCAGAGACCCACCGCTCGGCATCGATGCGGAACGTGCTAGACGAGGGTCCAGGGATGGCCCACCGTCGGCAAGCTCTGCGTCATCGGACCCCCTTTTCCCCCCCACGTCCTTCCGGGGCGGTGCCGGCGGGTTCACTCGCGGTGCCGGAAGAGGAAGCCGTGGTCGGGGCAACGATTGGGATCGCGGTGGTCGGGGAAGAGGAGGCGTATTCTACGATGAACGGGACCGCTATCCGGGTCCAAGAAGTCGCTCTCAGGAAGGGCGGTGGGGACGCGACCAGGATGACCGGGAACGTAGGGATGTCAGATACCCTGACTTGGCCAGAGATCCTCGCGATGAACGTGAATTGAGGGATCGCGACCGCGATCTAATACGCCCAAAGGCCGACCGGGTATCACACGAACCTCCAGCATCCACCAAAGACGTCTCGCCGCCACCGCTAGCCCCGTCGGCACCGGCCTTCGGGTCCGTTCCTAGTCGCCAGCCTTCGTCCGCAGATATCCATTCCCTCACCGGCAAACCACCCCCAACCGGCCCAAGAGCCCTGACGGAAGAGAGGCCTGTGTCTGCCGGCCACGCGATGGTAAATGATAGGCCGCCCCCGACCGGCCCAGCCAAACCGGTCCTTCCTGATGGCAGCCCTCCCATCCCGGTCGGGCCCCGGGCTCAGCAACAAAAACAACAACAACAACAACAACAACAGCGGTCTAGCAAACAATGGATCAACCCAGCGCTGGCAGGCAAAAAGATACCCGAGTCTCCTAAAATGGGACGGTCGCAGAGCTTCGTATCGCAGCAACAGCGGCCTTTCGGTAACTATCGTCCCGAGTCATCACATTCCGACTACCATGGTGAGTTCGACCGGAGACCTCGCAGCTCTGACGCACAGTCCGAGTCCCAGCTCGCCACCACCGATGGGCAGCTGCGCTCGCTCTATATCGGATCCAGCGATTTCGGAATCAAGTCGGAGAGAGGTACGCAGTCTGCAAGAGCTTCGGTAGACCGCGAACCCAGGAATCCACCCGACGGCGATATCAAAATGGGCGGTCTGGATGCGATGGAGAATTTTCCAAGGCCAAGGGAGCCAAATCATCGGGAAGCGCTATCCGTCAGCCCCACCGTCCCAAAGCCCAGCGTCGGCCTTGGCCTCGATTTCGGAGATATTGGGAAGGCCGGCCAAGCCAAAGATCCCAGTGAGCCCGCGAAAAAGCCCACCATCCTCACTCTCCCATCCGCGAGGATTCAGTTGCCAGATAAACGTGCTGATACTCCCGTGGCCGGAGATTCGGACACCGACGAGGACATGGACGATTACTTTGAAGCTGAGATCTCGAAAAAAGAGGCCGAACTCAAAAAGTTGGAAGATGCAAGCGGCGGCGCCCCCACGCGGATTGTTGGACGGTATATAAGTGTTCTACATGAGAGCATGTTAAAAGTCGTGAACGATCCGGTGACATTGGGCAGCTTATTAGGGCATCTTCCAGAAGGCTTCTCGTTCTCCCAGCCTACTAATCTCCCAGCCCAACACACCGAAGATCCTAAACCTATGGAGGAAGACAATACCCACGCAAATGCCCCGACTCCCCGCGAACCGTCCGCTATCCCGACGGTTGAAACTAGCCATGATGCCCAAGATCATTCGGTCGAGCTCCAACCTAAGATGGAGGAGATGGATACGGAGGGCTCTGGTCTACCGCCGTTACCAACCGTCGAACAACCAACAGGCCAAGACGAAGATGCTGATATGCTAGACGCCGAGGGGGAGCTGGATGACACGCTTGCTCCCTTACAGCGGTCTGTACCGGCTCACGGGGTTATGGTAACTGGAGAGGGTTTAGGCATCTTCCCGTCTGCATTTGGTCAACCCCATTCTGGACGCACTAGTCCCTCGGTCATGGATGAGGATAGCGAAGACCGTACTGAGGACGATGCTAGCGTCTATGGCAGTGTTGAAGCCGTTCGAGAGTATTCAGCGACCCCCCCTACCGAGGACCTTCCTGTGTTCACCGGCAAGCCGTGGTTTGAGAGTAAACGAGTTCGAAAACTCTCAAAGCAGTCACCTGAGTTTAGGAACTTCGTTCTGGGCCACATGAGAGAACACTTGACAAGTGCGCAGGGTGAACAACATACTCTGCGAGAGGAATACAGGAAAAAGTACGATTCCTATCTACGTTTTACCCTTTCAGACGACCCAACTGCAATCAAAGTCCGGGATAGTTGGGCATCTTCCGGCACGCCAGCAGCGAGCACAGGGAAGGCCGCCCAAGCCGTAGAGGCCAAGCCGGAAGGGGTCAGAAGCCGTCGCTTCGCCACCGATCTCGACCTTGCTCAGGCCCTCGAGCAGTCCAGGGTAGAACACCAAGAGAAACAGGAGAGAGAGGCCAGAGCACAAAGGGAGAAGTATCGAACGGAGAAAGAGGCGGTGATCCCCGATATGTTCTGGACGGCCGAGGAGAAAGAACAGGGCCTGTTTTACGACACGGCCGGTCTCCTCCCCCTCCGAAAACTTGTCGCCGCATGGCATGTTGTCCCCTGGCACGTCAACTTCAGCGAGGAAGAGGCGGAGAAATTCGAAAAGGCGTATCTCGAACACCCAAAGCAGTGGGGCAAGATCGCCAAGGAATTGCCGAATCGCGATTTCGGAGCCTGCATCCAGTACTACTATGCCAAAAAGAGAGAGCTTAATCTTAAGGAGAAGCTTAGAAAGCAACCCAAGAAGCGTAAGAAGGGTCGTGGGAAACAGCGGTCTAGTGCATTGGTATCAGAGCTCGGAAATACGGAGAACGAGACTGAGGAAACTCCCCAGGAAAATGGAGAAGGTTCGGAACGACAACGCCGTCCCCGGCGCGCGGCGGCTCCGACGTGGGGCTATGAGGCTACGCCAAATGCCGACTCGGATGGCACAACACCGGCTGCTACCCCAGGCCGCAGGCGAGCTGGTGCCGGCGCTGTTGCTGCTGCAGCCTCTTCGGAGACGAAAGGTGACAGTGGTGCCGAGAAGGTTGACGGCAGAAAAGGGCGCAAAAGAGGCCAGCCCAAGGCAGATAAGGACGCAAAGGCGGCCAAGCCCGCTCAAGCTCTCGCGCCAACCCCCGCCGCCACCACAGTTAAGGGCAACCGCTCCCGCTCCAACTCACGGGCACAAGGCACAGAGTGGACGCCGGAGACAGGGGTTGATCTGGCTGGCCGCCCTGCCGCCCAGTTCAACGTGCCCCCGGGAGGAATGCAGCCGCCTACCCTGCCTGTTCAACCGCCGGCGCTTGCCAGCCCCGATCGGCCGCCTGCTCCGATGCCCTCTGAAGTGATGGCTCCGCCTTCACTCTCTCTCCGACCAGAGCCCCCTCAGCCGCTGCCTTCAGTCCCTACCTTCGAGATCGGACAATCTTCTGGGCCAGAGCGTATCCGGACTCCTCAGCAGGCCTCAAGCTACTGGAGCGTATCCGAATCGACGGATTTCCCACACTTGTTGCGGTCTTTTGGCACTGACTGGAGTGCTATCGCGTCTCACATGCAAACAAAGACGGCAGTGATGGTATGTCGGATTCTTTACTAACGAGCTTGCGCAATCTGCTAACCCGGTTACAGGTCAAGAACTACTTCGTGCGGCAGAAAGAAGGAGCCAAGCCGGAGTGGGACGCCATCGCTCTCGACGCGGATACCAAGCGCGCGAGGGGAGAGAAACGACCCGCCCCACCTGCCCCATCTACTGGGCCCAGGAAACGATACGATGTGCCTTCGACTCACCGGACCCTAGCTGCGGCGGAGTCGGAAGATTCCACCAAAGCCGAGCCCTCCCCAGGCCAACCTTTCGCTCGCTTCCAAGTGCCAATCGCCCAGGCCATACCTGTCTCGCATCCGCTCGCCCCAGCTCAAGCACAACCGTCCATTTCAACGCCGATAGCATCTCCAGGACCATCCCCCCAGCCGCTACCACCCAATGGACAACCAGCGCCACAAGCGATCTCGCCGACTCATCCCTTGCGACCACCGGCTCCTTCTTTTGCGTACCCCGAGAAAGAGAGAGAGCCGTCCGGGCCACCGCCACCACCTGCTGTTCAACAATCACAAGCGCCAGTTCGCATGATCTCGCAAAAGCCGGCTCCTGGCCCTGCGGCGGCCCCACCGGTGCCCGAGTCAGTTCCACGCTCGGCGGGCTGGGCGGATGATCATCACCCCTCGCTGCACACGCAACAAAAGGAAACTCGCGAGTCTCGTGACCTGCGCGAGCGACAATCCAGGCCAGAAATCTCTCCCAGGGAGCCCCTCAGACCCACAGTGGAACGCCCGCCCGCGCGACTTAAGCAGGAGCCGGAAGCCCTCCAGCATCCAGAGGTTTACCAAGCATTTCCTCAGCGCGCAGTGGTGCAGCCCAGAGGTGAGCCAGTGCCTTTGGCTCGACAGCCCGAACCCCCTCGAACCGTGGCACCAGCCCCGCAGCCGTTCGCGCAGCCCGTACAACCACAGCAAGTCAGAAGCCTTCTCGGCGAGCCTATGCCTGCCCAACAGGCACATCCGCAGTCGGTGGCGAACATTGAGCGGCCCATCACAGGTATCCAACGACCTTTGCCGACGACGATGTCGGAGCAATATGTCCCGAGCCCCGTGTCTGCGCAGCCCACCCCCACTATGCACCCTCCTGCTCTCGCGTCTCGTGTGCCGGAGCAGCGCAAGACAAGCAGTCTTATGGCGCTGCTCAATGACGACCCGCCTGCGCCGAAGAGGGTTGCTGACGTGTCAATCGGGATCAAAACAAGTTCTACACCACCACCTCAGTCGATATCTGCTCGCCCTCCGCAACCCCCAACGTCTGCACCGCCGTCGCAGCGTAGGGAAGCTGAGACCGGGTATCCATATGCTCGCAATCCTTCTCAGGCGCCACAGTCTGCGATACCACCACTGAAGCCATCGTACCACACTCAGTCCCCGCAGCCGCCGCATGTGAATGCCCCTAGGTCTGCGATGGCGATTGACCCTCCTGGTCCTCCCGCCGAACGCGAGTATTACGCGCGGCATCAACAATTTCCGTCTCAGCATCAGACGAGCGCATCAAATTCACCGCAGTCGCACCAGCCGCACCAGCCGCACCACTACCCGCAGCCTGTGCAACACCCTCAGCACCCTCCTCAACACGCACCCCAGCAGCACCCCCAAGCCGCCGCACAAATGGCATATCAGGCCCCACAGCCATCATACCAAGTGTACCCTGCTCAGCAGCCACATGCACCATCTCCGGCGGCCCAGTACCCGGCAAGTATGTCGGGACGGCGGGACCCGCCGCCTGGCCGTGATGCGTGGCCGCAAAATCCACAGGCCGGAACAGCCACCCTCCAGCAGCAGCAACAGCAGCAGCAGCAGCAGCAGCACCCACACCCGCATCAGCAGCACCCGCAAACAGCATGGCCCCCAAAAACTCAACCGCCGGCCCCACAATCAGCCTGGGCAACTCAACAACCCAAACCACAGGTCACAATGCCGCCGCAGCAGCATTCCTGGTCGTCGTCGGGTGGTCCGCAACAACCCCACCCCGTCAACTTGAGGGAGCCACCACGCGTCCAGCCTTCTTATGGACATGACACGCAAAGTCCAGTGGCCGGTATGATGCAACATCAACATCATGGCTCCCTCGGAGGATCCCGGTACGCAGCACAGCCTGATCCCAGACGAGGTGAGCAAGTCCCTACGCCTGGCCCAGCGTATGCACGGTACGGTACACCAGGTCCTGGGCAAAGGGAGCCGGCCCGCAGCTTCACGCCTGTGAGTTTCGGCGATCCTCGACCGGGCCCTCCTCCACCATACCCGGGGCAGGACCCCATGCGGGAGATGCGAGACGCGCAGATGCGAGACGTGCAAATGCGCGAGCTGGGTAGAGACCCGCGGGGGTTGGTTGGAGACCACCGCGAAATGGTTCGAGACCCTCGGGGGGATCCTCGAGACCCAGCGGCGCAACAGCTCCAACAACAGCAGCTCCAGCAGCAGCAGCAACAGCAACAACAGCAGCAGCAACACCAAAGTATTCTAGCAAGGGGGGGGCTGAGGCCACATGATGAGTACAACCGTCAACCGCCTAGTAGATATGGTTAGAGTTCATACGGGCGACGGCTATATTTTACCTGGCAACATTATGAAGGGGTGGGAACATCCCGGCAACCTGATCATGGGGATATCTGGGACTCGTACGTGCGTTGACCGGGAGATACGTCAGCGACTTACGAAGAAAGCATTCCATGCATCGCGGAGCGCACTTGTTAATCCTCTTCGAGAGCAATATATCTATCAGACGAGTTTGTGGGAGAGTCGACAACTTACTATGGAGATGATGGCAGCCGCCAATCTTCATCACAATGACCAAAACACCTGCAAGAATGATGTTCGCCGATTAAGTCGTACATCAAGCCTGGTGCTTCGGTACTCATGGGCATTGCGCGCAAGGAAGCACTCACATGCTTCAAGGATATCATGGTTTGGTGTCATGTCTGGTGCCGAATTCTCTTATCGACAGTCATCATCGCATTTTACGCCGAGTTTATGCGAGGCAACCGAGGCTGCGAGGCTGCGATAGTGCTCTCTCAGCAAGGAGTTTGTCGGTCTTATTTCTCCCTTCGGATGCGATGTGCAATCTGCAAGGCTGCGATGGTGCGACGCTAGCGAGGAGTTTATCGGTCTCATTTCTCCCTTCGGGCGCAATGTGCAAACGGAACCAGGCGTTTACCTTCATACGACTATACTGCTCAGATGGCTGAGCGCGAAAACAACTTGCATGACGGGTGGCCTGGGCAAGGTCCTCGAGATGACGCGTTCTTTTATTGGGGTGCGACGTTGAAAAAACAAAGTTTTGCAACTCATAGTTATATCTCCGTTGGTATTGTGGTTTGGCCTCAACTCCTTGCCGATCCACTTCGGCAGCTACAGGGCTCAGGCAGAGGGTGCAATGGCCGTTCTAGGAGCTTTCACCACAGGGGAGGGATTATGTGATCGGTCTTGTGTCCTGAGACGTGAATCAAGTTAACGGGAAGGGGATAGGAAAAAGGCGTGGCAGGAAGGAAGGAAGAAAGTCAACATGGAGGAAATATGGGTAAAGTCTCGTTGTGTATATCAACTGTTCTTTTTTATTAGTTTCTTTTGGTGCAGTGGCGAGGAGCACGCATGTGTGTATACGATGGGCGTGGGATTTAGCATAGTTTTCGGTTTGGCTCGGGTCTTTTCCATTACACGGGTCAGTTATTTCTGCCTATCCCTTCTTGCTTCTTGCAGCGTTCGGGAGTTAGATAGACAATATTGAAAGCTACATTTCGACATGCAGCACCTTACTTGCCCGCTTGGTTCTAAAGCTTTGTGTACACCTCCTCTTCGAACGCCTTCATGAGCGGTCGTACCAATGGATCAGCCGGGTTGGCGATCTGCGTGCCAAAGATGGCGCACACGCCTGCCTTGCGATCAATGAACTATCAGTCGACACTGTCAGCAAGATATCACCCCCCACCGTGTACAGATAGCAGACAGCGGACAGTAGAGAGAAAACTCACCCAGTTTAAATTAAACACCCCCGCCCAAAACAAAAACCCACCCCTCCTATGCCCGTGACTGTCCCCATCAACCAACAACCCGCCCAAACTCCAATCATACTCCCCCGTGTCAGGCACCCACCCCACAATCCACTCGGGATTCTTCACATTCTCCAGCAGCGCCCTCTTCGCCCCCTCCTCTAGTTGCGGCCTGAACAGCTCCCCTGCCGTCTCGGACGAGAGCAGTCGGCCATCGTCGACCAGAAGCGAGTGCAGAATCTCGAGGTACGCTTGTAGCGAAGCGTACCCCCCTTCTCCGCCGAAGGCTTGGCGGGTGGGGTCGGATTGGGGAGGGGGCAGCGGGGAGTGCACGACGGGGGATGACCCACTGGGGCGGGCGGTCATCTGGGCGAGCTTGGCGGTGCAGGAGTGGGAGCGCTCGGGAAAGAAGGTGATGGAGGAGGGGAGGAGGCCGAGGGGGGCGAGGATGTGAGAGTGGAGGTAGTCTTCGAGAGGGAGGGAGGTTAGGGTCGTGATGAGCTGGCCGACCCAGTCGAGGGACGAGCCGTAGGCCCAGGAGGTGCCGGGCTCGAAGAGGAGGGGGTAATCGAAGCGCGAGGGGACGGAGGTGGTTGGTGGCGGGGAGGGGGGGGAGCCGGGCGGGAAGAGGTAGGTTGAGAGGGTGGGCGAGAGGAAGTGGTAGCCGCAGCCGGAGGAGTGGGTGAGGAGGTGGCGGAGGGTGAGGAAGCGGGTGCGCTCGGTGAGGATGGGGGCGCCCGAGGGGGTGAAGCCGCTGAGGATGGGCTTGGAGGCGAGGTCGGGGAGAAAGGGGGCGAGGTCGTCGTCGAGGCGGATGAGGTCGCGGTCGACGAGCTGGAGGGCAGCGATGGCGGTGAGGAGCTTGGTCATTGACGCGAGAGTGAAGACGGTGTCGAGGGCCATGGGAGCGGGCGAGGATGGGTCGAGGGAGGATTGACCGAGGGACTTGGCGTAGTTGAGCTTGCCTGGGGAGGTCAGTGGGATGGATGGGGATGAGAGGGGGGTGGGAGGCGTACCCGATTTGTCTTTGGCGAACATGACAGCGCCCGGGAGGACGCCGTCCACGATGGCCTTCTCGATGGTAGACTCGATTGTCCACGACATTTTGGGCGGTGTTGTTCGACAGCAAATTCGGGGTGTATATGATCACTGCGTCGTTCAGTTACTTGCACGAGCTGTCATCGTTCTAAATGGTGAGATGAGAAATAAGACATGTGAACCCACCAGCGAGCCGCTCAAGACGCCAGAGGCCGGTTAATATAAGCCTCCCGCGTGGACAGCTGCGCCGGAAAACCTCAGACGGAAGGCGCTCCCCTTTCCTCCTTCCCCTCCCATTCTCCAACTCTGCCGTGTCCCCGCCGCACGACGACTTCAGTCTTTCAATCCTACGCCTGTATCAGGATAATTCCCCGATACTACGTGGCAGGTATGGCATGGGCGTATAAGCAAGTGCTGGGTCGTTATCGTAAGCTGAAAGCGGTGGGGTACTTCGTCGAAGGTTCAGTTTCATGGCTGCAAAATGTCACATCGAGAAGCAGCCATCTTGTTACCGGCATGAGCCCGCTCATAGCTGAGCGGCCCTTATCTCCGGCTTTAGTATTTGTACTATATACCCAGTTCTATAAGTGATACTCCCGTGGACATGTCATCAGCCAAGGGCCAGGCGTTTGACCCCCGGGCAGAGAAGGCGGGGTGGCGCCGAGCGCGGGGCCGACCGGGAGATGAAGTGGGGTCCGAGATTTGCGGATGGGAACGGGCAAGGGATCAGAGCGAAAGTTGATAAACAGAGTTCTTTGTACATATCCTATGTGCCTATGCCGCAGATAGGCACATGTCCCTAAATAAAACGAAGCAAGGTAGGTAAGGTACATACAATATGCATACCATATATCCATGCTAGAAACAAGCTACCACACCACCCCGAAAACACCCCACTTTACGTCACCAACAAACAACACCCAAGATACATACACACCATCCATCCATCCATCCATCTATCCTCCCGGACAGACAGACAAGTAATACGCATCAGCCAAAAGAAGGAAACCAAAAAACCAAGCCGCAAGGGGTATATATTCCCTCCATCCACTTTCCCTATCACTCCCAATCATGACGCATCAAAACAAAAACCATACATCTTCTACGCAGGCAGCGACAACCCCTCGATGCCGTTGGAATCCTCTCCTACCGCCGGGTCGGCGCTCACAATTCCGTTCTGACGCTCCCAAACCTCCCTGCGAATGCGATCGTCCATTGCTTTCCTTGCGCGCTCCACCTCTTCCACGCCACCCGATTTCTTCAGCTTGCTTTCCCCCACAAATTCAGTCAACTCTTTCGTGAGTGGGTTGGCGTTCCTGGTCTGTAGCTCCTTCTGCCGCAGCTTCTCGGCGCGCTCGATGGCTTCCAAACGGTTTTCGTGGTTTGGCTGGAGCGCACGCACCTCGCCCAGCACACCCTCCTTCGCGGTGTTCGGGTCCGCACTGACGCTATTCAAGACGATAGCGCCCAGCCCTTTACTAAACTGCCGTCCAATCTGTGCGCCGCCGCCTGAGCCATTGTCCTTCATCTGCTCCTTGGTTGCTTGCTCGACAAGCGCGAATGTCTCCGACGCCTTCTCGAGGTCGTCGCGGAGGTCGACCATCAAATCCTCCATTACCCGCAGCTCGTCGCGGCCCTGGCAGACATCCTCCAGCTCCTTCTCCCAGATCTTGGTCCAGACAGGTTTCTCCGTCTTCATGTAATCATCCATCCTCTTGAGCTCCTTGTGGAGCTGCGTGATGTCCTTGGTGACCGACTCGAGCTGTCGCGGTAGCGGCCGCACACCGCGCATCACAACGTCCTTGCGTAGGTCTTCCACTAAGTCCTGTAGGTCATCGATCTTGGTGACCAAACGGTCACTGTCATCGTTGAGAAGCTTGCGACCCTTGTTCACGTAAGAGTGGCCCATGTCACCGTCGATATTCGGCACCGCAACCTTGGCTGCGGCCATCTTAACATTAGCCGCTTTGGTGCGGAGCGCAGCCATCGAGCCTTCCACCTCAGACTGGAAATTCGAATACGTCTGGCGCAGCACCGCCAGATCGCGTCGTAGGCTCTGAATCTCTGAGGTTTGGGACGGGTTGAGCTTGCTTCGTAGCGCTGTCTGCGGCCCAGCGGATCGCGGGGAATCGGCAGGAGGCGTGGGCGGCGCGGCAGCCAGCCGAGCGAGATCCTTAGCCGTCTCTTGTTGTCGCTCAGACACCCTTTGCAGAGCTGCGCCCTGGTCATCCATATTCTGTTTGACGAGATCAAGAGTCTGCTTTAGTGACCCGATGCCTTCGTCAATATGTTTCTTGACCTCGTCCAGGGCCTCGACGTTGAGAACCAGGACAGTCCGGTCTTTGATGTCCGAGAGGTCTTCCAGCTCGTGCCGCACACCTGAGACGGGATCTTGAATGTAGATATCGGGTAAGTCCGCTCCGTTCTGCTGCGTGTTCCAGGAAAACTTCTCGATAAAGGCGAGTTGCAGACGACCGATCGAGAGCTCGTCATAACCTTCAGGAAGCACAAACTTCTTGACCTTGGATCTGTACTGCAAGAAGAGAGTCAACTCCTTGGTGGCAGGAGGTGAGCCCTCCACCAAATAAGAGGGCGCTGGCGGCTTGTCAGGAGTTGGCGCGCGGCTGGCTGTTGATGGCCTTGTTGCTGCGGGCTTTGGAGGTTTTACATCGTCGACATCCATGCGCATAATTGGTAGGGCATCTGATAGCGGTCCGTTCAGAGTTGCGCTTGGCCTTAAGAATTTCTCGTCCGGAGAGTCCACCATGAAGCTGTCGTTCCTCCTGACCGGCTTTGCGGGCGGCTCTGGGCGAGTTTCGTCGGGCTCTTCCGGCACCCTGCTCGGGACACGGACCGGAGAGGACTCTACAGCACCCGCCCGGGACTGGCTTGAAGGGTCGCGCTTGTGGCGTACGCTCTCCCTTGCCTGCATCGCTCGCATGGACTCCCGTACTTCGCCCCGGCCCCGGTTCGGTATCGGTGTGTTTTGAACGGGAAGCATTGGTATCCCGGCGCCGGGAGCGCCCAAATGCTTGGATATCTGATAGGCAGAGTACCTCCTGGATGCGCGTCTTTCCAAATCGCCTCCCCTTTGCAAAGCAGCTAGGGCGCTCTGCTGCTTTGGAGGCGGGGGTGGGGGAGGGAAGTTGTCGAGACCAAGGTCACTCATCGAATTGCCGGTCGGTATCGTGGCTTCGTCGCCGGGATAGGGGGGAAGGATGGGGATATTTTGCAGCGTGGTGCTCGATAAACTGGACTCCCCCGAGTTTGCAGAGCCTCGCGACAAGTCTCGCTGTGTGGGGAAGCGCCTTGTCGGGGAAGCACTATTCCTCGAATCTTCCCTTCCTTCGCCTTGCCGATATCCATTCTCTAGGCCTTCGTTGAGTAGCGTCGTTAGTCCCGAGTTGGTACTCCCCATTGTGCTGCTGCTTGTTGTTCGACCGGACACAGGGCCGCCAGGACCGCCCTGCTCCGAGATGCCATTTTCCTTGTCTCTCGCCTGCTTCTGTCTCAACTTCTGCTGTTTCCTCTTCAGACCATGTAGTAAGTTGATGATGATGTCACGTATCTTGGGCAGATACTTTTCGAGGCTCTCCACGCTTGCTTCCTGGCTCAGCGTTGACTCGAGGATGCTCCGCAGCAGCTCTGGGACGTTGCCCAAGTCCGATGTATCGACATTAATGGCCGTGAAGGCTCGACAGGCCATGTTGAATTCATATCCCAACCGTACGTAGACATCGGACACCTGGGTGTCGGTGGCGTTTCCGCGTGACCATTGCGTCAGGGTCTCGAGGAGCTGCTTTGTCGCGACGAGCAGGTGCGTCACGCTCTTTTCGATCTGCGATAGAGGAACGGAGGAGCTGCCCGAAGACTTTTTGGTGGTCGCCATGGTCAGCAAGAGGTAGCTACAGCATGCGACAACACAATAAAGTTGGGCGTCTGAGAGGTGCGAGTTGGGGAAGGGTTCACAGGAAAGACAAGATAACGGAAGGCGCTCAGAAACAGAAAACAGAACCGTGATGCGATGATGTGGTTGCGCCAGCAGATCAGGCAAATCCATAGCGCAAGTCGGCGTCGCATGAAGCCGCGGCCGAAACAGGACTTGGTGCTTCAAGTGTGCAGGGAAGGAATGGAAACCGGAAGATTGTCGATTCACACACTCACATTGTTCCGCCGGGAGGTGCTCCCACCGCCGCCCGCCTGGATCGACCGCCCTGCTGCCGAGGAGCGAGGCGCCACGCCGACTGTGTTGGTGCCCACGCCCATTCCCATTCCTATGCCCATCCCCATACCCACGGCCGGCGAGATGGAGCGCGCTGGAATGTTGGGGGGCGGGCCTGGTTCCGCTCCCGGAGAGCGCCGCTGCATCGAGCGAGAAGGGCCTGGTGCGTTCATCATCCTCGACTGGCCCTCGGCCTCGGATCCCAAATGCTGGACGGTGCGTCACCAGTCGCGTGCGGGTTTTAGGCTCAGATTAGGATTTGGATTGGAGCTGTTTTTTTCGTCTTCTCCCCGGTCGATCAGGACCTGACGACGAACCAGCGGCCGATGGAAATGCGTTGGGGACCAGTGAGGGGTTTGCGGCGATGGCGATGGCGAGATGACGAGCATGAAGCGACAACCCAACGCGATGGCAAATGCTGAACTCTCTCTCTCGGCGCCTTTGGCTTTACGTTGAGTGCGTAGGTTGCCATTCGCTCATTTGGGGCCATCGCACCTCGGGTCTCCACAAGACACACGCTCCATTGGAAGCCCCAGACTCGCGAGCCCGCGCTTGACCAGAACAGTCCACCCGACGCAGAAGACAGGGGGCGCCTGTGCCACAAAGAGCTCGGCCGTACAAAATAAAGTGATTGGTGGCACTTTCGATCGCCAACACCGCAGACAAGGGCGCATCAGCTTTCTCTTTTCTGGAAGGAATCCTTTCTGGCCATTCTTCAGCTCTTTGCATGACATCTTCGCCCCTTAACCACACGTTTAAGAGGCTTTGTTGGCGAAAGTCGCCTTGTACGGGCTGTTATTAGTTGTACAATGTGACCGCACCTTGACTTTGCCACGTTGTTCGCTAAAGCTGTGACGTTTTGATGTTTCGAAACGCACATCTGTTCCTCAGTTCAGCTTCCGTCACTCAACAGGGAAGACGCCTGGGGCCGCTAAAGAGATACACCTTGGATTTCATCACAGAATGTGGCGCTTTTGGCGAATCGCTCTGCTATTTTTCGGCGGCTGCCGACAGCTCGGAAGCAAGTGCGCGGCTGTCAAGCATTGTCTCAGCGCTCCCATTCAGGCTGCATGCAAGCGGTGCAGGAGCCCAGACAAATATTCCCAATGACTGGCATACGAATTATCGATTCAAATTCTCTCTTGAGGTCAGACACGGCTGCGCCACGATGCGCTAGCTACCAAGGGGGCCTGGGTGCATCAAGCCATGCGAGGACGTACCCAATGCGCCGCCGCATGGATCAAAACGAAGCCTGTTCTTTTGGCCGAGGGCACCTTGCGACGTGCGTGTCCGTCCGGCGCTCCGCATTTGCACGGCAAGATATTTTTGCGGCTGACTGCTTCTACTGGGACAAACTTGCTCGCTCCCTTCGTCAGGCACCGACATCCGACAGCTGCTGAATCTCGTGCTCGCAGTTGAGAAAGGGAACCAACCCAGGTCCCTGGACCGTGGGAGTTGGATGGATCATGACCCTGGGTAATGAGGAAGGCTGGGGTTGGTCTTCTCATCCCAGGCCTGCAATCCTCCACCCACACCTACTGTTCGGCGTTGCTGTCAGCGTCGCTGTCAGTCGATGATGTTAGGCATCCTGAACATGTCAGTCAGGCTCTGATGATGGGAAGGCTGTGGATGTCCGGCCACAGTCCACGCGTCCCGGCGGGTCATTCATGTGGGCAACGGCGTGTCTCGCAGGCCAGCGAGCTGGTTGGTGACACCACACCAGTCAATGCTCCAAAAACCTGTAAAGGCTGCTCAGCGCTGGGTTGGAGTCCGGACCCTGGGCGAGCTCGACGAACCCCGACAGGTCAGCTGCAAGCCACGGCCCGCTATCAACAAGCCCCGGACGACAATGCCGGTCTCAATGCTGGTCGCCCTGCCGTCCGTCCAATGGTGTTGGCCCAAAATTTGGAGGCGTTACGATCTACCTGCAATTTGACCATGACCGCAAATCAGCGCTCCTTCCCCCCTTCCCCGTCGGACTCTCATGTTGCTGCGGACGATGCAGTTTGCTGCATTGGGGCGGCCGTCCAGCCCCTTGGCATCAGCCCGGCCAGCTCCCGATAAAAGGGAGCGCTCTGCACCGAGCTGCCCGCTGGAGCTTCAGCTTCCTCTGTCCAGCCCAGCTCCCTCGCAGGTTTCAGCACTCACTACGCACCCGCAAGGCAATAATAATACCAAGCAGTCGCTACAGACCCAAACATCATTCAAGATGCAGTTCAAGGCTACCATCATTCTCACGACCCTCGCCGTCTTCGCCGCGGCCCATGACGGCCACGACTCCTCGGTTCCCCATACCACCACTGTCTCGGCAACCAAATCCGCCAAGGTGACTGACATCTGCTGGAGCGACATCGACCCGGAGGCTTCGTCGTCGTCCACTAAGGGTTATCACAACTCGACCACCACTGGCAAGGCCACCCTCTACACCTCGACTACCATCCCCACCGACAAGCCCGCAGCCACCAGCTCCAGGCCGCCTGCCTCCACTGGCGGTGCCGGCAAGTCTGAGTTCGCCATGGCCATTCTCGGCCTCGGCCTTGCGGCCGGTCTCATCCTCTAAACGGACTCCTTCGTGTGGGAGAGATATGATGTGGCACGGAGTGAATGAGGTAGCATCGGAACCGGAGTTGCATGCAGGCTTCGGCGCAGAAAAAAAGGCGTTACCTATTTGGGGAGGACGACAAGATGTTGGATAGGCCCAGGTGTTGGTGGACTTAGTGGTTACGACGACATCATGCTGTACCTTGTTAATAGCTTTAATGAATAATGCGGCGAGGCGGTTGTCTCACGTGCTCGCTCTAGCCATCTCTCCAGAAGCTATGATTGAAGGATTGACCGGGGACGCAAAACACCAATGCAACGTCCGGATTGTTGACAGCTGCAAGTCGGACCGGGAGCTTGGCACCGGGCCAAAGTGGACTCACCAATCCATTCTTTGAACTGTTGAGCGGCGCCGGCCGGCGCGGTTGGTGACCCACAAACGGGACGAAACGGCTCCATTCCGCGTAACTTTCCACTCAGTCGGTCTGCTTTCGGAAACAGCAACGAGTCATCATCGCATCCGTCGGCTAAGTCGCACCAGCCGGCAATTCCGATGACTTGCAGCGAATCGGCACCGAACGAAGTGGTGTTACGCGTTGAACACGTTGGAGACGACCAACCATGTCAGCGCCAGCGACACACCCTCAGTTGGGAACTGAAGATGTCAGATGGACTTATACGCGCAAGCTGACGCACAGCTCCAGCAGGATTAGTTATAATGTATACTCAATGTAATCACCCGCCCTCCTATTTGAAGGGGACAAAGGACCCAACAGCATTCCAATATCCCGAACCAGTATCCATTGCGTCGATGACGAAACCCCATAACGTTACATAAAGACACATCGAGCACCTCCAAAGAATTATCACAACTTCCCTACCTTCAACTCACGGACCAGCAGTATGGCACCAACACCAAACATTGCCATCATCGGTGCCGGCCCCACCGGCTGCATGCTCGCCCGCCTGCTCCATCAGGCTGGTATCCCCGTGACCGTCTTCGAAGCCGAAGCCTCACCCAACTACCGCTCCCAAGGCGGGACTCTCGACTTACACACATCAACGGGCCTTGCCGCTCTAAAAGAAGCCAACCTCTTCAACGAGTTCCTCGCCTCAGCGCGCTACGACGGTCACCACGTCCAGTTCACCGACCGCCACCTCAAATCGTACCTCACTCTCACCGGGCCCGCCGAACCCATCCCAGACGACGATGGTACCGCCGCTTCCTCAAAGCGCCGGCGCTCCAGGGTTGACGAGCAGCGCCCGGAGATCGACCGCTCCGAGCTCCGGCGCATCCTCTCCGAGTCACTCCCCCCAGACATGATCCGCTGGGGCCACAAAGTCGCCTCCTTCACGTTCCCTCCCTCTCCCTCTCCTGAATCCAACACCAACTCCCCACAATCACCATCACCATCACCATCAACACCAACAATCCACTTCTCCTCCCCCCCCCCCCCCCCCTCCTCGGCCTTCACCCTCATCATCGGCGCCGACGGCGCCTTTTCCCGCGTGCGCACCGCCCTCTCCCCGCCACAAAGGCCCCTCTTTAGCCGCATCGGCCTCTACGAGCTCTCCGTCCCCTCCGGCGCCACCACCGCCCCAGAGCTCACCGCCGCCGTAAAGCGCGGCAGCATCTTCGCGCATGCCGACGGGCGGCGGATCTCAGTGCAGCAGATGGGTGATGGGAGCCTGAGCGTGGGGGTAGTGCAGGCGCAGGAGGAAGAGGGATGGACTAGCAAGGAGAAGGCGGGGTTTGATACGGGGGATCTGGAGGAGGTTAAGAGGCGTTTGTTGGAGGGGGAGGGGGCGCCGTTTGGGGCGGATTGGCATCCGCTGTTGAGGGAGGCGGTGGCCAAGGCGGATCGGGTGTGGCCGAGGACGCTGTGGCAGCTACCGGTGGGGTGGAGGTGGGAGCATCGGGAGGGGGT
>Ga0247758_1000259_pt1 | contig 46320 bp, 50 predicted proteins | sample UWRJL156409C4_FD_180950 | JGI IMG/M metagenome (GOLD analysis project Ga0247758, IMG submission 180950) | Plant litter microbial communities from Arlington Agricultural Research Station in Wisconsin, United States - UWRJ-L156-409C-4 | ecosystem: Environmental > Terrestrial > Plant litter >...
CAGGGGGGAGGGTTTATAATGCATGCTTACGGTCTTGGTGGGAGGGGGTTCGAGCTCTCCTGGGGTGTGGGGGAGGAGGTGGTCAAGGGGATAAATGTTCACTTCAAAGGGTGAAGAGATCCAGTCGTGGCGTTGAGAACAATACCTGAAAACCATCTCCCAGCCCACTTGAAGGGCGTCGTGCCGAGGGTTTTCCACCATATTAGTTGAGTTGTAGTCAGTGAAATAAGTCTTATACGTGTTGAATGGCGCAGATTGCGGTCGACCATTCTGGCGTGGTAAATATACGATAGGTAGGGTGCTTTCTGGGTTGCGGCCAAAAAGGCTGCGAATGCCCTCAACGCGCAACGCGCAACGAAGGATAAAAGGCACAGGCTTCCATGTTCAACTATATCTGGGTATTCCCCTGGTTTTAGTTACACGTTATTGTACAGAGTGGCGTCTCCCTCCTATCCTTACGATGCAGACACAGCATCCATCTCGGGCCAATCCGAAATCCCGAAGCTTTGTATGCGCGATACCTGGGGATTTCACTCTCCCAATCGTGCCATTTCAGCCCAAGATCTTGCCTCAAAGGGGGGTGCTCCCCGCTTCGACATGGGAACGGGCAGATATACCCCTCGGCCACACGCGCTCTCCTTCTCGGAGAAAACTAAGCCTTGAATTAGAAGGAGCCCGCCGGCCTCATCCACAACCAACTCCCATTCACACACAACCGACCCAACCCCTCCAGCATGTGTCACCTCGCAGAGCCATCCTCCCCAGCACCACTCTCTTCTATCCTGGTTCTCGTCGGGCTCGCAAACCCTCCGATCCTCCCCGGGCGCTTGAGCTTCTCCATCTCCTTCCTCGCCTCCTCCTTATCCTTCTCCGGCAAGCCCCACCACTCACGCAGGAACTTCTCCTGCTCAATCTTGCGGCGGGCTTTGCGTTCCTTCTCGCGCTGGCGCTCGATGCGGCCGGCGAACCATTCCTCGCGCGCGGCGTCCTGCTCCTCGGGTGTGGCGTGCGCCTTCATGCAGCTGTTCATGACGCGGTGCGGCTCGCGGCAGGCCCAGGAGACCGTAAATGTGCGACCGAGAGCGCATTCGGCGAAGGCTATCACCCCGACGTGTTAGCGACGTTGACCCAGACAGATAGATTTCTAGTAACCGGGGGAAGGAAGCCTGGCTCACCTTTGATCTCGTCGGTGCACCTGCTTCGCACACGGGCATAGAAGACATCTCGGACCTGCGCCTCCTGGGAGGCAGATAGTGGTATGGGATTGCGCGAGGGCACTGCTTTTGCGAGACTGTCGTCCCTTTTTTGCTGTTCTCCGTCTCGTGCTAGACTGTCGTCTTGGGCGGCCATTGCGGCCATTCGCCTCTGTGGGTGCTTTCGTTTCCGGTCACCGTTACCTCTGGTCAATTTCCAGAACCATAGAGAGTGTTCCAGGCTTCGGGGGGCTGCCGTATTTGGGGGTTGAAGGTTTCGTTTGGTCGGCGTGGGTATGGTGTCGAAAGAATGAGGAAGTCGTTCGACAAGTCCGTGTGGCGTGTTCGCGGATTTCGTTGCTCAAGCCACAGCTGGGCGAGCTTCAGCCACCGTCATCCAATTCCTTGACTTTCCTGCCCCTGCACTAACACAATTGAAGGGAATACAAAGTAAGGTAAACCATAGGTACAGTACTTTGATAAAGACGCAGCGTTTTACACATGATTCAAATTTAGTGAGACGGTATCGCTTGGCTAATAATCCCGGCTCGTATTTCTCTTCGCTACTTTGTATTTCTTCTGTTTTCCTACCTCCCCATTCTCACAACCTACCTCCGTCCTCGGCGGTCCCTTCAGATTCCGACACCTGAGCCCGATCCCGATCCCGATCCAGGTCCAGGCTCTCCTTCTCCTTCTTGCCCTTCTTTCCAAAGTTGCTGAGCCATCTCACAGAAGCCTTGTTTCCTCCGTCCTTGCTCTTCACGCTGCCGGACGCTGGTGCGAGGCCGGGGCTGCTGGTGACGCTGTCATAGCTGCGCGCGACCAGATTCATGCTCGACGCCTCGTCGGCGATAATCTCCTCGAAATCGCCGATGCTCGATCGCTCTAACGAGAACGCCCGATCTGAGTTAGCCCCGCTGGCTACGCTGCTAGGACCCTTCTTGAAGAGGCCTGACTCCTTGCTCCCGAGCCGCCCTGGCAGACTGAACTTGCCCGAGCTGCTTTTCCGGAACAGTTTGCGGACGACATTATCGTCTTTGATGCTACCCGCCAGCCCACCGCTTGTCGGCTCCGACGGCGTGTTAGAGAAGGGCTGATCTAGAGACAGGGAATCCCGCGATTCAGACAACGATGTTTGCGTGTGGACCGAGTATCCGTCTCGGGATTGGCGTGAGTCCGAAGGAGAGTCGATGTCTATGAACGGGGGGTGTGCCGCATCGGGTGTAGACGCCAGCTCTTTGCCCTTGGACTTGTCTTTGGACTCCTTGTTCTTATCCTTGGATTTGTGCCCATCCTTGGTCTTCTTGCCCTCCTTACTGTCTTTCTCCGACTTGGGTTTAAAAAGCGAGCCGATGAAGGCCGGCGCATTGGGGTTCAGGCGGGCCAGAGCTTTAGACGATTCCAGAGCTTTCGACGCTTCCAGGGCCTTGGAGGATTGCGGAGGGCGGCTTCCAATGACACCAACCTCCTTGACATTTGGTGCCGTGTCGTCCTCATCCAGGATCTCATCGTCTGCGTTGGCGAGTGTCGTCTTCAAAGCAGACGGAGAACCGTGCAACGATGGTCGGCGAGATGGGTTCCTGGACCAGGGCATATCCGGTGACCACAGATTCCTCGGTTTCCCGAGTGCCGAAGGATCCCCGGGCGGCCCCCAGATTGAGCCTGAGTCGGTCGAGGGTCTCGGAAAATCCGACGACGCAATGCTAGCGGGTCGTGGGCTGCTGGGGTCCCGTTCTGCGAGGAGGCTGCCGTGAGCCCTGTGCGAGCTGGAAAAGGGATTAAGGTTTCTTGCTGAGAACATTCGTGAGCTGGGCGCATGGGCTTCTAACACCTCCGGGCCAGCCGAGTTCCTGTTGAACATATTCCAGGTACCCGAAAGGCTGATTCGGCGCTTGCCTCCCAGAGCATCTGGGTCGTCTGTCTGTCTCGGGAAGGATTGGCTCTGCCCCTGCTTCAAGCTACCAAGCATCGGGCCGTCGCCTTCCATGCCCTTCACTGTCCGCGCACGCTGAAACGAGAAGAACTCCATCAACTTGTTTGGAGCCGCGTCCACCGTGACATTCGTGGGCATTGTGCTGGTTGCATTCAGTCCTCGCCTCTCGACATCGCCCTGGTAGTTAGGGAACGGAAGGTTATGTGTCGATCCATGCGGACTACCGAGGATACTCATGGCTCGCCCTGAAGACGCAGGTGATTGGGGATCGTTATCAGGAGATCCATTGTGATGCGGCAAGAAAGACTCTGGCCCGAATCGCATTGGGCTGGGATCCCCGTCGTCGTCGAAATCATCTAGGATGTTTGATGGGAGCAAGGCCGTGGCTGATGGGCTTAGGGGGGCTAAGGATGCCCTGATACCTGCCTCGTCAAGACGAGAAGGCATATCCCTTGATAAATCCATGAAAGGACCTTGAGCAAACCCAGGGGGGAGCGTGGTGGCTCTTGAGCTACCAAAACCGGGACCTGACACAGCGGGATCAATCTGAGAGTATGGTGGTAGGGGTGATGATATCGAGATGTTTGAGAGCGAGTTGCTGTTGCGGCTGCGTCTTTTCAGCTGTGTGAGGGTAGGATTGTCGAAGTCTGCTGCGGTTGTGCTGGGCTGGGCGTACGCGCCGTAGTTTGTTTGAGAGCTGGGGATAACTTGAACCTGCATGCTGAGAACGCGAACCTGCTCGTCGAGCTTCCGCATGTGCTTGGTCTCGTAGACAAACAGTTCCTGCAGCTCCCTGTTCCTCTGCATACCTTCCCGCCGCAGCTCCGCTTCCTTCTCTCGCCATTCGCCATCCTCCTCACCACCAGTAAGCTTCTTCCTTGCCTCCTCAAGCTCTTTCACCTGCTCACGCTTCTCTTTCAGCTCCGCCTCCAGGCGCGAACATTCCGTTTGCAAGTCGACATTGCTTTCGCGGATGAGTTCGGTCTTCTGGTCTCGTTCTTCCTCGAGTTCGCGCATCTGTTCATCGAAGCTTGCCTTATTCTTCCGCATTTCTTCCATCTGCCGTTCCCACTTATCGATGTTGTCGTGGAATTTGGACCGCTCGTTTTGCTTCTCCTTGAGGATCTTCTCCCTCTGTGCCTTGCGCTGCAGCGCATTGCGCATCGAACGGTCGGTAGAGTGGACATCCCGCTTCAGCTTCTCCGTTTGCTCCTCCTTCTTTTTCTGCTCCCCTTTCTTCTCCTGCTTCTCTGCTTCAAGATCATCCAATAGACGTCTATTTTCGGCCTCCTCTTTTATAATGAGCGATATTACGTCCTCGGTCTCCTTCCGTATACTCTCAAATTTTTCGGTCAGCTCCGGCAGCGTCTTCTTCGAGTTTGCGTTGATCTCGTCTCGCATCGGAGCTTGGTCGAGACTCGTAGTGGATGGTGAGTGACGTCGAGTTACGGTGTTCCGTCGTGGGCCAGACCCCGTACCCGAGTTCCCGTCACGGCTCGGAGCGGACAGAGTATCTTGACTTCCTGCCGTTTCCAGGGCAGGAAAAAGGTTTCGAGGCACCCCGTTCTCATCGGTATATTCTCCCTGGGCGGTGCCGCGAGGCTCTTCGACCATGAAATTCGCAGGAAGCCGCGAATTGCCTAGTTGAGGTCGCCCATCTTGCCCAAATGTCCGCAACCGGATGACCCGGCTTCCAGCCTGAAAGTTGTTGGAACCTACCGCGATCACGCGCACGTTGTAGAAATGGTTAGGCTTCAGCCCGCTGACGACAATGGCTGGCTCTTGGTTTGCGGCGACATCCCCCACTGTGGACCATAATGTTAGACTCCGCGTCCTCGATGAACTTCGGCAGACAGCCAGCCAGCCCAGAAACTACTTACCAACCACACCATTAACTTGAATCAGAAATTTCTGAACAGATCGGTTCGCCGGGGCGCGCGTCCAGTTCAGCGTTGCAGCATCTGGTCTGATGCCAGCAAGCGACACGTCGGGAGGATCGGGAACATCGACGCCCAGGATACTGATCAATTCAGGCACTGGCTTCCATAGTGTCTGCCACGCTCTACGCACCAGCCTACAGAGATGCACCGATCAGCACTACCACTCGACAGACCAGATGCACACACTGCATCGCTTCTGGGGGGAGTTGGTCGGCGCGATGACACAATTATTCACATACCATACGACAGCAGCACCGGTCAGCAGCATATTTGCATGCCTCACAACGAAATGATCGAGGTTCAGAGAGGTGACGGGGTTGGCGTACGACGTGTACGCCGATAGAGATAAATCGCGGGTTAGGCCCGGTGCAACGGTGAAGCAGAAGAACACGACGCCACCGAGTGCGATCAGATTGACAAGGGCAGTTTTAGGCTCGGTATGCCACCAGGCGAGTGAGGCCAGAACGACGAGAAGCGTGGGCACCAGCGACGTCGTCCATGAGATCCATGACATAGCGGTGCGATGCGATCGAAGGGAGCGTCCAGATGTCAAAATCCGAGAGGGAGGAGTGGACGAGTTGGTGTCGCGGAGGAGTAAAATCGATGGGACGACTTTTGGTTGGATTGCAGCCCGAGTGGGGGTATGAATCGCAGAAACGCCGGAAAAAGAAGATGGTTTGGCCAAACAAAACAACGGAAACTTGACCGTTCTCCTCCTCTGCCTAGCCGGGAATACCCCCCCCCCTGGAAAAATCGAAGGCCAGTTACCGTAAAGTCGATTCTACCCGCAGGATGCAAGGAACGTTGGGTAAGGAAAAAAAAATGCTCGAGTGGAAAGCGACGATTCACGGCGTGTTCCTTGAGCTGAAGCTTCGTTATGTGCATCAGGCTGCTTTAGCGCATTGCTAACTCTACCAGGTCCATGCCCGCCATGCGCTCGTTTCTCTTTTCTAGCGCCGGTTTCACAGCCTGAACAAACCCACAGCTAACAAGAACGTTGCAGCCTCCTTGGCAGCCCCGTACAAGAGAGTCCGGCCGCGACCGTACTACTTTCACTTGACGGGAGCGTGCTGGGCACCGGCGCCTGCCACCCGGGCACCCGGACCTGCACGTGCTGCTCGGGCCCAGAACCGGCCACAATGTAATTTGCATCCTTCATCTCGGTCTCGATACACTGATTATTGACACGCGACAGATACAGAGGCTTTATTTATCCTAGCCTAGCTATTTCAGTACGCTCTGGGCGTGGGCAGAACTCCATCCGGTTCAATGCTTGTTAACTGGCAAAACAGCATCCAATCTTCAGATGGTCGCTGACTCCAAGCTACACTTTAGCTAGGCCTACTTATCTCAACGTTGCCTAGTGAGGGGCCAGTCTCCATGCCTAGTTAAGGCACCCGTTGAGTGCAACTACAGCCCTTCCCCCTATACACTTTTTTGTTGCCTTATAACATGGCTGTTATGCGTAATCTACCGCGTGTCAGCGTTACTATCTGACGAAAAACCCACCTACACCCACCTCAGAAATCGCTACCTCCTTCTGGTCATGGCACAATCCACTCTTTCAGGGCGACGACACAATCCACGTGTGTTTCTGGTTGACAGTCGGTACCTCGGTCCGGAATTCTCTTCAACCCAGGAATACCTCCGCAAGTTTCCAACTTACCCTCTCCCGATCTACGGTAGCATCACAGGGCCGCCGCCTGGTGCCAGTGACCCTCGTTGTCAATGCCTTTCGGCTATATGCGTTGTGCCACTGCATCCAAACACTCGGAGCCCAAGCACGGGGCCGTTTCTCCTCAATTGCCGTTTCCTCACCGCCTGGTAAGATCCCCAGAGCGATCATCTCAGCAGCGGCTTGGGCCGGGCTGTGTTGTCTACCGTCCGCGAGGACCTCTTCGGCGACCAAAATTAGTCGCTCAATGCCTCCGGTTGACCACGTGCCCCTCGATGCCGCCGCGCCGTTGGACGAGACCGCGAATTAGAGGGCGCGGAGCGCGGGACGTCTGGATTAATGCGGGCGTTTGGGTCACATACGCTAGTGTACGCCTTGCCTGCTCTATCGATTACCTTGGCTGTCTGAGCTACAAATAGGGAACGCCTGATGAATCCGGAGTTCTGTGCATCCTGCCGGTAGGTATACATCATCCTTCCAAATGGGAATAAGAAGCGTTGAGCTACGCCTTATGGCATGGTTGAGATATTTCCAGCGGCCTCAAAGCCCGCCGGCGTGCAGTTTTGTGGCTCCTGTAATTGTACGTCGTGAGGGTCGAGACTGAGCGAGGTGATGCCCATGACATCAGTGAAAATGGCGGGGACTGAGAGCTGCGACAAGGGTCCTAATTTCCGGGACGCCCGTCAGCAGGAACTTGGCCGGTACTCATGCCTCGGCTGGCGTCACTGCCAACAGGTGCGCGTATTAGCAGTGGGTCAGAGGTACCATTCGCGTCCCGGGGCGCTGAGCTCGGCAAAGGGCGGGTGGGGGAATGGATGGGGCAAGCCGCTGGGTTTGTTGAGAAGTGAGCCTCGTGATTGCGAACTGAGTCTTTGCGCATCTCAGCTGCTCACTTTCGTCTTTGCATCCACCATGATAGCTATGTGACTCGGCCTGCAAGAAAGGTCGGAACCGGCGGCGCATTCGTCTTATTTATCTCTGGACACTCGTTGAACCCTGTTTTGATTTAGACTTTACGTTCTTCCTCTTGGTACTGTCGCCCCTGAGCTCATCAACCTCGGCCCAAACGCCCGCACATTCCTCGCTCTCGCGTTTTTTGAAATCTGTACCCGACACCATCTCACGGGCATTCCTCTTGGGCTGCCCGACACATTTGCGCTGTTTGCAAACAGCACACACAGGAGTCGACACTGAATCATATCAAACCACGAACGCTTCTGTTCGCATCGGGCTCCAATCCTGCTGGTCCTGCCCAAGCAAGACCCGCTTGGTGCAACCAGGAGCCAGGAGGTCGTATAAAGCTCCCGCCCTCCGTCCTCCGTCGTTCGGCCATCTGCAGCCCCCACGCCGCACTCCTGCCCGCCTGTCCGGGACGCCCTTCGGACTCACTACCTGCCAAACATGCAGTACGTCAGGAACCTCAGCGACTCTGTCTCGACAGCATGGAACTCGATCAACCCCGCCACTCTGAGCGGTGCGATTGATGTCATTGTTGTCGAGCAGGAAGATGGAACCCTAGTCTGCTCGCCCTTCCACGTACGCTTCGGCAAGTTCTCACTTCTGCGACCGTACGAGAAGAAGGTCGAGTTCAAGGTCAATGGCGTCAAGCAGGAGTACTCAATGAAGCTGGGCGAGGGTGGCGAGGCCTTCTTCGTCTTTGAAACAACCGACAATATTCCCCAGAGCCTCCAGACTTCGCCCCTCGTATCGCCCATGGCCAGCCCCCCTCTCAATGCGCAACAGACAGACCTACAGGAGCCAGAATCCCTTGATCTCAACGATGCTACTGGCAAACCTCGAGCTTCAAGCTTCAACAGGCCACCCCCTACCACTCTCTACACGGCACCCGGGCGAACTGGTGAGCATTTACTATCATTCACGCAATAAATTGACCTTACTGACTGCTACAGGATTGCTTACACCCCGCTCAATCTCCCCCGAGCTACCCAAGGGACTTCAAAATGCCGTTGACTGGTCTCCCCAGCGCCCATATAGCGATGACCTTCTACGGAGATCGTCGCGAAGGCACTCAAGAGACTTGGAATTTCAGGATGGCTCTGCCGATGGCGACAGCCCCGAGTTCTCTGACAGGTCACAAAGTCCTCCTCCTTTGGCTCCCCCCGAGGCAATGCGACGAGCCAGGAATCTGTCCAAAGAGCTTTCGGCCGCCAATATTCCCACTCACATTAGCGACACGGGCGACTTGATGTTGGATATGACAGGGTTCAAAGGCAACGAAGAAGATGCATTGAGAGCAGAAGTAGTAGCCCGAAAGATCTTGACCGAGGAGCTCGACGGCAACTACGACATTGGTGCTCTCTTCGGGGTTGATGACCGTGGGAATCTTTGGATCTACAGCAGCGAAGAGGCGAAGAGCATTGCCATGAAGAGGGCAATGGAGTCCTCCATGAGGCCCTCGCCCGCCATGGCACTCGATGCCGCCTCCGATCCCGGATATCAAAGTGATGGTAGTGACATTACCGCTTCGCCCTCTATCCCAGGTCACAGGAGGACAGAGTCGGACGTCGGCCAGATGGCTCTGCAGACCCCACCAAGCTCTCCTGGTACCCCGGCGGTTGGGGACCCGAATCGGAACTACGCTAAGACCTTGCGGTTGACTAGCGACCAGTTGAAGGCTCTCAATTTGAATTCAGGCGAAAACTCGATGAGCTTTACAGTGAACAGGGCGACATGCACGGCGTTCATGTATCTGTGGAAAGTCGAAACGCCTGTGGTCATCTCGGACATTGACGGGACTATCACCAAGTCCGATGCTCTGGGTCATGTGTTGAACATGATCGGAAGAGACTGGACCCACGCTGGCGTCGCAAAACTGTACTGTGATATCGCTGCAAACGGCTACAACATCATGTACCTCACCAGTCGGTCTGTTGGACAGTCTGACACCACGAGAGCATATCTTGCTGGAATTACGCAAGAAGGATACCGACTGCCGCGCGGGCCAACCATTCTATCGCCGGATAGGACCATGGCTGCCCTCCGGCGCGAGATCTATTTGCGCAAACCCCATGTGTTCAAGATGGCAACACTTCGCGATATCCGTAGCCTCTATGGGCCAGATCGGACACCGTTTTACGCCGGGTTTGGCAACCGCTTCACAGACCAGATCTCATATCGGACAGTGGATGTTCCCCGCACGCGTATCTTCACCATCAACTCAAACGCCGAGGTGTCGCTGGATCTGCTGAGTCTTAACAAGCTGAAGCTGAGCTACGTCAACATGACCGAGGTGGTTGACCACTACTTCCCACCTGTCAGTACCCTTATCAAGGGCGGTGGTGAGGAGTACACAGATTTCACCTACTGGCGTGACACACCGTTGGAACTTGACGACTTCTCGGCCAGCGACACTGAAGACGAAGAGGACGACGACGATGGACACGCCGAGGATGACGAGAGCCAGTACGCCGAGGATGACGATGAAGCTGGTGAAGGCCTAGGGGATAGCTACATCTCCCGGGACTCGGTTGACGACCATGGTAGCTTCATGAGTGGAGAGTATGAGGGAGAGGAGCAGATGGTTGAATCGGTGGTCCTTGATGATGAAGATGCCGACGATGAGGACGACGATGACGAGCCCATCGAGGAAGCGGATCACAATCAGCTTGCGACACCCATCAAGAAGAAGCCCGGTGCATCGCCTAGCATCGCGGTGGCAGATTTGAATGCAGAACTAATTACTGGTGTCAAAAATATGTCCATCGAGAAAGAGATGAAGTAACAAACATGGCAGCTCAACACTAGCCAAATAGGGTCGGACATTGGTGCATGGTAGCAAGGAAGGTGTAGTTTACGGAAAGGGGAAAGAGGGTTGTACACATATTTGCATAGCGAGGCGTATGGTTATTTTCTTATGGTCTGTTGTGTCTCCATAGTAGCTCATAGATGCACAGGGTACTCGGCTGCATAACGAGTATAGATATTGGTTCAAAATTTTGATATTTTCAGTAGAGGACAGTTACGTCTCAAGCTATATTCTGCTTGAAAACCTCCCCGAAAAGCCTTCTATCATCGTCCTGCTCAACCCCACCCTTTCCATGATATATAAACAAGCTTCATGACGCCCAGAACGCCCATCCGACGAGATCGTAGTAAAATTGAGACGCAAGCTCAGCTCGTGAGGTACGAGAAAGCCATATTTGGTTTACGCCTCCACCATCTCCTCGTCCTCTAGGCCGTCATCGCCAAAGATATCCCCCATCGTGCCACCCTCGACGCCATCGCCCGTGACATCTTCTGTCTCAACGCCCTCCATAGCATTGGCTGCGTCCTCTTCGTCCTCCTCGCTGTCTCCGTCCCCTTCTTGGCCAACCCACACATCCCGCAGGCCCCAGCTCAGCCCGTTGAGAACGAATCGCTCGCTTGGCAGCCGCACTCCCCACTCGCTCGGTTGTACACGCGGCAATGCCACCTTGTTACGCTCCCGCGCCGTTTCGAGCATCCACTCTTTGCTGATACCGCCGCCACCGCCCGCGCCACCCCCCCTAAATTGGAAGCCAAGTCGTGATGCGATGGCTAGCTGTACGGCGTTGGCACTGACGTTGGCATCGCCGACGTTCACCGGCGCAGCTCCCGAGGCGGCTGAGGGGCGCGCTCCTGCGTGCGAGGTATATGGATCTGCGGAGAGGTGAAGCGCGTCGGAGAGGACGGATGATGTGTGGCGGTAGGCGAAGTCAAGGAGGAGGAGGGGCACGCGCTGCTCGTAGGATGTTACGCCCTGGGCTGTGAGGAGGAGCTCGATGGTGCGGGCATCGCGCGGTCGCGGTGCGGTAGTGGCTGGTGATTGTGGTTGATGGTGTTGTGGCTGCTGGGGTGGTTGCGCTTGCTGCGTGGACTGAGAGGATTGGACGACGGTTTGGGACTGGGTGTTGGGTTGCTGTGATGGTTGGGAGGTGGTGTTGGATTGGGTATTGCCTCCGACGGTCTGCGATCCAGACGAGGGCGGCGGGACGCCGTTTGTTTGCGGTGCTGCTGACATGATGAAAGTGATTTGGGTTGATGGAGTGGTGGTTGTGTCGGCGCGCAGATCGAGAGGTTCGGAATTAGGGTTGTACAGGTGTTGTCGCGCGGAAGGTTCAAGTAGCCATCGGTTCAAAATGCGACTGTATTTTGCAGTGGGGCCGAAGTATAGTCTAATCAAAGTTCTAGAGCCAGGATTCAGGTGGCGTCTGTTTCTCGAAAAGTTGGCGCCTCGCTGTCAATAGAAAGTGATGTGCTTCAACGTAGAGTGAAGACGTTTGTCGCGTCTGATCACAAACCCAACAATTGGTTTCTATGGCCCGTGCGCCTGAGGCGGTAGTCTCCGCAAGAGCTAAAGGCAGGGCGCTTTGACCATAGCTTATTTGCGCCACCCACTGAGAGAATTTGATAAAGATAAAGGAGGGGTTGCAGCTACCCCACCACCTTGAGCAGGGTGCAAGCTTGGGGAGCCGATGGCGGCGAGTCGGGAACAGGCCGTTAATGAGGCGATTATTCGCTATCAATTTTTATTCTCAGGGACCTAAGGAGTCACGTAAACTTTGGTCTTGGTCTCCAATACGTTACCATTACCAAGCGATTGCGCACCACACAATAAATCACCTGCTGCAAAACCATGGAGACAACTCTCCCCCTCCCGTTCCTCGTCAGCGTGGCCGTGCCGCCGGGCCTTAACGACGCAAAGGAGGGCCTGACCCGCGAGGAGGTGTCGTGCCTCGGGTGTGTCTTCTTCCAGGTTGTGCCTCCGCTGGTCGAGAAGATCCTGCGCTTCCTCGGACGCCACAACACCGAATTCCAGCCCTTTCTCGATGTGACCCAACTGCAGTCCCGTGATGACATCGTTACTCTCCTCGATGCTGGAGCCCGCAAGGTGTTTGTAACACCCGAGCAGCTGCCAGAGTTCGCCGAGTTCGGGTCGCGAGTCGCCGTGGTTGTGTCTGGGAGTAGCGCATCGTTGCTGCCTTTAGCCAGCGAGCATGGTCTGCTTGTTACCGACTTTGACCCATCCGCCACCGATATCCCGCAGTTCGTTGAGGAGAGCAGGTCGAAGAAGCTCGGAGCCTTCTTTATTAAGCCCGTTCCTGGAGCCGACCTCGAGAAGTTCATCAGTGTCGCTACACAGTGCAACGCTGTTCCGGTTCTGCCCTCAACGGGGCTGACAGCCAAGGGCGAAAGCGGAAAACTAGCTGTGTCCAGGATCATTGCTTCTACATGGACTTCAGACCGCCCAGATGGCCTCATTCCAACTGTGGTGTGCGACGAAAACGGCACGGCCCTTGGCTTGGTTTACAGCAGCGAGGAGAGTGTTGGCGAGGCGCTCAAGACACAAACGGGTGTTTACCAGAGCAGGAAGCGCGGTTTGTGGTACAAGGGGGCGACTTCTGGGGACACACAGGAGCTTGTTCGGATATCACTCGATTGCGACAACGATGCGCTGAAGTTCGTCGTGAAGCAAAAGGGACGTTTCTGTCACCTAGAGCAGTCCGGCTGCTTTGGCGAGCTGAAGGGGCTCTCAAAGCTTGAACAAGCCCTGCTTTCGAGAAAACAATCAGCGCCTGAAGGATCCTATACCGCTCGCTTGTTCTCCGACGAGAAGTTGCTGAGGGCCAAGATCATGGAAGAGGCAGAGGAGCTCTGCGACGCGAAAACACCTCAAGAAATTGCCTTCGAAGCTGCCGACCTTATCTACTTCGCCCTAACCAGAGTCGTAGGAGCTGGAGTTTCCTTGGCTGACATCGAGAAAAGCTTGGACGCCAAGAGCTGGAAGGTCAAGCGCCGGACGGGAGATGCTAAGGGGAAATGGGCCGAGAAGGAAGGAATCAAGGTCGCCACAAAGGAGGCCGCGCCTGCTTCCGTCGAGGTGCCCAAGGAGGAATCTGTGCCGGAAAGAATCACCATGAAGATCTACGACCTCTCTAAAGTGTCGGAAGACGGTTTGGACAAGGCTCTCAAGAGGCCATCCCAGAAATCGGCTGATTCCATCATGAAAATCATCATACCCATCATCGACGATGTGCGGAAAGACGGCGACAAGGCAGTTCTTAAATACACCCACAAGTTCGACCGGGCAACGTCGCTGAAGTTCCCTGTCATCAAAGCACCGTTCTCTGAATCTCTGATGCAGCTCCCTGCAGAGACAATAAAGGCCATCGACATTTCTTTTGAAAACATTCGGAAGTTCCATGCGGCTCAGAAGGAGAAGCCACTGGAGGTCGAGACCATGCCGGGTGTTGTCTGTAGCCGTTTCTCGAGGCCGATCGAGGCTGTCGGCCTGTACGTTCCGGGCGGCACGGCGGTCCTCCCGAGCACAGCTCTCATGCTTGGCGTTCCTGCTATGGTGGCCGGCTGCAAGAAGATTGTGATTGCATCACCTCCTCGCGCCGACGGAAGCATCACACCCGAGATTGTCTATGTGGCGCACAAGGTGGGCGCCGAGTCCATCGTCCTCGCCGGAGGTGCTCAGGCGGTCGCAGCTATGGCGTACGGAACAGAGAGCGTAACCAAGGTGGACAAGATCTTGGGACCTGGCAACCAGTTCGTCACTGCAGCGAAGATGTACGTGAGCAATGACACGAACGCTGGTGTGGGTATCGACATGCCTGCAGGCCCGTCGGAAGTGCTCGTTATCGCGGACAAGGACGCCAACCCAGCATTTGTCGCCTCGGATCTCCTGTCTCAGGCAGAGCACGGTGTCGACAGCCAGGTGGTTCTTATTGGCGTTGACCTGACCGAAACCCATGTGGCGGCCATCGAGGACGAGCTCCACCGTCAAGCGATTGCTCTCCCACGTGTTGATATTGTACGTGGGTCCATCGCCCACTCCGTGACAGTGCTCGTGAAGACGGCGGACGAAGCCATGCGGATCAGCAACAAGTACGCGCCAGAACACTTGATCCTCCAGCTCAAGAATGCAGAAGAGCTTGTAGAGCAGGTCATGAATGCTGGCAGTGTGTTTATTGGCGAGTGGACGCCAGAGAGTGTTGGCGATTACTCCGCGGGAGTGAACCATTCATTGCGTATGTATCACCCCCCTTAGTGATACCTGTGAGATTCCACTAACTATGTGCTCGATAGCTACATACGGCTACGCTAAGCAGTACTCGGGTGTCAACTTGGGGTCGTTCGTCAAGCACATCACCAGCTCGAATTTGACTGCTGAGGGTCTAAAGAATGTAGGCGAAGCGGTCATGCAACTCGCCAAGGTTGAGGAACTTGAGGCGCACAGGAGAGCGGTCAGCATCCGTTTAGAACATATGGCGCGGTGATCTGCGGTCTAGATAGAAGCCGCCAGGCTGTGTTTTGCGTGATGGACGAGGAGGATATTAAATCTACATGTGATGATATATTGCGAGTGATTTTGTGGCCAATATGACGTCTGTCCGTGTCCATATTACTTCCCTCAGAGACATTCGGTTGGTAGATTTCGGTTTGCCGTGCACAGAGATATCCAGAGTTGGTATCCCGTAGCACACCTGCTTTGGTTGCCTACCTTGGTTTAAGTTTTGAGATGACACAACCACCACTGGACCCAACCCGTTGGAAAGTTTCTGAAGACCCATGTCATTTTGCAAGCCACTGCCGCGCTGCCAAGACTTGCTGCAACGCTAGAGCCTAGAGGGATCCCCACTGGAAGGGTTTCCACTCAGCCTCGCAATCAAGTTGTGACCCTTCTCTCTCGCAACAGCTGGATATATGTCTCTACATAATTACTCTCGCATATCGCGCGGTAATCTAAATCTCAAAGCCTTTTCCCACTGCCAGCTTGGAACTTGGTTCGCGACTAGCCGGGCTGGGCGTCGATCTATTCGAGATCGGAACGAAATCGCTGAGGGGTACGGATTACTGCCAAGTGGTGGCTCCCCAATCGTGCATCAAACGGCCGATCACGACTCCATCTCCTAAAGTCGCCCCCGACAGGTTGGTCATTTTTTTTGCCAGTTCTGAGACACTCAGCGAGCCAACCACGATGTGACACCACATTCAAGAAAGAATCCGGATTGCACGCCACAGCCATCATTCAGTGCCAGGGCTCGGGTGCTGCGCTTCGGACATAATAGAGTCAGTACCGCGAGCCATGGACGCTAAGACCAATCCAAGACATGCCCCAATCTCCTTTCTTCAGCTGAGATTGGCGGCTGGCCCCCTGCCACAGCCTGTCTCATGGCGTCGAGTAGGTACGGGGTACATATGCGATGAACAGCCCGCCTTGTTCTGCCTCCCCCGTGGCATCCCTCTCGCCCGTTTTACTTGTTTCAAGATTCCCATCCTTCCCCGGATTCCTGTCGTTACCCTTGCTGTGAGTGGGGTTCAAGAAGCAATTGTTGATTTTCGATTTGTTCCTCTGGCCTCCCTTTTCTTTTGGCCTATCAACCGCAGTTGGGCCGCCGGATCTCTCGGTACTTGAGTTGGTTAGAATCGCAGACTCCCTTGCTCTTCTCCCTACTCTCACGCATTTCACTTCTCTTTTCTGTCCTTAGCGGTCAGACGCGTCCCCGCGCATCTCTGGAAGTATGCGTCTCGCCCTGGCTGTACCCGCGGCTCTCCTGCACATCCTCGTAGCTTCGGCCGAGCCCATCCAAATTCAGCAAGATGCAGTTCTAGATCGCCGCGCGCTGCCAAACGCGCCGTCGGGCGGGTACGCTCCGGCAGTAATCCCTTGTCCTGCAACCAAACCAACCATCCGGGGCGCCGGGTCCCTTTCGGCGAACGAGACGGCATGGCTCCAGCTCCGGCGCAAGGCGACTGTCGACCCCATGATCGACTTTCTTAAGCGCGCAAACATCCCTGGGTTTGATGTGGATACCTACATCAAAGCCGCCGCGTCTAATATCTCTGCTCTGCCCAACATCGCCATCGCCGCATCTGGGGGCGGGTATCGTGCCCTGATGAATGGAGGTGGTTTTTTGGCAGCCGCGGATAGCAGGACGCCAGGATCTACCGGAAAGGGAGGTATCGGTGGGCTGCTGCAGTCGTCCACATACTTGGCAGGCTTGTCAGGCGGAGGTTGGCTTGTGGGCTCCATGATGCTGAACAACTACTCAACCGTCGTAGCGCTCCGTGACGGGGTCGAAGGGTCCCCTCTCTATCAGTTTTCAAATTCAATCTTCACAGGACCCAAGGAGCGCGGCATCTCGGTTCTCAACACTGCGACTTACTGGGGCGATATCCTCAAGCAAGTTAAAGAGAAGCGCAGCGCTGGCTACAACACCAGCCTCACCGACTTGTAGGTGGTGTCTCGCAGTCTCATGCGTGCTCGCTTGATGCTAACGTCGTTTTCAACAGCTGGGGTCGTGCGCTGAGCTATCAGCTCATCAATGCTCCAAACGGCGGGCCCTCTTATACGTTCTCTAGCATTGCCCTCACCGATGATTTCGCTCAAGGCAAAACGCCTTTCCCGATCCTGGTCGCAGATGGCCGTCCGGCAGGGACTAAGATTGTGTCCCTCAATGCCACCGTGTTTGAGTTTAACCCTTTTGAAATGGGATCTTTTGACCCAACTGTCAAGGGTTTCGTTCCAACCCAGTACATCGGCAGCAACTTCTCCAACGGGGTAATTTCCGACGGTGGCAAGTGTGTTGCCGGTTTTGATTCCGCTTCGTTCGTCATGGGCACATCTAGCTCCCTTTTCAATATCTTTTTGTTCCAAAACGTCAGCCAAATCGACAGTATTCCGGGCTTCGTTGCCGATACCATCGTGAGCATTCTGTCTGATCTCGACGACGATCACAACGACATTGCCCAATGGGCCCCCAACCCCTTTCATCAATGGAGCAGCGCCACAAAGTCCATCGCTGACTCGACCGAGCTCGCACTTGTTGATGGTGGCGAGGACCTGCAAAATATTCCCCTGACACCGCTTATTGAGCCGAAACGTAACATCGACGTGATCTTCGCGATTGACAGCTCAGCCGATACGCCCCAAAATTGGCCAAACGCGACGGCGCTTCGAGCCACCTGGGACCGATCTCTCAGCCCCATTGCCAACGGCACACTCTTTCCTCCTGTACCGGACGCCAACACATTCGTCAACCTCGGCCTGAACAGTCGCCCGACCTTCTTCGGCTGCGATCCCGCCAACTTCACACTCGGCCCAGGACAAGTTGTCCCACCGTTGATCGTCTATATCCCGAATGCCCCTTACACAGCCATGAGCAATGTTTCAACATTCACGTCGACATACAGCGATGCGCAGCGTAACGACATCATCAGAAACGGATTCGACGTCGCGACGCAGGGGAACGGCACTTTTGACGAGGAATGGCCAGCATGCGTTGCGTGCGCAGTGCTGAGCCGCAGCCTCTGGCGGAGCGGTACGCCTATGCCGAGCGAGTGTGCGAATTGCTTCAGCCGGTATTGCTGGAACGGGAGCATCGATAGCGCCGACAAGGGGGCGTATCTTCCGACCTTCAAAATCGGGAACGGGACTACGACGGCCAGTTCCGGGGTAGATCGGCTTGCGTGGAGCTTCAGCCTGACGGTGGCCTTCGGGGTCATGTCCTTGGCTTGGGCGTTGCTTGGCTAGTTTTCTTTGCCTAGGCGTTAGAAAGAATTGGTTGCGTATGCGTGCATCAGGACACCAACTTGGTTTCCAAACTGAAATGAGATCTGAGTGGTAGATGAGAGATGTAGGCCAGCAAAGGCAATGTGGTTCAAATTTTTGGAGGGTGGTAAGAGAGGCGTTCAAAAGCTGAGATCGAAACCAGAGAAGTATTGCCTGCTTGTTTAGCAGATCTATTAGAATGGATTGTAAACTGAGAGTTTGTTATCGAGTAAACGCATGGTAACTGTGTATATTGGTATCATGAAGCTCAATCATGTTTGTTTTGATTGGCGAGCCCCTTTTCGCCCCAAAACGCAAAATCACGTCTTGCTTGTCCGATACCGCCCGTCCAACAATCGTGAAACCGGGCGCTCTCGGGATCCCGAGTTCCATCGGCTCGCAACAAAATGAGAGAGATGAGATGAGATGAGGAAAGGAATGGTCGTTGGATCATCATGTTGAAACACAAGCCGTCAAATTTGGAGTTCTCCCTCCAGTGCCTTAAAGGGTATCGAAAACGTTCAAGGCATACTGTATCCACCGATCCATCACCGTGATATGTTCATACGGACTTGTACGTCGCGTATCGCATATCCCTGGCCAAAAACGGTTGGCAATGCTAGACGAGAGGTCTAGCAAAGTGCCGACAGAAGAAAATTGATGACCTATTTGTCACCGAAACGTATTGCGAGAGGAAGGACTCTCCACCTTGACGTCCCTAATCCCCTCGGGCATCCACCGAAAACATTCGACCCATTTATCCATGCTAATTGCATCGTCTGACAGCCGAAATGTTAGGGTCAACTGAACCCCGCCTGGCGGGGTTTCAGGCGTAGCATAGAATGGGCCTTTGGGAATTGGGGCCAGAAGGACAGATGGTAGCTTGACACTTCCCGAGACTTGCAAATGCAGGGGAGATGGAAAGCTCGTCACCATCTGCTTCTCTGGGCTCCGATCTTGTATCATTTTTGGATACTGAGAAAATAGTTTTGCGTGGAGCTCGGCAGCTGAGAGAGGGTTCATGAACTTTTGGTTGGCTCTTTTTCGAAGCTCATTCGTCACCTCGCGAGTGAATGCGCCACGGCCGAGGAGTTTAACGTGGTCCTCGCTAGCAGACGCGGCAATCAACTCCAAAACACCTTCCTGCCGGACCAGCTTGGACGAAGGATAGTATGCCGAGTCCATGATGATTAGTGTATCAGAAGAATCAACCTCAAGAATCTGCTGAATACCACTCCATCGAATCGCTGAACCAGGATCGGCGTGGTGGGAGCTGTAATAGGCGAAGTAGAGGTGAGTATGTGAAGAGGAGGCAAAGGGGGGAAGTGTATCACGAACCTGGCCAGTACCATCTCTCGATTACCATCCAAATAGCTATGTCCACTGTAGTAGACAATCTTCAGGACGTCACGCTGGTCTTGGTTTTCGATAAAAGCCGACAACTCCCGTGATAACCACCTCCACGAGCTTTTGTAGCCGTCGGAGGACGCCGGGATCGACTTGATTTGAAACGTATAGTTATAGTACTCATGAAGCACACTCCCAAGTTCTTCCATGGCACTTCTGGCGCCAGGGTCGCTGTCATCCTGCCAATGCACTAAAAGCGCAGATACGGCAGCATAACGACTGCGATAGGGACTCGCTAGGATTCGTGATGCAGTAGCCTGCAGATCGTTTAACTTCTGAACATCGATTCCGGGCAGAGAAGCCATGTTGGCCGGCTTGTCGGGTCTCGGTCCGGAAGGCAATGGGGTCCTAATGCGCGTGTCGCTCAGTGATGGACGACCATGTTGCTGGGTGGGAGAGGCATCAATGTCCATCTCCTGGGGGTCTTGGGTGAAGACTGCCTTGGTGTTTAATGGCGCCGGGCTTAGCGGGCGCTGACCACTCAGGGGTGCCAGGTCCTGCATGGAAGGGCTATGAGAGCGGAACTTCCTGGCGGCGTCTTCCCAGGTCATATTATGATGATTAGGGTGGCACTGATGCATCAAGCATGTCAGTGTATACATTGTGGCAAGTTCAGGGGTTCTTGGCTTACCGCAACTCTCCTCCTCCGGCAATCCGAACATGCGCCGAGCTTTCTGATCAAAGCGGCTCTCTCGCGCTGCTGGGCCGTAAGCGGGCCTGTGCGCCGCCGACTTGCCCGGCGTTGTGCAACGACATCGCTTCCGTCCTTGAGAGAAAACACGGCCTGGGTTGCAAAGTTGGGAGACTGCTCAACGCTATACGTCGTGGCAGTAGACTCGTTGGATGCAAGGGTTGCCAGTGTCGCAACCGTGGTAGTTGTCGACGTTGACGAAGTCGTATCTTTCCTCACCGGCGATGGATTACCGTCGGATTGCGGTGCATGGTCTTGATGAATACCGTTTGGGACATGTTGGACATGGTTCTGACCCTGGCTTTCCCCATTGGTAGATGGTTGTTGCTCCGAATGAGGCGCATCACTCTTGGGCGGTGCCTCGGCCAGACTGGGAGCTGGATGCATTATTTGCCTCGAGCGTTGTCAGTTGGACGACAATCCCATGATCGAGGGCGATGCGGCTATAAGCCCCGGCGTCCACACTCTTGTCGCCCGCAAGACCCCAAGGGTTTTTCTCCCCCCTGTCGACCTTTTATCCCTGGCTTGGTGCGGTCCCTGTCTGATGAGCTGCAAGTGCGTGCGTCTCGGCGGCGCTTGCGGGGAACGACGGACGATGCCGGAGGCGTGACAAGGGGATGAAAGTCCAGTGCTCTGCGACCTCGTGGGGGAGCACGAGGGCGGTCGAGAGAAGATGCTCGGTGAGCAACGGTGAGCAGCGAGGCCAGTGAAGGGCGGATGCCGTACACAACACCAAAACCGCCAACAACAAGAGTCGAGACGAGCGGACGAGGGGTTGCGTTTAGTCGCGCAAGACCCTGCGCTAGTGGGTTTTCGTCCCTTTTTGGCCGAAGGCCGAGTCCGGAGCAATTCTGGCGAGAGGGCGGAAAATGCCAACGGGATCCCGGGAGCGTGGGAAATATGAGAGACTGCCTGGTATCAACCGAGAGCAGAGCGGAACGGGACGCAGCGCGATAATGAGGGCCTAAAGTGGAAGCCAGACATAAAGATATCTACAGAGTCTCCGCAACGACGGGGCGCTGCACGAGAGACATAAGAAGTGGAATTGGGCGGGTAAAGCAAGGAAATAAACGTCAAAAGCAACGAGTCGTCGTAAAGCCACAAAAAGGGCCCAAAAAACAAATACAGCCGGGACCGTCTGAGTGGGAAAAGACCACAGAAGAGAGACCGAGATATGTCTGCTAGGTGCTTAATTACTGCAGGTCAAGAAGGGGGACATGTCGGTGCAAGGGTCGACGGTCGATTCGCTTCGGAGGGAAGCAACCTGACCGGGACGGGGAGCGCGGGGCACTGGGCATTTGATCTTCAAAGAAGGGTTCGAAGGCGCTTGAGGGTTGCTTTGGGTAACTGCGATGGACGCCCAGCAAGCAACACACCAGCCACGCCACACCCTCCTCTCTCGTAGGATGGGGGAGCTTTAATTTTTTTCGCTCTCACCGCGATAGGCCCTGGAGTCGAGCACTCTCAATCAAGCGCCGGCCAGCCCAAATCATTGCCTACCTTAGGTTTCGGCTGGCTACGTGGATCCTGCCATCTGCCACCTCAGACCTTTAGACACCTTCACACGTCTACCGAAGCCGCCTTGATGTGGCAGCCCCTATGGATGGAATTGCGGCAGCAGCTCTGCAGCACGATGGCCGGTCAGTTCTCGCTTTCGGCCAGGTTCCAGTGCCGCCAGCCCACCCAAGCTAATAAGCGTTGTACATACACCACACCCTCCGGCCCTCGATGTCGGTCCGGCACAGGGCACAGAGGTTGCCAGGCTGAGGTCCAAAGGCGCTAGGATGCCATATTGAGGTGGCAGCGGCAAACTTCTCCTTGCTCAACAGCCGAATGGTTAGGAGACAACACCGACGCCGGCCAATGGTGAAGTTCACCGTGTCATGCCGCACGCCTCACCGCCATCGTCCATCCGATAGGCCGTGTCGCCGGCTCCACCAACCGGCCCTGCCACCACGCTGCAAATGTGGGGCGGGGTTCTAGAGCCAGGGCGCGCTGGCGCTCCGCGCGCTACCTCGATTTCCATTCACCGTGGCCCATGCGCGCCGTTCATCAACACCAGGAGAAAGATACAACGCGAACAAGCGGACTTGCACCCTGACCCCCAACTGCTCTACTTTGCATCGCGGCCTTACACGTCAGGCACCCTTGGCGGAAAGCCGGGAGACGAAGTTAACCTCCTCGCCAACCCGCCTGACTTGGGGCACTTTAGCAACCGGCCCTTGTCGGGAGCTTTTTTCTGTACTCTTATTATCCGGCCCCCAGATGTATTGTACAATACGTCGATATGGCGTACGGAGGACTGTGCATCTCCCGGACGGGCTGCGATCGAGAAGCCCCGCGCGCACGGAAAGCTCTAATCCATGTGCAGACACCCTCCGGACTCTCTCTGCGGCCGTGGATGGACAGTACCTCCCTGACGCCGCCATTCTGCCATGTCATTCGTTCAGCACCCCTCCTTACCTAGCACTACGGGCTCGCTGGAGGCGAACACTCAGCAGCGAGCTGCAGCTCCTGGACGAATTATTACATTCCGTCCGCTTTGTGTGTTGCGGGGGAGCCTCAAACGCGGGATGGTCGTCGTCGTTATGGGGTCGGCATTTTTAGCGGTGGTTAACCACCGTAAATGGGGCGAGTGCCTTTTGTATGGCTCCCGCGCTGTCAGAAGTCAACCACTCACCAGTCCGCGGCACCTCGGCGCCCCATTCAGACGCCCTGCTTCCGTCCCCGTCGTTGTGCTTTGTCCAACCCTCTTTCACGCTTTTCCCGTTTGTAACCCCAGCCATTCTTCTCCACGTTCTCGAGAACCCCATGGCGTCCCTCGTTTCTTCAGGTCAAGGCTCGGGATGGCTGGATTTGTCAATTCCCTCCCATCAACCACCCCCTCTTGGGCTGCTCTGTCTGGTGCAGCAAAGATACCTCCCGGCGCCACTATCTGCGGCAGGCCTGCGCCGCGCCAGGCCCTCAACTGCATGTGCAACACCGCACGCGCTGGTATCTAGTATGTACAGTTGTCATCGCTCGACACTCAATAGGCCAATAATTCAGGCCTTTTCCGTCCTATCAGGGCGCCGGTTGGCGCGCCTTGACGTTTCGCAAACTGCATTAGCCTTGCTCGGTTTGACTGTCCCCGCTCAACGTCGAGTCCCGGCAGCGGAGAGAGCATTTCGTTACCCCGGACGGCTTCACTCTCCCCACGCGCCCTACCCTTAGAGGGTGCTGTCATCTCAGGACTCATGCATTGATACCTGTGATACCAAACTTCAGGCGGGCCATCCAATCAAGCAAGGATAGCACTCGCTACCCTGTTTATTTTTTTTCCTTCTTGCCCCTCACACTCTCCTCACTTACCTAGGTACCCTGCGTACCCAACGCGGGCCCACTGGGGATTCGAGCCGCGGTTGCATCCTATGCATCCTCAAGCTCACACCTCGCCTGAACCTTCGGTGGAACGGTCAACCCGAGGCATGATCCTTCAGTTTGCGAACATCACAATAACCCAAAGAGCCACCCATGCTCCCCTCTTACGGCTTACTCGGTCGATATATCGTACCTCTTCAACGAAGGAGGGGAGCTCCCTCGCCCGTCCAACAGGTTGAGTCCCTCAGCTCACTTCTACAGTTGTTGTCGCGGTTTGCCGGCTGTAGAGGAGAGTTCTGTGGTCGGGCTTGGGATTCAGAGTGAGGCATTTCCCGGCCGACTAGTGATACCTCGCAGGAGAGCCCGACGGACTATCTGCCAATGCCAACTCATCTATCTGGATGGGAGGAACACGACAGGATTCATGCATGTCCCGATTTGCCCACAAATGCCCAATCAAGCTCAGAGGGGAAATCGAGGAGACCGAATTGCACCACTTCCGGTGGAGTGGGATGGCGCTCCATCTGTTCTGCCACCTCCACCGGTTTCTCAGTTGGGGCTCCGGTGTCTCGTGATTAAAGGCTCCGACCCCAGATCGCTCGGCCTAATATGCCAACTACACAATTGAAAAGGCGCCGTCAACAAGCTCGTTGAAGCATTCGAATGGTTTCGAGTAGGTGCGGGGCCAGAGAGCGCTGACTACCTGCTCGGAGAAAGAATGCCTTTTGGTGCTCTATTTCTGATGCCACACTGCCTGGGACACGGCCACCCTCCAGCTCCATGCGGCTTGCGAATGGGGGGCCAGAGGTTGGCTTTTAAAACCAGAGAAGGCTGGAGATGTGCAGGAGTGGAGACCGGTCGTTTGTTAGGTTGAGGCTGCAGTCCCCGGGACAAGCCGTGACCAAATCGCGTCCCGGAGTTGACCTGGGCCGATGAGAGTGGATGGTGTTCATCCAAATAATAACCCTACTCCCTCTGCGCTCACTGGTCTTGGTTCAATGTAGCATCAGGAGGTGACTTGAGGCGGCAAGAGCGGCATACTAGTACTACGTCAAGCTCATGCCTCAGCTATGACTGAACCCAGGGAAATCTATTGGCTGTGTCTGACGGTCTAGTTGCTCCAGCTGCTAACCATGACAAGATGGACAGCATCCAGGCAGACTGCCAGCTCGCCGGACTCAATAGCACTTCCCGTCACGGTCTTCCTCGAAGAAGCCCGAGGGCCGATTACCATATGGAAATAAAGTGCGAAGGCTGCAGGATCCTGATCTCAGATGGACAAGCCGGAGCCGGAACCGGAGCCGGAGCTGGAGGCAATGTGCAATAAATGGTTGTCGGGTATTCTCCACAATAGGGGTTTCAAAATAACCCCTTTTCCGAAACCTCTACCCCTGAACATGCTTATACGAAAGAAAATACATACACGCTGGCCATATCCTGCTGGCAGCTCCAGGCTTGGTTTATGACAAGTTCTTATGCTTCTTTTCAAGCGATGCTTCTCTCTGGTAGCTATCTCACCTCTGAAATCCGACACGACAGGTCGTGGACGAGGTGGCTATCTGTAAAACACTCCGCCTTTTCAAGGTGCCACAGCCCCGGTACAAGGTAGCCACTTCGATACTACGATCGCAACAACACCAGCGTTGTATATATCTGGCGGCGATCACGGAAGCTGGCATGGTGGAGGTCTCCAATAACTAGGCTTGCAAGATCGGCCCTGTAAAACAGGGGTTCTGGAGCATGAGCGAAGGTCTAAATATCAGCGGCTTAGGCAGCGACATTCTGGACATCGTCGCCCAATATATTATCTCCAGAGACAGGGGGTCTTCAAAGGCGGGAACCGTTGGGCATGGCATGCGTGAGGTGGTCTTCCAGCATCGAAACTACAAGGTGTACTCCGGGATGAGAACCCTACGCAGCACCCGCGAGCGAGTTCAGATTGGTTTGGCGGAGGTCAGCTGCAGACTGACCTAGGGCGGGTTCGTCCTCCAGATGACCTTCCCCGGAAAGCCGGACTTGCCAGACCGAAAGATGTTTGCTCCTGTGACTTCCTATGTGTCTAGAAATCGCGAATTTGATTTTGCAAGAGAATTATGCACACACGTCATACCCTGCGTGTGTGGTGCTCTAGCTTAAGTTGGATGTTCCATAAACTCGCTGTGGCTCAGGACGTCGACGTCAACCATATGACTCCCTGATGACTCCCTGTAACGGATTTTGAGATGGGAATGCCAGTTTTATAAACAAGGCTCTCAGAGACGAAGAGGATAACCTCGATACTTAACTTGTACCCTGGTATCTAACAGGACAGATTCACGTCTTCCATAATCTTCAGGTCGACGTCACTTCTCGGGTGTTTCCAAACTTGGAGATCGGGTGAAACTGTCACGGTGTATATATCGTGACCAAGCATTCCCCTTACAGAAAAGAAGAATGTCTCCATATTGACCGTAGACTTATGTACCGTACCCTTAATGTCGAAGATGCATCCCTCCTCTTATGGCAGACGTTCCTGCATTCTCCAACAGCTCATTACAATGCAATTAAGGCCTCTCACGTTTCGAATAAGGTCTTTGATGTAAGAATTTGGACCTTGCTGTGTTTTTACAAGGTCTCTAAAGGTAGCTCTAACTCATTTCACAAATACGCTGTAAAACTGTGGCGAAAATAGACATGGGCTACGTTGCAAACAGACGTTCTCCCGAAGAAAAAAAAACCCTGTAACTTCTCTGAGATTGTATATTGTCGGGGTCTCAGGACAACAGCACCGAGTCATTCGTGAGAGTCCATACTGTCTAGCTACGGCGGAATGTTCAAGTGAAGCCATAATGAGCTGATATTATAAGGTTGAAGTCTTTCGAGCAAAGGAAAATCTCCTAGCTTGAGTCTTGGGGGTAAGTATGTAAACTCCTATACCTGTCTGTATCAGAGCAGGAAAATGACGAAACTGTTAATTGTGCGGTGCACGGAGCGGGCTATGCAACTTGTCTGGCCGATATTCAGTTGAGAAGCCTCATGTCTGTAAGCAAAGGGCTTTTTCATCGATTGCTGTAGTCGCCTAACGTAAATGGGCGGCAACCGGGAGAGATGAGAAAATACCTGGTCGTTTCTTCCTCGGATGCAATCCGCTCTATCGGGTTTGAGCCGAGCTCCGGCCTGCATTCTGTCCCCGACTCCCTGTTCCCGGTACCCCACACTGACCGAGCCCTTTGCAACCGCCTCTCAGTAGTGCGGTGGCCCGTGATGTCATTGGACTCGTCCGGGTGGCCCGAGGAGTTTAGACGAACTGAAGTTCCGGCGGTTACGCGTTGTAAATCCGTTCACGACTTACAGCTCCAGACTGGTTGCAAATCGAAGTCTGAGATTTGTCCTTCAGGATTTTGTCTCGCTGCAGCGACTGGGCGGCTCATACGACCTACAGGAGACGGTCGCATCCCATAGAAGACGAAGCAAGTAGCCCACCTGGTTGGCGCTTGACTGTTTCACGGTATCGCTAGCGGCAGTAGTTCATGCGTCTTGCCTTCTCTTGTGACTATTTATTCTCTTTTTTCTCTTTTGGAACGAATTCGTTTCCTTGCGTTTCGATTGTGTCTTGTGGAAGGATTGAGGTGGCCGTTGCTCAAGGACTCAGCTCTCCACTTTTGCTCAGCCGACCCTTATTCGGTCTTATCGGCGTCCGCAGGGTGAAGAAGTTAGTGTGTATTGGAACGATAAGAGGGGCGAATTTCGTCAGCGAAACACGGCCGGCCGCAAAAGCGCATTCTTTTGTTGCGCCGCATCCATCCAACTCGCCATTTTTCTCTTCCAACCACTCGTAGCAGCATCATCTTTTCTGTTCGATTCCATTTCACTCTGAACCGACTGACGGCAAATCGATCCTTGAGGATTTTATTTTGGATTTTCCTTCGGTGGAGGCGGCGCTGCAACGCGCGCCCAGAGACATTCCCGCAGACATGGCGTGGTCCAAGACGACTCGCATCAAGGTGATGCTGGCCATCGACATCTTGTTCTTCTTCATTGAGTTGACCGTCGGATTCGCGGTGCACTCGCTGGCACTGATGGCCGATGCCTTCCATATGGTGAGGCCCTTTTCCCCTCCGCGCTTTGCTCGCGTCTGACAAAGAGGGGAGGCTAATTGTGTGTTACGAACAGCTGAACGACGTCATATCCCTCGCTGTGGGCTTGTGGGCGGTATCGATATCGAAGAAGGAGACAACGCTTCAGTATACGTACGGTGTGAGTTTTAATCCGACTGGGGCGAGTGGATGGTGTTCACTGTTGAGTTGTCGCTGACGACGGATGACGATGGTAGTGGCAACGAGCTGAGATCCTCGGCGCATTCTTCAACGCCGTTTTCCTGATCGCCCTTTGCGTCTCCATTATCCTCGAGGCGGTTACGAGACTCATCGACCCGCCGGAGATCGGAAACGCCGTGCTGATCTTGATTGTTGGTTCTGTTGGACTCGCCTCGAACATTGTTGGATATTTTGTCTTGGATGGGCATGGCCACTCGCATGGCCCGGGTGATCACGCCCATGGCGAGGAAGGTCACAGCCACGAAGGCCATCACCATGGAGGTTACTCCGACCTTGCCACCGCGGAGGATGGACGCAGCGACTTCATGGCAGACGAGAGCGGCCGCGCGATTGATGTCTTGCCGGAGGTCGCCATCGCGCGACTTACTGCGCCCGGTGGCCCTCAAACACCGCCGCGGCACATTACGTTCGATCGCGATGACTCTCGGTCGGACAACGTTGAGAGGAGCAGCCGGGCTTCTAGGGGACGACGCACACCGGCTGGGTCAAGGCATGGTCGACTCACTAGCATTGACGACATTAGCATCCATCCGGCGAGCTTTCGACAGGAGATTATGGAAGCTTGCAAACCTCAGCCGGAAGAAGAATCTAGCAGCGAGGGCAGTGTGGAGGAAGAAAACGCTACTGTGGTAGCACCCGCCGAAAACAGCCCGTTGTTGACGGCACAAGTGTCAAAGGGAACATACGGCTCGCGATCGACATCAAGACGTTCTCGACGGAACTCCGGTATCCACGACTCACATAACCACAGCAAACCCAAGAAATCCGGCGGAAAGAGTCACGGACATAGTCATGGTGACATGGGAATGAACGCAATGGTGCTGCACGTCATTGGGGATGCGCTGGGCAACGTTGGAGTCATCCTCACAGCGCTTGTCATCTGGCTGTCAGATTGGCCAGGCCGTTTCTATGCTGATCCAGCTGTCTCACTGTTTATCACGCTCATCATCCTCCGGTCCGCCATCCCCCTGACGCGGACAACAGCCAAGGTGCTCCTTCAGGCCACGCCGAACGGCATCGATGCGAACGACGTCAAGGAGGACATAGAGTCTCTGCCCGGCGTCGAGGCTTGTCATGACGTCCACATTTGGCAGCTCTCAGACACGACTATAGTGGCATCGATGCACGTTCGCGTCAAATTTCCCGTGTCGGACAAAAATGGCGAACAGTTCATGGAGCTTTCGCGACGCGCACGCAGATGCTTCCATGCGTACGGAATCCACAGTGCTACGATCCAGCCCGAGTTCTGGACCGGTACCGGCAGCGGCTATGAGGATGGGAACGGCGTCGCACTTCGTATGGACGGATCTGCATCCGCCCTGCCGGGTGGCGGGGACGTGTGTCTACTTGAGTGTATCGATAACTGCGAAGCCGCCGCGAGCTGCTGCGTCGCAAAGCCGAGACCGGGGAGTAGTCGGTCGGGGACGGCGAGCCACCATTCGAACCACAGCCATTCAGAAGGGTCGACGCATAGCCACCACTAGAGACGTCGCCATAGCTCTGATGTTGGTATTTTTTCTGGGTCCCCTTCGTGTCTGAGAAGCCATCTGGTCTCGGGTTATCACACGGATTGCTACGCAGATGTTTGTTTCCCGAGGAGTGTTTTTTTATCTGTCTTGAGTACGATGGCGGCTTATCACCAGCATATCTCACACAATAATGGGGTTGGGAGGCGTTTTTGGAGCGTTGGGCCCTCTGTTTGGCTACAGCGAGTATTTTTTTTGTCACTTCTTGGCATATGTACGAAGCAAGGCGATGGGCTGACAAAGTCCTTGTGTACTGTAATTATGGCATGGAATCCATCCTAGGCATTGGGAAGAGCTATGTTTGGTTGGAGTTTGTGAGCTTTTTGGTTTGTTTTTGTCATGGGCGTCTAGAAAGCCCTGATCCATCATTGTCTCCTGGCACTGGTTGAACCTGCCAAGGTGAGCCGCATGCAAGAATTCAAGATCCAGGGTTAGGGTATACTTTGCCGAGTCATTCAATCTCACTGTTGCGAGGTAGCCCGTAGGTCCATCTTATCTCCGATTCGACCTTCGGTATGAGTCCCGATCACCGAATGACACAATCCCGCTCATCATTGACAACTCATAACTCACAAACTGCACCTCAGTCTTGTCCGACACCGTCATATGGCTGGTCCAATATATCACCCCTGAGAGCTACCTGTATATTTTGACGATCGCTTCGATTCCACATAACCAGAACATTATTTTCATCGATCCTCTCGTTCAATTGACCCCTCCCCACTTGCTCTTTCCTGTAAACCGCCCTCAATGAGCACTCCCAACCCAAACCCTGACCTTGAGACATTTCGCGAGCAATGGCGGGCTGAAGTACGAGCCAGGCGTCCCGCTGCAGAACAAGCTGCTCGCGCGGGCCCCTCAGCACCGGCAGGCGCCCCACGGAAACCCCCCCCTCCGCCAACGAAGAAGCCCGTGGTTTCTCAGGATGGCGATGAGGACTATGTGCCACCCAAGAGCTTTGGTGAGCCTGTTGTGGCGCAGGCGACACCGGAACGAGTATTGGGCAAGGCTTCGGAACCTGTTTCGGCACTCGACCACTATGAGAAGGCCGTGGAAAGGGAGGTTGCTGGGAAGCTGGGAGATAGCTTGAATCTCTACAGAAAGGCATTCAGGGTGGGTCGGACCTTTTGTTGAAATGCATCGCGCTTGTGTTCTTTTTGCTGATATGGGGGTTTGTCTCCCTCCTTTAGATGGATGACTGTGTGGACCAAAAGTACAAGAACAAGCACTTCCCCCGAGCGCCACCAAAGCCAGCCCAGGCTGGTTCGTCTGCCGTTGTGAAGGGCCCCGTGGCAATGGCAGAGGTGCAGGATCTTATTGCCGGCTTCGCTGGACTGTCTATTGAGCCTGCCGGACCCCCGATCGAAGGCATGTCGGCGCCTCCCTGTCCGATTGCAGCCCTACCGGATGAGATCTTGGTGCACATTATGCGAGATGTAGCCACCCTAGATGTCGGTGACTTCGTTCGACTTGGGCAGGTTTGTAGGCGGCTGGCCTACCTCGTTGCAACTGAGGACCAAATCTGGCGGCGTGTCTGCCTTGGTAACGAATTCGGATTCGGGGGAATGCACTATCATTGGCAGAAACAAGTCACTTGGGGTCCCCTGACGGCAGAAGACCTCGTCCGCGAAGCAGAAGAATCCGACACCCTTGCGGACGACTCTGACGATGGCAAAACTACTGCCCCGCCGCTGACCCTGAAGCAACGCGCCGAGAGACATGCTGAAGAGAGCAAGGCCAACACATTAACTTTCCATGAGTCGCTATACTCGACCTGGCAGAGAATGTTCCGACTTCGTCCGCGTATCCGCTTTGGCGGCATTTATATTTCTACTGTGAACTACATCCGCGCCGGCATGCATAATAGTAACTCGATCGCGTGGGGCAGTCCCGTGCACATCGTCACATACTACCGCTACCTACGTTTCTTCCGCGATGGTACTGCGCTCAGCCTACTCACCACCGCCGAGCCGGCTGACGTTGTCCACCATGTGACGCGCGAGGCCGTCGCACTCCATGCTGGCGGTGCAGCGCCGCACCTTCCCAGCGTGGTGGTTCAGTCAGCACTTCGTGGTCGCTGGCGTTTAGCCCACGCGGGCGACAATCCGCATGCCTCGCTCAGCGAGGTCGAGGGCGATGTGATCGTCGAGACCGAGGGCGTCAGCAAGTACATATATCGACTAGACCTCGCGTTGCGGTCTGCCGGCAAGAGTGGCACCAAGAACAACAAGCTCATCTGGCGAGGCTTCTACAGCTACAACCGGCTGACGGATGACTGGGCCGAGTTCGCGCTCAAGAATGACAAGCCCTTCTTCTTTAGTCGGGTAAAGAGTTACGGTGTCAGGGGGGGGGTGATTTACCTCGACTGTCGTCCCAAATCGAGTGACTGAATGGTAATATCCCCGCTTCCCGCCGCGCGGCAATATCTTGTGGAGGTGCTGCTTACGTTGAGCGATGCCGACTTGGTTTCAGAGGCAACCAAAAGAGATAGATCAAGATAGAGAGTTACTACAATACGCAACAGTGACTGATCTAACTATGGTGATTTGGCCTCTTATGTCCAAGATGCATTGCCCTCCCCTTTTCTTCAAGGGGGCATATATAAGTAAATATTAATACAAAGTAAATATCAGTCGTCGACGTCTACCAAAAAGATGCAGACATCTTGGTATCTTTCACCGCACAAGGTGAGATAAACCATCCCAAGTCCAAAAAGGCTCAAAACCTTCACCAACCCTGGCCCTTTTGCCGTCGCGATACCGCGCGATTCGTATACATAATACATGTCAATTCAAGAAACCTCCCATAACGTTGACTGAAGTACCATGTCAACCCTTCCAATTCTTTTCATGGGAAGCCGAAAACGCCAGGTTGATCCCCACACCAAATCAATGCCCATTGTTCCCCATAGTCCATGCCTCATACCTATATATCTTTTTCCTTTTCCTCTTTAATATGTATCGTGAACTCGCGGTGTTCAAAGCGAACAATATGTCGTAACAAATGTCAAAATCTTCGTCGTTCCGTATCGATGAGCGCATTGTGGAGGCTCGAAACCCAAGCAGAAAGGCCGACTTCAGTTGCCTAGTATTCGTAGCATCTGTCGCCATCATTTCTCATCGGCGCTTCACCGCCAAATGTGAGTCGTAGTCCCATGTACGCTTGAGCCCACCTTCGTAAACACTGGCAACCGATTCTTGCCACATAGCGGGCGTCACAAACGTTTGCGCCGCTGGGTATTGCTGCACTGTAATCGGCTGAGAGCTAGATTGGAGCTGAGCCTGAGCAGCTTGCATGTCTTGGAGAGCTGCCGAATCCGAGGAAGAAACGCTTATAGAACTGGCCTGGGCTGTTACCGAACCCGGTGATGCTTGGACAGGTGCGCCAAACGAATTGTTCCATTGGCTGTATTATTTCGTCAGTTCTGCGCAAATTCAAGCCCGGGCAAGAAATTCTTACTCGAAGATACGGGTAGGGTTCCAGGCTGGAGAGTCCGTCAAGGACATAGCATGCTGAACAGCCGAGACTTGAGGCTGACTAGAAGGCATCATTCCCAGTGACTGTATACCAGGCGAGTCACTCTTACTGTCCAATGGGCTGGCCGAGACTGGTGGTGAGAGGTAACTGACTTGGGAATGTTGTAACCGGCTCTCGACCTGTTGGTCGATCGACCCTGTCCGCGACATTTCCGGGCGGAAGCGCTGCCCAGGAGGCGTTGGGTGGGATGAGGAATTTGGGCTTCCATAAGGGAAACTTGGCTTCAAGACAAATGGTTTCCTGATATCTGCAGAGAAAGCTTCGCGGACGGAATCGATTTGTTTTTGCATGTCCGGCATCGGCCATGCCACCATGCATTTCTCTAAGATACGCATATGACGCGTAAAGTAGTCCCTGGCCTCCGAGTTCAGGTCGGGATCTGGCGACGTCAATGCAACCTAACCCGATGTTAGTTCTTAAATCGAAGGGCGGTGAAGAGGAGACGAGAGGCGTACGAGATGCAGCACTATACAAGCCAGCACTGCGTAGATTGTGAAGTTGATACCGCGCTGCATACACTGTAGCCCAGGCAGGCCGAAGGAACCCACGACCGACTCTTGTAGCCTGCAGAGCATTTTTGCGGCGTTGTATGACACCAGCATATGTTGCTTCCACTGGCCGCCCACGCCACCCGGCGACATGAAAGCCAGCTGCGGTCTATTGAAGAGAATTACACTCAAGCAATAGTACGAATGGAGGTTTCCGACGTAAGCTGACGGCAACCATGGGGGCGATCCGTCAGGAGGATAGCTGACTGCCATGTCTGTAGGTAGTTCGTTCAACCAGGCGTCAAGAGCGGGGCTGATCTGTACGAATTCGGGATCGATACCCCAGTCTTTGCTCTTGTTCTTCTTGAGCCGCCCGTAGGTCACCAGCATTCGACTGACGTTGCGAACCACCCTCGCAAGGTAGGTAAAATTTCGAGATACGTGGTATTCCGACTCATCGCCATTCGCAATCGGCCGCGGAACATCGAAATCGACGGTATCGAGTTCGACTTGAACATCGAGTCTCCCTATTTTGAGGTGAGCACAAGCTTATCGACTAGGTGTGCGGCGGCACGCTTACCTTGCGAGGAACCGATCATCACTTCGCATACAAAGATAGTCTGCCAGATTCTATTCTTCAACCGACACTCAGACTGGCTAGACCCACAGGGCTTTCCAGCTTGGTGGTCAGTAAAGTGTTCGTCCAAGCCCAGGTCCTTGCCCATCTGAACGCATTGGACAATGCTCATCCATGATCGGTAGTAGTAACCCCGCTTTGGCGCTTGTTCCCTTGCCTTTAGGATTATCATTAGCGCCTGGAGTGTGCTTAGCCTAGGCACGTCCATGAAGGAGTCGGCATGCCCTGCTCGGGTTAGCTTTGCATCTCGGTGCTGGGAGGATTCGGAGCGTACGAGTTGCAAGGGCGATCCATTGCTGGCCCTGGGAAGGCTCATCGGCTAACCGACCGGCAATCGCAAAAATGGCCTCAAGAAGTAGTGGCGAGATGGAATCTCGGTTGCTTTGCCACTGGTGGTAGACGGACTCCTTGTCCAAGACTGGCACATAAGGGTGTGCGTTTGTGAAGTACAGGTCAAAATAATGAAGAACTGTCTCGTCGTCGGGCATCAACTCGGGTGGGATCCTAACCCTCGAGCCAGGCCCAGAGACCATTGGCGGTAGAATGCTCTTATAATCATCTGAGTCTTCCAGCGCCGGCTCCTCGTCTCTTGATGGGTTGAGTTTGCTGTTCAAATAAGGGGCTGTTCACCGGCATCAGCCCTCATTCAGCTGCAAACAAGCACGCCAGTCTTACCAGTTCCTGTCTCGTTGACCTTCAAGGACCCTAGAAGATCAGCAAGGTCTTGTTGAGCATATTCGGACTGGTATGCCTCTGGAGATTCGGGCTGAGACGCATGTCGTAGAGGCGGTGTTGGAAAGGCAGTCTGCGTAGGGTACCGCTGATCGGCCACACTCACAGAGGGGTGTACGGTGGTGTAATGCAGACTATGTGCGACAGTTTGAGGCTCAGTGTACTGCACTGAGTGATAGAGCGCGGCGGGATCTTGGTACGCCGGTTGTGCGAACATCGACGCAGGTTTTGGCGCATGAGCAAGAAGCTGCTGGTGTTGCTGTTGATGTTGGTGCTGATGCTGCTGCTGCTGTTGTTGTTCGTGTAAAGGCACCGGCTGTCGAAAGCTCTCCTGACCTTGGGAAGAGGAATTGAATTGTCCCTGCGGGGGCTCATAGACTTGCGGTTCGGTGGCTCCATCATATCCATTTGGTCGTACACAGTGAAGCTTTAGGCGTACGCATGCGGCACAAGGCCAGGTGTTTGTAGTAGCGGCATCGCATTTGATCTTCCGTCTTCGACAGCCCTCGCATGCCCTCATCACTAGCACGGTTAGGCAAGTCAGCTCAAGTTTCCGAACTGCTCGGAAAGGCGTCGATAGCGCGCCTCGGCTCCCATACCCTTCAACCTCTTGTGCCGGTTGTGCTCGTCGACAAATACATAATCTAGCGGCAGCTGTTAGATGAGACGGGCGGGGACAACTGAGAAAGGCTTATTATGGCAGGCGCACTCTTTTGGGTCTCGCGCGGCTGCTGGTACGTCGGCGGCGCAAAGGTGAATGCGCCCATCTGTGAGTCGTGAGGAAGTATCCGGCGCACTGTAGGATCGTTGGACATGGTGAACTGGGCCCTGCACGGACGCTTCGATGAAGAATTGCTCGCAGTCAAGTCATGGGATGAACCGCAGCGATATCCCCATTCGTTTCCAACATGCGGTACGCAAAAGGGGCTGCGTCTCCGGCGACGAGCACGGCGCGGAGGAGTCGTTCGGATGGATGCAGCGGCGACAGCAACAGAGAGAATCGACCATCCGAACAGGGTGGATTTCGAGGGGGGGTTATGAACAACAGTAACAGCACTGGCTGGTTCCTAGCCAAGTGTTGGCCCTGGCCCCTCAAGAGGGCTAATAAGCGTGGCCAGGGACCGGCTTATAAAAGATGGGGCAACCCTGGTGGGAGTGACCCGATCAGCATGGACCTGCCCTGAAAAGAAGAGGCTCGCTGCGACCTTGCGGGACCAAGGATGGGGATTCAAGATGGGGCGAGTGTCTCTAGCTCGTGTAAGAGAGCGGCGTCGCAGTGATTGCGCGACAATCAGGATCAAGATATGGATAGGATTCCGGGGAGAGAGAGAGAGGGACTAACTTCACGGGAAAAAGAGGCCTTTGTGGGATCAGATGAGATGAAGAGATGATACCGAAGACGACAGGCAGGGTAGACATCCACTTGGGTCTGTGTATGCGCGTTGCACGTATTTTACAAGGGAGGCAATATTCGGCAGCCTGGAGACCACCAGGTACCGGGGGGAGCACTCATTTCGCAAGAGGCAACGGATGACGATAGGCTGAGGGGTAACAGAATCGAGGCGACGATGGCAGCGAGTGTGAAAGCGAACTCGAACGCAAGTGTCTGTTGCGCGGAATGAGCAACCGTGCAGGTGGGGGGGAGGGGTGGCGCTAGAAAGGAATGGAAACAGCCCAGCCAAAGCACCTTCCTCGACAAACCAGGGATTTTTACCGCCTCGAGAATGAAGGCTAGGGGCCAGCAGAGGGGGGTTCATTGCCAGGGTTTCGGAAATGCCCTGGGCTCTCAGGCTGTGTCCTGATGATACTCCAGAAACGAGAAACAAACTGAGCGTTCAGTCAGCCGCTGGAAGGACCTCTGTCAACTTGAGACTGGTCGGTGCCGAGCCCCAAACTTCCTCTCCCTGGATCCTCTAGGTCGATGTGACAATGCATCCGGGGAATACTCCCATCGTTAACTTGGGTCGGGAGCTCAACCCTGACTTTAATTGAAGTTAACGTGATTGCCTACCGGCCCTTTTCCTCGCCAACCCACAGATTCCACGCGCTGTCGTGCCCGACCTGCACGCGCGGGAGGGAGTTGGCCAACGGGCATGCCGTATGATGATGCGTCTCGCGTCTCCGGATGAGCGCGGGCGGGAGTGCATTGCAGGGTCGGTTGCAGGTTCGAGCGCAACGAAGTGTGCAGTATTTGCTGTCCTCAGAGGGCGTCCATGCCAGGATCTGGGCGTCACCTGCGCAGCGGACGTGCAATTGGAACCGCATTGACAGCCCAGCAACGCGGGGAGCTGTTATTACGCCCCGTAATCCGTATGTCCTCTGCCCCTCCTACATACACTACCCCGGTTTGCAGATTGGGAATCAGGCAACAAATAGGTACGCTGTTTTGCTCTTCTTCGTTCACCCTCCAGCAGAGGGCCGGCCCGGTAGCTGACGAAGCCAACCTCGCCCACACCCACATCAGTAGTGGCCCACCCCGGGCTATCCGAGGATGTCGAAAGGGGCAATCGGCGGGGTCAACTTCATGATCGCGCAAAAATCGCCGTCCCTGCAGCTGCAAGTCGAATCTCGGCGCTGCTGGCACGCTCAACTGCCCGTTAGTCCAGCAGATGCCACGAACCGCGAAAAACGCTAGAGCGAAAGCTAACAACGGTTTCTTGCGCTTTCGTCTTCGGGAACGGGTGCCGTTGGGCCCTTATTCGTCCATTGGCGTGCGCATTGCCTTGGCCTAGGACCGTGCTGCTTTCCAAAGCTTTGTTGGTTGACTCCGGCGTTCTTTCGCATATGAAGTGGAATTTGGTCGCCGATATATCGAGGCCCGACCTCCTTCAAGTCGACACTTTTCTGTGTAATTTGCCAAGCCCAGCGCTCTTTCCGAGCTTCCATGAGCCGTGGGAGCCAGAACGCCTTCCCACCCGAATTTCCTTTTGCGATGCGCCTCGTTAGTCCCGCTACTTCCAGGATGTAACACACTGCACGTGGTGGCTTCGGGGGGGGTAGCTTTATTAGTGTAGACTCTATTCGGTAGGGTGAACGGGAGCCTATCGCCCAGTGTGGTATCTGGCAGAGGTCGGCGACGAGGAAATGGACGATGGGATGTTCGGGGCCAAACAGGTGACGGCTGGCCAAAGAACCCAGGCGCCACAAATTAACCTGCCCGTAACACGGGAGCGTGGGAGCATGGGTGACTCGGACCATTCACATGCTTGATGAGCAAGATCCAGGAGGAGCTGGGTGGGGCAATTCGAGAGCGTGCCGAGGGCAAATGGAAGGCCACAACACATCCTTCGATCGCCACCCTTGCGGTCTACGAAACGTCGCCGCAGAATAGAAAGCGCAGCAGCCATGTTTCGCGAAGTGAGTTTCTGGATAAATTTCCCCTGCAAGATGAATATGTTGAGAAAAGCTCTCCCAAGGCGGTAGAGCGCAGGAGCGCGGGACATGTAACTCTGGCAGTATTCGGATCAGACGTTTTGCGCTGTAGAAACGCTCCGTGGATCCATGCACGACATTCCCAAGAAGCAGCAAGGGAGCAGAGGTCTGCACGACAGCATGACGATCAGGGCGGCAAACTCCGCTCGTCTGCGGCAGAAGCGCCGATGGGACGAACAAAACGAAACTCGCCAGGCACCTCGACGCAGTGGATTTAAGGTTGACGGCCTGATCTAAACTGACGTGTGCTGCCTTTCACGCATATTCCGGTTCCGTTTGTAGAAACATTCCCGAGCACCAGCTGCGTCATGCCGCCACGCTGTGAGGGGGCGAGAAAGGGGACGGGAGCTGCGGACGCCAAGGCCTCTCGGTTTTCCATTTCGCTTCTAGAAGAAAGGAAGTGCAGGGGTCGTATATTGAACCACCAAAACCCTCGAGGTTCATCTCCAACGCATAACAAGAGCCAATGTCGCTGTTCCCGCTATTGATGAGAATAGTTACGTATAATGGTGCCTCGTGTTGGACACGCACTGCCTAGGTGGTACGGCTGGGCAGCCGATATATCTCCACTTTATTAGCCTGGTGGACATTTGGTATCGGGGTGGCCTAGCGCAGTCGGGGGACGGACCTGCCTAAATCATCTACCGAAGACCTGTACCTTAATCTGTTGGAAAGCACTGCAAGGCGCAGAAGAGTGGTCAATGCAACAGCGCCCGGTATTAGTTCCGTCCCGCCCGTGCTGCGGTAGTACACGGTTCGCGGTGGGGGCGAAAATCGAAGTTTGGATCGAAGATTCCAAGTTCTGGACCCCCCAAACCAGACATGAAGTGAGTGAGGTCTGTTTTTGGCAGTGTAGGTCACGTGTCATCCCGCCAGTCAAATCGCCGATGACGCTCGCGGGGCAGTTGCCATCACTCAACCTAACAAACGCCGAGAGAATTTGAAAACGAAGTTTCTCTGCTGAGTCTTCTGCATATTCGATTTGATACAGATACATCAGCCAGGAGCCTGTCAGGAGACATTTGGAAAAAATGCAGAAACCTATTGAAAACGAAAACCCCACCATCCTCAACGTCTCGCAGCTGCCAAGCAGAGCACAGAAGAGGAGCACAGCGCGGGTTGGGTCTGATTCCAAGTACGATGCTATCGTTTTATCCAGTCCATACTGGTCGAATGCATCGTCAGATGACGGCCATGAGACACGGGAGGAGGCGGCTGACGATGCTCTGGATGAGCAGGAGATCTATGGTGAGCACACCCCAACACCGTGCCAGCCAACACGCCCAAGCTTGAGCCTTGCCGGTTTATGCCGTTATCGCACTCGAGGTTCCGTTATTTTTGCGTCATCCATACTCAGAGAATTGGTGTTTCACTCCTCCCATCTCGTCTATTTCGTGGAGGGCTATTTTTATCGTTCCCAGGAAGATCATACATCTGACGTCTCACAGACCTCATCTCCACCGTATCGGACCCTGAGCATCCCCATACCTTGGGGGAGCTGAATGTTGTCAGATTACCCGATATTCACTTGATGCATCCTCGGGACAGCCCGAGAGGTCTTGCCAGCGTCCTGGTAGAGCTCACGCCTACGATCAATCACTGCTCCTTAGCCACTGTGATCGGTCTTGCTGTGCGCGTCAGACTCGAGCAAGCCCTGCCTCCAAACTATCGCATCGACGTTCGTATGAAGGAAGGCTCCCACGCCCAAGACGAGCAGGTCAACAAGCAACTTGCCGACAAGGAGAGGGTGGCAGCTGCTCTTGAGAACGACACACTTGGCAACGTCGTCGAAAATATGCTCAAGACGTGCGTTCTCTGAAGCGGCTGGCTGGATGCATTACCCGGGGCGTACTGGCGTAAATCTTTGTTCTCCGTGGGGGTGTCGATAAAGATTCGATTCCGGGAAAAGCTGGGGCATGACAAAATGGTCTGTGTTACCGCCGTCGATCCCTTGATCTATCTTTGGAATGCCAATTCCAACAACCTGCAACAAACCTGCAAGTACGAGTGCGGCCTGCTCGCCGCGGATTTGACAGCTGGGGCTCCTCGACCAGGCCTTTTGCTTTGTTGTCCGGGTTATCACGCGACGGGCAGGCAAGACGCGGTGTAAATTCGGCGAAACAACCCTGAGTTGTCAAAGCTCCTCAGCCACCCACTCGGAGTCTCTCCTCTTCTGCTGTGAGGCGGCTCGTGGGGAACCCCTGTTCTGACACCGCCGCATGTTAATGAGTCTGCTCACAAAGAGACATCAAGTGCGCAGCCACTGAGCAAGGGAGCTGGCCGCTGAAAAATCCTGTGCATACCACAGTCGCTCCTGAATGGGGTACAGTAGGGTTACACGTCTGCGTCCGTACCCAGCAGCTTAACCACCCATAGGGCAATAAATCAATACCAGCTTGTCGGTTCTGGCCAGCAGGCGAGTTTCCAGCAATACAAAGCTCCATTTACCCCAACATAGAATCTAACGTTACTTCTCGGAAGGATTCGGGCATACTGCCAGTACACATCCAAGCCAGCACTACCGAATAGGCCCGTGAAAGCTCACCGAGCCTTCTATATTGTTCCTTCATCCCGGCCGAACCAAATCAATTGCGGGGCTGCCACGTCTCTCATTGGATGCTGTGCCAGAAGGCATTGTCGCCGGAGGGTGTGCGCTGGTGTCCGTCTTTTTTGCGTGTTTCGGCTCTTGCCTCATACACAATAAACATTTTGAAACGGTGGCTTTACATCTTGGTTGGCAACTGGGATCACCGAGACGCAGCTTGCAGCTGGAGCTAACGCTGCGAGGATTGCTCGGTGCTTATGTGCAGGGTGGCGTTATCGCCGATTTGCAGCGACCGCACACATTTCGGGCCGGTTATTTTTTTTTTTCTTAATCGGGAGGCGCCTTCAAGGCGGTGTGTTTATGCGAAGCAGCGTCATATCCTGCCGCCATGATGGCGGCAGAGATGACAAGCGGGTAGTGAATCAAAACAATATTCTCTTTGGGGCGGAAACAGTGCCGATATCCTCGGCCATTTACCCACGCGAAGATCGTGATGATGGCTTCTTTTAGACTGAATACCTTCTGGTACTACAGCAGCACACATTCTGGTACAGACTGAAGCTAGTGTTGGTCGGAGATGTATGTATCCTGGTGATGAAGCCGACACACAAAAGCTGCTGTGTTATTCTACGGGTCCCGTATTGATACCTACGTTCTAGTCCTGCACCAGGAGAACAAGGCGGACTCGTCGAGAGGACAAATCGTTACTTCACGCTTTCATCTATGGAAATGGCACAATACACTGAGATGGTCAGTATCTGTGAGTGCTTCCTCCCTGCCGCGCGTCCCCGCGACAGTTTCTCTAGAAACACCTATAGGAGGCTACCAAACATTCATGCCGTCTTTACCCCTGAGGAAACAAACCAAACCAAGCGTACAACGCGTGTAATGCTCGTAGTCATTTTGGGGTAGTCAATTTTGTGTTTAAACAACCACATTCTCTTTACCCCTTTTTGGGGTGTCTAATGCCGCTGTTGTCTGAACTTTGAACCTACCTATTCTGTCGGCAATATTTCTTGAGACCGCTTGAAATGCCTCTTGTCGGAAGACTTGGGATACATTTGAGGGAAGGATGGGAATGCTGCCTACCTATTAATGGCATCATAACACATTGTCTCACAGTGATACACAGCGTCTCGACCAGGACAAGCACAGCATGTTTCCCCTGCTCCCAGAGAAGCTGTTGCGTCGTGGGAAACCATAGGAGTCAGAAATGGCCATCTATCCCATCCCGTCAACACACCCCACGTCCGGTTTGAAGCCCCAGGCCCCCTGTTCTTAAACTGCTCCGCCGGGCCCACGTTCCCCGTGAGCCGAGCTCCCAAAACAGTACCACGGTCCGCCTTCCAAGTGGAATCATGACTAGTAGGGCCAGCGGAACATGCTACGGGACGGGAGGTCGGGGAAGACCTAGAAGGAAAAGACTCTCTTCACGGTGCAGAGAGTTATTGGTATTCCGACGAAGGACATCCGAGAAGAGCGGGAGGTGATGGGTGATTTTTTTGAAGTACGAAGTACAGTGTGCCCCTGCTGCCCCTGAGCTGGACGATAAGTACATGAACGTTATGTACCTACCTATGGATATGGCATGAAGAGGGCCGTTACTTCACAGGACAGCTTTAAGGTATGTGTAGAAAGCTACCGTACCGAGTCGCTGACATCGCAGCACCTTCCACATGGATGCTTTCACCCGACAGTACATACCGTTGGCATCGCTTTTCCAAGGGTATTTACCAACTGGCGTGCTAGACTCTATCCTATCTTCTATCCCAGCGGTCTTGCCACACAACATATGTGCCACTTATCCTATGCCGCACCTTTTTCTTGCAAAACAAAAACAAGACATCGATCTGTCATATTCGGGTATACATTTAAGTATCTAAGCTGTCCACCTACACGCATATCTCTGCACCCATTTTCCCAAGTCAAGCAAGAAACCCCTGAACGCCGCCCACAACCCGAGATCTTTCCCCTCACAGTCATCCATCTTACGCCTCACCCAACGTCCCGCTCTCAAGCAGGCTCTGATAGAACTCGGGCTCCAGGAATTTAGCTACGCTCACGTCCTCGCTCAGACCCTTGCGCCTCCTCGTCTTGAGTACGAAGTCGCGCGCCGTTGCCTGCGCGTTAGCCATCTGTAGGGGCCGCAGCACGATTTCCTTGTCGAGTGGGTCGCCCGGCACGATGTTCCAGCGGTCGAACACCAGACTTACCATGGCCTGACCGGGCGTTTGGATGCGCAGATCTGTTTCAAAGCCGAAGCTGTCGATGACGGGGATCAACCCACTGACGCGATAAAGCGGTGTCCCGGCAATGGGGCCGTCCGACAGCACGTGCCCGCGCCGCCGTGCGAGGATGTTGTAGACGGTGCTGACTGAGTCCTGAGGTCCTGTCATGGACATCGAGTACATGGGCTCCATGAGTCGTGGTGACGCAATGAGGAATGAGCTGTAGCATGCACGCCGGGATGTGGGGATAATCTGGCCACCGCCGCGGAAGATAGCCTCTTGCGCGAGCGCAACATCTATCAGGCGGAACTTGGTATTACGTATTGCTGATTTCCATATGTTAGCTTTAAACAACACGCGGACGTTACTAGTGTTGTAGTGAAGCATCGGAATGGGGGCTGCGGGCCAATCTAGCCAACTGAGAAGGTGTGAACGCGATAACACTTCTGAAGCACCACACCCCCACACCCCTGATCTCTCCGGTCTTGGCCTCTGCTGGTTGGCCTAGCGGGAACACCCTTGTCGACAGCCCTGTAGAGCCATGTAAAGGAATATAGAACCCCTCGTTCCCTGTTCACCAAAAGGTGACATCGGGACGAGCGGGGAGATCGTGGGTGATAGCCATGCATGCGCAGGTAGTTAACCCGACACTACTTTCAGCAGGTCTAGGCAAGGTACCATGCCGGCATGCGAGCTGAGGGTTAGGTTCAGGGCGTAGTAATCTACACCCCGATGCAACAAGCAATGACGCCCAAACTAGTGATAGGAAGAGGCACTCACGTTCTTCACACAGCGGGCCTTCTCGAGTGGCCCAACTAAAACCTTGACGAATGGACTCCTTGACGGTGTTGAGACGTTTCTTGTCAACCTAGAGAATGGTCAGTACTGTTTCAGCAGCAGAAGGCCCGAATGAGACGACGGGGAATATTTGGCTGGGTTGCGCGGGCTCTCTGCGGTCACCTAGAACCCGCTATCATGTAACTCACCTCTGACGGAAGGGTGTCGTCCTGTAGGATATTTGGCCCAAACTCATCCGGCCCAAATGCCCAGATGCTCCTGGCTGCCAAAAGATCCCATCCGTATTTCTCCTCAAAAAACTTAGCCGTTTTCCGGACAGGGTCGCGTATCTTGACAGCCCCTGACTCGATATCCTGGGCAATACCGTCATCCAGCGGTTCTGCCACCATGGTGATAGTGTTCTTTTTGTTGGGCGTGACCGCATAGCATTTTGTTGCTGATGTGTCCTGCACTGTCTCGCAAAAGCGGACGACGGGATCCGATACTCTGATCTCCATGTCTGCGTAGAGTCGACGCAGATCATGGAGTACGCAGTCCATGTAGAACTCACCTGTACCAAGAATGATGTGCTCACCCGACTCTTCAACTTTGGTGGTGATCAGGGGGTAACTCTTGTTGATCTTTCTGATGCCGTCAAGCATTTTCGGCAACTCGGAAGGATTGATCGGCTCGACGGCGACTTTCAAAACTGATTCGGTGAAGTGAACCAGCGGCTTGAAGATATACGGATCCTCATCGTCATCGAATTTCCTGGCTATTATCGTGGCCGTCTTCACAATCGAGTTATCTACGCCTCCGAGAAGAACCCAATTGCCAGCCGGAACGCCATCTGTTGGGATGTTGTACCGGGTTTCTGCAATAAAGACGTCGGATACCCTGGCCATTGCCATGTCCTCCTCGTCGTCGATCGAGTAGCCTTCTCCGAGAACACGGACCTCTGTGCCGGGCCGTGCAATACCGCTCATAACGCGCCCAAAAGAGTTGAAACTCTTGGCATCAGCCGTATTGAACAGCTTTGTGACATAAACAACCAAAGGTCCGTTTTGATCACAGGCATTCATCGACTCTGCGACCTTGGTGTCGAGAGGGCCTGTGTAATACTGCTGGAGCTTTTTCTCCGCGCCTTCTACTGGAGAAGGGATGTGCTGGCAGATCATGTCTACAAACCCAGTGGACGGACCTGCAATGTCGGTTAGCATAAGCCGTGAGAAGTAAGAGACGTAAAGATAAATATACCAAAGAATTGTTCGCAGACTGATTTCAGGAGAATCTTCGGGTCGGTCTTGTATTGGGAGGGCTTCAGGACTATCCCAAGCTTCCCCAGCGTCTCCTTCAAGTCCTCAGGGCTCTCGCTGATGGTGTGCGAGAACAGCTTGTAAATCGGCTCCATAACGAAGTTGACGAATGACCGCTTCGCACCCTCCTCGACAGGTTTCCTGGTGAAGTTGCGCTTGCGAGGGTTGAAATAGACATCGCCCCATAGACGCCGTGCAAACTCCTCGGCGTTGACGCCCCCGAACCCGTCAGAGTACATCTTCGCAAAGGACTGCAAGGTGAAGCACCAGCCCATTGAAGTGCATGCAAACAGGACATTTCCCTTTTCCGGGCTTACCCTCCTCCCCTCGCCTTGGCCGGGGATGGTATTTTCGATAACTGTGTTGACCTCTTCGATGACATGCTTCAACTTGTAGTACGCGTCGGTGGGGGGAAGTTTGAGCTCCAGTATTAATCGGTCCATTTTGTTGACAATAAGAGTGATGGGGATATCCTCAAGAACCGCATGCTTGATGATTTGCTCCGTGTTGACTTGAACGCCCTCGACCACATCCACCACCAAGCACACGCCGTCGACCAGCCTGAAAGATGCAGCAACTTCATCCACAAAGTCCACGTGCCCAGGGGTGTCGATAATATTGACAAGATGCGATTTCCCTTTTGTATTCGGCAGAACCAAGCTCATTGGGGAAGCTTTGATCGACACGCCTCGGTCCCGCTCGACCACATGGACGTCTGTGTACCGGAGCTGCTCATCGCGGCTCTTACCTGTGCGTTTCTCCAACTTTTCCGTGATGGAATGGGTCTCGAGAACGAGCATGTCCATGAAGGCGGTCTTTCCGTGATGCAGATGCCCCGCCAGGGCGACGTTCCGAATCTGCTCGGGAAAGTTCATGAGGTCCGTCATGAAGCTGCGATCGAACAAAACAGGCGGGAGATCGGTCTCTTCAATAATGAACTTCTTCTGCTCCACTGGTGCTATTATCGGCTGTGTCAAAGGTTGCGCATCCTCTTCCTGCACCATGGTCTCGACACCTTCTCCGTAAACCTGGGCTGCGGTCGGATAGT
>Ga0247758_1000260_pt1 | contig 46277 bp, 44 predicted proteins | sample UWRJL156409C4_FD_180950 | JGI IMG/M metagenome (GOLD analysis project Ga0247758, IMG submission 180950) | Plant litter microbial communities from Arlington Agricultural Research Station in Wisconsin, United States - UWRJ-L156-409C-4 | ecosystem: Environmental > Terrestrial > Plant litter >...
TCAGCACCACCCCCCCTCCCCCCCCCCCCAACATTAAAATGTACAAAACATTTATATATATAGCGATTTATATATAACAAAATGCTTAATCCATTTCCTCAAGCCGGTGGAGGTTATCCAGCCCATGAATGATCATTTCTTACACTTCCTCCAGTTGCTTCGCGCGGTCCTCGGACTTAGTGTTACGACCTGACTTCACAGGGAACCTTAACAGGGTCGCGGGGTTAAGTGACGCTCAGGGGGGAGCGAAAGGCAACACCCTTGGGTTACGGTTAAGGAAGGTAGAATGTCAAAGCAAGTCCTCTCAGACGGGGGGTCACGATGTCAATCGGTCGTATGCAATTAGGGCACAATTGAAGAGGGTTCAATTGACAAAGCGAATACTTGCGTGAAGAACCAAGAGGTCCTTCACACCATCGTGGGCACGATGATGGCTATCTATACTACAGGGCAAACGAGGTAACTTGTACCCTGCTCTGTGCTTTTCCCTTACTCTGTGCCGAGCGTGCCAAGCGCGGCAAGCGCTCCGTGTCTAACACGGTACGCACACTGTTCACGTGCTGACGGGTGGGCTGTCTCACCCTCCGACCTAAAGGGTCTGTCAGAAAGAAGGGGGGGTCTGGCCGGAGGCTGTCAGAAAGGAGGGGGTTCTGGGCAGAGCCCAGAACACTACCGGCCGGAGTATGGTGGAATACGGCTGATCGGAGCTCATAAAGCTGAACGGAGCTGAAAGGAGCTGAACTGGCACAGCCTCTTCAGCTAAGTGCAACAAAGCTTTATAAAGAAAGGGGTTCTGGCTGCAAGCTAGAACTCAACAAGCAGGAGTAATTCAATCAAGCAGTTAAAACCCCATCAATTCCACAGAATTCCAGTGTGCAGTGTTTCCAACAGAGTCTAGTAGCTCTAGCTCTAGCTCTAGCTTTAGGTCTAGGCTTAGTTTGGGCCCCTTTTCAACGTTTAAAGCCGCTGGTAATTTGCTAGCTACAGCTTCGTATACGTAAAGAGAGCTAGTTGTAGTCAGGAGTATACCTCTCTCCAGGGCTATTTTCAGAACTTACTAACCTTCCGAAGCTAGTACCTGTATTACTACCTTCTATAGTATTACAATTTTTAGAATAAGTAATGTTTTAAACAGTTAGTCGGCTGCCGCTGCTTGTAAGCTTAAGTGCTCTAGCCTTACTACTTTATAGTTAAAACCAGGCCCCTTAAGGCCAGCACCCCTTCTTTGGTACTAGCCTGTATTACAAGGTGTATCTATAAGCACAAACAATAATTATAATCGCAAGTGCTCTTTTTAAACTTTCTAATAATAGAAAGTACTATATGAACCTCATAGCTTAGTTCTATGAAATCGGAAACCTAATTAATTTAGGACTTTTCTTATAGGGTAAATTCATAGCACAGTTCATAGTATACTCTAGGTAGGGATGAAGAGTAGAAAATGGTGTTATGGCCCGCACCCAGGAGATAAGTTAAAACAAGTCGCGGGAGTGGCAAGCCGTGACGTGAGGCTACACCACTCAGGTTGGCATCAGAAGGCTGTGTGTTGAAGTAATCACTTTCAGACGGTGGTTAATCACACTTGTTAATGTAGGCCGCTGCTCTATAACGCACAGAACAAACAGAATAGTAAACAGAAATGAAGTATATTTGTATTCCTTATCGTGGTTAACTTTCTTCTTTGTACATCTTTTCGTAGGATTCAACCTTCGTCACCATATTGGCTCACTGGCGCTCTGGCAGTCCCAGGGCCTCCGAGCTTCTTTCTTTCTAACAGTTAGTCTCCTTGTCTAGTACCTGACTAAGATATGGTAAATCATCACGGGTGCGAGGGTAACGCTCATAGGTGTTCTTGATGATCTCCCACTCGTTCCGTGTCAGTTTCTGAGCCTGCGGTAGTAAGAAATTCCTAGTGGGGCTGTGAACTAACGGCCCGAGAACTTCGCGAGCGACGCTTTCGGCAGATTGTTGGGCCAGGTCTGAGTTTTGGTGAAATCTTGCAGCAGGTTGGTTCTGAGGGCCGGAGGCAGGCGGCTCGTCCAACCGTTCATCGCTGCTAGTTGATTCACCTGTGGTTGAAGAGGCCTTCCTCTCATCATCGGTGTCTGCCTCGGATGAACATGCTGATTCAGGATAGGCAGTGGTCAGGACCGCAAGTGAGATTTCTTCCAGGTGTTGGCCTATATGCCTGATAAGATGGAACTTCCCTTGGGGCGTTGACTCTTTGCACAGCGGGCAGTCGATACTTTCCCCTCCGGTGCAAAGGCATGGTCCCAAGCTAGGTGCTGAACCCACTCCTCTCGGGCTGTGAACTGCTTGGAGCATTTCATGTCAAGGCAAAGATAGGGACGAAGGTCGAGAACCAAGTGTTTCCTGGGAGACGTCAGACTCGTTCTTAGTTTGGGGGCATTATGTCACTTACTTCCATGCTGAGTTACTTGTGATAATCTTTAGCTTTCCCACAAGCAACACACTCGAACTCTTTCCCATCCCTTGCGCCCTCCGGCAAAACAGGAATACGAACAGATGAAGACTTGTCTTGCCTGTAAGACATGACTGTCTCCGCGTACAAACTTGGTGTTGTAATTGATGTGCCGAGCGCTGAGTCGTGAAACTTGGTTCCACCTTCGGAGGCTGGTGAGATGACAGCAGCTAGCTCGGATTTCACTCGCTCTTGTTCTGATTGGTTCTTTTCCCTCTCCATATTTGTTGTCAGGAAGCGGCTCAGGTTGGCTGTAGCAAGGTGGTCGACTAGGGTAGCCTCGGCTCTGGGGAAGCGTTAAGATATTCGCTCACAATAAAGAGACTGTGGAGTCCAGTGCTCAGAAGCAGTGTTCTCAGTAGACTTCTGGAAATTTGGTTCGCCTTAAGATTGCGACAACTTAGGGGGGTCTGGAACTGCCGCTCGAATCAGGGGATCAAGATCCATCAAACATCGTGTGTCGGTGAGAAGATCTCGCGAAATCTCATCAAGATCCCCTGCTGACCAACTTAGCGAGCTATTATCGGTGTCATAGTCGCTATCCTCTGTTGGCGCGTTGCTCGCCTCTTCCTGGAGTATGGTCTTGGCTTCCTGGCTTAGTGCGCGCAGTATTTCAAAGTCTGGCAGTCTTATTGCCTCGATATGGTGAAGAAGCCCTAATTAGAGTTAGATTATGTGGCTGATTGTCAGATGCCAAAGGAAAACTACATACTCTTCTCAAGTGTGTTGCTGATGCTTGTTAGCAATTCTGTCAGGGAATGTCGGAGAACCCGGGAACTTGACAGGGAGGCATCTAGATACGCCTCCTCAATCCCGTAGCCATCTACCCACAGCGCAAATGAGCCATAGCTTTGTTGAATCCTTCTTTGACAGCGACTGTCCTCTTATTGGCCATTTTAAGACATTGAACCATGGCTTTAAATGTCCGCAGAACCTCGGATGCCAGTCTTGTAACGACACTGAGTTCGTTGAAGCTATGACTCTCAGACCTGAGTTGCTTAATCCAGTTCTGAGCTTTCTGATGCGTCTGCAGCTCCTGCAGGTGCGCTATTATGTGTTTGCTGTTTATTTGAAGGTTATCGGCGAGAGTTTTCGAACGGTGACAATTCGCAAGCTGTCTGGGACAGTCTGGGACTCGGGCGATATTGGCAAAACTGAACATACCTAACCTGCCGGCCTTCTGTCGGAGTGCCGCGTGGGGTCGACGTGTCTTGCACCGCCCGTTGTTGGGTTACTGCACTGCCACCGCCCTGGTTGGGTTGCTGCACTGCCACCGCAAGATGCAGGCGATTTTTGCTCCGAGCCTAATGACCAGATGCTCCACCTTCCCATGAAATAAACCCCGCAGCAGCAACCCCGGCCATGAACCATCGCACCGCCTATCCTTTTCCCCGACCTTTGGCGCAACCTCCTAACAACAGGATCAAATGGCAGATCCTGCTTCCGTTGTACTCGGTGTCATTCCCTTGGTGGAATTGTTTTCAAGAGCTATGCCGCAGTTGCCAATAAGTTTCTACATTTGTGCACTATTCGGAGGCAGTCAAGCGAATCTGGAAGAGTTTTAAAGTACAGCGGCGTCTTTTCGAAAATGAATGTCATATCTTGCTTCTCTTTGTGCTGGATGATGACAAGGTTCGGTTGATGAAACATGACTCTAACCACGGAGGATGGGGTGATGACGCGGTAGATGCCCAGTTGAGGGATGAAATTGGGGAAAGTTATGAATGCTGCCTCGAGGTTATACAAGACATATACAAAGCGGTGGTTGATATGTAGTAAAAGCTTGATCAATTCGATGTCATCTTCACGCACCAACTTAAGGTGTGTCCTAGAAGAGAGCAGGGGAATTGCATACACTAAATTTCATCCACAGGGCGAAAAGCTGAAACATACCATCAAACGTCTCCGGGGACAGATTGAGGTTGCTTTTAACGAGCCAAGTTACGAAAAAGTCATTAACAAGGTCAAGGCTGGGAACAGTAACCTCACTCAACTGCGCGAGCAAATCACGGCCCTCAAGGGTGTGCAACAGCCTTGACTCCAGAACAAGTCCCCTTCAACCACAGCATCAGATGGCTGGGAAGCTATTTGTCGGGGGCCCTGCTAGGCGCGCACTAGTTGTTTGGCTAGGGGTGCACTAGTCCTCGCCAGGGTTAGGGTTATGTATGGCCCCAAATCGTAATCCACACCACACCCAGTCTAGCCTCTGCCACTCTCTGCAAACAACCGACACCACACGACCACCCTTGCAACCCACAACGGCTGGTCGCATCAATTTATCACCTTTTCTACCCGTAAACTAGCCATTTCCAACTACTTTACAGCCTTCTGAATCATCCCTACGTCTTACACCGTCTAACCATTACCGTTCTTAACGGTCGCAAAGATGCCAGCTAATACAGGGCAAGCTTCACACCTTAGCGGCTTAATCGACCATGTAATTACAATACGCTCCTTAAGCCCAGCCTCTCTAATTAATTCGCGTAATTCGTGCGATTTTAAGGCCGAAAATTCATATAATTCTAAAGCCGAAGATTCCTCTATTTAGGAGGGCTTTTCCACCAGCGATAAGGCCCATAAAGATAAAGCCCCTAACGATAGTGATAGCGATAATAATAGCGATAATAAGGTTATTCTTAATTTACCGATTAACTTCCTCTCTGCCACTATTTAAGACCTTTAAAACACTGTTAACACCTGGGCTAAAGGTTAGGGGTTTGCCGTCGTTTGTAGTAATAGCTGTAATATATAAGATAGAGATTACACACAGTATAAGATTCTTTATAATCAATACAGTAACCTACGGAAATCTTAGGGTATAGGTTTATAGTAATTAGTTACACAGAAGTGTAGTTATAATTAGAAGGGTTACACAGTTTAAACTGTTACCAATTAGCTGTTTCAGAACTACCCTAATACCCCTAAACATAACTATATACCCTTTACTTATCCCTCCACCCATCCCTAATACTAAAAACACAACCCTGCCATAATTAAAGTTATTACTAAAGCTTCCAGTCACCTTAATATCTGTATTAAAAAGGTTAACTCCCTTATTGTTAACTAGTTTCCTAACAGCACATTTATTAATAAAGATATTTATAACATTAAATTAAAGCTTAAGTGTAAAAAACTAAGCAGTCGCACCCCTATTAACGCTTTTATTACTACCTTTAATACTAAGGGTATACTATACAGAGTTAAATAGGTAAATAAAAAGAAGGAGGACCTTATCAGCTTACTATTTATAACTAAAAGCCTTATAAAGATAACAGTAAAGTATTAAGAGGTTACGTAAACAGATATAATATATAAAACTAACCTCTTTAAATACCTTCTCTTTTAAGTTACTAATATAACTAACTTATATAACCTTTTTAATTCCTTCTTTAATCTAATTAATAATAAGTAACGTAAGGCCTATAACTTCCTTATCACAGTAATAAAGGAGCTCTAAGCTAAGTTTAATATTAAGGAACCGCTAATCTTTATTATTAACTACTATTAAGAGATAAAGGCCTCTATCGTAGAGATCTTTCCTAACACTTAGTAACAGATCTGTATCTTCCATATTATAATAAACATTAAGCTTAATATTAAAAAAAAGTTTAGTAAAAGAAGGAAGGTCGACTTTAAAGATAAGTAAAAGCGAGAGTAAGCTAACTTAGCTTTAAATATTATAAAATAAGTAGCTTTAATTAAACTTCACATTAAAATCTCAGACCCTAAGCCTAGTGTTATAAAACTAAAGCCTAAAACTTATCCTTATAACCATTATAACGTTAAGGAGATATTTAAGGTGATAATATACGTAGAGATTAAAAATCTATTCTTTAAGGCCTAATCAGCCCTTAAAGCTAAGTTCTCTAACTCACCACACCTCTTTTACTACATCCAGAAACAGTAAATACCTTTACATAAATAATAACCCTAATATTACACTAAACTTTACAGGAATTTTAATATTATAATAACATTATTAACTAAGAGTAATAACTTTAACGTTAAAAGTTATCTCCTCACCACTTAGAACTTTATCTACCACCTTATCACTAAGTTAATTAAAGCTTTTATAAAACGGTAACTTAAATTAATTGTAGAGGTTAAAGCACGTAAGGGTATTTAAATAAAGGAAGAGTATCTTACGTAAACTTATCTTAATAAACTAACTATAAGGATCTTATATAAAGTATTAATATTAATTAATAAAGAGTATAAATTTATAAAGGTAACGTTTCTTATAATAATATGTGTAGCTAAGCCTTTTAAACCTTATAATAATAATTATTATTCATTATCGTAAAGTTATAACCTTCCTTACCAGCACATAATTTACACTATCTTTATTACTAAAAAACATCTTTATCTCTAAGATATTTATCCTTATTAACATTTTAAAAATAAGCTTATAAATTTCCATAATTAAAATTACTAGCAGATTTAATAATATTAGGATAAATAAAACCCTTACCTTTAGATCTAAGATTTTAAAGTTATTAAGAAGCTATAAGGAAGACCAAGAAATAAACACGCTATAATACCTTCTAAACACGCCGTTAATACAGGGTTAAAGACTTTAACAGCCTTATAACCACTAAAAACCCCAACATCACTAACAACTCTAAAGCTGAAAAGGCAGCGGAAGTAACTGGTAAAGACGGTACCCAGGCCTTTAAAGGGTAATTCAGCACCTTTAAAACCCAGTATTTGTTAAACACTATCAGCGTGGGAGATTATACGCTCACTTACACTTAAGTTATAGTAGAAGAAGGTATTTAAGGTTAAGGTTAAGGCTTAATATTAGAATAAAGAGGAGGAATTATACGGAAGAGTAATAATAATATTATAGAAATCGCACCCATCACTACTTCTTACCTTAGAGAAAATAACTACTTAGTCTAAGAAGCGGGTGGCGCTAGGGACTGCCACTAAAGCTTTAGTGGCAGAGGCCGAAATTATCCTTAAGCCGCCTGCCAAATGGACCAGGAGCGGCTAAGTGGTGAAACTAACGGCCAAGGCAGTTAAGGCAGCGAAAGGTGGTTAGAAACGCGAATTCCGAGGTCTTTCGGTTTAACTATTACTACATTGTTAGCTTAGCTTAGAAACGCGAATTCCAAGGACTTTCGGTTTGACTACTACTACGTTATTAGTTTAGCCCAGTCATAAGGCTTTGTTCTAGATTATAATAGACCTGTAGAAAACATGTGGATTTACTTGTATTATCAATTAAAGGTGGAGATCGCTGTAAAAAATAATTGCTTTTCAGTGTGGCAATGAATGAGATGGGTGGCCTCCTGGGGATGAGAATCTGGGCCATACATAACCCTAACCCTGGCGAGGACTAGTGCACCCCTAGCCAAACAACTAGTGCGCGCCTAGCAGGGCCCTTTGTCGGATGCGGCAAGCATCCAAGAGCCTCCCTAACGCCCTTTTTGACGGTTGGTTATGCAGACAAGCAAGCCATGCTTGACATTTGTTTAAGCTTCTCATCTCTCCCAAGAGGGTAGCAACGAGTCTTCTAGACGGCCAAGTACACATGGATCTTATCGCCATAATTCCCCCTGCGAACGACCAAATAACGGAAGCAAATTTGCTGGCCCTGCCCGCGAAATACCAGAGGCAGGGCCTTTCACAGGCTTTATCACCGCCGACCCAGTCTGATATACTTTAGCCGAGCAAGAAAGCTAAAAGGGTTAGCTCTATCGACGAATCGGCCTCCCAGTCTCCCACTCCAGCAATCACGAGAAGCGCCAGCAGTCAGGCTAAACCCGGAACCGAGAGAGAGTCTAACCGTGTCATCCCAATACCATCGTTAGTTTTCGATCACACCCAAGACATCTGCTCGAGACTCATACAGAGCATTCCATCCTCTGGAAAAGGTGTCCCTGGAGATTTTATTGGTTATATAGACTTCAAACAAGACTTATACCGGTATTCGTTCTACCCTCATTCCGAATCTGTCTGGAGTGAGACATAGAAGGGAGTAATCAGCGACAAAGACTTCACCTCAATTGACAAGCTTATCGCCCCAGGCACAAACACTGTTCTCACAACAATTGAGAAATTTCATCTTATACGATCTCTTGTGGAGACAGTACTCCAGTTCCACAACACGCTCTGGATGAAAGATATGTTGAAGCTGGGCGACTTATCTTTTTTCCGACACGGCAAGGATCTCGCAAGCTCACTTCGGACACTTCACCTATCTATCGAGTTCGCACAGTTGGGAACCCAGCCGGCAACCGTAAACACTCGTCCAATCCCGGTGGCCTTCCCAGATAACAATGCTTTACTCACACCCCTTAACTCCACCCCCGAAGGCAGTATTTCTCTCATTAACCCAGATGATCAGCTCCGATATGGGATCTACAATATACCATTACACAGTTTAGGGGTCGCTCTCCTACAGATAGACCGATGGAGCGCGCTTGATCCAGAAGACGTCTTAAGCGCAAGGAAAATAGCGGCTAGTCCGTTAAGCTTAAGTCTAAGGTTCCTTAAGATGGCTAACAAGTGTCTTCGGTGTGGTTTTGGATACGGAACAGACTTGCGTAAGCCCCAGTTGAGGAAGGCCGTATATGATAGTTTGGTGGGGGCTTTGGACCACTTGATCAAATGTTTGGATGTGTCAGAGGAGGGATAAGGAGATAACTCAGCGATCTACAGTCGATAAGTGAAAACCCTTAGTTAAGAAAACATAATATACACTTTATCGGCCCAACTCATCTAGCTTGCTTATTTTATTAACTTTATATAGGCCTGGCTTACCCTCTACTTTAGGGTGGTACCCTTAGCGATGAGGCCTTTAGTGAACCCCGAGGAAGCTTTGGACACAAATTTTACAAGACCCATCAATATTACTGCTTACTACCACCACTTTATAAACATAACGTTAATAAGAAAATCGCTCCAACACTTGCTGTGTAGATTATACTCTGCTATATGGCTACTAAAGGATTTATAGCCAAAGCCTCGCGAACAGTAGGATAGTGATTGATAGGATGCGCGATGAGTAGTTGGAAGGAAATACTTATGGCACACCACACATTAAACCATTTACCCCTGAGCACCATACAACCCCTAGCACACCGACCACTACCAGCTTGTATTTAGATAACAGCCCTTGTCTACTTCTCGGCTCAGGTTAAAATCTTACCCCTTTGCCAATTCTTGCTCGCTACTATTGTGACTATGTTGGAATGTAGGGTCACGGAAGCGTAAGAAGGAATAAGAGCTGAAGTCGAAGGCTTGGAAAACAAAGGAATTATATAGGCCAAATGCACCTCCTTCCAGCTGTTGTCAGCTGGTCACGGGTGGAGCTAGCCTAAATCGGAAGTTAGTACATCGCAGTCAGGTAATTAAAGTGGATCTTAAATAACTGTGAAAAAAAGAAGTTATGAATTAATATTGTGATAAGTGCTTAAAAAGATGACTACAATGTAGGAGACTTAGCTTTTCTATATAACGTATTTTATAAGTGAGCCGATAATATAAGCGAGCCGATAATTTTCCCTTACCTTACCACAAGTATCCTTAATTATATAATTACTACACTAGGAAATAATAATAACTGAATCGGAAACAGATAAAACAGACGATTCTCTAACCTCCTGACAGGTACAGGCATTATAGCCAGGCTTTCCACACACACTATAACACCGAGTCTTCGTACGTGCCCCCTTTACACTACTGCTACCTTGTCATGTTTCCTAAGCTAATTGCTCACTAACAGCCTTCTGATCTAGTAGATCCTGTGCCTGTTATACAGTAAGAGACCCTCTAAACTGTAAACGTGTTTTTTTTGGCCCTCCGTCACTTCTAAGGTCCTTATTAGTCTTTTGTAATACTAAGACCTCTATACGTAACAAGGCCACCTTATGCATTACAGCTATTGTACCTTTAACTAATTAGTCCATAGCAGCTAGTATAAGTGTCGGAGAGCTGTCCTGATAGTTAGATATCTAGCTTTTAATAAGATCCTTTTAAGAGGTAGCTTCTCAGGCGTTTTATGGTGTCTGAGATAGCTAAGGTAGTGTGTTTAGCGGTATAGTTTGTAGAGTTAGAGTTCGAAACTAAATAGTTATCTTCGATAATACTCTGTTTAGATTATACAGTATAAGGCCGGCTTCAGTAAATGCTCCTTAGATGTTTTTGTCAGTAAAGGCTGTAAAAAAAGCCTTTTTAAATGCATAGAGGAAATCCATCTTTGTAATATGTATAATGTATATCTGTATTAACTCATTGATTTGATTACCATAAGCCTTTTTCAATAGCCTAAAACAACTAACATCTAATAGCTGGGCCAGATGTAAGGAATGCGGAGGCATATAAAACGTATAAATAGAGTGCTCTTGGTAATAAGCCTTGAAATCGTCAGAGTGGTGGCTTCGTAGCCGTCAAGGACTAGAAGCTGGTGTTTCCCCTTTATCCGAGATGTTATATAATGATCGAAGTGCTGAATAAACTCTAAGCCTTTTACATTCGTAATCCAGCCGTTATCGATTACTTTAATATACTAGGTCTTTAGAAGCCTACATTAATACCAGCCCTCCTAGTGGTATTTCCCTTTTAAAAGAATAAATAGAGAGATAGCCTAACCTTAAGTATTTACTGCCTGGATAACTGTAACCCACTCACGATTACCAGGTTAGACTTTTTTAGCCTTTCCATAACTATCAGAGGTAGTAATAACCATTCCAGTAGTAATTATATCCATTATAAAGCCAGTTTCGTTGAAGTTATAGATATCGTCATTAAAGATACTGTATTTAGCCTTTATGTTATACATAAGTGTAATCCACTTACGAATAACATTTAAATCTTCGCATTTAGCCCTTTAGTAGTTATATCTACGCGAAAAACGCGTCTGGAGCTCTAGTTAGCGTTTGATAAAGTTATAAGCCTAGAGCTTACCAACAGGAGGCGCGTCGCGTTCGCGTAACAGTCGGTTAGCTATATCTTTCACAAAACGAAGCCGAGGAGGAAATACGTGTACAGAGCTCAGTTATGTACTGAATAATCGAATCCTCCTCTAGATCTGTAAGTTTACGTGAGTTGGCTAGAATATCGCGTCGTGAAGGCCGACCAGCGCGTCGATTATGAAGGGTAGTATAAGGGACAGAATAAATCTTTACTGCAGCTGAAAGACGAAGTTTAAGGTCTTTTTCAAGAGATTGAAATGCTAAGTTCAATTACGCATCTTTTGAAGGCGGTGCCATTTTGTGTGGTAGAGGAAAATGTTACAAAAGGTAAAGAGAGTGGAGTGGTGGAAAAATTATCAGCTTACTTATATTATCAGCTTGCTTATAAAATATGTTACTATTTTCCAAGCATTACTTTTTCAATCGGTAAAAGAATATAAGCAGCTATATTTTCTATAAGTGGCGAAATCTAGTAGAACTAGCCGTGCAGCTGTATGATTTATGTACGTGAAGATATTAGCTTTTGAAGTTTTCTTATCTCTTTTATAACGTGTAAAAGTTCCTTTTTAGCATGTGCTTATTATTATCTATTAAAGTCGTTATAGATCTAAGCTACTGATAAGCCCTTAAAGTTTTATTAGTTATTAAGCTTATAGTTTGTATTAAAGTTAACGCCCCGTTTATTAAGCTTTAAAAGGCTTTAATAAGCTTCTTTTAAAAGTGATGTAAGTGTTTTCTTTTATTTTTTAACGTTTATAATAAGCGAGATGACCAGATAAATAAATTAACTACTTTTCTATACACCATGACTATCCTTAATTACACAATTACAACATTAGGAAATAATAATAACTGAATCTAAAACAGATAAATCAGACAATTCTACAGCTTCCTTATATATATGTATTAGTGTTCGGTAACGGTAACAGTCATGTTACCAATTTCCAGCTTTTAGCCCCTTTCCATTTCCTGACTCCGGTAATCAGGTAATGCCAAGATTACCCAGCCCCCTAGGGCCCACAATTTTGGCTGACTGGGCACTTGACTGGGCGAGGGTTTGGTGTCTGAAAAAGTGATATTTTGCTTGGTTTAACTGCTAAAAATAGAAATCTAAGACAGGGCTTCCTATTCTTCGTCTTCTTCACCTACCTTATCCATAACAGCCTCGAAGAATTCCTCTGCTCTAGGGCCTTTAAATAGATTCTGGTGCTTATCCTCCATCTCTAGTAGTTCGGCTGGATTAACAGACTCCTAAGAATCTAAACGCTCTTTCCTGTTATTACAGTCTTCTAGATTCCTAAGTCTTTCCAAAGCGTTAGTATTCAGGAAGATAAAGGCAGTGTAGTTAGCTCTTTCTAATATAAGCTAGTTACGTACTTTACTATAGAGAAACTTCATTACAGAAAAGGAGCGTTTAGAAGGCATATTATTAACTAGAGTAGAAAAGACCCTCTTAGCCAGAACGACTAATTTAAGATTCGTAATGTTATGCTAGAGTTAGAAATCGTAAGGTTTAACCTCTTAATTAGCTATGTAATCCACTTTAAAATATACTTTATCCCGGTTTCTAAACTAATAAAACTGAGGGATTACTACTAGTTAAAATCCTGTAATATAATATCGCTGTAAAAAGGCCTTTACACGCGTAAGGGTTTTGATAAAGAGTAACTTATTCTAAATAGAAAGATCTAAAGCCTAAATAATAAAGTAAAGGTTTAAGGTTTACTTTTATTACCTAATAGCGATTATATAGTATAATTATTACTAGTTAACCTTAAATTACTTTACAGACCTCTTTAAATATTACTACCTGTTGGGTTTTTACAACCCTAACCCGGCCAGTGTGGTTAGAACAGTGTGGCTGGATCCACGCAGCCGCTCCGCGGCTGCATCCGTGGATCTGCACAGCTAAGAACGACAGACTCCACTGCTAACCTCGTATTCAGTCAGCCAACCTCGCTTCGCAGAAGCGAGTGTGGCCAATGCACTCCGTGCACTGGCCACCTTCACAGCTATAATAACACGGCTTCCACTCTCGAAGATAGAAAGAATTAATCACCTTCAACACACACTGCTTTCCAATGCCTTGACCCCTTTTGCATTTCAACACTACCTAACCTAGATCGATTACTAATTCTTAATAATGTAGCTAACGTGTAGACAGTCCAATTCTAAGCGTTCTTAAACTGCGCTAACTAGCCTTAAAACCTTTATAAGAACCTCTACATAACACTAGAAATCGTAATCTTTAAGATATGTAATAACCTTAGCTTAACGCTATCGTATCTCGTAATCTATAATAAAAACCAATTTACATACCCAGGCCTAAGAGCCTCTTTACTACTAGAAACAGACCGGAAAGCTGATAATTAAATACCTTACTAAATGATAACCAAACTAATTAAAGCCTTCTTCTTATTATAAAGCCGTTATTAGTAGTTATGTAAAAAGGCTAACTAAAGCTTAGATTTCTTAAAGAAAGCTAGAACTTTCGAAACAGCAGCTATTACCTCCTTCTATCTTAATATTTATAAGATATCCTTAATTAATAACTAAAAGCTGTGGGAATCGTAAAGTGTATAGAAAACGTGTAAGAAACTAAATCTCTTAATTATCTTATAGTAGAAGTTACATATTGTAAAGTTTATATCAGTTATTATTACGTTAATCTTCAATATATTCAGGTTAATAATATCTTTAATAATAGGCTTAAAGAGCGATACGTAACCCTCAGTAAAGTAGCTCTCAGTACTAGTATTAATCGTCTCTTAGTAAAAAGCTAGTAAATAAAGTATCTAAATCGATACATTAATTATTCGGTTATTAACAGTATCGTCTAAACTATTAATAATAAGGTTAATTAATTAAGCTTAGTTAATATACTTCTTAACCTCCTTACAGCACTCTAACTATACCTAAGGCAGTTAAAGTATAATTATATTATTAGACAGTAAAGTATAGTTCGGATTAAGCTCTTAAAGTAGATCTTTTATCGCAGGGTATTCAAACAGCGTAAATAACAGTCCTATAGTAAAAACTGCAGTAGCTGCCATCTTCGTAACTCTTTCTTAATAGTTCTTCAGCACCTTGCTAATCGTAACAGAGGGTAAAATCAACTACTATACTAACTCGCGCTTACGGTATTAGAAGTTATACACTTAATAAGGTACCTTCTCTACCGTGTAACGTTACGCGTAAAGGTTATAAAGCACTACCAGTACCTAAACTACTTACCGAAATTAAAGTTGTAGTATTTAGCGAGAATACTTTCGGTATTAAGAGAATTAACGTAATCGTAGTAAGGTGAAATAGCCTTCGTAGATAGAGCTATCAAGGTTAAGAATAGAGGTTAAGAATAGAGTTATTACAAAGAAGGTGGGTTATAAGAGCTGTGAGAGCGGTGAGCGTAAAGTTTACCCTAGCAGAACGGGGCTATAGATTTCCCCTATAGAAAACCCTAACCCGGCCCCACTTAAGTCACGTGTAGTTGTTATATAAGGTAAATTACCAGTTACGGGCTTAGGTAAGGTATAAGGTGGTAATTCTTACCGCCTTAGGTAGATATGGTAATTACCGAATATTAATATGTATTATATAACTCTCTAGTACCTATACGAGCTAACTCTTCTAGCTTAATTTCCCTTATAAGCAACGTCGGATTCGTAGCACCTTTACATGGCATTTTATAAGGTTATTAAAATATCTAGATAAATAAAGGAATCTGACATCACTTCTGCAAAGAGCGTAAGGTAGCAGATGTAATAATGGTGCAGAATATATATAGAAAATATTTAGGCGCTAAGAGAAGAATGCTTATAGAAAGATAATCTTACTTAGATAACCAGTTAAGTAGAAGCTAAAGAAGTGGTAAAGTAGCAAAGCCTAAAGGAAAACATCTAGGTGCGTATACTATAAGCTAAGGGTCTCTCTTACAAGTTATTTAATAGCTTATAAAGGTGGGAAACAGTGTAACAATTAGTGGAGAACTATATACGTTACGTTTACACTATTACTATAAGCGAAAGAAAGGTAATAAGGCTTGTAAGTAGTCGAAGCCGCCTAATTCGGCAGCAGATGCTGCCAAATCGAGAGGTAGAAACTGCAACACTGAGACTAATAGTATAATAATATCTTTAGTAAAATCTTTTAATAAGGTATCTTTATACTCTTTTAAAGCTTCCTACTTAAAGGTTATAAATGTCTTATTATTACTATTCTCCTGTAAGTAGCTGTTTTCCTTAGTAATTATACGTAGCTTTACATTATTAGTAAAAGCCTTATCTAACTATTTTAAAGTTTCTCGTTATCTAGACTGTTATTTAAAGAGCTCTTTAGTCTCTCTAAACCTATTATAATGTGTAAAAAGTAATCTAACACTCTTGCTAATTAAGTAAAGGTATAAGCCTTAAGTTTAAAGCTAAGCTTTAACCTTTAACGTCAACTTTAAAGTTATAAGTTTTAGTTTAATGCTTACAGAGCTTTCTTTAAGCTTTATAAGCTTATCCTTAATGTAAAGGAGCGTTACTCTGTCTTTAAGCGCACTTACCCTTAAGTTCTTGTGACGACCCTGCAGACCGTCACTTGGGCCGGAGCGGCCTGACGGATTCCCCGCAGAAGGAACAGTGCGGAAAGGCAGTACGTACGGTGCTGCGCACTGGGCCAGGGGTGCAAGGACCCGAAGCCCTTACAACCAGTCAGCGGTCGCTTAGTCTTAGCAAACACGCTCACGTACTGAGCATCCTTAAGGTCACTAAGCAGGAAGTGCTTAGTGGCAAGGTGCTCAGTCCCCTACTAAGCAGAAACCCACTGAGCAAGGTACAAGGTACCTCTTAGCTAGTTAGTATAGATAGTCATCATCGTGACCACGATAGACGTAAGGGACTTCTAGTTCCTTACGTTAGTATTTAATGATTTATTTGTGTCCTACTGTTTAGACTTACCTCTATACATTATAGTGACAGCGACCTACAGTGACATTAAACCCCCGTCTAAGAGTGCTAGCTTAATAAGCCGCCTTCGGAACGCCCCCTATCTGTTAGCATCCTGCCATACGTTCTGTCTTAACCCGCGCCAGTCCTCTCGAGGCCTATATCGGGTGCAAGTCATAATAGTTCTAACCCTTAAAAGCATCTTTATTAGCAGATTTAGAAGTTAAAGCTTCGTTATTAGTAAATATAAGTATAACGTTTAAGTTTAAAATATTATGTAATAAGCTTAGGTATAGATAAAGCGTCCTGTATTTACAGCTTAATTTTAATAAAGCTAAGTAACTGTTAAGTAACTTATACTAACAGTACCTTTACTTCCTTACTCTCCTTTTTATAAAAGACCCTTTTATTAAATATTATATTACGTGTTATAAGTACCGTTTTCAGTTATAGGTATTAAATATGGTAAATGTTAAAGGCTACGTATTTAACTAAGTACTTAATATACCCTTAAGATTTAGTTTTAAAACTAAGCTTATCTTACTTTACCTTTTACCTTTTATTAAGAACGTAAGCTTAGTATCTATAAGTGTAGACCTTACTTTAATCTAAGCAGTAATCGTTTACTAAACTTTTGCTAAGCTTACTTAATAATATATATTAATGGAAATACTATTTAAACAACATATAAAGCTTCTTATTAGGTAATATTTAGTCGTTACGGTTTGGCACGCCATGCAGAACAAATCTCTGGAGCAGACCGCTGGCAGGTTGAGGGATCTCAAGCGAGCGTTGGCGAACGGAGCGGATCTTACGATGTATCAGGATTCTATGAACCGCGAGAAGTTCAACACGCTCAAGAAGGTCGCGACTGAGATCAAGGAGAATCGTGATCGTGTTCTGGAGGCTTGAGTTTGGGTATATGCTGGATTCATTTCATACGTCGTGGTGTGTACGGCTCCAAGTTTCAAAGGCTAGGATAAGGATTGTCTCATTTCTGGCACTACGGACTTGGAGTACGGTCAATATTATCCAGATGGCCACCCTATTATATCATATGATCACTTGATATGGGAATACGTAAATTTGGGAAAGCGAATTTGGTTTAGTTAAAAACAGCCCTGGCCACTTGTTGAACGATGTAGCCATCGTGTTACAGGGCCTACCTAAGGGTGAAATGGAGTCAGACTGATAGAGCTATAGCTAAGATAACCCATGCAGTGGCAAAGGGAGCAAGAAACACAAGGGCTTCTTGATAGGGGGTACGTGCTGGGCTATCATCAGCAGTGACGGAGGGAGCAAGAGTCACAAGGGCTTCTTGACAGGGGGTAGATTGTCGACAACCGGCGGGGGAAGCTCGTGAAGAGTATTTCTGACAAAAACAGCCAGGTCAATCCCATCGAGCTCGGTAGCCTGCCACTCAATGGATGACTCAGGCATCGTATAAACTTGCCGGTTAGCTCTGCGGCCAATGTGCGTCAAAATAGTCCAGGGCGGAGAACCTGCAGGAAGAAGCATTGGGTGGCCTGCTGAGAACCAAGGGAATTTGGTCTGTGCCTCGGCAAGAAGAGGTTACTCTCCTTTCTCCCGAACCTCCGAGTCCCTTCCGCAAGACAAACAGTACATCCGACGAGGGGCTTCGATTCCGTAAACACTAGGGGGGTATCTACACTCTTGGGGAATGAACTCCCCGCAATCCGGGAAAGCGCAGCATCGCCTGTCAGGTGGTTCGCTCATCCACTTGACGCGCAAAAAGAAGGCTTTGGATAGAGCGGGAGTTAGACAGCTCACGAGGTTTCTAGTCAAGACGCAACGTCCATAACGTCCATAACGTCCACAGCACTCAAGTCTAAGCCCGGCAGCTGTATAAGCGTCCTGTTCAAGTCTTCCCTCTCGTCCATTGCCCACCGACATATCAAAGAGCCAGGGGCATGGCCTGTAGTAAGGCACGTCATGATACCGATCGCATTGCTTGTTCGCCCATGATAACTCAAGTCTGAACTCTTCTCTTTCGTCCTGCAGTTTCTTCACTTCGCCCACGCGGGTTGGGCTGTCTATGATCTCGACGTGCTTGGAAGCGATTACCCTAGTGCAACGGAGACAGAAGCCTGAGTTAATCATACAACCTAAGTTAATGATGGGTTCGTTTACCGGGATGATCTCATAGCATATACCGCAAGAAATCCGATCATTCCCACGATCTTCCAAGTCATGGCCTGGATGGCTGTCCTTGTCACATCGACCGTGCTTGTAGAAGTCCACACTCTCACCAATACCAAGATTGGATCGGATGGCGTCGGGTATATACCCTCGGTTGTGTCGAAACTTTTCGTGGAGGCGAATCATCTTGAGATGCTGGTTGTGATAACCAAACTTTCGAGACGATTTGGTGGAAGATGAATAGGAATCTGGGTTTGAAGGAGAGAGCTAACTTGAGGTGGTTGTTGGTGTCTGCTTTTATTGAATTCCGTCGGCGAAGGCTGGGAATCCTACCGGTGTGTACTCAGGTATCGACACAAAGCCGCAAAGCATTTGTTCTGCCAGGTAATGGATGTGGACACACGAAGACCCCTTTGGCTTTGTCGTCGCACTCAAGGACATTGTGCAATCCTCATCTCTTTCAACGAAATACAGTCGCGTCAATGCGGTCAGGCTCGGCGGCTTATCTTTCAAAGACTCGGATGGAGCGAAAGGCTCGAGAGTAGCATCATGCACCAAGTCACGATGGATCTGCAATCTTGACCAAGACCCAGGGTCGCTCGACCAGACAACAAAAGACAGATGGTACCTGCTTAGGATAGCCACGGCTGTTTCGACAACCCTCGGCCCCCAGCCGTCGTCAGTCCGGCACTGGGTCATCATGCTGCGAGGTGTGGATTCTATGCCAGGACCATCAATATTAGGAATTCCATGCTTTCAGAGGCTCGGTGTAGCCTATTTAATTGTTATCCCCAATCAAATGTTCCAGCGGCGTAACATTGGCGAGGGCAGGTTGTTGGAGGATGAGACATTGTGGTCCTTTCACTCTGATGAAATATGGCCAGGAACAGAGATACGATTGATTTAAACGTTTTCTTCTGTTTATTTTATTATAACCCTACCAGATTTTTGAATGCAGCCTGCCCCCGTTACATGGAGTGATGTCTCCTTGGGATTTGGGCCTTATAATAAAGCGCATATTCGCACCTTCTGAACTTCGGAACAGCTCCGCAGCCAGCAGAATTTCTCCGACAACCCCCTGACAGATTCTGGGTCAAATGGCAATGCCGCGGAACCATCGAAGGCGCCGTCAGGCTGAACTTCCCGACGCTCGGCCCGCCCCAACTGCGAGAATGCCTGTTTGGATGGCTGCCTGTTCTTCCCTCCAATTCAGCTGATGAGGCTTCCCATCACACCACCGCGGAGTTAAGCAGAGCGATAAGATCGAGCTGACTGGATTGGATTCACAATCTCCGGGCGTGGGGGTGCGTGCTCGGGCTGTAAAAGCTCCGGCGCTAAGCTTTGTGGGAGTGGGCCGAAACTGAGGCTATTCCAAGAGAGGAGCCCCTTTCCTATATTGGTGGGAGTTAGTGCCATTCCGTACCACGCCTTGACAGATTGCTAGGGACAGAGGGTGTGGACTCTAACACTTCGAATGCCATCAAGGGGCGGCAATGCACGGTTTCTTGTGGAAAGCTGCAGTGTCCCTCGTAAACTACCACGTTCGAGTCTTCTCCGGAGGAGTTCCTTGTTGGTTGAGCGTTGTGCAACATACAGTTGGTGGCGTTTGGCTAAGCTGCAAGGTACTCAATAATTCTGCTTCGAAGGAATCAATACTCCTACGGAGAAGAGGCTCCTCTGGGAATAGCCGCATTTCAGGTTACACAGGCTGCGTGCATTACCACTCCGCAGCCGAGCATCCGAGCATCCGATCAGCTTCGGCACTTAGCATACAATTTAGGAGTCCTCGTAGCAAAATATAACACTCGCAGTCTCTCTACTAGGAAAGGGAATATTTGGAGATGGGTCAAATTCACTCATATTGTTATCAAGCTTGCTCGGCCATGAATAAGCCGCAGCGGCCTCTCAGCACCCGTATCGCTTGCCCGAGGCCTTATACGCGGCTTTGCCGTTGTAGTCAACGGACGACCAGCCAGTGTTCCAAGTGTAAATACCGTGAGGCGTTCCATAGGTGACATGCCAGTCGGACCGGGGACAAGGACCCGTGGCACCGCAAATTGACACCTCGACCCTGTAGCCGCTCGAGCACGTTGGCGCCCAATAGTATTGCCCCGACCCTCCCTGCCAGGTATACCATGTTCCCGAACACTTCACAGAGCCATTGTCCTTGAAATTGAAGATAACCCCGCTGTTGGTGAAGTCATCGATGACGCTCCACTCCAGGCAGGCCTGAGCCGTGCTGATGAGGCTACCGAGGCCTATGGGGGATATCAGTGACATTCTTCGGATGACCTGGACTTGGAACTGATAGCCACTCACCAATGAGGCTTGCAAAACGCATGGTGATAGACTCTTGGGGGAGGACTGAGACGGTAGTGGTGAAGACAATGTGTTGACGGGGACACTGTTTCTGAGCCATCAAGACGAGGGCACAGCTCGATACTTTATAGACATCTTGATGATCCTCAATGCTCCCCCATCTCTAGGTACACCATGTTCCCCAGCCTTCCCGATATTCCCAAGAGGCAGCGATTATTGATGTTGGTCCCAATTGAGTTGCTGCTGTTGTTGGTCTCCACAGTCAGCCCACAGCTCCCACCATCCTGCAGGATCCAGGCAGACGAGCCTTACCTATTACGGAATATTAACTCCTTTACATAACTTGTGTAGTCTGCACCGTCTGCACTGCCAGGCATTGTTGCATTACAGCAGTGCTGCACACACTCCAAAATAGATCCACAGGGTGCCGAAGATGTGTGGCCGTCTACGGCTGGGATCAGCAAGGTATCGACTGAGCATTCTAGGGATCGAGTGGTCACTCATTCTCTATTGGTATCACTTTGCACGGTTCAAATGGTTTTGATAAATGCAAACCAATCTATTGTTTTGTTCTCCAACGGACTTCGGCTTATGTTCATGTGTTACATGGAGGGCATACTCGGGCATGAATCCCGCTGGACTTACACGGCCCACTTCTTTCCAAACACCGACAGCGACGAGTGCAAGCGCGCAACAGCTGGCGGTAGTTCGTAATCGGGATTACCGACAAACGCAGCCAAGTCAATCTTGTCGAGCTCAGTAGCCTGCCATTCAAATGGGGAGTCAGGATCCAGCAAAGGCATCTTGTCCCACATCTCGTCATCGCCCAAATCCTGGTACTCTTCCCGATCCATCACACAGGCTGGTGGTGTGCCGGCGGGAAGAAGCATCCGGTGGCCTGCTGGAAGCCAGGGGAACTTCTTCTGCGCCTCGGCTAGCACTGGAGCGTCAGGGTCATCATCTGGTGGGATTTCCGAGTCTCTTTCGCAGGACAGGCAGCATACCCGACGAGGAGCCTGGGGCCCGTACATACGAGGCGCAGTGGCCTGGTCTGCTGGCGGGTCATAGATGGGGTACTGGCAAAAGTCGGACAGGAACTCACCACAGTCTGGAAAGGCGCAGTATTTCCGGAGCCAGGGAGGCGTGTTCATCCACTTGGTGCGGAGGAGTACCTTTTCGGACAGAGCCCGAGGAAGACATCTCTGGTAGGGGTCGCCGAGCTCAATCAGTGTGCCGCAGCACTTCGAACTGAGCCCGGCCAGTGCATTCGCCTGATCCCACTCTTTCACACGGGCCCTAAACCAGTCAACTTCTTCCATGTACCAGGGAGGCGCCACGCCTTCCCATCTTAGATAAGAAATATTGGAGCACCAGTCCTTCTCCGGACTATTCTCAAGCTCATGATGCTCGCGCAGAGACTCGTTTAGTGTGCGAAAGCAATCCGGGTGTTCCAAACAGTCGAGAAAATCCCGAGCCGTGGCGAGAAGACAAGACCGACAAAGGGGGTGGCGGCACCATAACCACCGGTGCCCTTCGTGCTCGGCAGTGACTGCATTGCATCTGCCACAGTTGCGACTTTGACCCGCCAACTGCTAGCGAAATGGTGGGGAATCATGCATATGTTGCGTATTCAGCCAACACTGACCATGACGGTGAAAGTTGATGTCGCGCTCAAGGCTGATGTGCCGGGGTTGCGGCTTCTCTTTGTCATAGCCAGTCCAAGAGGGTTCTTCCTCGTGGAAACGATTCCGAAAGTTTTCTAAATATTCTGGATCGACAATAAAGACAACCATTTTGGATAGAGATATCAGTGGCGATGATAACAAGATTGTAGCTGTGGTGTTGAATGGTACCTTGTTGATGGCACGAAGCTTTACCGCTGATGAGAGATCTGCTTCTACCGTTCTGAATACTCGATAATCGAACCCCTCGGCTTTTTATAACCCAAATCTGTAAGGCGTTGTTCACACTAGGCGCACATGCCAACACCCACTAATGTCTTTATCGTCGACACTAGGCCATTGTCGAGAAGTCCATTGTTTAGGGGACGCCCCAGCCAACGGCAGCCATCAAAACAAAGTGAACGAGCGGAATGCGAACCCAATCATTTTGATATACGGCAAAACCAGACACTCCTTGCCCACAGACGGCGATGCATCGCCCCTTTTTAGTACTACATGCACAAAGTCGATGAATGTCCCTCCCACATACAGGCTCAAAAATTCCTCCCCCTTCCTCCCCATTCCCATGACCTCCACCCTCAAAGCCCACAAACACCACCCTTGCAAATGATCAAGTCAAACCCACAGTCCGCATCCGTCCTGCAGCTGACTCCTATTTCCAAAAATTAGCACCATTCCCAGCTCAAACACCAAAGCAGTCAGTACTAACCAATGCAAGCCAAAGGATTATCCCCACACGACGGCGTCTGCCCAGCACCGCCCGTCGGCCTCGGCACCACAACTACACTTGTCCGGATAACTGGCCCCGACCCAGGGCGCGTGCTCGTCACTGGTCCGCTGCCAGGACGCGTAGCCGTTACCAGGGTGGACTGTACATTAGCGCACTTGTTCGCACGGCAGACCAACTGGCCGTCGCAGTCGTTCTCAGTCTTGCAGGTCGCGCCGAGGCAGTGGCCTTCCCATTCGCAGGCGGGCTGGGGGGTGACGCCGCCGCCGCCGGGACGGGCGGTGGTGGGTCGGGGCTGGGTCACGAAGACGGTTGTGGTGCGGCGGGCGGTGGTTGTGGGGCCTGGGCGGGCGGTGGTGCGGGCGGTGGTGCGGACGGTTGGGGCCGGGGCACCGCCGGCGGAAGCGCACTTGCGGTTGGTGCAGATGTAGTCTGCGTCGCAGTCGTTTTCGGTCTGGCAGGTGTCACCTGATAGGGGGTTAGTTGATGGGAGGTTGGGGAGTGTTGCTGGGGGTGGAAATACCGATGCAGTGGCCGGTCCACTCGCAGAGGGTGACTGTTCCACCTCCCTGTCTCTGTCGGGCCTCGAGCTCGGCGTGGGCCTGCAGCCCGAGGGCGAGCGCGGCGAGGATGAAAGACGACTTCATGTTTACTTTTTTAAGATGAGTCGCAGATCGGAAGGTCTAGACGGCTGCGGAAAGGACAACAGGCTGCCCAGCTTTCTCTTGCCGTTGGGTCTTATATAGCAGCCCACAATACCGATGCGTGGCCGGGTCGGGTGGGATGTCTTTCAGACCGCCAAAATTGCCGTCCTGCGCGCGCATATTGGGCCCAATCTGCGGCGTGGCCCAGAGTAAGGAGGCCGGTCCGTTCGACCTTGCAGAGTGACGGTGACGTGGTGGTCAGTTTTCGTTCCTGGCAGAATTTTTGTCGGCCTGGGCCAGACCCCATCCCAGGTCATCTCGAGGCTATCACCCGGTTGGCGGACGACGGTCGAGATTTAGCCAGCGGGGGCGCCAAGCCTGGTTCGACGGGTGACGGGTGCTATATCGGGGAAAAAAGGTTTGGCGAGACCCAATAGCTGATGCGCGGCGCCCAATTTGCCGGTGGTTGAAGGTCGACATCGTGTAGCGAGCGAAACACGGGCCAGGAACATGAAGGGAAGAATCTGGGGTACAGGGCGGAATCGCGGAGTCTGGGGCGGTCGAGACCAAACGTGGGCGACGCAATAAAGCTGTCGAATTTGTGCGCGCGTTAGCGGTCGAGTAAACGGAGAGCAAAAATAGACTGGGGTACTTTTCGTCTACGCGTCCTCGCCGCATGCTGCAGCATGGTCGGAAAATTCAGGTACCACCGTGACCATGATCCGGCAGCCGAGCGCGGAGAAACCAGACCAGACATGAAGAAACACATTTGTTTTGGCCCCGTTTCCCGGATGCGGTTGATGCCACGGCCGAAAAATGACAGTCAGGATTTGGTGGCTCGGGTCTGGCTAAGGCCGATCAAGTCGCTATCTATCTCTCGCATGACCGTCCATTCATTGGACCTGGTGTCTGTTGGGATTGCTTGTACGAATTTGGCAACGGCCTCGGCATGCTGCTGGAAGAGCTTGTCGGGTTTCTGATCTCGGCGCGCCATTGAGAGAGCTTGTGCGAGTTGGCACCTGGCTGGGTAGGCTGTTCGCAGAGCTTGTTCGGGTTTGGCTTCGATCTTGGCATCGACGCAACGTCGGGTCTGGGCACTTTACGCGGAAGGAGCTAGCCATGTTGCCATATCTGCCGGTTGCGCACAACATTGTGGGTCGCTGAGTCGCACTAAGCGCGGGGAAAACGGACACCTTACGTAGTTCGAGGAAAGAGCCTCTTTTCTTCAAAATCGTCGACACGTAACGTATCCTTTTGGTGCATGTTTCCTGTTGGTTGTGTTTGACTCGGAATCTGGCCGAAGCGAGGGTTCGGCTGGCAGAATGTGTGGATCGAGACTGAAACCCAGCACGAACCGGCATATCTGTCATGCTAAGATTGCTGCGCGACTCGACATCGCTGAACCCAGGTTTCCAAGCTCAGGTTCAACTCACCATGTGAGTCAAGTGAGGCCACATAGCTTGTGCGACCTGATCTTGCGATCTTCGACGTCCCGTCCCGAATTTTATACCACCGGCGGCGTTGGGGTCGCCATAACTTGGAGGATCTGTATTCTGCTCCAGTTTTGGGTTTGTTATCTTTCAGGACCGGTATCTGTGGGCGTTGGGCAAAGATGAAGCTTGTGAGAATATCACGGTGATGTACAGACAGAACTGAGAAGAGCGGGTCAATCGAAGTCCTGCTAACAACTGCTCCTTCCTTCAAGCGATCAAACATGATCCCTTTAGCTCAAGCCATTCGTCACCGCCATCTTAGCCCAATGGATCTGGAACCTTCCAAACTCCACTACATTCGATTTTCTTGCGTTTGGTAACCAGCTCTATTTTTGAATCTCCAAGGACAACATCCCCAGCCCCACAATCAGACCACTTTTGGCCTACTTGCAGATATTTCAGTGCCTCGGCGCCCAAGACAAAGTTCTCCAAGGCTTCCACTTTGCAAACCAGAGACCACAGCCCCCAAGCCTGAAGATCTCTCCCAGTCCCACAACTTTGCACTGACTCGCAATGAACGACCACAGCATGGAAACCAATTCTGTTAGTTGAACCCGAGAGTTTCGTCTGATCGTCTCGCCACCTCGACAGAATGAAGGACGCTTCCGATCCTGAACCGGAATTCCCTAGCAGAGCCAATGCCAAGCCTGACAGTGGAAGGCTTAACTTGCATCTCGAAAGGCCCCGACTGCATTAAACTTAAAGCAAGACTAGTGATATCAAAATCTCTGGATTTGGGTATTGCTACCCGGTAGGCTTATCCGTGGAATTATAAGTAGTGCAAGCGAGACAAAGACCATAATACAAAGAGACGTTCTCAACTTGAATGCCATTAACACGCTTCCGAAATGCAATCTAGTACACTGCCCAGCACAACCTGAAACACCAACAATGCGTCTACCCCCCAGGTATCTATGTCTTCGCCTGCTTCTCCTTGCGTATCCCAACTCTCAACACCTCGCTCAGCCCAACCTGAAACTCCTTCTTCTCCACCGCGTCCACCCACTGCTCAATCCTCTTCAGATAAAAACCCGCCCCACACTTTGAAACCGCCTCTAGGAAATCCACCTTCAGCTGGCCCTCCGTCGCCTCGACATCCCACTCGGGCCGCAAATGCCGCATCCGCATCGCATACACCTTCCGCAGCTGCGTCTGCTCATACTCCATCAGATGAATCCAATACAGCTCCGTCTTGCCTTCGTTGTCCAAGCTGTCTTCTAGTCCTTCGCCGACAGAGACGTCGCTCCCATGTTCGCTGACATCTGTGTAGTGACTTCGATCTGGCTTCTGTTCGCGCCGCGCGCCGCGCAGAAACTCAGGCATCTGCGACGCCACCCACCGCGGCATGGTCGACACGCACTCCCAGTCGATAACGGCGGTGATGCGCCCCGAGTCGTCGACCATGAGGTTCATGAGGGACAGGTCGTCGTGCCAGAGGACGGTGCGCTCGGGCGGGTGCATGAGCTGCGGGAAGATCTTGGGCAGGAGCCGGAGCAGCTTGCGCGTCACGCGGAGCACGCCCTCGGCGTACTCGCGGTCGGTGGCGTCGGCGTTGGCGAGGGCGGTGGTGTGCTCTTTGATGATGATCATGAGGTGCGCGCGCAGCCAGTCGTGGGACGAGTTGAAGGGCCCGCGGGGGACGGTATAGTGGTAGTGGGGGCCGGCGAAGAATACGCTGGAGACGATGGGGCCGGGCTCGGGGGTTTCGGACGGGTGGGAGTGGGTGCTGAGGGTGCCGATGCCGCGGAAGCCGGGGGTCATGGCTCCGCAGCGGAAGAGCTGGGATTGGAACTCGGCGACGCGCGAGACGAGGGTTTCCTTCTGGGACATGGTCATGCGGCGCCAGCGGTAGTAGGCGGGGCGGCCGGACATGAGCTCCATGAGGATCCACTCGAAGCCGATCTCGCTGTTGCTGGTGTCGTCGAAGGCCACGACCTTGGGCACGGGCACGTCGGTCTTGCGGCGCACGAGTTGGAGAGTGGCGACCTCGCCGCGGGTCTTGTTAGCCGGGTCGACGGGCAGCGACACGCGCATGATGAAGCGGCCGCGCGTGCTGTCGACGAGGTACAGCTTGTTGTAGGTGCCGGCGGTGTGGAAGTAGACGGCGCAGTCGGTCTCGGGCGCGGCGGCGCGGATGCCGAGGTGCCGGCGGCACACGGCGGCAATAGCGTCGATGTTGGGCTCCCGCGTCCACCGCGCGGCGACGTCCAGGCTGTTGGGCGCATCGTCCCACGCGAGCCCGTCGCGCGTGGCGTCGCGCATTTCTTTCTTTCCCCTCTTCCTCTTCGTCCCGAGGCTCAGGCCAGACGGCGTGGAGCGGGTGCGTGGCCGTGCCGGTGGTGGTGGCCGATTGTCAGTCGCATCGTTCGTCGCGCGGAGGGGGCCGTTGTTGCGCGCGCACTTTTTGCGCTTGCGGCGGATTGAGATTGGGATTGCAGGTCGCGATTGGACTGCGAAAAAAGAAAACAAAAGTGGGACTGCGTTGAGGTCCTATTGGTCCATGCAGCTGTCCATCTTGGCTGTCACAGCGACAGCCATCGAGGTTCACGTCTCACAACGTGACGCCATCGCGCAAACAGCGAATGCGCTGCGGTCTGCGGCCGTGGATCGCGTTCGTGAGAGGTCCAATCGGGGCGATGTTGTGGTGCCAGTCGAAAGGACGACATGGAACGGCAGAGCGTCGCCAGACATCCGCGCGGCGCGTGGCAAGAACGTTGTCTTTTGCGAATGAGCTTGCGATGCGGGGTGATTGAAGCAATTCCCAGTCCATCACGTCCCTAGTAATGAACATACCAAACGAGTGGTCGTCACCAAGATAAGCAACTCGCGATAAGCAACCTCTTCGCTATCGTCCAGGGTCTGTCCACTATTCTACGGGCGGGCCCCTGGCCTGCGAGACCTGATCCACTGCCCCCCGGATTGGCTGGCATTGTCTTGGTATTGGCTGCTGCTTCCAAGGATTCGGCCGCTGTTTCCTAGTCTTGGCTCCTCCACCTCGAATTGTCAACCTCACGTCGTCTCCAGCGACAACCTTTCCATCCCACAGCTCAGCCGTTATCGTCCCAGCTATACCTAACGGCTATCTCGCATCATTCAACGCCTCTTTCCTCTGCGTGGACGGGCAAAATGCTGAGAGCGTGGCTCCATGACGCCCGACCAGAAAGGCAGGTGCACACGCCAGGCAGCTCAGGAGAGGTGCTGTGCCCCTGCAGCACTTCCCCGCATCCTGCGTGACCCTGGCTCCCGCGCTCCCAACCATGCACATTTGATAGGTCGGGGGCAGTGCAACCTGGTCCAACACGAGTTGCTCCACGTAAGCTCGACATTGGCATTCCTCTGAGCTTGAGCTTCTTCCCACTTCAATCGATCCATTGCCGCCCCAGCCACGGGCATCAAGAAAACCACAACGGCGAGCATCAATCACCGCAGCCATGATGAACACCACAACGTCAGCGGCCAAAACAGGTGACGAGGCCACCCGCGCCTTCTTCAAGCACTCCGCGGGCAAGCGCGTCAACACCGATGCCGTCATCGCCGCCGCCCTCACCAAGCAGTACCCCAACCTCGAGCTGGTCATCGTGCCCGGGTATGGCGTCGACCTCCTAGGCTTCGCCGGCAGCGGCCACGCGACGTACACGCTACTAGACACCAACAACGACGAGCTGCCCTCATCGCTGGTCTGGAAGAGCTACATCCCCCCCGCCCGCCGCATCGATGGCAACCCCGGAGGCCTGGGCCAGGAGGTGTCCTTCGCCAAGCTCATGTACAAATGGAAGGACCTCGAGCTGATCCTGTACATGGTCGACGGCCGCGATGGAGTCTCGCCGTACCCGCAGGTGCGCAACAGCTATCTCCTGACAGCCGATACCCACAAGGCCGAGGCCCTCATCATCGCCGCCGGCCAATGGACTAACGAGCTGCACGAGGAAGTCTGGATGTTCGACAACGGCTACTGGCAGAAGAGCGCCGAGCTGTATCGCAGCGTCATGAAGGCGTCGTGGGACTCCGTCATCCTGGACCCGGAAATGAAGGAGACCATCATCAACGACCATCTGTCCTTCTTTGATTCCCGCGACACGTACGAGGAGTTCAAGGTCCCCTGGAAGCGTGGCCTGATCTACTATGGCCCCCCCGGGAACGGCAAGACCATCTCCATCAAGGCCATGATGCACACGCTGTACACACAGAAGGATCCCATCCCGACGCTCTACGTGCGGAATTTCTCTTCGGTACGTTTTGTGTCGTCATTGTCGCTGGTCATCAGCTAACGAGTTCAGTGGGGCGGCCCCGAGGCTGCCATCAGCCAGATCTTTAGCCTGGCGCGGCAGACGGCACCGTGCTACCTGATCTTCGAGGATCTCGACTCGCTCGTGACAGACCAAGTGCGCAGCTACTTCCTCAATGAGATTGATGGGCTCAAGAACAATGACGGTATCTTCATCGTCGGGAGCACCAATCATCTGGACAGGCTGGACCCAGGCATTGCGGTATGTACCCCTTGAATCCGATAACTTCGACATGCAGTGACTGACCGCACCAGAAACGACCTTCTCGCTTCGACCGGCTGTACTTCTTCCCCGACCCAGACTTCAAGCAGCGCGTAGCCTACTGCAAGTTCTGGCAGAAGAAGCTCGCCGACAACAAGGAAATCGAGTTCCCCGACGAGCTTTGCGACGCCATCGCAGACATCACGCACGACTTCAGCTTTGCCTACATCCAAGAGGCCTTCGTCGCGACGCTTCTTGTCATTGCGCGCGAAGCCAAGGACAAGCGCGCGTTCAAGTGGGAGTCGGTACGAAACCCAGCAGACGAGGATGACGAGTGGGTGGTGACTTCGAAGCGGGATGATTTGGAAGACCTCCAGTTGTGGGTCGAGATCCAGAAGCAGGTGGCCATCCTGCGAGAGAGTGTTGGCAATGAAATGCCCACTGGTAAGGAGGCTGCTGGTACGAAGCTTGCTGTCCTGACTAACTGAGCGTCATGTTTTGTTGTATAAGAGCAATCTTTCCATCTTCTATTTGGTGAGACAAGTCTGGGCTTACGCAGTTTCCATTTTAGTCCTATCATGCCAACATATCGTTGGTAGTCTGATTTCAATAGAGCTCTAATCCATTTCAGACTTCAGCAATCGCGCGTCTCCCTTTACATATCATATGGCATCGTTCCATTGACCACTCAATCACAATGCTCCCTGTCGGTACATCAACAAGGCATCCATCACCCATCGAACACCAACTTCATAAGCAGCCTCTCGAGCTCGTTCAGCTGAATGCTCTGTCGTTTAATTTTCCTTGCTGCAGATCAGCACTTGCTCGCAAAACGGAGTGGGGAGCGCCGCTCACTGCAACAAAAATGTCAACTGGATCGCCCCTAAATACTGCAGCTGAGTCTCGACCCTCGCCAACGATGACGTTATATCCTGTCGCCGATACCACCACTGCAAACGTCCCTTGATAGCACCGAGATCCCTTTCCATATCCAGATGTCTCTTCTTCAGACTTGCTAAGGAGTTCCCGATGATGTGCTTTATGCGCGAGTCCTCAAAGTCAGCGTCTGCAGCGACGTCCAGCTCCTCGAAGTACCGCTCGAGTTCGTCAACATGGAGTTTTCTCTCCTCGATAGCCTCCTTGAGGCTTTGGATCTCCCCGTGCGCATTGTACGTGATGGCGTAAAATGCTGCGCAAAATGAGAACACGCCGAGGGCGAAGGTCAGAATACCGGTGACATTTCCGGCTATGCTGAGGGGGCTGTCGGCGGGGCCTTCGGAGTCTGCCATCGTATCTGGTTGAGCTTTTTTTCTTCTCTTCGCTGCAAGCTGGGCCTTTGAACGACTGCCGGTTTTCTGCAATGTCGAGAGGGGAGGGTCTCTTGTTGAGCGAAAGAGGGAAGGCCAGGGGGGTTACGTGGGCCTGTTACAGCCTATCGAGGCTCTGATCGGCAACGTGGAAGATGCCGTGTAACCAAATGCATGCATACGCCAGGGCGCTCGGTTGGCCTAACATCGCTTCAGCATGCAGCAGGTACCGAGGATCTAGCGGTGGGTGGTCAGCATCACCGCTTGTGGCGGTTGCGATTGTGGCTCCTCCGCTCGTCAAAATCCCTATACTGGTAGATTCCCCAGAAGCCGGAAGTCCCCTGTGTTAATGACCCACAGTCCATCTGATTACCCCTTTGAAACACATCAGCTGCGGGAACATGTTGCCGACAAGCACTGATGAGGTCCTCCTCCAATCCACCAAAGGCAGTCTCAAACTGGGAATTTTCCAGGTCCCTCGGGTCGAGGATAATCCCAACCCACATCACCAGCGTGTTCACACCTTTGATACGTCGAGACCCGGCGTCATCCCCATCTCGTTTTCTCCTCTCCCTCTCTTCGGCGAGCCAGAGGCGCCGGACTGTGTGTCCTCGGGAAAGATATCGTCGAGAACTCGTCACTATGTGACTTGTCTGGAAGGTAGCGACATCTCCCCCTGGCAAGCTCATACGTCTGATTAACAAAACTGTGCAAGCGCGCAAAGCTATTGCCATCAGGGTCCTTTCACTTGATGAAGCACCCTTTAAGTTTTGCGTTGATGCTGGCGGGGTGAACGTGGCGAGTGCAGATACGCCAGGACTACAAGACTACTTCGTCGCCCCGGATCAAGAATGGATATTCGGCGTGCGGGTGGCAGATGGCTTGGTTCGACAGTTTCAGATCCTCGGGGCTGTATCTAGGTAGGTGGAACTCCATGTGTACCTTGTTATTCGGCCGCCCATCCCTGAGTTTACTGACACTGGACTACAACATGGCATAATCACTGACCTAAGTGATCTCACAGAGACTTCTCACTTGGAACGCTGGTCCACGGCAGCAGCAAGCCTGAGACCAACTACATCGAGATCAAGACCTTCACCGAGATAATTAAACCGAAAGCGCCGGGTGAATCTTTTGACGCCAGCCAACTGCCACACATCGAGGAGCAAGAGAACCCGGTGGATATGGCACCAGCTGAAGCCAAGCCATCCAAGAACACATTAGCTGCCTCGTTCTCCAAGACATCAATTAACCCATCCCAGTCCCAGGTCCCAGATTATGCCTTCGAGACAACCATCTCTTTCAACAGTTCTTCGTGGCTGGCAGAGCCGTCTACCGAGGCTGTTACTGTTGAGCTATACAAAGTTGTCGGCCGCGACGACGACGAAGCCGATGCTGAGACCGAGGACAAGAGTGACGAGTCAGAGACGTTTAACAAGAACTTACTCGACTCTCCCGTTCCGCTACGCCATGCTGTTCTATCTACGCTGGAGCCCGGGAACGAGCTAACGCCGCGACTGTCGCGAAGCGGCAAGGCTCAGCCGGCGTGGGACCCCGTGCAGGCGGAAGCAGACCGGGCATACCGCGCGCACCGCATGCACCGCATGCAAGCTTGGATTGCCGAGGAAGAGGTTCGGTCGCATAACGCATCGCCCGAGCCGTCGGTGGTTGGCGAATGGAATGAGGAGGTCTGGGAGCCCGCCACACATATTGTCACGCCGCCTGAGGCTACTCCAAGCCACCAGCGGTGGAGGGAGGGAATGTCGGCGGAGGGGATACAGCAAGACAGGGAGAAAGAGACAGGTCCGCCACTACCAGCAAGGGTTACCACTGCCGAGCCACGGACATCAAACGAGGATAACGGCATCCCCTTCGCCAGCTACACTAGCCCTCCAACCGATATCGGAGACTGGGAGGAACCGGGCACCAGGAAGAAGCGAGACAAAAAAGACAAGAAGGTCAAACGTCGCCTCTATCATGAATTGGAAACTGTTAGCTACCGCTCGCAGGCTGTCGCCGCCGAGATCCAAGGCGGCACCATGGTTCCCGACACCCAGTGCAGCGACGTCACCCATTTGCCGCCCAGTGTGCCCAGGACCCAAGAGCAGACAATTAGCACCGGCGGCTTGATCCAGCAGGCCATCGTCAAGGACACTGCACCAGAGCGATGGGAAGAAGACCCGTTCCAGACCGTTCGGATCTACATTGTCGACCCGGAGCAGTTCAAGGCCGAAACCGGAATCAATATATCCCCTTCAAAAAATAGCACCGGAAACAGAGGCCTCCTCGGAACATCTCCCATCGTTCGGGACCCGACAGTTCTGGACCAGAATCTCCAGTCCTTTGCGTTCTTACATCAACAGATGCCGGGTCGCGATGGGAATCCAACCCGGAATCCCATTGCGAGTCCCTTTGCCCGTCCACTGCATGAGCGCAACGACTCTGCGACCGCCATTGCGTCGGTGGCAGCGCATGGGCAGGGACAAACTCCCATGAAAAAGAGCACAGTCGGCCAGACACGTAGCAAAAGTGAGCTGGACGCCCATGTTATTAGGTGTGGCGAAAACAACGTGGTGACCAAAGCATCAAAGGAGAGTGACGAGGGTAGCACGGATCGGAGTGCTGGTGTTTTGCCGTTGAAATCGAGGCCGCTCTGGAAGACGATATGTTGCTGTGGGCTTGGTTTGTGAAGCGTTGTGGGCTTTTGGACGGAACAAGCTTCGGGCGTGTACCTTGACATTGAACCCTAACTCGCCCGCCTTCCTCCCACAAATCGGTTTCTTCCCAATTTGAGCTTGACTATTCCGGCCTGCTGGCACCACCATCTCGTGGCATCAGACTGCGATCCAAACTCTTTCACCGAGGAAAGGGCATCAGCCATGTACTCCTCACGATACCACGCCGCGTATTGGCTCATCTCGGTCTGTGCAACGGTAACATACCGGCTCACGTCCAAGATTTGCGGCGAAGCCTTCCTCTCCTACCTACTAGTCCCACTGGCACTCCGCGCACTCTACGTCATGTGGAAAGGCCCGCAACAACAACCACAGAATACGTTTCCCCCCTTCGACCACGCCTTCTTCCTTCTCGTCTGTCTAGGATCCCTTGCGAAATGCATCCATGTCCCGGGTTTAGACACCACTCCAATCCTTGGTGGTATCCAGACATTCCTTGCATTTTCGGCTCTGGGGGCCCTGGAACCTATCAGGCAGAATGTAGGTCCCCCGACACACACTCATCAAGGTAGGTAGGTGTCTGACTTGTTCCTCGGATTGATACGTCTGGTTGAGATGCGTCTCAACTCGGTTTAAGGGCAGGGCATCTCGTGTGTTTTTGTGATAAAAGCGATGTTCAATGACATCTTGAGTAATATCTGGACCGTGGCGCTTGTGATTCCGTACATTCTAATGCCACTGTGGGATGTTAGTGAGACCGTGAGTGGTGTAGGACATAGATACACACGGGCACACATGCTGACGGGGAATGCATCTAGATATTCTATCTCGTCCACGGGTATATCACACCGCAATGGATAGAACCGCGAGTGGGGCCACTTCGGGCAACTGGGGAGGACTGGAGAATGCGACGACTCCGCGCAGTGGATTGATTCTTGGTTTGGATGGGGTTATTGGTCGTGATGTACTTTTCTGAGCCCACCGAGCGCACTGTTTCGGGTTGTAAGGTCATTAAAAGTTCAAGGAATGTCTGAAGGTGGGTGCTGGAGAATGCTCAGTTGGACCTGAAGATTGGAAATTTGGCCTTAGAAGAAGTAGGTTGATAAATCGGAGTTGAACGATCTATAAACATCTCCGCAATTTCTTTCCAGCTATTCAGATAGCTGGATCGATTGTGTTCCTATCTTTGAAAAGACTGCTCTCAAAGACGTATTTGATACATCACCCATCTGTTCGAATCTCCTTGCTTAGTGTCACCTCTAACAAAATGAACACCGTGTTTGAGCTTTAGGTTTTCGTAAACTGGGGTAAAGCTGGTGAATGGGAGCGACCTGATGTTTTGCGGTAAGAGGAAGAGGCTTCACAGTTGTGAACTATAGCGGTGTATTATTTGTAAAAAGATAGCACGAGCTAAGATGTTAGCTTGCGCTACGAAAATTTTCTCCTGCGCAACTCTGTCACGTGACCACGTGACTACCCCTCCATTGCCAATGCGGGGTCTCAAGTCGCACCTCCGTGTTTCCGCATCAGTATGTAACCGTCCCATTAAATCTGCTACATATTTGTAAGGTGTTTATTATTCCAGATGTAACCCCTTTCATTTATTTTGCAATTTCTCAAACAGACGATTGGCGTCTAATAAAACATGTCTAGGTCCCCCCTAGGTAGGTACCACGCACGAATTATTACGAATTATTACGTGTCTTCCCAAACTGACCCCACGAGGCTCCCAGCCATTATGTAGAGCCTCACCACGCTGCATTTACCCCTGTCCGAGGATCAAGCACGAGACAAACCAGGTTCTTTTGCTATGGATAATGCCCTCCTAGAGCCCCAGCGTCATGCAAACTGCAAGGGTCCCCAGTACCTCCTAAACATACGTTATACCTATGTGAGAGCCCATGTGTCGGCGGTCAGACCTGGACGCATTAAAAAACCCCTTTCTCTTTAGGCACTCTTTGGGCACCTGCCGGATGTGAGACGCAAGAGTGTGGTTCTGCGGCAAGAACTGTTTTCGGTCTCCGGCACCTGGCGTCGACGTCGTACCCTATACTTTTCCAGTCTGCTCCAATAGTTTAGCATATGGTCATCGTAATAGGTGCCTGAGACGTATTTGCACAGAAATTGAAAAAGCTGACTTGGTTTGTAGCACCCGTTGTCAGAGTATTTCTACCAGAGTGAAGGAGTTCAACAGAGGCGAACGCGAGGCTCAAAGCTAGATTAGTAGGGGTGTTGAGGGCATCACATTGAAATCTGAACATTCGAACTACAGAGTATTCCTCTCCTTATCCCCAAGAGCCCAAATTCATTCACACCGCCTCTGAGTGCTACCCCGCGCGCCCGCAGCGCCCCACGCCCGCAGCCACCCCGTATAGCCAATCTAAGGGGGGGGGGGGCAACCACTTCAGAAACAAGACTCAAAACTAATCGCTCTAGCCGATGGCTAAGCCTAGACCTCATTCTTCTGGATCGGCCAGCGGGGGCGGAAACACTTCGACACCCGTTCCTTCCCCGCATAATAAGATACTGTAAGACCAGCTTTTTCATTTCGGGCGGGCGAATGGGGCGTTCTCTTCTGTTACACTCAAACACAGCGTCCAGCGACCTCTTCAATCAGTGTATCACCGCCAACACTATGGGACAGGGTTCATCTCTACGCCAGTATCTTCCCTCCTGGGCAAAAGACGTCCCACCGTCTGATGTATGTTAATGCGCACAGGTGGCCTTCAAAACTGACAAGCGATCTTCCAGACCACTCGCCAGCGTCTTGAAGCCTCTTTCGTCAGTATCGAGAAGCTCAGGAAAATCTGCCAGGTTCCATCGATCTCAATCGGTGTGGTTCACCATGGGGAACTCGTGCTGACTAAGGGCTTTGGCGCGCTCGACCCGAGAGTGGAGAATCCGGTCTTGCCCGACGACAAGACTCTCTACACCCTCTCTTCGATCTCCAAGACCCTCGTGTCCGCCGCAGTCGGAATACTGGTTGATGAGGGGAAGCTAAAGTGGACTGATGTAGTAGGAGCGTACTTGCCGGAATTTAGGCCAAAACACGATCATCGAGTGGCTACGGAAGCAACCTTCAATGACTTCTTGCGGCACTCAGGCGGACTCTCCAACCCAGTGGTCACGATCCTGGCCCAGGGGGGTAAGGTCCTTGTCCCGCAGCGAGATTTCATTGAGCTTGTCAATGATGCCCCAACTGACGGTATGTCGCTGCCCCCGATGCCCGCCCGGACTTGTACTTACTAATGCACCGGCTGGCATTCGTCGAAGCCAATGGTCAGCCCTACTTCAACCGCGAATGGCAATACTCGAACATCGCCTATGGCTTGATTACGTTGGTGATTGAGAAAGTGTCGGGCATGAAATTCGCACAATTTCTGCAGAACCGCATCTTGGACCCCTTGGGCTTGAATAACACGACAGTCTTCCGAGAGCGCCTCACGGAGAACTCGAATGTGGCCTATGCATATGCCCAGTTAGACGACGGGTCGTGGGCCTTTCTCGACCACGAATGGACATCCGAGGACAACAGCCCCGTTCTGGGGATGGTGGGAATACGAAGCTCGGTGAGAGACATGACCATCTTCAGTGCGGCCGTGATGGAGGCCTGGTTCAGCGACATGAACATTTCGAATTTCGGCATTTTGGCAGACTTGGGCCTCCGAGAGAACCCCCTGAAGCAGATGGGCCCCATACTCAACGGCTATTACTGGACTCATTCTCACAACGACCCATTTCAGAACGAGGCTGCCTACCACCTTGGATGGTTTCGGGCAACCATGCCGACTTGCATGGTGTCATGGGGTGCCTGGAACTCGGTGCTAGCCAAAATGGCAACGGAAGAGGAGAAGGCGTTCCGCGACCAACACATAATCGGCAAAGAATCTAAGCGGCGACTCCTATTCAAGTCTGTCGGCATCGGATTCTGTGGCACAGGGTCTGTCAACCTCTTCCCGGAAACCCAAAGCGCGGTTGTGGTGTTCTCCAACGGGCTGAACTGTTCAGATGCATCTGACCTCGTCGCCTCGTCGCTCATCCAAGCCCTGTTTGACCTCCAGCCCCCAGTCGACCTGCTTCCGGTAGCCCTGAAAGAAAAAGACGCCCGCAAGGCGCAGTTTCAGCAGATTATGAGGGACCTCGATCAATCACGCGACCTTTCCCGCCCAGAGGCCAATCTTGACGAATATGTCGGGCGATACCATGGCCTCGCAATCGAGTTGGCAGTTCGACGAGGCAGTGAAGACGGCAAACTGCAACTCTGCCTGAATAACAGGGAGGATAGCGTCCATACACTAGAGCACCACGGTATCGACCAGTACAGCTACTGGCCCAAAACGCGAGACGACTGGCTAAGAGGAGGGTGGCTCGACTGGGACGACCCCATGATTGGACTGTTGACTTTCAAGAGAAACGGCTCCGGCACAGTTCACGGTGCTACCTGGGTGTGGGAGCGAGGGGCTGAGCCGTTCTTCTTCTCCAGAGTGGGCGAGTAATTAATCGTGTTCCCTGAAATGAAGAAGGCATTGTCTGGTTTTGCTTGCCTTTCTGCAAATTTTCGCCACCGAATTGACAGGAATTGTTGGTGTGAGAAAGGCGGCCCAAAGGGCAAAAGGGGGGCCCAGATCAGGCGCCCCCTACCCGAGTTTGGCCACTTGGTTCCAATGCTGGTTATGGCCGCTCACACCCCTCGGACTCGGGGGCTATGTTGGGGCCACCTGCATTGGGTTGCGTTTTCAGCACCCTGCAGACGCAATGCCGGCCTTACCGCTTTCGTCCTGTTCACCGAAAATGGGTGCGGCACCCAAAAGGGAAATGTTTCTAGATAAGCTCGAGATGATGTTCGATGATCTGGGTCTTAGCCCCTGATTGGTTTCAGCGAGGCGGCTCTTTTTTTCCCGAGGACCTGCCATTCAATTCTTGCACTTTGGGCTTCTAGTATCCGGCAGGCAACAAAATGCGTTGTCAGGCTCGACACAGCCCCCTTTTCCTTTTCCGCGTTTTGCGTCGCATCAATTACGAAGGCCACGAGCTGAAGTTTTCACTTACGCAAGTGAATCTGTCAAACACGCAGTGTGATTCACTTTAAACCTCATGCAATGAAGGAATCAGAAGACGCGCTCAAGTACAGCAACAAAAGCCAAAGAAATCAAACAAAAATCAAAGATCGAGGCTATGATGCGGCGCAGGCAAAGCAAGGCTCGCAATTTTTGCAGCGTGACATGGAATCCCATCACTGAGGTGAGGTCACGGAGCACATGAGGCGATTAAGACGTGGATATATAAAGGTGCCACTGGAGGTCAAAGATTCATCGTAGGATTTGCAGTGCTCATCATTACTATTCAAGCCAGCTTTACAATCACACATTGCTCATTTCACACACATCATATTTTTGCCGACACCACAAGCAGTAGGTATTAACCCATGACGTGAAGTAATGAGACTCGGTCTGACGGCACCGTGCCATCTACAGAATCACACTGCTATTTGATAGCGTGAACATGGGCGACTCTATTGTTGACAGCAGTACGGGGGGCGGTGGCGGCGGCAGCGGCAGCGGCAGTGGCGGCAGTGGTGGTGGTGGTGGTGGTGGTGGTGGAGGCAATGGTGGAGGTAATGGTGGAGGCAATGGTGGAGGCGGTCAGGGCCAGGGTAACAAACGGCAGTGAGATCTGGCTGCACACATGCACACATGCACCCCCAGCAAAAGGCTGCATGGGCGGCTCTGCCCAATTCGCAGTTATTTTCTTAGTTACCGTCTGCATGGGTCAGGGTGGCCGTCATTGGCAGCGACGTGCCCACGCGTGTAAGGAGGAGACGCCAGCGAAGCGTGCTGAGCATCAACTTCTGTCGCAAGCAATCGGGCACCGCCGGTCACTCTTCTTTTTCATTACTTTGCGCCTGCCGTAATTTTATCTCAATCGGATGTACACTGGCTGTATCGAGGAGTAGATATTCTCTGTCTGTCTGCCCAAAGGCTGCCAATACAAGCATGCACACACACACATACACAGTTGGCGATAGGTCGTCTTCACTCAGCCATCGCTACGTGCACAATGCGAGGCTTTCCTGGCCCTGGATGTAGTGGTAGCATAATTTTCTGTCGACACTGCTATAAGCCTGATCGATGCGCCCAGATGAGTCTCATAAGCTCGTCACACATATCGTTCTCTCACACGGTGTTACTACTACCCCCAACTATTGGGAACTTCTCACTCGTACTTGACTTTTCTCCACATTCTTCACCTCATTCTGTCCTATGCGTGATAATGCACGACACCAGCAGGAGTGGGACGCAGGGAACAGTCCAGAATTTACCCGGCAAGGAAATATTGGATGCGGCGCTTGCGCAGTTCGAAGCTTCCCTAACAGGTGAGCAGAAAAAGCGCCTAGGTACAGTCACGAGCTTGGAGGACCTGGTTGGATTGGTCGAAAAGTTGCAGAAGAAATATGGAGACAAGTCTTCGTCCCGATGGTTCGGCAAGCTCGCTCCGGTGCTGTCGTGGCTCACTGGCTTGAACCAATGCGTACACGCCTTTTTGCAGGCAAGTCCGCGGGAATTTGTGCTACTGTGGGGATCCTTGTCGCTGGTGCTGGAGGTAAGCACACTCCAACTCCCTTATAACCAAGCCAATTCCCCCTAAACTGCCATCAGCGTGCGCAAAACCCCAACTAACACCCGGCTGAATTTCAACAGACTGCTGCCAGGTATATTGGCGGCCTCGAGCAAGTGGTCGAAGCTCTTGACTCGGCTCGTTGGATACAGCCGCGATTTGGACACTACGCCTCGCTGCTGCAGAAGGGGCTATCGTGCCCCTCGCTTGAGAAAGGCCTTGTCAACATTTACGTTGAGTTCATCGGTATTTGCCACGACTCTATTGCGTTCTTCACACGGCACCCGATCGGTAAGGATCCCTAGCTCCATCATGACCAATTCCCGACAGCAGAACAAGCTGACAGCCTGCTGACCGACAGTGAACTTCTTCCTTGCATTTTTTTGCCCCCTCAAGAGTAAGACAGCGCCGCGTCTGAAAAGGATCGACAAATACACATACCACATCGACCAAAACGCCACCATTGCAGAACGGTATATACAGAAAGTGCAGTGGGAGAAGCAACATTGCGAACTCATCAACCTGATCACTCCACGTCTACATCGCCCCTTGTACGGCACGATGCTGTTTGGGAAAATCCCCTTCCATCATCTTCCCTCGAGGCGGAATTCGGCCTTTTTTGGCCGCGAAGACGAGCTCAATGCGCTGTGGGTGGCGCTTGACCCTCAGGCGCGCCATTCAACTTTGACGTTCTCGGCGTGTTTTGGACTCGCTGGGGTGGGCAAGACACAGCTTGCTCTAGAGTTTGCTCATCGCCATCTTGACGACTTCGACGCCATCTTGTGGGTCGCGGCTGAGACGCCGCTCAAGATGGAGGAGTCATTCCACCAAATTGCGCTGGGCCTGGGCGCCACCGATGAATTGGCCCAGCATCCGGACAATGTTCGGGACGCCATGATGGCGTGGTTTATGCGCATGAGCGCGATAGACGGTGAAAGCAACATGCCAGCCGCCAAGTGGCTCGTCATTTTCGACAATGTCGAGGATGCGTCCATCGTTGAGCCGTGCTGGGCACGGACGTCCGCTGGGGCGATTCTTGTGACGTGCAGGAATGGAGAAACCGCGCGTCAAGTCTCCACACGACGCAACGGCATACCGTTGACTGTGGAGGTTGAGCCCTTCAGTCTGCTTCCAGCCGCCGAGTTTCTGCTGACCGGCCTCGGAATCTCGCCCCCCTCGCGCGGGGATGAGAAAGCGGCCATTCATATTGCCCGATGTGTTGGCCATCACCCGCTTGCGCTCGACCTCATTGGAGGCTACATCCGCAGGTGCGGTCTGACCATGGAGCAGTTTACCCGACAATACCCCACCCCCGAGAGAGACGTCCTCTTTCATGAGTCGTCTGTTGCCAACCTGTGGGACATGTACCTCGGCGACAATGGTGAGTCGGGACGCGGCCTCGACGCCAACGCCAAGCTACTCATCCAGATGCTCGCCCTGCTCGACGGGGATGGGGCTCCGCTATTCTTGTTTACCAACATGGTTCGAGAAGACATGCAAGTTATCCTCGTGCAAGCTTGCAACAGCTCGCACTGACACTTCTTCGTCAGGCTCTTCGAAGGTCCCGACATTTGTGGCGAGTTTCCGCATCTAGAAGCCACCCTCGCCACGCCTTTCAACAACCCTCTGAGGTAAGGTTTTCGAGGAAAGACTGTGTCCGTTCTCACACATCCTCCCTCGTCATATCATGGGACCTGTATTTCTCTCTGACCTACACAGTTTCGATCAAGCCCGAAGCTCGCTTCTCGGCCCATCGCTCGCCAGAGTCGACAAGGGCGGGGCCCGCATCAAATGCCATCGCCTCGTCCAGTTAGCTGTCGCTAAATCCATGAGTCCACAAACAATGTCAATTGTATTCCATCAGCTTGTATTCTTCCTCAACGCTTCCTTTCCCCGACAGGCGGACGGGCGTCCTCTCCTTGACCAGTGGGAGAAGTGCGAAGAATTAAGCAGCCAAGTTGAAGCGCTGCTGGAGTCTTACAAGCAGTACCAAAAGGATCTTGGCGAGCCAATCCTCCTTTGTGAGATAATCTGTCGATGTGCATGGTGGGTGTTTGCACAGTGTCCCGTAGCGGCTAAAATCCACGCTTACAAATTTCTAGGTATTTCTATGAGAGAGGACAGTACGAGAGCTCACTGCGGATGGTCGATGACGGCCTCTCCATTTGCTATCAAGCGCTCACATGCGGCCATCATCCCGGCTACTCCCGCTGGTTCGTCAAGGACATGATCAGCCACCTTGTAAACGTGCAGGCCACGGTTTACCGAGAACAGCCTGCTGCCGATCACGGCCTTGACCCCGCGCAAAAGGTGCTCGACATGCGGTGTGAGAACCAAAAGTCGGCCGGCGGGCTCTCGGCTTCAGAACAATACTGGATCTCGCTCGCCAAGGGCAACCTCGCCGTGTCTCTAATGGGTGTGGACCGGGACAAAGAAGCGCTCGACCTCTTGCTGGAGCTTCTTGGAAGGGAAGACACGAAGTCCAATGAAGATATCTATCTTGAAAATGCCGCCCTATGTTGTTCGAGACTTGGCGGTCTCGAGGACGCCAGCGGGTACATTTCTCGTGCCTTTGAATCCGTGAAAGCACTCCGGGGAGAGGATGCCGCTAGGGGGGCAGTGTGAGTTTGTGTGGGTCTTCCTTCCTCCCCTTGCAGGGCTAATTCTTGACTGCTGTAGGTGCTATTTCTATCTTTCCACAATTGATCGCAAAAGAGGGGATATTCACTTGGCCAGGACGCACATGCAACGCTGCCTTGAGATTCGGGAGAAGCACATGCCACATCACCATCACACCGGCTTTACCCACCACCAGATGGGCCTCCTGATGCAGATGAGTGGGGATGACGAAGAAGCAGTGTAAGGCTCTTGCTACTTACCAGACACCGGTTCTCACGCGCTAACTGACACAGCAATCACTTCACCGAAGCCTGTGAGATTTTATCGAGCGGCGAGTGTCATCCCGGCGCGGTCTGCCGGACATCACTCGCCCTTGCTCAGTCGTACCAGCGTCTCAATGATTCCAGGGCATTGGCATGTCTCAAGGTCGCAGAGACATATCGGTCTAAGATCCGCGGTGTTGACACTGGCAATTTTGGCCACGACTCTGACAAGTACGATCGCTTTGTGACTGTTGGCCTCCGGGGATGAGATGGGTTGCTCCGTACCGAGGCTATCACACGTCTTTAATACAGGGTTATTGTCTCTGAGGACTCAGAAGGTGGCTTGGATGAAGAGTTGTACTTGGAACGAACTCCGATGCAACATTCGTGGAACTCAGGATCCAGCCAGCTTCGAGGCTGATTCAGAGGATGGGAAGCCTCATCTGCAATGAAGAGGAAAAATAGGACTGAATATCGAGGGAAGTGGGAGTTTCATCTGTCGATATGTTAGTTGCTTTGGGCTCTCCGTGGGGGAGACAATCCTGTTGAACTCAACAACAAAGCCGGAGGGGTCTGAGCATGTGTTGACCTGTATGAGAATGTAGCCATTCTGGTACTGTCTTTCTCCATCATACTTTGATAAGATAAGATCTCAGAGGGACATCCCTCTCGGTTTATTTGTCTTGGGTTTGTGGTTGCTTTTGTTTAGTTGCCAATCAACCTCGCAGCATGAACTCTATCAACCTTGATTAGTGTCTCCCATGGCTGGCCAAAGCTAGTTCCCAATAAGAGGAGGACGGAAAGCGAAGCTATTCAGTAACGTCCTCGCTGCGGATACGGCTTTTTCACCACCCTAAAACCGACACTACGATTTTCCTTTTTCTTTTTCGGAACTGAGCAGTTGCCGCCTTAGCCTGAGCCAGACTGAGCCAGACTGAGCGAAGGGTCACTGTTCTGGCCCGCGCCATGTACCGCCTTCGACCTCGCCCTCACTCCTATCACTGACCTAGCCTCCAAGATTGTCGACGATGCCCTTCTTTTGAAACTTGAAAGTTGGGTGCCGACCCTCCCCGACTCTCAGCCATCCCTGCTCACCAACAAGCGACAGTATGGATCCAACTCGTACCAACCGCCGACATGACACTGTCCCAGGCACCCAGCTCCCTTCCCCTCTTGGGTCGACACCATTCACCCCCAGCGTGAAAGCCCTACATTGGTCGCAGCTCAAACCCCTGCTGGCGGCACCGTCCCAAACCAGGCACTGCGCATGGCACCAGACATAATCGACCGATCCTCCTCGGTGAGTCTCCCAAACAGATGCTTCACATGCTCCACATCCGTCACCAACGCCACGTTCTTCAGCTCGATATGACCTCCCCCGGATTCCATCGCCATTCGCTCCGCCAACCATGCCTTCTCCAGCAACATAGACGCTTTGACGATTTCCTCCACCGACCTCGGCCTGCATTCGTAGAAGAGGGGCGCTAGGGCAGCCGTGCTTCGCAACCCGCGCACCCAGTCGCGGTACTCCATGATATGGTCGGGCGGAGGCGCTTGGAATCGAAGGAGACCGATCGCGTTTACTCGAACCATCACCACTGTGTGCTTTTCCCATTGACCTTCATTGTCGTCAAGGAATTCGTGGATCCGCTCGAGGATCCGCCTCTTGTCCGGCGGCAGCTCCTGCTCGTCCTTGCGCGACTCTCGGGGCAATCTTCTGGGGTTGCCAAAACACATTTTGGGTCCTGTGGGCGGAGAGAGCTACAGGGAGACTGGATGATCGGTCAATCGGTTACAAAAAAAAAGTAGGCATGCCTGAGAAGACGTTCAGGAGGTGTGGCATTCTTAGATTCGATCCTATGGCTTTTTGACGCCGTCTCTCGGGAAATTGGATTGAACAGCTGAAGCACCCTTGTCGAAGCCGAACGCCACATCTCTCTGGGGCATTTTGGAGTCTCCAATAAGGCCAGTGATAACAACGCCACATCACGAATACAACGGGCTATTTCGGGGCGGCAATTTCCGCCAACGCCAAATATTGGAGCCGTGCGTGGCAATACCACTCAGCCGCACTGGCAGACATAACCAATGAGTTTCATGGCACGTGGTGGAAGATAGTTCTTTTGCAGTCCCAAAGGTATATTTATGTTGCAAATACCCCTTTTAAGCAAAGGGGAACACCTTTCTTAAGGCAATCATGCCTTAATTCAGCTATTCAAGGAGTAATATATATCCTGAAATGTCTGTCAGTGATGGGCCCCAAATGCACCGCTTTCCTCTCCGGGGTCCTCCTCCCCGGCATCTCCTCAACAGCGCTTTCGTCGCTAGCGTCGTCATTTCGAGCCAATGCCTCGGGAGGTATCCCCTTGTTGCATGGCTTTAGTCCTTCACGTTCGTCATCCACTTCCAAGTTCCTAAGTGAGGTACGTTAGCCATTCGTATATGTTGGTACATAATTAAGAAGACAGTGATCCATAGGAATTAAGCCAACAACTGTACCAAGAGAATACTTACCAGGACGGCATCATCCAGCTCTCTACCATTTTATGGTGCTTCGCTCGCCACTTCTTCAACCAGTCTCTGTTTGTTTTCGGTACCTGGTATATGCGCGGGGAGACAGATGCGAGTTGATAATGCCTTATGGAGTCATCCTACGCGATTTTACTACACAAGTAATACTTTCCACCACTGGTATGGTAACCAGAAAGATACGCACTTTCACCGCCCAGTAACTCTCCATAAGACGATATCAAATTGTAAAGATAGCTTTTATTTCAACTGATAACCTCCCACCCCTCATCGTCTCCGTCACTTGTTTCCTGCTCCTCCCTCAATGTCAACTTCTCGACCTCATCAACAACAGTCCTTTCCTCCTCTACACCACCATCAACAGCTCTCTTCTCCTTCACGCTAGCCTTCCCCTTTCCATTCAAGTCTAGCCCTAAATCCAGCCCT